>Ga0180009_10000836_pt1 | contig 39524 bp, 48 predicted proteins | sample OS_PC_MetaG_FD_123537 | JGI IMG/M metagenome (GOLD analysis project Ga0180009, IMG submission 123537) | Groundwater microbial communities from the Aspo Hard Rock Laboratory (HRL) deep subsurface site, Sweden - OS_PC_MetaG | ecosystem: Environmental > Aquatic > Deep subsurface > Groundwater... | reverse complement strand
TTCTTACAATAACAATCGTATCCATTCTGCTTTAAAGATGCCTCCTAATATATTTGCTAAAAGGTTTGAATTACAAAGGTCGAATTACGCATAAATTGTGTATGAAGAAATGGGTACCTTACATTTTTGGATTTTCAGTAAAAATGGCAGACCTATTAGATGAGTGTGGTTTAAAGCTATTTAAAGGTGTGGCTATTTTATTTGGTATTTTTTGGATCATTAAATGATGCTGTTGATAGAAAAGAAATTAAAGGTTGGTTTATAAAAATCATTCATTCGTATTTTTATTTAATATTATTTCCATTGATTCTTGTTTTTATAAATGCTGATTATTGGATTATTTTAGCTTCTTCAATATTACAAATTATCTTTTATGAATTAACGGCAAAAGGGGGAATAAAGATTATAAAAAAACAACAAAATAAATATGCCTAAAGAGATTATCCTTGTAGATAAAAACAATAAAAAGATTGGAATAGATGAAAAAATAAAAGCTCATATAGAAGCTAGGTTGCATAGATCTTTTTCAGTTTTAGTTTTTAATCCAAAAAAAGAATTATTAATTCAAAGAAGAACCAAAAATAAATATCATTCGGGAGGATTGTGGACAAATACTTGTTGCAGTCATCCAAAACCAGGAGAAAAATTAAAGTCAGCAATTCATCGTAGATTAGGAGAAGAAATGGGATTTGATTGTGATTTAGAAAAGATTGGAAGCTTTATTTATAAAGTAAAATTTAATAATGGCTTATATGAAAACGAATATAATCATGTTTTTATGGGATTTTCTCATCAAGAACCAAAAATCAATAGAGAAGAAATTAAAGATTGGAAATGGATTAATATAAATAAGCTAAAAAAAGATATTAAGAAAAATCCCAATAAATATACTTACTGGTTTAAGATAATTATTAATAAATATTTAAAGAATGGGAGTTTTATTTGAAATTATTATTTATAGTATATTGTTTGCTATTACAATGAAAATTGGTGATTTATTTAATGAACATGGAATGAAGCCATGGTTTCCTGGTTCTGCTTTATTTTTTGGATTTTTTTACGGAATTATTGGATTATTGTTGGTTTTTTCAGACAATATTTTAGCAAATGTTATACTTGCAATGATTATAGGATATGTTCTTAGACATAGAATAGATTATTTAAATCATGGAATAGCAGCTTCAATAATTATCATTGGTTTTTTATACAGATCAGTTTTTGATATTAATATTTTTATTCCATTTTTTTTAGCATTTGCTATATTTGGCTTAACAGAAGATTTTATTTCTGAAAAATTAAAGAAGAAAATAAAAATTCCAAAAAGATTACCTTTTTATACTTTAACAGGAATTGTCTTTGGGATAATTGCTGGGAATTGGATTATATTATTATCATTATTCTTGTTTGAATTCTTTTACGTAATTACAGACATTTTCGGAATGAAGTTTATAAATCATCAAAACAATTCTTTAGATAAATCATTATAGTATTTTTTAATTATTCAGGTTCGAACTTCGTCCAGTAGCCCCAGCCACTATGTGATAGTGACCGAAGAGGCTAAAAATTAATAGATAAAATTTATGAAAACCTTTCATACCATTGATGTTATATCCGAAATTATCCAAAAAAATCCGCAGATTAAAGAAATTAATCTAGCCGTATATAAATATATCCCCCAGACTTTAACTGATAAGGGGCGTTTGAAAATTCATAAAATCAAATGTGATAAATCTATTGATATTAAGAACAAAATTCTATCAGCAAAAATTCCAGAAGGATGGCGCTTAGGATTAACTTCTAAAGTAAAAATGAAAGACAATTCTTATAAGCATATCCCACAGATTGATTTTGAATGTTTTATTTCAAATAAAAATCTTAATGAAATAAAAAGAAAGCTTTCAAAAATTGTAAAGATTTTTCCTGGTTATATTATTAATTCAGGTGCCTCATATCATTATGTTGGATTAAAGCTTCTTGGTGAAAAACAATGGCAAAAATTTATAGGTCTTTGTCTATTATGCAAAGATCCAAAGAAAAAATCTATAGTAGATTCAAGATGGTGTGGTCATCAACTGGTTAGTGATTATAGTAATTTAAGAATTTTAGCCTGTGATTCAAGGCCAGAACCAAGAGTTATTGCTTTTATTAAGAAATAATAAAAAAATTTAAAAAAATAATATATCATGCACAAAATTCTATGCTTAAAGCATCTCAAACAAAAAATAATGCATATGAAGCACAAATATTTCTATCCTGCTTTATCGAAATTAAAGGGGAGAATTTTAGAAATCGGTTTTGGTGATGGAGAAAGCTTGGTTTATTATTCTTCTGATTGTGGGGTATTTGCATTAGAGAAGTCAGACAAAAAGATTCAGACGAAAAAGAATAGCAGAGTTAAGTATAAGAATGTTAAGTTTTTTAAAGGCAAAGCCGAAAGCTTACCTTTTGAAGATGCTTTTTTTGATGGAGTGGTGGTATCTTTTACGCTGTGTTCAGTTAGTTCGATCGATATATCTATGAATGAAATAGTGCGGGTGCTAAAACCAGGCGGTAAATTTATCCTATTGGAGCATGTCAGATCGGAGAAAAAAATAATAGCGAAGCTACAGGATATATTTGCGAAACCATACTCGTGGATAGCCAAGAATTGTCATCCCAATAGAAATCCTTTGTTATTTATAAACAAAGATATTTTTGAATTATCCATTGAAGTAAAAAATTCTTATATTTTAGGAAATTTAGTTTTTGTCAAAGCTTATAAAAAATTGGGAGTGTGTGGTGAGCAACAATCAATCTGATAATAATATTCTTAAAGATGAAAAACAAATTGTATTGGAGGAAATTAATAGATGGCTACAAAATATTGCTAATACTATATGAATAGTTAGCTCTTTTTTTGTAAGTTTAAATTTTTTAGTAATTAGATCAACTTTTTACACGCCCGTTAGTGAGTTTATTGAGAATAGCTCTTTTTCCCGAAATTTATTTTTGATTAGCATTGTTTTCTTCTTTCTATGAATTATGCCAGCTATCTTTGCATTGGCTATGATCGTAATTGATGAAAAATTACTTGATTTAATCAAGAATGATTCTTAAAAGATAGAAAAGTTTAGATCGGCATTAGAATTTAAGTTTTCTAAAGATATTAAAAAAGTTTTTGGGGTAATAAGATTTTCTTAAGGAGAGATAATAGTTGCATTAACTGCGTTTTTAATTTTTGTTTGGAGATGGATATTAGTTGCATTAAACTAAAAAATAAGGCAATTTAGGAGTTCAGTTTATGTAGAGAAAAATAAAATTTCTCCAGACCGGTATTGACAATAGTATTTTATTAAACTATAATTACTATGAAAGGTCGGAATAAAAAGGAAGTTAAAAAAATATGAAGTTAAAAAATATTACACCAAAAGAATATCAATGCGCAGCAGTTGCTTGTCCTGCAGTATATGAGATTATGGGGGAAAATAAACTCGCCATTGTAGGCCATAAATTAGGTAATCCTGAAAAACTTGGAATTACGGGCAAAATTGGAGAGAACGAACAAATTGTGATAGTGGATAAAGTAATGCTTCAACAGATTTTTGAGAAATAATGGGCATACGTTTGAGTTAGAGTTAGAGAAGAAAAACATCGCTTTCCATAAAGTAATGTTTTTTATTTGTTCTGTTAAACTTGACTGAAACCAGCATAAGCCCCGACTTTTAGGGCGGAGATGTTGATATAGACTTAATTTCTTCCTTACGTTTTTCGAGGGGTATCAATTATATAAACTTTAAAAAATATTCCTTGAAATAAAAGTAATTTCATTTCTGACCGAGACGGACAAAGAACAAAAAGATGGATTTTAAAAAAATAGTTCTAACTATGTTCAACCAGCCACCTTGTGCTAGTGACCGAAGAGGGTAAAAATCGCTTTTTAAGCGGTTTTTTGATATAATGAGAATGATAATCAAATATAATGGCGCGGTGGCGAAGTAGGAACGCGACTGTTTGCAAAATAGTTATGAGTAGGTGCGACTCCTGCCCGCGCCTCTATTTTCAAATTTAAGAATTATGAAAAATTCTAGATCAAAAAACCAATTTGTCTGGAGAGAAAGATTATTAAAATGCCCCATAGATGAAAATGATTTAAAAGAAATGGGTATTTGGGAATACAAGAAGGAGCAATTTAATAATCTTTATTTGAATTCAGAAAGAGAAAATTGCATTTTAATCCAAGGTGCAGGATTTATGTATAAAAAATTTGTTTTTCTTACTTTAGGGATTGGCGCAATAAATGTTCTCGAGGCATTTTCTCAATTTGACGAAATCAATGGTGTTGTTGGAACAGGCAATGCTCTTTTTCTATCCAGAGATTGCAAATATGTTTTTAGCGCTCTATCAGAACAAGAAACATTAATACGTTATGAAATAGACAAAACATATAGGAAGTTTAAATATAGCGAGGGTGGAAAACTCGGACCATTAATAATTTTAAATCGAGTTTTCACAAACAAGAAAGAATTCGATGAGACAAAAGCCAAGAAGAATAATGACCTTGCATTTGATCTCGGCAATACCTTTTTCACAAATCCTGCCAAATATTCAGGAACAAGAAAATCAAGGTTAAGAAATAAATTTATTAAGACTGTCAGAACCGTGCATTGTGTTCATCATCCAACATTAATGGAAAAAGAATTGTTTTTTGATTCCTTTAAAGATATAGAGAAAGCAATTAATAACTTTAATGGGTATTTTATGCTTGGATATACTTATTTTTCTGAAACTTTTGCGAATTCTATTGGAATGGTTGCTAATTTTCAAGAAGACATTAAAGATAATCCTTCTGAAATAACTAGCTTTACTATTTTAAAATTAGTTCAACAGTTTTACAGAAATCACCCCGAATGTTTTAATTAAGAATGAGACACTAAATTTAGCTTAAACCACTGTCTCAAATGTCTCATTTAGCTTCATTTTGTTTGCCACCAGGAGACCCATCTCTATCCAATGAGACACCAAATTTTACCTTCAAATTTTGGTTCTGAACCCGAGTAGGGAGTTAATCATTGTCTATTATAACACTCTTAAAACTTGCCGTTTTCGGCAATTATTCCCTCCTTGTTTTATTTTTAATAATTAATCTTCAATTTTATGAAAACAATTTTAGTAGATGCAATTGATGCTTTTATAATAGAAGAAAATGGTGTTTTTAAGATTTTTGAAAAAATGCATGAATTACTGGAAACCTTCCCAAATAAAAAAATTCTTTTAACTGGAGCTGATGAAAAAAGTTTTAAAAAATATGGGTTAGATAAGGTTCCTTATGAAGTTTTTACATTAAAACATAATCCAGAAAAAACAGATCCAGAATATTATAAAAGAATGCTTGAGCATTTTGAATTAAGCACAAATGATGTTTTATATTTTGAGCATAACCCAGAAGCAGCAAAAAGCGCTAAGTCTATTGGTATTAATACTTATTATTATGATTCAGACAATAAAGATATTGATGCTTTAAAGGATTTTTTATTAAAAAGTCTTGAATAAAATTAATAAATTGTATGGCAAAAATAAAAATTCTAATTAAAGGATATGTAATAGAAAAAAAAGGAGAAGTAGAATTTGCTTCTTCAACCACTACTTTAATACAAGACAATAATCTAAATATTATAGTTGATCCCGGAATGCATAGAGAGTGGTTGTTATTTTCTTTAAACGATGAAAATCTATCTCCAGAAAAGATAGATTTTGTTGTTTTAACTCATACACACATAGATCATTGCTTTTTAACTGGTATTTTTACTAATGCTAAAATATTAGATGATACCTGTATATATTCTGATAATGGAGAAATAGGTGAACATGATGGGAAAATACCAGGAACATCTATAGAAATTATTCAAACACCCGGGCATGATCAATTTCATTGTTCTATTCTAGTTGATACAGAAGAATATGGAAAAGTAGCTATTGTTGGTGATGTTTTTTGGTGGGCAGATGATCAAGAACAAAAAACAGACAAAGATAGTTTATTAAATCACAAAGACCCTTATGTAAAAGACAAAGATTCTTTAAGAAAAAGTAGAGAGAAAGTATTGGAACTTGCTGATTATATAATTCCTGGGCATGGCAAGATGTTTAAAATTAAAAAATAAATTTATGGAAGTTGAATCAACAATTATAGTGGCTTTGGTTACTTTAATCATCGGTGGATTAATTGGTTATTTTTCTGGAATAAAATTAGAAAGTTATAAATTTGTAATTCGTCGAAGAGAACAAGCGATAAGAATCGCTGAATTTTTTGCTAAGTGGATTAAATATGGAGGAAAGGAAAAAGAATTATTATCTGAAAAAGAATTAATTGATTATTATGAAGATTTAACAAGAATGTCCTTTGAGATGTCATTGTGGATAGATGATGAAGAAGTTTTAAAAAAGATTATGAGCCGTTTGGTTCATAAGAAAGATGCTATCAGAGTTAGGGAAATACTTATTGAAGTTAGAGATTTAATATCTAAATCAAAAACAAAGTCTTTTAAGGCCGATGATATAGTCATTTGGCCGGGAAATTGAAAAGGATACGAGATATTCGAATTTTACTCATAAATTTATGGAAATAAAGCATAGAGAATTACACAGAATAACATCAACAGCTATCATTTATAAAAATGGTAAATATTTATTATTGAAAAGAAGTTTAAAGAAAAAAGCTTTTCCAGGAAAATGGACAGTACCTGGTGGTGGATTAGAAGTTGATGACTATATCGGTCTTGCAAAAACTACCAAAGATCATTGGTATTTTGGTATAGAAAAATCCCTTAGAAGGGAAGTTAAGGAAGAGTGTAATCTAGAAATTGGAAAAGTAAAATATTTATTAGATATTATTTTTATAAGACCAGACGGTGTTCCAGCCATTATCTTGAGTTTTTATTCTTCATATAAATCAGGAGAAGTTAAATTAGATGAAGACAACACAGACTATAAATGGGTTACATATGAAGAAGCTAAGAAATACGATATGGTTGAGGGATTATTAGAAGAGATAGAAATGGTTGATAAGATTCTTAAGAACAATGACGAAGATGAAGTAGAGTATTTACGAAACTAGTATTTATTATAATTCTTAACAATTTAGATTTGAACTTTATCTAGCTTTCGGAGCTAACGGAAGGAATAATTGTTTAGTTGGCTACTTATATTTCTAATAATTAATATATGAATTTATGCAAGACATTTCCCCACAAATAATATTACTTATAGGTACTCTTGGAGGTACATTAATTGGCGTTATGTCATCCTTGATTACTGTTTTTATTACAAAAAAATATGAAGAAAAGAAAGATTATAGAAAAACCTTATTGGAGACTTCTATAATTAATTGGAAAAGGATGTCTGAATTCGCCTTAAAAAATGGTGGTACGCTTTTTCCGCTTGATTCATTTATTATCTATAATTCTAAATTAATGAACGCAATATCAAAAAATCCAGACTTATCAAAAGATGAGTTAAAAAGATTGCTTGATGAATCGCATGAATTAATGGAAATTTATGTAGAAAAAGAGGCTCAGCACAAAAAAAGAGACTATGAAATTAGAAGAAAATTAGATTTAGAAAACAAAAAATGATTTAAAAGACAAGAATAAATAATTTTATTTAAATACAGTAATTATTTTTTACTTGATTGATTAATTTAAGTTGTGTTTTCAATGATTCCATTTAATACGTAATCTTCTAGGATGGTTATAATAACGGACGAACTGGGGAGCAGTCATTTTTGATCTTAAATTTAATACCCCAAGCAGGACGGTTAGAACTTTTATCGCTAAGAAGGCGTTTTTATGTTAAAATAAAATATATGAGCAAAAAATTTTTAATTTTCATACCGATTGTTATTGTTATAGGAATTGTAGTCTACTTTACGGTATTTCAGCCGGATGAAGTGCTAACTCCTAGTATTAATAGTTTTGAAGAATGTGTTTCCGCCGATTATCCAGTAATGGAGAGTTATCCCAGGCAATGTAAAACACCCGATGGTAGAAGTTTTACAGAGGATATTGGCAATGAATTAGAAAAAATTGATCTAATAAGAGTAAATAATCCTCGCCCTAATCAAATTATCCAAAGTCCTATCTTAATAAAAGGAGAAGCAAGGGGATATTGGTTTTTCGAAGCAACCTTTCCAATAAAATTAATCAATGAAAACGGGGAAGTCATTGTTCAACATTATGCTCAAGCAAAAGATGACTGGATGACTGAAGATTTTGTTTCCTTTGAAGTTGAATTGAATTTTGAAATTATAAATACTCAAAAAGGCACTTTAATTTTAGAAAAATCAAATCCATCAGATTTACCAGAAAATTATGATAAACTTCGTATTCCAGTTATTTTAGAAAAAGCTGAAAAACTTCTTCAAACAATAAAGCTTTATTATTATAACCCTGATTTAGATAAAGATGAGACGGATAATGTTCTTTGTAGTAAAAAAGGGCTTGTAGCAGTAGAGCGTAAAATCCCTGTTACTAAAACACTAATTCAAGATACTATAAAGCTTTTACTTCTCGGAGAGCTTACTAATAAAGAAAAAGACCAAGGGATTACCACTGAATATCCTTTAACTGGATTTTCATTAAAAGGAGCTTCTCTAAAAGAAGGAAGCTTAATGCTTGAATTTAATGACCCCAATAACAAAACTATTGGTGGTTCATGCCGAATAGGGATATTATGGTTTCAGATTGAAGCTACAGCAAAACAGTTTCCTCAAATTCAAGAGGTTAAGTTTATGTCCGAGGATCTTTTCCAGCCTTAAAATTAGAAATCTTTTATTCAAATACTTAACAAATAAGTTTTAACAAAGTCCGTCCCCCGGAGTCCATTTAAACAAAAATCCTTGCTTTTTTCAAGGTTTTTTGATAAAGTAAATTCAGTATAATTTCAAAATAAAAAAGGAGGCATTAAATGAGAGAAAAAAAGATTATGGGAATAAGTCCGTTTAAAGAAGCTGGTTATGCTAACGACCTATTTACTATTCTTTTTTGGAACTGTTCGGCGTTTATTGAAGACCACTATTTCATTCATTACCCTGTTGTTTTATTGGGAGGATGGAAAGACGATATTCTTTCTGATGACGAATGTCATATTCAAAGGATAACTACAGAAATTCCACCACCATTAGACATAGCTAAAATTAGCTTGTCGTGCAATTATCCTTTTCAGGGAAAACTACCTTTATCTCTTAGAGGATTTATAAGAGATAACGCTGAATTTGAAAAATATCCTTATATAGGAAATATGGTTTTAAAAGAATGGTCTATTGAATATCCAAAATCAGAATCTAGGATCCTCACGACAACCAACAAAAGACTTGAAAGATTTGATTTAATTTCAGCATTATGGTTTCCTGATGGCAGGATATTTAGTTTTAACGAAGAGCTTGCTGAACAAATAATCAAATTAGCCAAATCAACAGTTATTTCAGTGCATAGTGGTCATGCTAGATGGGAGTGTTTAACAGAAAAGAAAGAACATCAAAAAATGATGGAAAGCATAACAAGCTAGAATTAAAAAGGAGTGACTCTAAATGAGAAACTCCTTTTATTATTTATACACAAAAGGCTTTGATATATTCCATTCTATTATCCTAAATCTGGTATATAAAATCCATTTGATTCTTGTATAATAGTTCTAACGTTGTTCACGATGCGGAGCCGTGCGCGGGCAATAAATCATTACTTCCTAAAATTTTGACTGAAAACATATTTTGTAGTATCATTTAAATAGTACTAAATTATTTAATATACTTCAATATAATAGTACTACCATAAATAAACTATGTCAAAACAAGAATAGCTGAATTCAACCTTCAAGTGCAACACTAAAGACTTCTAAGGGTGTTTTAAATCCTAGTCTTTTCCTTGGTCTAGTATTAAGGCTGTATTCTACAAATGCAATATCTTCATTAGATATCTTGGTAAAGTCTGTACCTTTGGGAAAATAGTCTCTAATTAAACCATTGGTATTTTCATTAGTGCCTCGTTCCCAAGAATGGTAAGCATGAGCAAAGAATGTTTTAATCCCTATTCTTTGTTCTAGTTCCTGCCACTTACTGTTCTCTGAACCATTATCAAAAGTAATTGTTTGTTTGGTTTTTTCTGGTAAAAGATTTAAACGGTTGCTAATAGCTGATAATGTAGAATAACTAGTTTTATCAAATAATTTAGTAATTAAAACTAATCCTGTTTTTCTTTCTACTAATGTATTAATACCTGGCTTGTAATCTTTGGATTCTACAGTATCACTCTCCCAATCTCCTATACGTTTCCTTAAATCAACAATAAATGGTCTGTTATCAATAGAAATGCCTTCTGGTTTGATTCTTTGACACTTTCTAGCTCCTTTTGGTTGTCTTCTCTTTCTTTTCCTTCTAAGATACATACGTAAATCTTCTGCTCCTGGCTTTAAGAGACCATAACCATCACGATGTACTTGATCATAGATATATTGATAAATAGCTTCGTGAGATATTGTTTGTTTAATCTCTGATTGTATTGTACCAGCTATTTGTTCAGGAGACCATTTTTCCTTTAGATGATTAACTACATAATCACGGACTTGTTGATTCTTTAATCTGTCTGTTCTTCCTCTGCTTTTCCTTTTCCTTAATGCTCTCTTATGAGCTAGTCGTGGAATATATGTTTTGTGCCCTGATAAAAGATTTTTATCAATTTCTCTTGATATTGATGATGGATTTCTGTCTAATGCTGTAGCAATATTTCTAATTGATAATTTTTGCCATAACATCTTCTGTATTTTTTCACGCTCCTCAATAGAAAAATGTTTGTATTTCATAAAAACACTTTAATAAATGATTAAATATATTGATTAACTCAATAATACCTAATTTATTAAAGTGTTGCACTTACTTATTGAACCTAGTATACCCACTATCAAAAAACCTCAAGAAATTAAGAAAAAAAAGGGACTTTCGCAAGATCGGCTCGCAAAGCTTGCCGATGTTGCCAACAACATGATTATTAAAATTGAGCAGGGTGAGAATATAAACCCAACGCTTGATACACTAAAGAAAATTGCGAAAGCCCTTGAGGTTGGTTTGGATGGATTAACCGGTTATCAATTACGTGGTAAATAAAAGTCTAATCAATTAAGGAATTAAAAAATATGATCATAGTTAAAAACGAGGGAATAATTTTAAAGAAAACAAATCTTGAATTTGAAAATAAGGGCGTTTTAAACCCGGCCTGCATCCAGGTGGATGACATTATTCACATGTTCTATCGGGCAATTAATCATAACGATATTTCTTCCATAGGCTACTGCCAGTTGAAAAATAATAAAGTTGTAAAAAGACTTAAGGAGCCGGTTCTCTTTCCCGAATATGATTACGAGAAAAAGGGCGTAGAAGATCCCAGGATTACTCTTTTAGAAGGAACTTACTACCTTTTTTATACAGCCTATGACGGTAAAAACGCTCTCGTTGCCTACGCCACCAGCCAGGATCTTGTCCATTTCACTAAACAGGGTCTTGTCTCGCCAAAAATTTCTTACGACGAAGCTGAGGACATTTTTCGTGGGTCAAAAGTCAGGGAAAAATATATCATGTTTGAAATGCTCTATAAAGAAAGATTAGGTAAAGACACTTTGTTATTTGAAAAAGATGCTTGTCTCTTTCCCCAAAAATTTAACAATAAATTTGCTCTTCTTCACCGTATTTTGCCCGGGATCCAAATTATTTACTTTGACAAATTCTCAGATTTGACTTCCAATTACTGGCGCGATTATTTAAAGAATTTAAATGATTTTATTGTGTTTGACCCTCTCTTTTGGTTTGAAAACCGTAACATTGGCGGTGGTTGTCCCCCTATTGAAACAAAAGATGGATGGCTTATTATCTATCATGCGGTAGAGGATAACCCTTTTGGTAAAATCTATCATGCCTCCGCTGCCCTGATTGACCTCAAAAATCCCCTAAAAGTTTTGGGGCGATTAAAAGAACCTCTATTTTCCCCAAAGGCTTCTTGGGAAAAAAGTGGTGTTATAAATAATGTTGTCTTTCCGACCGGAGCAGTCGTAAAAGATAAAAAACTTTATATTTATTATGGCGCTGCCGACAAGTTAATCGCCGCGAAATCTGTTGACCTCACAGAGCTGTTAATTGAACTTAAAGAAAACCCCCTAAAACTATGAACACCAACCAGCAAAACAAATCTTGGATCGTCTGTCTGGCCACCTTTCCGCCGCGACGGTGCGGCATAGCTACTTTTACCGCTGACTTAACCAATGCGATTGATCAAATGTTTGGACCGTCGGTTAAGTCAAAGATTATCGCGATGAATCCTATCGAAGTAAATCATTTGCCCTATTCTGACAAAGTAATTTGGGAGATATGCCAGCCTCGTGAAGAGGACTATGTTAATATTGCCAACAAGTTGAATCAACTCAAAGAGGTAAAGCTGGTCAACATTCAACATGAATTTAGTATCTTCGGAGGGGAATATGGCGCACACTTGCTTCTCTTTTTGGCCAAACTTCAGAAACCGGTTGTTATCACATTTCACACCGTTATTCCCGCTCCAGACGAAAAATTGCTCAATGTCGTTCAAACTATAATGAAATATTCTAAAGGGATAATTGTAATGACCCAATCTTCAAAAGAGATTCTTACGAGTGACTATGGATTAAATCCTGATCATATTCAGATTATTCCTCATGGAATCCATCATGTCCCCTATAGAACCAGCCAGCGTGCTAAGTCCGCCTTTGGCTTTTCTGGCAAACTAATCCTCTCAATCTTTGGGTTTCTTAATCCTGGCAAAGGGATTGAGTATGTAATCGAAGCATTGCCAAGGGTAGTAGAAAAATTCCCTAATGTTCGATTTCTTATCGCTGGTGTTACTCATCCTGTTGTTCTGGGACAGGAAGGCGAAAACTACCGTAATTTTCTTATTAAAAAAGTTTATGAACTTGGTTTAAGCAACTACGTTTCTTTTTATAATACCTATTTTAATGTAAATAAACTCCTTCAATTTTTAGAGGCTACTGATGTCTATCTTTCCACTTCCTTAAATCCAAACCAGGCCATCTCCGGCACTTTATCTTATGCCCTTGGCAGCGGTCGTCCGGTCATATCCACAGCTTTTGCTCAGGCCAAACAAGACATTACGAATGAGGTCGGCATATTGATTGACTTCAAAAACCCGCAGGCTTTTACTGATGCCATCATTAAATTAATAAGTAATAATGAATTATGTTTACAGATGGGCAAAAACGCTTATTTCCGCACCAGGCATATGACCTGGGAAAATGTCGCCTATTCCTACATGAAATATTTTTCGCAATTTGCGCCGGAACTGATCTTGGGACAAAGAAAATTTCCGTCCATAAAACTTGATCATTTTGCTAAATTGACTGATGATTTTGGTATTATTCAATTTGCCAAGCTGACCGAACCAGATCTTTCCTTTGGATATACCGTAGACGATAATGCCCGAGCCTTAATCGCGACTGTTCTTCATTATAAAAAATTTAGGACCAATTCTGCACTAAAACTTGCTTCCATATATCTTAACTTTATTTATCAAGTAGCTAAACCCGACGGTTATTTTGATAATTATGTCAATTCAAACCGCATTATTGATAAGCAAAGAAATATCCAGGAAAATTCAGAAGATTACAGCGCCAGGGCCCTATATGCTCTTGCCTTAGTTTCAACTACCAAACAAATCCCCAAACGCTTTAGAAAACAAGCCCATTCTCTATTTGAAAAAAGTTTTGAGAAAAACATTACTTTTTCCTCACCTCGCGCTATTGCTTTTTACATTAAGGCTCTTAATTGTTTGCTTTCAAAATGGAAAGAACCCAAGACTCTTGCTGTATCAAGGTCATGCTGCGAACAACTTATAATTTTATATGAGAAGAGTTACTCGTTGGATTGGGAGTGGTTTGAGCATTATTTAACATATTCAAATGCTATCCTACCAGAAGCACTCATTCTCGGCTACAAAATAACAGGAGATAAAAGATATTTTGAAGTGGCTGAAAAAACCCTCAACTTTTTAATTAAACATACCTTTAAGGACGGTATGTACATTTCCGTCGGCCAAGATGGCTGGTTTTTTAAGGGAGGGACAAGATCGTATTTTGACCAACAGTCCGAAGATGTTGCTGCCACCGTAAAAGCTCTTAATACAATGTTTCAGATAACAAACAGGAGGCAATACGAGGAATTAGCGAGTATCGCATTTAACTGGTTCTTGGGAAATAATATTCTTGGGCAGGTTGTTTATGATCGGACCACCGGAGGATGTTATGATGGGATTGGGAAAAAATTTATTAACCTCAACCAGGGTGCCGAATCTACCATTTCTTACCTTTTAGCCCGTCTTTCTTTTGAGGAATAAATTCAATACTTCCTGTAAAAAATAATTTTAAAGATAATTATGAAAAATAAAAACAAAACAATTTTAAAGCCTTGGGGTAAATATGTGATTCTGGAAAAAAAGCGGGATTATTGGATCAAAAAATTATTTGTGCGTCAAGGTGAAAAATTAAGTCTGCAAAGTCATAAAGGCCGATTTGAGATTTGGGTGGTGCTTTCTGGAAGGATTGAGGTTATTAAAGGAAATTCGCATCTTTTTCTTAAAGAGGGAGAATTTGTGAAAATAAATAAAAAAGAAAAGCATAGAATAACCGGGCTCGAAAATTCATGGATTCTGGAAACGGCCTTTGGTCAAATGCGAGAAAATGATGTAATCCGTTTTAAAGATGATTATGGACGAATTAAATAAACCCTTAGAAGAATTATATCTGGATTTTATAAAAAAGAAAGTAAAAGCCGTAATTTTCGATTTGGATGGCGTTATTGTACCGACGGGCACTTTTTTACGGGAGAGCGTTGACGGGACGGAGTTAACTATGAGAACGCACAAATTAAGTAAAGAGATGGTAGAAATGATTAAAGAGCTTAAAAAATATGTTTGGATTAATTTCTCAAGTGGTCGAGCGCTTCTTTATCTTCAACAGATGCTTGAAGATATTTTATGGGATAAGGTTTCGCTTATTGCCGAAAACATGTCGAACAGAATTTCAGCATCCAGCGTATGATTGACCGCTATGAGGAAGAATTTCTCAAACTCTTAAGATAAGCCTACGAAAATACAAAAATCATTATAAATTTATTTAAAATGAGACACCAAATTTTACCTTTAAATCTTGGTTCTGAACTCGAGTAGGGAGCCACGTTGGATGTTGTGAGTTTTTATAATTCTATTTTTTATATCTTAATCTAATAAAAAAACACATTTTTTCAAATGCGTTTTTTATTTAATTCTAGATGCTTTAACTCTATCATTTTCTTTTAACAGCCTTTTCCTTAGACGAATATTATTTGGTGTTATTTCTAAAAACTCATCATTGTTCATTATGCTCATTCCGCGTTCTAGCGTTAAATCAATTGGTGTTATTAAACGAATGGCTTCATCTGCTTTAGAGGATCTCATGTTAGTTAATTCTTTTCCTTTAATTGGATTAACAGTCATATCGTTTCCTTTTGATACATTACCAATCACCATTCCTTCATATACTTCTGTATTAGCAGAGATATATAATTCTCCTCTGTTTTGTAAATTAAATAAAGAAAATCCGAGTGCTTTGCCAATAGCCATAGAAACCATTGATCCAAGCTCTGTTTTTTGAATGTTTCCAGTATGTGGTTTAAATCCAATTACTCTAGTATATAATATACCTTCTCCTTTTGTATCAACTACAAATTCATTTTTATAACCCAATAATCCACGAGTTGGTATTTCAAAAATAAGTTTAGTATTTCCATGTTCTGGTCCAATTTCTATTAAATTACCTTTTTTCTTAGAAAGTTTTTTAATTACAATCCCAGTTATATCATTTGGCACATTAATAATTACTTCTTCAAATGGTTCAGATTTTATTCCATTGATATCTTTAATAATTACATGAGGTTGAGAAATTTGGAGTTCATATCCTTCTCGTCTCATGTTTTCTAGTAAAATTGCAATATGCATTTCACCCCTACCATAAACCTTATAATATTCAGATGTAGAAAAATCTATTTTTAATCCTACATTTATTTCTAGTTCTTTTTCTAGTCTTTCTTTTATTTGCTTGTTAGTTACAAATTTCCCATCACGGCCAGCGAACGGAGAATTGTTAACATAAAAATTTAAAGAAATTGTAGGTTCATCAATATTAATAGCTGGAAGAATTTCTTGTTCTTCATTCTCACAAATTGTTTCACCAATAAAAATATTAGGCAATCCAGCAATCATTACAATATCGCCAGCTCCAGCTTCTTTGACTTCTTCTCTTTCTATTCCTTTGAAAGTAAATAATTTTGTAATTTTTCCTGTTCTAGTGATGCCATTAATGTTTTTAATAAAAACATTGTCTGCTTGCTTTATTTTTCCTTGATAAATTCTACCGATAGCTAAACGACCCAAGAAATTATCATATGCAAGATTAAATGGCTGAACGTATAATTTTTTTTCTATTGCATTTTTGGTTGAGGCTACTGGAACTAATTTTAAAATAGCATCTAATAGTGGCGTTAGATTTTTTCTTTCGTCATTATAGTTTTTCATTGCAATGCCATTGCGAGCAATTGCATAAAGAGTAGTAAAATCTAATTGTTCATTATTTGCGCCTAGATCTAGAAATAATTCATAAATTAATTCTTTTACGATATCTGGACGAGCTGCTTCTTTGTCAATTTTATTAATTACCACAATAGGTTTTAATCCCAAATCAAGAGATTTCTTTAAAACAAACTTAGTTTGGGGCATTGGTCCTTCTTGCGCATCAACAACTAAAATTACACTATCAACAGAACGAAGTACGCGTTCAACCTCAGATCCAAAATCAGCATGCCCTGGAGTATCTACTATGTTAATTTTTGTATTTTTATAATAAATAGAAGTATTTTTAGAATAAATAGTAATACCACGCTCTTGTTCTAGGGCGTTGTTATCCATACTGGTATCACTGGTAGACATTCCTGTTTGTTGCATAAGCGCATCAGTTAGGGCTGTCTTGCCGTGATCAACATGAGCTATAATTGCTATATTTCTAATAATCATTATTTTTATATTTTAAATTAAAACCGCCCTCAAAAGAGGCGGAAATATTATTGGTAGATTACTTTTAAATAATAGTATTATTTAAAATAAAAGTCAATGGGGATAAAATTATATTTATTTTTACTTATAAAAACTAAAAATTCATGAAATATATTTGACACTTTAATTCTTTTGTGATAGCATTAACAATATCAAATCAGAACTGCAAGCGAAGCATAGTCGAGTTTCTGAACTACAGTATTCTTGATTTGAGATTTAATTCATTAATTTATTGAAAATGAAAAGCGGAAAAATCAAAAGACTCACAGACCGTGGGTTTGGATTCATCGAATATGATGAATCTGATAAAGATCTCTTTTTTCACTCAAACGAACTAAAAGGCGTAGAATTCAATGACCTTAAAGAAGGCGATAAGGTAACGTTTGAAATAGCAGATAGTCCAAAAGGACCAAATGCTACCAATGTTAGTAAGGAAGAGTAAAATAGAAATTTACAAAAAATCGCTTATTTGATTTGATTCAGGGCGATTTTTTGGTATATATAAACAATAGATAAAAATTGAAAGATAATTAAAAATAGATAAACATTAAAGAATATTTGTTTATTTTTTGTTAGAATAAGAACATGAAGAAAATATTAATAATTTTAATAATCTTAATCTCTTTTACCTTTTTTATAAACGAATCTTTAATATCATATGAATACAAAGAAGAGATTATTAAAGAAGTTATTGTTGAAAAAAATCAATATATTTTATCTAATGTTCCTTTTATTCTTCAGGCGCCTTTTGGAAATTGGGATAATCCAATATTTCAAGACGCATGTGAAGAAGCAGCTATTTTAATGGCAAAATATTGGATTCAAGGAAAACAAATTACAAATGAACAAGCATATAATGAATTAATTGAATTATCTGAATTTGAAGAAAAGCATTTTTCAACTTTTTATGATCATTCAGCAAAAGATACAGTTGAGATAATGAAACAATATATTAATTATAAAAATATTAAAGTATATAATGATATTGGATTAGAAGATATTAAAAGAGAGATAAGAAACAATAATTTGGTTATTGTACCAGTTAATGGACAAGCAATTAAAAATCCAAACTATACTTTACCTGGACCAGAAAGACATATGATAATAATTATTGGTTATGATGAAACAACAAAAGAAATAATTACTAATGATTCAGGAACAAGAATGGGTAAGAATTATAAATATCCTGAATCTGTTTTTGAATCAGCAATAAGAGATTATGCTACTGGTTATCATGAACCAATAATAGGAATTCAAAAGAATATGATAGTAGTAGAAAATGTGATAAAATAAAAACATGTTAGAATCAATAATTTTAGGAATAGTTCAAGGTATTTTTGAATGGTTACCAATTTCTAGTCAGGGCAATCTAGTTTTAATAATGGTTGGCTTTTTTAATATTGGAATAGAAACAGCTGTAAAATATTCAATCTTTCTTCATTTTGGAACGCTTTTGGCTGTGTTGGTGTATTTTAAAAAAGATATTATTAATATTCTTAAAAATTTAAAAGAATTTAAATTTAAATTTGAGAATAAACAAAATGGTTTAATTTCTTTTTTAATTGTTTCAACTGTTATTACTTTTATTATTGGTTTTCCTTTGTATAAATTAATTTCTAATTTTTCTTTTAGGGGAGAGTTTTTTTTGGGATTAATTGGTATAGGTTTAATTATTACTGGTTTATTACAGAAATTTGCACATAAGAGTAAAATAAAAGAAAAAAGATTATTAACCTTAAAAGATAGTGTTTTATTGGGAGTAGTTCAGGGCTTAGCAGTTATTCCTGGTATATCTCGTTCTGGAATAACTATTTCTACTTTTTTATTTAAAAAATATTCTGCAAAACAAGGATTGTATTTATCTTTTTTAATGAGCATTCCTGTTTTATTGGGTGGTATTGTTTTACCAATATTAGATGGTTTTCCTAATCTTCCTTTTATTAATTTATTTTTAGGATTAATATTTTCTTTTATTTTCGGTTTAATAACCATTAAAATATTAATGCAATTAGCTCAAAAAATAAGATTTTGGTTATTTGCAATAATTATTGGTATATTAGCATTTGTGCCATTGATATTTAGTTTATGGATTTAAAACAAAAAATTAAAGAGATTCCTGATTGGCCTGAAAAAGGTGTTAATTTTAAAGATATAACCCCATTATTACAAGACAAAGAATATTTTAAATTTGTTGTTGATAAATTATGTGAAACAGAAAAACCAGATATTATTGTTGGTATAGATGCTAGGGGATTTATCTTTGCTTCTGCTATGGCGTATAAAATGAATACTGGGTTAGCTTTAATTAGAAAAAAAGGAAAATTACCTCCAAAAGTTATTTCTCAAAAATATGATTTAGAATATGCTTCTAATATTATTGAAATGAAATATGATTCAATTAAAAAAGGAGATAAAATTTTAATTGTAGATGATGTTTTAGCTACTGGTGGAACAATGAAAGCTACTTGTGATTTAATTGAAAAATTACAAGGAAATATTATTGGAATTTCTTTTTTAATAGAATTAGATTTTCTTAAAGGTAGAGAAAAATTAAATTATCCAATTAATTCTTTAATTCATTATGAAAGCTGATATAGGCATAATTGGTGGTTCTGGTTTGTATAAATTCTTTGATAAAGGAAAGTGGGTTAATATTAAAACAAAATATGGCAAACCAAGTGATCAAATATTTTTATTTGAATATTTGGGTAAAAAAATTGCTTTTTTACCAAGACACGGAAGAAAACACAATTTACCTCCTCATAAAATTAATTACCAAGCCAATATAGATGTTTTTAAACAATTAGGAGTAAAACTTATTATCTCTCCAGCAGCTGTTGGTTCATTGCAAACAAACATTAAAAGAGGAGATTTTGTTTTTTGCAATGATTTTATTGATAGAACAAAAAAAAGAAAAGATACATTTTTTAATGGACCCAAAACTGTTCATATTTCTTCTACTGATTGTTATTGTGATCAATTAAGAAAAATAGGTAAAAAAGTTTGTGAGAAAAATAAGATAAAGGTTCATGATAAAGGAATAGTTGTTGTTATTGAGGGTCCAAGATTTTCTTCTAAAGCAGAAAGTAAATGGTTTACTAAATCTGGTTGGCATATTATTAATATGACTCAATATCCAGAAAATGTTTTAGCAAGAGAAGCTGAAATTTGTTATTTAAATATTTCTTTGGTTACTGACTATGATGTTGGTGTTCAAGGAATTAAACCAGTAAGTTTAGAAGAGGTTATTAAGGTGTTTGGTAAAAATATTGAAAATGTTAAAAAAGTAATTATTGATATTATTAAAGAAATTCCAAAAGATTATTCTTGTAATAAATGTCATAATGCATTAAAAGGAGCAATAATTTCTTGACAAAGAATTATTTTAGATTAAAATGTATAGTATTGGAATATAAAAAGGAGCGAGTATCGCCACATTAATCGTTATTTATCCACTTGTCTTGCTTTTTAAGGATAATCAGGACAGGCCAAAAGAAGCGATTTTAATTTATGTCTCTATCTTATATTTTATTCTGTATAAAATTACAGAATGTGTATATAGGATTGGTCGATATTCGTTCCTTTTTGTATTTAAATTAAAAAAATAATATAATTAAAGCTTAAGTATTAATTTTAATTTATGTTTGAAGAATTTAAAAAATCTATTGAAGGAGATGTATTATTAGATAAATTTTGGTTAGAAGCATATTCTACTGATGCTAGTATATATAAGCTAGTGCCTAAAATGATTGTTTTGCCAAAGAATAAATCTGACATACAAAAAACAATTAAGTTTGCTAAAGAAAATAATATTGGTATAACTTGTAGGGCAGCAGGAACTTCTTTAGCTGGAGCATCTGTTGGCAAGGGAATCATTGTTGATATTACTAGATACTTTAGTAAAATTCTTGAAATAGGAGATGGCTTTATTAAAGTAGAACCAGGAGTAATATATGATGATATACAGGCAGAATTAAATAAAAAAAATATGTTTTTACCTCCAACTCCTGCTTCTTCTCGTGCTTGTATGATTGGTGGCAATGTTGGAACAAAAGCTTGTGGTGGTGGTGCTGTTAAATATGGAACATTAGATGATTTTTTACTTTCAATAGAGTTTATTGATTCTGATGGAGATATTATTAATACAGAAACAGGGGAAAATATAGAAAAGTATAAGGAGAAAATAGAATCTTTAAAAAAAGAGGTTTTATCTAATTCTGAAGTAATAAAATCCTTAGAAAAAAAAGATGATATTCAAAATTCTTCTTCATATAATATATTTGCTTTAAGAGATCATGAATCATTAAATGATATATTAACTCATTTAATGATTGGTTCAATTGGTACTTTGGGGATTTTTACAGAAATTAAATTAAAAGCAATTAAAAGAAAATCCAATGAAAAACCAGTTGCTTGGGCTGTGTTTCTTAAAGACTTATTTCAATTAGATGATGTTATTAAATTATCTAAAGAATTAGATTGTAGTGCTATTGAATTTGTTGATAAGGTTTCTTTAGAATTAGCTTGTGATAATTTTCCTAAATTAGGAATTTCTAAAGAGGCAGAATCAATGGTTATTATTGAATTTGATGAAAACATTAAAGATACTCTTAAAAAATTTGAAGAAAAATTAAAAGATTTTGAATTAATTGGTGAGATTATTAAAGATGCTGAAAAAATGGGAGCTATTTGGGAAGTAAGAAAATGCTTATTGCCTTTAACAGCAAAATTCTCTGATACAACAAAACCATTAGTTTCTATTGATGATATTGGTGTAAAAGTAAAAGATATACCAAATATTGTTAAAGACTTAAGACAAATATTTAAAGATTTAAATATGGATGTTGCTATTTATGGCCATGCTGGTGTAGGAACGATTCATATTGATCCTGTTATTGAAGCAACTACTGATGAAGATATTCCTAAAATTAAACAAATAGCTGATAAAGTATATTCAGCTACATTTAAATATGGAGGTACAACAGCCACAGAACATGGTGGAGGTAGATGTAGAAGTATGTATTTAGAACAAGAGTGGGGAACAGAAATATTTAATTATTTAAAAAAGATCAAAAATATTTTTGATCCTAGTGATATTTTAAATCCTGGAGTAATGTTTAATACTGATAATAAGTCTATTATTGATGATTTAAAATTTCCAACCAAGAGAATAAATGAAAAAGAATGGCTTTGTATGGAATGTGGCTATTGTCAATCAAAATGTCCTGCTTGGATTAAATCTCAAAGAGGAGAAACTGGTCCTAGACAATTTAGAAATTTAATTAGATACAAAACACTTAGCAATGATGATTCTAAAGAATTAGAAAATCAAATCAATACTTGTATTTTATGTGGTAATTGTACCAGTGCCTGTGAAAAAATAGTAGGAGCAAAATTAAAAGAATTTAATGAGGATTATAGAAAAGGAGATTTAAATTAAAGACAATTATTAGAGTTTATTTTTAATAATTGTCTTAATAATTATATAAGAAAATATTTTCGTGATAGAAACATAGAAGCAAAAGTTTCTTCATGAAAATGAAAGGAGAGTGGCTATGCGCTACATGTTACCACGCACAGCTCATTGTTCAGAGGGCTGTATGCTCATGTCCTAAGCAAGACGTAAAACTGCTTAAAAAAATAAAGGTGTGGAAATCCACACCTTTTCATTTGCATTAATTTAAATAATATGTTATATTAATATAAGCACATAAAGGAAGGTTATAATGAAAAGAATTAAGGATTTTTTGATTAATGCTTCTCCGTTTATTGGGGTTTTTTCCTTCTTGTATTTTATAATGATAATTAAGCATGCTTCTTTTTTAGAAATTCTTATTTTTTCAATCATTATTTTATGTTGCAAAGCCTTTTGTTCTTATAGACACAGAAGATTTAAAAAAAAGATTGAGGAACGTTGTATGTTTTAGTTTTCAAAAATAATTCTTGGCAGTACGTAACTGCCAAGTTTTTATTTGACTTTTAAATGGTATTATGATATAATTATAGCATATCTTAAAAAGGGAGGAAAGATTGGAACATTACAAAATATTTTCTATTGTTGCAGGGATCGTCTTTGTGTCAGCGTTTATTCCATATTTCATTGCGATTTTTAGGAATCAAACAAAGCCACAAAAAACAAGTTGGTTGGTCTGGGCAGCTCTTGATACTCTTGCACTTACAGGAATGATTAAGGAAGATGTTGTAAATGGACAGATAGTTGGAGCAGTGTGTTGTGCTTGGTTTGTTTTTCTTCTTGCTGTGAAAAAGGGTAAACCAGGATGGACTAACTTAGATAGGGCTTGCCTGTTATTCGGTTTTGCTGGTGCAGTTTTGTGGATAATTTATGGAAACGCTACTTCTGGAATTGTTGCAGCGTCTGTTGGGCTGATAATTGCTGCTATTCCAACATTTAAATCAGCATGGTATACTCCAGAACATGAAAACAAGCTTGCTTGGGCAATATTCTGGATCTCATGTGTGTTTACACTACTAAGTGTAGAAAGTTGGAACATAAACAGCGGATCTCAGCCAATATCCTTTTTCATTATTGAAAGCGTAGTGGTCGGCATCCTTTTTTTCAAAAAAAGGAAAGCATGATCAGAAACTTAAAAGCGGATCATCTTTGGATCCGCTTTTTTATATCTTTGCTTCATATAATTTCTGTTTTTCTAAAAAGTATAAGGTTTTATTCTTAATATTATATTGTATATCTGAATTTTCTGTTTTAATAAAGCTTATTGTATTTTGTGGTAATCTATTGTCTAATTCAGTTATTAATATGTCATTTTCTGTAGAAATAATTAAATGTTCATCTGTGTGTGGTAACCAAATAACTTGATTAATTTTTTCCTTTAAATCAATTTCTTGCGTGTCTCCTTTTTCTCTATTAATTGAATTATTAAAAACTTCATCTAACCATAATATTTCTATTGTTTTTTCTTTTTGTGAAAGTAATTTCTTTTTATCATTTGAAAGAATCCATTTTCCTTGATCAAATCCTGGAAATACTTGATCAAAAAATTTTGCTGATTTAAAACTAGTTAAATCTAATTCATAGATTTTTTCATTAATATTTTCTTGATAAATAATTCCATGCTTGTAAGCAATATAATTAGAAACATTTTCTACTAACATATCAGAAACAATAGAATCTCTTATTGATTCATTTAATTCTAAATAATATAAATTATTTTTTGAAGTAAAATATATTCTTTTACCATCTAGCCCAAAGCTTACATTTTCCATCTCATAAATATTACTATTTTGTACCAATGCATTTAAATTAATTAAAACTTTTGGATCATTAATATTTAGAAAATAAAATTGATTATTTGATTCTAATATTACATTTTCATTATTAGAAGACCATATCCATTTAATTGGTAAGTTTAATTTAAATGTGGTAATTATTTCATCTTTGTCTTGAGATTTAATATAAAAAAGATTGCTTGATAAATATGCAATCTCTTTTTTATTTGGGAGAATAGAAAATGAATCAATTCTTTTTTCTGTGTTTAAAGATATTTTAGGATTTTTTTGTATAAGGAAAATTGTATCTACTTTTGTAACTATTCCTGGCTTAACTGTTAAGTTTTTTTCCCAAATATGATAATCATCTATTTCAACCTTTATTTCATAAATTTTAGGTAATAATCTTTTAATAAATTTGTTTGTTTTTCCTTTTAATTTATTATCAATATATATTTCAGCTTTTTGTGGGGTTGATCTTAAATAAATACCACCATTTCTAATAATTGTTTTTTTCTCAAAATCAAAAGTATAGCCTCTAGAAAATAGGGTAATTAAAGGGACTAGAATTAAAAAAATTATTAGGAAAATATAGAAAATAATTCTTCTTGTTTTTCGTTTCATAATCACAATGTTATCATGTTTTATTTAACTTGCCAAGTTAAAATATTTAGCGTAAGATTATTATGTATGTTTATTAAAAAAATTGGAATTGATCTAGGAACAGCCAATACTTTGGTTTATGTTCCAAATAAAGGAATTGTAGTTAATGAACCATCTGTTGTGGCTATTTCTATTGAAGACAACAGAGTATTAGCTGTTGGAAATGAAGCAAAAGAAATGCTTGGTCGTACTCCTGATACAATTGTTGCTTCCCGTCCATTAAAAGACGGGGTTATTGCTGATTATCGAGTAACTCAAGCAATGTTATCATATTTTATTGGAAAAGCAGAAGGTAAAATTAGATTATTTAGACCAGAAGTTATGATATCTGTTCCAGCTGGTATTACTTCTACAGAAAGAAGAGCTGTTATTGAGGCTGCTATTCAATCTGGTGCAAAAGCAGCTTATTTAGTAAAAGAACCAGTCTTAGCTGCTATTGGAGCAGGTATTCCTATTAATTCTGCTGCTGGTAATATGATTGTAGATATTGGTGGTGGTACTTCTGAGGTTGCAATAATTTCTTTAGGTGGCATAGTTGCTTGTTGTTCTGTAAGAGTTGGTGGTGATAAAATAGATCAAGCAATAGCAGAACATATTAAGAAAAAACATAATTTAGCTATTGGAGAAAGAACTGCAGAAGAAATTAAAATTCAGATAGGATCTGCTTTATATAATCCAGAAAGAGGGTCTATGGAAGTAAAAGGAAGAGATTTAATTGAAGGATTGCCCAAAGCTATTGAAATTACCAATAAAGAGGTTGTAGATGCTATTTCTTCAGAATTAAATGATATTATTAAAGCAATTAAATCTGTTTTACAAGAAACACCTCCTGAATTAGCTGCTGATGTTATGAATAGGGGAATGATAATTTCTGGAGGAGGCGCTTTATTAGATAAAATAGATGATTTAATTACTAAAGTTACTGGTGTTCCAGCATATATTGCTGATGATCCACTTTCTTGTGTTGCAAAAGGAACTGGTATTGCTTTAGAAAACTTGGATGTTTATAAGAGAAGTATTATGAATAAAAAATGAAAATAGCTATTATACATGATTATTTAGTTTGTTTTGGTGGAGCTGAAAAAACTTTTAAGACCTTGACTGAGATTTTTCCTCAAGCCAAGGTTTTTACTTTATTCTATGATAAAGAAATTAAAAATGAATTTTTTCCTAATAAAGAAATTAAAACTTCTTTTCTGCAGAAATTTCCTTTTAAGAAAAAGTATAAATGGTTGTTACCATTTTTACCAATAGCAGTTGAGTCTTTAGATTTTAGAGATTTTGATTTAGTAATTTCTTCTTGTTTTTCTTTTTCAAAAGGAATAATTACTCGCGTAAATACAAAACATATTTGTTATTGTTATTCTCCTACAAGATATTTGTGGGATCAAAATCTTTTCAAGTCTATTCTTCATTTTTTTAGAATATGGGATAGACATGCTTCTGAAAGAGTAGATGAATTTATTGCTATATCTAAAACAGTTCAAAAAAGAATAAAGAAATATTATAAAAAAGAATCTATTGTAATTTATCCTCCTGTAGAAATTCCTAGATATAAATTTAATTATTCTGATAAAGAGTTTTTTTTAATTGTTTCTAGGTTAAAAAAATATAAGAGGATTGATTTAGCTGTTGAAGCTTTTAATAAATTAGGCTTGGATTTAAAAATAATTGGTTCTGGTCCAGAATTTAAAAAATTAAAGAAAAAAGCTAAAAAAAATATTGAGTTTCTTGGATCACAACCTGATAATATTGTTAAAGAATATTATGCTAAATGTTCAGGATTTATTTTTCCTTCAGAAGATGATTTTGGCATTGCTCCAGTAGAAGCAATGAGCTATGGTAAACCAGTTTTAGCTTTTAGAAAAGGAGGGGCCTTAGAAACAATAATAGAAGGAAAAACAGGAGAGTTTTTTGATTTTCAAAATACAGCTGTTTTAGCTGATGGAATAAGAAGAATAAGAGAAAAAAAATATGATCCTAAGTTTATTATGAATCATGCTAAGAAGTTTAATAGAGAAAGATTTGAAAGAGAAATAAAGAAAGTTATTGAAAAAAACATATAAGTATGATAATTTTAAATTAGGAGGTATTGTACATTGAACAATAAAAAAACAGGAAATCCAATCAAGAATTTGATAATTAGGCCAGAGTGTAAAAGAAATGAATTTAAAGATCCGACAACGAACAGAACGGACTTAGAACTCATTAGACAATTTGGTCTAGCCATCAATGCTGTGCAAGAGTTATTCTGGAGGATGGGCGTGGTTGGGTCGTGGATTCTTACAGACAATAATTTTATTATCCCCGGAGAAATCGCTAACCTACCGACAGAAGAGATTTATATCTCGGTTGATGAATACGCTAACCGTGCCGATGTGGTTAATTTAAAAAAGGCTGTTGAAGGAGAGAAGATTTCAAAGGATTTTGCACCACATTTTCATATTGCTAGAACTGCTCGAATTTGGTGGAGTCAAAAAGAAAAAGCCTTCTTTTTATTTTGATTAATGTGCTCAACGTTAGAATTTTAAATCTGGCGTTGAGCATTTCTTGTTCTTAAATAAACAATATGATAAACTTTAAATATGAATCAGAATATTTTAGATTTCTTTAAAAAGGCAATTGAGTTTAATAATTTAGCTCATGCATATTTATTTTACGGTCCTCGTGGGTCTGGCAAAAAAGACACAGCATTTTGGCTATCAGAATATTTAAAAGTTTCTCCTTTTGATATTTTATACGTTGTTCCAGAACAAGACAAAAAAGATATTTCAATTAATCAAATTAGACAAGTAAAAAGACATTTAACATTATCTTCTGATTCATATAGATTTGTAATTATAGATAATGCTGATTTAATGAATATTGAATCTTCTAATGCGTTATTAAAAACATTAGAAGAACCACAAGAAAAAACTGTTTTAATTTTAATAACTACCACACCAGATCTTCTTCCAAAAACTATTTTATCTAGATTACAAGATGTTAAATTTAAAGATATTCCTTTGAGTAAAATGAGTTTTAATAAAAAATATGTTGATATTTTAAAAGAATCAACTAATGATATTTTTAAATTTATTGAGTCTTTTATAAAAGAAGATTTAGATATATTTTCTTTATTAGATTCTTGGTTGTTTTACTTTAGAGATCTAATGTTAAAAGATAAAAAATATTTACAAAACATTAAGGAAATTCAAAAAACTAAAGATTTAATTTCTTCTTCTAATGTTAATAAAAGATTAGCTTTAGAAAATTTAATTTTATGTATAAAGAACTAATAAACAATTTAAAACCAGAATTAGAAAAAACAATTACGTTTTTAAAAGGTGAGTTTATGAAAATTAAAACTAGCAGAGCAACACCTGCTATGATTGAAGATATTGTTGTTAATGTTTATTCACAATTATTACCAATTAAACAATTAGGAAATATTAATGTTCCTCAACCAAGAGTTATTACTGTTCAACCATGGGATAATAGCGTAATAACACAAATAGAAAAAGCAATAAGAGACAATTCTTCTTTTTCTCCAGTTGTTGATGGAGAAATGATTAGAATAAATATTCCTGCATTAAATGAAGAGCAAAGAAAAGAATATGTAAAAATAGTTGCTGATAAAGCAGAAGAAGCAAGAATTTCTATTCGTTTACAAAGAGAAACTCTTTGGAAAAAAATTCAAGAAATGGAAAAATCAGGAGAATTAACAGAAGATGATAAATTTAGGGGCAAAGATGAACTTCAGAAATTAATTGATGAATATAATAAAAAGATAGATGAGATGAAGAAAAACAAAGAAACAGATATTATGACAGTATAAAAAGGGCCCAAATCATGGGCCCCCAGCTTATAGAAGAAATGAGGAAAAAAATAGAATAGCCATAATAATAAAAATCTTTTTAATTCTTCTTTCTTTTTCAATTGGTGTTTTTAAAAATTTAACAGCAACTATAAGGAACAAAATTCCTAAAATTATTGTTATTATCGTTTCCATTTTAAGCCTCCTTAATTTAATTATACACCATAAATATGATTCTTACAATAATAGTTTTTATCTTAATATTAGGCATTTTAATTTTTGCTCATGAATTGGGCCATTTTATTACTGCTAAAAAATTTGGAATGAAAGTAGAAGAATTTGGTTTTGGTTATCCACCAAAACTATTTTCTTTTAAAAAAGGAGATACTATTTATTCTTTAAATTTATTTCCCATAGGTGGTTTTGTTAGAATCCACGGAGAATTAAATGAGAAAAAAAGATCTAAAAGCAAAAAGGCTTTTTATAACAAACCAGCATGGAAAAGAGCTATTGTTCTTGTTGCTGGTGTATTTTGTAATCTTTTAATAGCTGCAATTTTTTTATCTATTGTTCATATGATTGGTATTCCAAGTATTGTTGAAGAGGGCAAGAATTATAAAAATATACAGATTCAGGTTGTTGAAGTTGCTAAAGATTCTCCAGCTAAAGATGCTGGAATAAAAATAGGGGATACAATAAAATCTCTTAATAATCAAGAAATAAAAGAATTAGAAGATGTTCAATCATTTGTTGCTATGAATATTGGGCAAGAAGTAAATGTTCAAATTAAAAGAGGAAAGGAAATAATTGATAAAAAAGTATTATTAAGAATTTCTCATCCTGAAGGAGAGGGTATAATGGGAATAGCAATGGCTAAAACTGATTTAATTTCTTATCCTTGGTATGAGGCAATTGCAAGGGGATTTGAAACAACTGGTAGATTGTTTATTACATTTATTAAAATGTTCTATTTGTTAATTAAGAATTTAATAATATCTGGAAAATTAATTGCAGATATAGCTGGTCCAGTAGGAATAGCTAATTTAACTGCTCAAATGGTTGATTTAGGTTTTGTATATGTTTTACAATTTGCAGCTATTTTATCTATAAATTTAGTTATTTTAAACCTTATTCCCATTCCTGCGCTAGATGGTGGTAGGTTATTGCTACTTTTTATAGAAAAGCTTAAAGGGAAGCCAATTAAGGCTAAAACAGAGCAATTAGCTAATGGTATTAGTTTTGCTCTCTTGATTTTATTAATGATAGTGATAACATTAAGAGACGTTGTTAATTTATTTTAAAAATGTTAACTAAACAATCACAAGATTTTGCTAAATGGTATAATGAATTAGTTTTAAAGGCTGATTTGGCTGATTATTCGTCAGTAAGGGGTTGTATGGTAATTAAGCCATATGGTTATGCTATTTGGGAAAACATACAAAAAGAATTTGATAAAAAGATCAAAGAATTGGGAGTAAAAAATGCATATTTCCCTCTTTTTATACCAGAGAGTTTTTTAAAAAAAGAAGCAGAACATGTAAAAGGATTTGCTCCCGAAGTAGCGTGGGTAACCCATGGTGGTAATAAAAAGCTTAAAGAAAGATTAGCTATTAGACCAACATCAGAAACAATAATATATGATATGTTTTCTAAGTGGATTCAATCATATAGAGATCTTCCTTTTAAAATTAATCAATGGGTTAATATTGTAAGATGGGAAATGAGGCCTAGATTGTTTTTAAGAACTCTTGAATTTTTATGGCAAGAAGGACATATTGCACATGAAACCGAAAAAGAAGCTGAAATAATGACAAAAAAAGCTTTAGATATTTATCAAGATTTTGCACAAGAATATTTAGGAATTTCTGTTATTTCTGGTAAAAAAACAGATTCAGAAAAATTTGCTGGTGCTAATTATACATTGTCTATTGAAGCATTAATGAAAGATGGAAAAGTATTACAAATGGGGACATCACATAATTTAGGTCAGAATTTTGCAAAAGCTTTTAATATTAAGTTTCTAGATAAACAGGAGAAACAAAAATATGTTTGGCAAACTAGTTGGGGAGTTAGCACAAGAATGATTGGTGGTTTAATTATGGCTCACGGAGACGACAAAGGATTAATTTTACCACCTAAAATAGCCCCCTATCAAACAGTAATTATTCCTATTTGTAAAAATGCAAAAGAAAAGAATTTAATTAAATCATATATTTCTAAACTAGAATTAAAAGATGTTCGTTTTGAAGTTGATTGGTCAGATCAAACTCCTGGTTGGAAATTTAATGAGTGGGAGCTTAAGGGAGTTCCCCTAAGAATAGAAATTGGACCAAAAGAAGTTAAAGAGAAAAAACTAACCATTGTTTCAAGAGATTCTTTGAAAAGGGAAGTTATTTCTTTGAAATCTTTTGATGTTAATAAGATTTTAGAAGATATTCAAAAAAGAATCTTAGATAATTCAAAGAAATTTGTTAAAAATAATACTTTTATAATAAATAATTTTTCTGAATTTAAAAAAATTATTAATAAGGGGGGACTTGTTAAAAGTTTTTGGTGTGGAAACAGCAAATGTGAAGAAAAAATTAAACAAGAAACAAAAGCCACTATTAGATCTATTCCATTTAAACAAAGTGAGAGTGGAAAATGCATAAAATGTGGCAATGTATCAAAAACACAAGTATTTTTTGCTAAAGCATACTAATATGTTTAATAAACTTTTAGGAAAACTCTCTAAAGATATTGGTATTGACCTTGGAACAGCAACAACGCTTGTTTATGTAAAGGGAAGAGGGATTATTATAAACGAACCATCTGTTGTAGCTGTAAATCAAAAAACTGGTCAAATTTTAGCTATTGGTGAAGAAGCTAAAAAAATGGTTGGTAAAACACCAGCTCATATTTCTGCTACTCGTCCTTTAGTAGATGGTGTTGTTTCTGATTTTGAGGTAACCGAGCAAATGCTTAGACATTTTATTAACAAGGTTCATAAAGATAGTTTTACAATTTTACCAAGACCAAGAGTTGTTATTGGTATTCCTTCTGATATTACTGAGGTTGAGAAAAGGGCGGTTAGAGATGCTACTATAAATGCTGGTGCAAGAGAAGTATATTTAGTAGAAGAAGTAATGGCAGCTGCAATTGGCTCTAGATTGCCAGTTCAAGAAGCCTTAGGTAATATGGTTGTAGATATTGGTGGTGGCACAGCAGATATAGCTGTTATTTCTCTTGGTGGCATTGTTTCTTCTAAGACACTAAAAATAGCTGGAGATAAATTAAATCAAGATATTATTGATTATGCTAGAGATGAACTAAAGTTAATTTTAGGAGAAAAAACAGCTGAAGACATTAAAATATCTATTGGGTCTGCTTATGATTTAGATGAATACTTAGAAGCTCCAATGAGAGGAAGAGACATAGCCTCTGGCCTACCAAAAGAAATTATTGTTAACAGTGATCAAATACGTAATGCAATTGCTAAATCTGTAAAAGATATTGTTAATGGTGTTAAGGATGTTATAGAAGCTACTCCTCCAGAATTAATAGCTGATATTATGAGTAAAGGAATAATAATGGTTGGTGGTGGTAGTTTATTAAGAGGATTGGATAAATTAATTGAAAAAGAAACTAAAATATCTGTTAAAGTAGTTGATGATCCCTTAACAGCTGTTGCTAGAGGAGCAGGTATAATTTTAGAAGATTTAGACAATCTTAAAGAAGTATTGATTCCATCTGATTATGGAGAAGTTCCAAAATAGAAAATATGTTGTTTTAATTATTACAATAATTATTGTTTTAATTGTTGTTAATTTAATCCCTGGATTTAATAATAATCTTGGGAATTTTATTTTTAAAATAACCAGTCCTATTAATGGTTTTTTTATTAAAATAGGAAATGTTTTTTCTGGTTTTTTTACAACATTGTTTTCAATAAGAGGTTTAGCTATAGAAAACAATGATTTAAGAATTCAAAATATGAAACTAGAAACAGAAATCTCTTCTTTAAAAGAAATTAAAAGAAGAGATGAAGCATTATTACAAGCAAAAGAATCATTAAAAGATTTAGTTGAAATAAAACAAGTTGGTATTGTTATTTGGAAAGATATTCAGGAAAATCAAGATTGGATATTAATAAACAAAGGGAAAGATCATGGATTAGAAAAAGATATGGCTGTTGTTTCTAAGGAAGGATCTTTAGTTGGGAAAATATTTGAAGTTTCTAAAGATTTTTCCAAAGTAATGTTATTAACAAACAAAGAAAGCGTTATTGCTACTTTATTAGAAAACGGAAGAAATGAAGGTTTAATTAAAAAAGAAAAACAAGGTGGTCTTTTTATGGACTTTATTCCTAGAAGTGAAAAATTAGAAATAGGAGAAAGAATAATTACTTCTGGTATGGACAATGTTTATCCAAAAGGAATTTTAATTGGAAAAATTGAATCTATTGATTTTTCTCAAAATCAATTATTTCAAAGAATTGTTGTTTTTCCTGTTGTAGATTTTAATAAATTAGAAGAAGTATTTATTGTAAAATGATTAAAATGTTTAAACCAAAAACTGAAAAAATTAAAAAACTAGCCAAAAGGACTCCCAAAGGAGCCCTTAAGCTATAGAATTTTGATCATTTCTGATCAATTCTATTATAGCTTTTTAAAAATTAGTTTGTCAATAGCTTATATTAAAAATGAAAATTATATACATAATCTTCTTTATTATTATTCTATTATTTCTTCAAATAGGTATTTTACCCCATTTAAAAATATTAGGGGTTTTTCCTAATTTGATTATCATATCTATTTTAAGTCTAAGTATTTTAAAAGAATGGAAAAAGAATTTTGTTTGGATAATTATTGCTGGATTGTTTTTAGATGTTTATTCTTTAAATAATATTATTGGTGTTTCAATAATTTCTTTATTAGGAGCAGGTATTTTAGTATATTTTTTAAATCAAAATACATTTAAAAAAGCTAATATTCTTTCATTAATTATTACGTTTCTAATAGGAATATTAGCTTTCTATATTCTCTCTTTAATTCTCTCTTTAATCTTTTCTTTTTCTTTTACTTTTTCAATTGTTTTGGTTATTTACAATCTAATATTATCCTTGCCTGTTTTTTGGGTAATGAAAAAGGCCATTATAATCAAATGATTATGTGGCCCTTTATTCATGTCTCTTTTATAAATTTTTCGGGATTTTTTAATATATGTATGATAAACATGATAAATAACCAATATCCAATTACGATAGTACCCAAAAAATAAATCCCAACACAAAGAACAATAAGAGATATTCCTATAAAAAGAAAAGAAGTTCTTTTTTTCATCTTATCCTCCATTTGTGAGATAATCTAATATTAGCATATTAATTAATTTATGTCAATAAAATTAAAAGTAAAAAGAAAATTTAAAGAAGATATTGAACCTGAAGAAATCTTTATGGATTCTAAAAGGTTAAAACAATATTCTGGAAGCGAAAGAGAAAAAATAGAAAAACCAATAGAACAAATAGTTTTAAAGGTTTTTTTTGCTTTTGTTTTTTTAATCCTTTTTTCTTTGTTTTTAAAAAGTTTTAGTGTTCAAATAATAAAAGGAGAATATTGGAGAAATTTAGCTGATGAAAACAGAATTAGATCTTATCCAATAAAAGCTTTAAGAGGAATAATTTATGATAAAAATAAAGAGCCATTAGCTATTAATGTTCCCAGATTAGACTTAGTAATTATTCCAGCTGATTTAAATAAAAGTAGGGAGTATAAGGAAATTTTAGAAAAACTATCTGGATTATTAGATATTGAAAAATCAGAAATAGAAAAAAAGATTTTAGACAATTCTAATTTGTCTTATCCAATAATTATTAAAGAAAACATTGAAAGAGAAAAAGCTCTTTTATTAGAATCTGAATTTTCTGAAAATCCATTTGTTTTAATTAGAAAAGAAAGTCGTAGACAATATGAAACCGGTTTTTCTCATTTATTGGGTTATTTAAATAAAGCAAACGAGCAAGAAACAGATCAAGGATATTTAGTTGATGAATATGTTGGTAGGACTGGTTTAGAACAAGTTTATGAAAGTTTATTAAAAGGAGAAAACGGAGAAGAATTAGTAGAAATAGATAATCTGGGAAGAACCCAAGATGTTTTAGCAGCTAAAAATCCTAAACATGGGAAAGATCTAATTTTATCTATAGATGCTGGTTTGCAAAAACAACTTTATTCTGCTTTAAAATCTACTTTAAATAATTTATCTACTTCTAAAGCTGCTGCAATTGTATTAAATCCTAAGAATGGAAAAATATTAGCATTAGTTAGTTTTCCTGATTTTGATAATACTAATTTATCAGAAGAAATGTTTATTGATCCAAACCAGCCCTTATTTAATAGAGTTATTAGTGGAACATATGCTCCTGGATCAACAATTAAACCATTAATTGCAGCTGCTGCCTTACAGGAAAATGTAATTATTAATCAATTAAATTGTCCTGGCCATTTATCTGTTCCTGATAAGTATAATCCTGGAGTATTTTGGACATTTAATGATTGGAAGGTTCATGGCACCGTTGATTTAATAAAAGCAATTGCTGAATCTTGTAATGTGTATTTTTATACCCTAGGTGGTGGTAGTGGAGATTTTGAAGGATTAGGAATAGATAGAATAGCAAAGTATTTGAGATTGTTTAATTTTGGTGAAAAATTAGGAATTATTCTTCCTGGAGAAAGCTCGGGCCTTATTCCTTCTGCTGAATGGAAGCAAGAAACAAAAAAAGAAGCTTGGTATACTGGCGATACATATAATACATCAATAGGACAAGGAGATGTTTCTGCTACTCCATTACAAGTAGCTTTTGCTACTGCAGCAATAGCAAACAATGGAATAATATTTCAACCACAACTAGTTGAAAATCAAAAGACAAAAATTATTAGAAAAGGATTTATTGAAGAAAAACATTTAGAAACAGTTAGAAAAGGTATGCGAGAAGCTGTGATTTCTGGTTCTGCTAGATTTTTATCTGATTTACCAGTACAAGTTGCTGGCAAAACCGGCACAGCAGAAACATTTAAAGGAAAAGAATATCATGCTTGGTTTACTGGTTTTGCTCCTTATTCTGATCCAGAAATAGTAATAACTATTTTAATTGAAAACGGAGGCCAAGGAAGTGCTATTTCTGTTCCAGTTGCCAAACAAGTCTTAAATTGGTACTTTTCTCAATAAGCTATTGACATTTGTTTTTTTTTGATTAAAATTAATATATTGATGTCATTTGTCTTTTAAGGGCAAATCGACATCTCGTTTTTAAAATGAAGTATTTAACTAAAGAAAAATTTAATGAATTAAAGCAAGAGTTAGAAGACTTGAAGCTTAAAAGAAATGCAATTTCTAATAGAATTCACCAAGCTAAAGAATTGGGTGATCTTTCTGAAAATGCAGAATATACTGAGGCTAAAGAGGCCCAGGCTTTTAACGAAGGAAGAATACAAGAATTAAAACAAATTATTAGAGATGCTGTATTAATTTTAAAAAAAACAAAATGTGATTCTGTTGAAGTTGGTTGTAGTATTATTGTAAAAAACAAAGAAGGTAAAAGAGATTTTAGTATTGTTGGCTCAGAAGAAGCTGATCCATTAAATGGTAAGATTTCTAATGAATCTCCTTTGGGTAAGGCATTTCTTGGAAAAAGGAAAGGAGATGAAATAATGGTACAAACACCAAGAGGCAAGGCGTATTATAAGGTTCTAGAGATAAAATAGATTTAATATTTTAGTGTAAAAAGGAGGCAAAAGGAAAATGCCCTGTAAATGTTCTATTAATCAATGGAGCGTTTTTTCTTTTAATTTTCGTTTTATTCTGATATACTTTAATTATGAAACGTATTAATATATCTGAAACAACTAAATATATTGGTAAAAAAGTAAAAGTATGTGGTTGGGTTCATTCTCGTAGAGATCATGGAAAAATCACATTTATAGACCTGCGCGATCGTTCAGGATTGCTTCAGGTTGTTTTTATTAAAATAAAAGACGCAGATAAACTAAGAACAGAATGGGTTGTTGAAATAGAAGGAATGGTTAATAAAAGACCATCTGGAATGATTAACAAAGAATTAGAAACTGGAACTGTTGAGTTAAAAGTTGAAAAACTTAATATTTTAAACGAAGCAGAAACCCCTGTTTTTGAAATAACTGAAGATTCTAAAAAAATTAAAGAAGAGATTAGATTGAAATATAGGTATCTTGATTTAAGAACCAAAAGAATGAAAAACAATCTTATTCTTCGTCATAAAGTAATTAAAACAATTAGAGACTATTTTGATAAAAAAGAATTTATTGAAATAGAAACACCAATATTAACAAAATCAACTCCAGAAGGAGCTAGAGACTTTCTTGTTCCTTCTAGATTACATGCTGGAGAGTTTTATGCTTTACCACAAGCTCCTCAACAATTAAAGCAATTATTAATGGTTTCTGGAATGGAAAAATATTTCCAAATTGCAAGATGCTTTAGAGATGAAGATTTAAGAGGGGATAGACAACCAGAATTTACTCAATTGGATGTTGAAATGAGTTTTCCAACACAAGAAGAGATTCTTAAATTAATTGAAGATTTAATGATTCAAATAGCAAAAGATTGTAAAAAGAAATTAACATTTAATCCTTTTAAAGTAATGACTTATAATGAGGTTATAAAAAAGCATAAAACTGATTCTCCTGACTTAAGAAAGAATAAAAAAGATCCAAATGAATTAGCTTTTGTTTGGATTATTGATTGGCCTTTGTTTGAGTATAATAAAGATGAAAAAACATGGGATCCTTGCCACCATGTATTTACAGCACCAAAAGGAGAATTAAAAGATCCTAAAAAAATTAAATCTTGGCAACATGATTTAGTATTAAATGGTAATGAAATAGCTGGTGGAAGTATTAGAATACATGATCCAAAAATTCAAAGAAAGGTATTTGAATTAGTTGGTTTAACAAAAAAACAAATAGATGAGAAATTTGGTCATTTATTAAAAGCATTTCAATATGGAACACCTCCTCATGGAGGAATAGCTATGGGAATCGATAGATTAATTATGCTTTTAGCTGGAGAAGAAACAATTAGAGAAGTAATTGCTTTTCCTAAAACAGGAGATGGTAGAGATTTAACAATGGAAGCACCTAGTGAGGTAGAAACAAAACAATTAAAAGAATTACACATTAAAAAAGATTAGTTCTTTAAGAACATTTAAATAAAAAAAATATAAGGAGGATAAAAATGTTAGATTTCAGAGATTCGTTTATTAAGTCTACAAAAGGATTTGGAAGAAGATTTCTTGCTTTCTTGTTTTCTTTTTCAATCATTGGTATTGCTATAATAGCAATGATTGTTGTGCCATTAATGAGTACTATAGAAATGCCAACAATTGAGGTTTATAGTGCCTTTCTTGCACCTCCTCCACCTCCTCCACCGCCCCCACCTCCTCCTGCTAAAAAAAGAGAAACGGAAAGAAAAAGAACCAGGATTAAGCCGGTTCAAGCCAAGTCAAGCATTGAGCCAGGACAACTTGTTGCTCCAGTAGAAATACCAGAAGAAATTTCAGATGAGGAGCTTATGGATATTGGAATTGAGGGTGGAATCGAAGGTGGCGTAGAAGGTGGCGTTGTTGGTGGCGTACTTGGTGGCGTTGTTGGTGGTATACTTGGTGGTGTTGTTGGCGAAATAGAAGCACCTATAAGGGCTATTGGCGAGATTAAGCCACCTAGGTTAATTAAGCGAGTAGAACCACTTTATCCAGAGATTGCAAGACAAGCAAGAGTAGAGGGAGTAGTTATCATTGAAGCTACAACAGATATGTATGGTAGAGTTCAAACAGTAAAGGTTCTTCGCTCAATTCCATTGTTAGATCAGGTTGCGATTGATGCTGTTCGTCAGTGGGTGTATGAGCCAATGGTTATTAACGGGAGACCAAGAGGCGTTGTTTTCACGGTTACTGTGAGATTTAAACTAAAATAAGTCTTTTTATCTCTTTTGTAAAGGGCAGGAATTTTTCCTGCCCTATTTTATTTTTCTTGATGAGTTTAATTCCCGTTGGCCAATTCCAAAACCATTGACATTTTAAGATATTTATGATATACTGATAATAGTATAAAACTGTTATTGTTATCGGTTTTAAATTTACAGAAAAATAAAGGAGAGGCATGTCTATGAAAGATGAAAGAAGTAAAAAGCTTTTGATTATTAATGGTATCGGAATTGGTGCGTTTTTGATCGGATACGTGTTTTCCGGCATAAGCGAAATCATTAGCTTTTTGGGCTATGGTTTTTTTGCTGCAATTCTTGCTTTGGACTTGCTCATTTTAATTTGTGTCGTGTGTGTCGCGATCGCGTTTTTTGTGAATGTGATGTTTAAACGCATCTTTCGCGACAAATCTACATGATGCATTTCTTGTAAGTGGATAGGGTTTTTACTCTATCCACTTTATTTTTAATTATTTACTAAATAGCAGTTCTAATACATTCCAGTCTTCCACCTTTTTAAAAGTCGTTCTTTGAGCAATTTTTTAGTATAATAAGAGTATATGACAAGTTATCTGTTATTAACTCTTAACTGGAAGCATTTTTACAATAAATCAGTTTGAAACGAACAGTTGTTTTTTAAAACGTGGTAAATGACTTTAGTTAGTTTGTTAGCAGCCGCT
>Ga0180009_10000835_pt1 | contig 39594 bp, 42 predicted proteins | sample OS_PC_MetaG_FD_123537 | JGI IMG/M metagenome (GOLD analysis project Ga0180009, IMG submission 123537) | Groundwater microbial communities from the Aspo Hard Rock Laboratory (HRL) deep subsurface site, Sweden - OS_PC_MetaG | ecosystem: Environmental > Aquatic > Deep subsurface > Groundwater... | reverse complement strand
CACCGATTCTGGAAAATCCAGAAAAGTGTTCAGCTTGAAACCAGAATCAGTGTTCAACTTGAATCAGAATGGGTGTTCAGATTGCTCCAGAATGGGTGTTCAGGTTGGGCCAGAATATGCAATAGCAAAGAAGAATTTGCTGCTCAAGCCATTACCCATTATATGGAGCAATTTATACAGCTATTAACGAAGCACCTACAACATTCACAGGTTGACCCGCTCTCTGCTTTAAAAAACTACTATGCGGAGCTTATTGTTGCAGTGGAAAAGAATGGATACAAAGGTGGATGCTTATTGGGTAACCTGATGGGTGAAATTGGCGATACCAGTGAACGGTGCAATCAGGCGCTAAAATCTGCCGTTGAACGCTACAAAGTGCTGCAACATAAAGCATTACTGCAAGCACAAAAAGAAGGCACGGTACGTACTGATCGGAACGCTGAAATTATGGCTAATTTGTTGGTAAATAACTGGCAAGGTGCGTTGTTACGGATGAAAATTGAACAATCCGTGCAACCTTTGCAAGAGTTTTGCGATACCTTACTGAATGATTATTTTGTTGCCAAGTCCAATTTAGATTAGGAGCAAGGTGAGTCGACACAAACGCCGGTTGCTTAGATCTTTTTTTTGCCTAACAGCAAGACGACCGGTCAACTATTAACTATGGGGATTTGATATGAGCGAAGAAAAAACCTTAATGGATTTTGTTAAACTAGCAAAATCACAAATACACGAAATAGAGGTATTAAATGTTAAATCTCTATTGGATGAAGGTTATCAGGTATTGGATGTGCGCGAACCTGCCGAATTTATGTCAGGTACTATTGAGGGCGCATTAAATATTCCACGTGGCATACTGGAAGCGGCGGCAGACCGCCAATACGCAGGTCGTCGTGAAGAATTAATGGATCGCGATAAAAAATGGCTACTACTTTGTGCCAGTTCGGGACGCTCTGCCATGGCGGCGGCTGTGATGCAACAAATGGGCTTTAAAAATATCAGGAATATTAATGGCGGTATTACAGCCTGGAAAGCGGCCGAATTAGCCGTGAAAATTCCACCACAAACTTAAGTATCACGCATTTAACAAGAGTGTTTAACGAACAAACTTTTAAACGATATGGCCATGATGGCTTATATCGTTTTTTAAACAACCAATCTCAGACGACTGGTCATATAACAGTATAGGAGACAATATGCCTAAATATATTATTGAACGAGAAATCCCTAATGCAGGCCAATTAAACTCCGCAGAACTGCAACAAATTTCACAAAAGTCCTGCTGTATTCTGAACGACATGGGGCCGCAAATTCAGTGGGTGGAAAGTTATGTGACAGACGACAAAATCTATTGCATTTACATTGCCCCCGATAAACAAAGCATTAAAACCCATGCGGAGCGTGGTGAGTTTCCGGCCAATTCGATTGCCGAAGTAAAAACCATGATTAACCCAACAACAGCTGAAAATAACAGAGGCTAAGCATCATGAAAATACAATGGGATAAACAAACATGCTCTCATTCCGGCAACTGTGTCAAATCTCTGCCCGAGGTATTTAAAGTGGTAGACGAACAATTCGTGATCGAACTAGACAAAGCGACTGACGCTGAAGTCGTTAAAGTTATCAATCAATGTCCTTCCGGTGCGCTCAACCGCGTCGACTGACTAAAAAACGGGGCTTCTTGCACATGGCGCAAGGTATTCATTATTGATGCGCCTAACACGTTGCCCCTTCACTGAATAAACAATTGAAGGAGTCATTATGACTAGCTCGACAAAACGCATTATCGTCGTTGGCGGTGGGATTGGCGGCACAATGACCGCCAATAATTTAGTCGCTAAATTTTATCCGGAAATCCTAAAAGGCGAAATTGAGATCATGATGCTCTCAAATTCCCCTAACCATATTTACAAGCCGGCCAATATGTATGTGGCTTTCAATGCCTATCATCCGCATGAACTGGTGCGTAAACAACGTTCGTTATTACGCCCGGAAATTATTTTTCATGTCGATGGCGTTGAAAGTTTCGAATTTGAGCAAAATCGTGTCCTCTGTGAAAGCGGCAAGCGCTACGATTATGAGTATATGGTTATTTCTACCGGCTGTATTCCAGCACCGGAACGTATTGAAGGGTTGAAAGAGGCAGGCGATCATTTTTATCAGACTAAAGCGGCACAACAACTCGCTCATAAATTACGCACCATCGAAGAGGGCCGTATATTTATCACTGTCAATTTTCCCAAGACCCCGAACGTACCCCATCAATGCGGCATTGCCCCTATCGAAACCACGTTAATGCTTGATGAATATTTGCGTAAACGCGGTGTGCGAGACCGTGTAGAGATTATTTACAGCTATCCAACCGCGTCTCAATTATTGCGTAATTGTTTATTTTTGCAGAAACCAACCTGCGATGTGTTGCCTACCATTTTCGATAGTAAAAACATTAAATATCAACGCGGTTTTACTTTAGATAAGGTTGATCCCGAAGCAAAAATTGCTTATTCGGAAGAAGGTAAATCTCAAGAATTCGATATTTTAATGGCTACGCCGCCTATTCGCGCGGTAGATGCCGTCATTAATTCGGGCAAGTCACAAGCACAAAATAATGAAGGTTGGTTACCTACCGACTTTGAAACCTTGAAAATGTACGGTGCCGATAATGTCTATGTGATGGGAGATACCGTTGATTTACCCGTTAGTAAAGCCGGTGGCACTTGCCATAACCAATCACCTGTTGTTGTGGAAAATATCGCTTCGGAAATTCGTCGTGGCTATACCTCTGCTATCTATGATGGGAAAGTACAGGCAATCGCTCAAATGGGATTGGAAGCCGGCATGCCGCTGTGGTACGACTATAAACATGATGTACAGGTCGCCCCACCTACCAAGCTCGGGGGCTTAATGCGTAAAACGTTTAATCGCGGCATTTATTGGGCTGTTGCGCGTGGAATAGTTTGATTACAGAGGAATTACTTATGTCTGAAGAAATACAAAACGTAGAAAAACTTATGTCGGATACGGTTCTTAATGACCCGGCAACCATTGATGGTATTAAGAATTTAATCGATAAAGCAACTCCTTTAGTACAAGCCGGACGCTTCAATAACATCATCGATTTATTGTCAATCATATCGGACAATATCGAATTTCTTGATGAAGCGGCACTGGAAAAAACCACTAAAGTAGGCGAAGAAATTTTAGCCTTGGGTTGGACAGCCGGTAATGCCGTGCGTATGGCAAACGCGCAAACGGAAGCATTAGAAAAGCCACCCGGTTTGTTTCAATTAATCGGCTCGCTGAACGACCCGGATGTTCGTCGTTCATTACATTTTTTTATCGGCACCATGCGTATTATTGGCAGGCAGATGAAAAATGATTAATCAGTCAATTTTAGGTGGCCTGCTTACTTAAATAGGTGACAACTATTATCAACGTTGCAGACTAAGTTTCCCCAGCAATTCCCAATTTGGGGATCAAAAAGGGTGTGGGGTGTGCTTGGCGAGGATGTCGGCAGCGGGACAGATTTTTGCTCCTCGGCAATTGCTCCTGCATTGCCCTACTACACGCCATCCTTGGCGCTTAGCTGCCGCCAAGCCCCCATGGATGGGTTTACCTAGCACCTAAATTCCATAGTTCATTGGCTATGGTTAACTATTTTGGGTAATTTAGGTGCTGGGTTTACGGCGTTCCTCGACAGGCATACCCCACACCCTAAGATCGGCGAAAATGCTCAAACTGGGAATTGCTGAAGTTTCCCCTCACGCCTCACAATGTTACGCTGTTGGGTAGATATTTAGCCCATTGATAATAAATTATTAACTCAACATCCACTCTATTTTAAAAATATTATGAAAATAACGTACCAATTAAAAAAGTCACTTATTATTTTAACCTTCCTTTATCCAATGCTGGCACAAGCTGAAATTTTAGCGTTAGTCAATTATCAAAGTAAACCCGATCAAACCCCAAAGAGGGAAGGGTTGGCGATTATTGATCTTGATTTCAACTCTGAGAACTTTGGAAAAATTGTAACGGATATTCCATTGCCCACAGACTTAGTGGCGCATCATATTTTTTATAATAAAGATGTAACTAAGGCCTATGTCGCTTCCTTAGGCAGCAACCCCTTGCAAGTAATCGATATGACAAAACAACCTTATGAGCTTAAGACCATTTCTGTTCCTGAGTGTCAGGTTGCGGAAGACTTGGTCTTTTCAGGCGATAAAAAAAGATGGTATGTCACCTGTATGGGTTCTAGCAATGTCATTATGGGTGATGCACAAACAGATAAGCAGATTAAAGTCATTGCCGCAGCCAAAACGGCGACAAGCAAAAAATTTATTAGCCATCCGCACGGTATTGGAATAAACGATGAAATTAATCGTATTGTAATTGCTAACACGGTGCACCCGACTGATTTCAGCGATGCAGATGAAACAGTAACGATCATCACAGCCCGCAGTGGCAAAATACTCTCTACACATAAAATGTCGGAAAAAGCATCACCTTCAGGTTCAGCCCCTGTTGAGGCGGTATTTTTACCTAAATCAAATCCAGCACGGCTTTATATCAATACCATGTTTGGCAATACCTTGTGGACAGGCGTTTGGAATAGCATGAGTCAAAACTTTAGCTTTTCACAAGTTTTTGATTTTAACCCTTTAAAACAAGGAGTCCCTTTAGAAATTTACTTTAACCATAAGCTTGACAAAATGTATATTACGACAGCAAGCCCAGGTTATTTAAATATTTTTGATATTAAAAATCCAGCTAAACCGATACTTGAAAAATCGATTGCAACTGCGGAGGGCTCGCATCATGTTGTCTTTTCTCCTGATGAACGATATGCCTTTGTGCAAAATAGCCTTTTAAATTTACCAAATATGAGCGATGGTTCTATTACGGTAGTTGATTTGCAAAAATCGACAGTAAAAATGACGATTGATACATTTAAAAATCAAGGCCTAAATCCAAACAGTATTGTCATGATGCCGAAATGGTATCATGACAACGCCCATTAGAAACGGTCGAAAAAGCTCAAGGGCGCGCGACCAACTTGATTCAAGGTTTTACAAAACTGAAAGTAATTATCCCCCCGCGCAAAGTCGGGGGATTTTCTCATTATTGGTTAAGTTAGCAGTGCACAAATACCGCATTGCCAAGCGCGCGTTGGTACATACCTCTCACCACAACTTCACCGATTAATTGTTTCAAGCCAACGTGGATATTCGCAACATTCAGGAGTTTTTGGGTCATAGCGATTTGAAAACCACGCTGATCTGTATTCATCGCATACTCAGTAGGACGATCAAAGAAGCTAAACGCCCGTTAGATTTTTAAGCTAAACAAAATCGTTGGCGGAAATGAGCCAATTTGCAATAAGTGCTGCGTGACTGCTTTGGCGCCTAGAGGCGTCTAGCATTTGATCTTTGTATTTAAATGAGACAGCAAGAAATAGCGACATAGAACCCCACTATATGTCATATGCCCGCCTAATTTCCTGACTGCTTCCATACATATTTTTTTAGAAGCGCTTAGTTTTTCCAAAGATATCTAAAACATTGGTCATCCCTCTGCCTAAGCGTAATGTGGAATCATATTCTTGACGGCAGAACCTTGTACAAGCTTTACATAGCTCATACAGGTGTATCCATATTTTCTAAAAAATTACGACTTTATTATCTAGCACAAGCCATTCGTGCTCATTCTCCGCTATTTATTCGACCGTTACCGACTTAGCCAGATTTCTCGGCTGATCGACATCGGTGCCTTTTAGGACCGCGACATGATAGGACAGCAATTGCAACGGAATGGTATAGATAATCGGCGATATTTCGTTTTCAACCGGCGGCATTTTAATAATTTGAACGTTGACATCGTTTTCGGCCGCCAATGTTTCGTCCATAAACACGATCAATTGACCGCCTCGGGCGCTGACTTCCTGTATGTTCGATTTGAGTTTTTCAAGCAGGCTATTGTTCGGCGCGACAGTGATGACCGGCATTTCGGCATCGATCAAGGCCAACGGCCCGTGTTTCAATTCGCCCGCAGGATAAGCCTCGGCGTGAATATAGGAAATCTCCTTAAGCTTCAATGCGCCTTCCATTGCAATCGGGTAATGTGTCCCACGACCCAAAAATAATGCATGCTGTTTTTCGGCGAACTGCTCGGACAATTGTTTGATCTTGTCGTCCAATTGCAGAACCGCTTCGATTTTTCCGGGCAAACTGAAAAGCTCCGAAGATATTTTGTTTTCCAACTCTTTCGTCAGTCCAAAACGCCTCCCTATCGCGATGACTAATAGCAACAAGGTCGCCAATTGCGTCGTGAAGGCTTTCGTCGACGCGACGCCGATTTCCGGGCCTGCACGAGTCATCATCACTAAGTCGGATTCTCTGACTAGCGAACTTTCCGGAACATTACAGATCGCGAGGGAATATTTTGCACCGAGCTTTTTGGCTTCTTGCAATGCGGCCAAAGTATCGGCGGTTTCGCCGGATTGCGAAATGGTCACGACCAAGGTACCGCGGGGGACGATCGGTTTACGGTAGCGATATTCGCTGGCTACTTCGATATTACAAGGCACCTTGGCTAATTTCTCGAACCAATAGCGGGCAACCAAACCGGCATGATAGCTAGTCCCGCAAGCGAGTATCTGTATCGATTCGATCTGATCGAATACCTCGCCGGCATTATGGCCGAACGCGCTTTCTTGAAGGCGATTATCGATAAAGCGTCCTTCGAGCGTCTCGGAAATCGCCCAAGGTTGGTCGTAGATTTCCTTGAGCATGTAATGGCGATAGAGGCCTTTTTCGACCGAATCGGCCTTGAGCTGGCTTTCTTTGATCGGCCGATCGACTAGGCTGCCATCCTTGTCGTAAATTACGACTTTATCGATCGTAATTTCGGCAACATCGCCGTCTTCGAGAAACATAAAGCGTTGAGTGACCGGCAGCAATGCGGCGACGTCGGAGGCGATAAAATATTCGCCGATGCCGACTCCAATCACGAGCGGGCTACCTTTTCTACAGGCGATCAAGGTATTCGGGTGATCCTTTGCAACGACGCCTAACGCATAAGCGCCTTCGAGCTTTTTGATCGATTCCTTAACCGCGCCGAGCAGATTATCAGTGTTTTCCAGTGCGCCATATATTTCGTTGACGATCACTTCGGTATCGGTTTCGGAGGTAAATTCATAACCGACTGCTTTCTGATTATTTCTTAAATGCTCATGATTTTCGATGATGCCGTTATGCACGACAGCAACCTTGTCGCGGCATACATGCGGATGAGCATTCGCGGTACTCGGTTTACCATGCGTCGCCCAACGCGTATGAGCGATACCGATATTACCTTGTATCGCATCCTGATCGATCAAGGCTTCTAAGCCTCTAACTTTGCCGACCTCGCGCTTGCGATACAACTGACCATCTTCGACAATGGCCAATCCGGCCGAATCGTAACCGCGATATTCAAGGCGCTTGAGTCCTTCGATCAATATCGGCACTACGTTACGTTGCGCAATTGCGCCGACGATTCCGCACATACTATTTCTCCTTTTTTACCGGCCTTTGCCAGGTTGGGATAGTGGTTTGTTTGGCCCGCGCCAATGTCAATTTTTCAGGGGGGGCGTCTTTCGTAATCGTCGATCCAGCGCCTATCGTCGCATTCTTACCGATTGTAACCGGCGCAACCAATTGCGAATTCGAGCCAATAAATGCGCCATCTTCGATCACGGTCTTGAACTTATTGACACCGTCGTAGTTACAGGTGATCGTGCCGGCACCGACATTGACGCCGCTACCGATGACGCTATCACCGATATAACTCAAATGGTTGATTTTACTGCCGATTTCAACTATGGACTTTTTGATTTCGACGAAATTGCCGACATGAACATTATCGGCTAATTTGGCGTCGGGCCTTAGCCGTGCAAAAGGCCCGATGCGGCTGGCTTTACCGACTTCGGCATTTTCGATCACACAATTTGGCAATATTTCGACATTATCGTGAATGATCGAGTTTTTTATAAGCGTATTTGCGCCGATCGTTACATTGCTGCCTATGTTAATGCTTCCTTCGAGAATCACATTGACGTCGATTTCGATATCGGTACCCAAATGCTCGATCTTTCCCCTGATGTCGAAACGCGCGGGATCTCTCAATGTACCCCCGCGTTCCATTAAGCTATTTGCCTGCTCCATTTGATAAACTCGCTCCAAATGCGCCAATTGCATACGATTGTTGACGCCCAACACCTCGTCCTCGGTCTCGGCCTGGGAAGTTACGATGTCTATTCCGTCATTGACAGCCATTTCGATGATGTCGGTTAGATAATACTCGTTTTGTGCATTATTATTCTGCAAACGGTTTAACCATTTTTTCAATTGCTCGCCGTTCAATGCCATGATACCGGTATTGCCTTCTTGTATCGCTTTTTCTTCGGGAGATGCGTCTTTTTCTTCGACGATCTTCAAAACGCTATTGTCGCCGTCCCGCACGATGCGACCATACCCCGTAGGATTGGATAACACGACCGTTAATAATGCTAAGGCATTGCTACCTGCGTCGGCAATCAACGTTTCGATCGTCGACAACTTCAATAAAGGCACATCCCCGTATAAAATCAGCACGGTATCGTCATCATCGACATAATCGATAGCTTGCTGCACGGCATGCCCGGTGCCTAATTGCTGAACTTGCTCAACCCACTGAGCATCGAGGTGGCTTAATCGATTTCGAACTTGCTCCGCGCCGTGTCCGTAAACGATATTTACCCGATTATCGGCCAATTGTTTACTGGTATCGTATACATGCTCCAGCAAAGGTCTTCCAGCCACTTGATGTAAAATCTTCGGAGTTTCGGAACGCATGCGCGTCCCTTTGCCTGCTGCTAAAATTATAGTCGTTAATGTCATATTTTCATTTCCTTTACCCAGCTTTAACAAATATAGTACCTATGGCATAAGATATAAAAATAATAAGCGTTAAATATCATGCCAATTTTTATCCGGGCTCAAACAAAAAAAGCCCGACAACGCTTTATCGTTATCGGGCTTTTATATGGCTTAAGCCACGGGTGTTAACCGCCGCGCTTTCTGAGTCTGTCCAAGGTTCTCAATTGCATGACCGCTTCCATCAACTGCGCCTGAGCGGTCGCATAATCGATCTTGCTGGTTTTATCGGATAATGCTTCCTCGGCTCTGGATTTGGCCTCCAGTGCAGCCGCTTCATCGATGTCTTTCGCTCGAATCGCGCTATCGGCCAATATCGTCACCAAATGCGGCTGTACTTCCAAAATTCCGCCAGAAACAAAGAATGGATAGCTTTCGCTGTCGCTGACCTTGACCCTGACTTCACCGGGTTTGAGTTTGGTAATCATCGGCGCGTGACGCGGCGAGATACCGACTTCGCCTAGTTCGGCGGGCGCAAAAACCATTTCTGCCAAGCCGGAATAAATTTCTTGCTCCGCGCTGACGATGTCTACATGTACGGTCATTGTCATCTCTCGGTTCCCATCGTCCGGTTATTTTTTCATGCCCTTGGCTTTTTCCAAAGCTTCGTCGATCGTGCCAACCATGTAGAATGCTTGCTCCGGAACATGATCGTACTCGCCATCGATAATACCTTTGAAGCCGGCGATGGTGTCTTTTAATGAAACATATTTTCCCGGAGAACCGGTGAAACCTCTGCCACGAAGAACGGTTGCGACAAGAATCTTTGAATCTTGCGCGCTCTCGAAACAATCAACTTGTCTTCTTCCGACAATTCATCCATGCCTAAAATCGCGATGATGTCGCGTAACTCTTTGTAGCGTTGCAAAGTACCTTGCACCGCACGAGCAACATTGTAATGCTCATGGCCGATAACCAAAGGATCCAACTGGCGACTGGTCGAGTCAAGCGGATCGATCGCCGGATAAATACCCAACTCGGCGATTTGACGGGACAATACCACGGTCGCGTCCAAATGCGCAAATGTCGTAGCCGGTGACGGGTCGGTCAAGTCGTCGGCAGGAACATAAACGGCCTGGATCGACGTAATGGATCCGGTTTTGGTTGACGTAATACGTTCTTGCAATACGCCCATTTCTTCCGCCAAGTTAGGCTGATAGCCTACCGCCGACGGCATACGGCCCAACAACGCCGACACTTCGGTACCAGCCAATGTGTAGCGATAAATATTATCTACGAAGAACAATACGTCACGACCTTCTTCACGGAAAAACTCGGCCATCGTCAAACCGGTCAAAGCCACACGCAGCCTATTGCCTGGCGGCTCGTTCATCTGACCGTAAACTAACGATACCTTGTCGATAACTTTCGAGTCGGTCATCTCGTGATAGAAGTCGTTACCTTCACGGGTACGCTCGCCAACGCCGGCGAAAACCGAGAAACCGCTGTGTTCGATCGCGATGTTACGAATCAATTCCATCATGTTGACGGTCTTGCCGACGCCGGCACCGCCGAACAAACCGACTTTACCGCCTTTCGCGAATGGACAAACCAAGTCGATAACCTTGATGCCGGTTTCTAGCAATTCATTGCTGGCGGCTTGCTCATCGTAAGACGGCGCTTCGCGGTGAATCGCCCATCTTTCGTCTTCGCCGATAGCGCCTTTCTCGTCGATCGGCTCGCCAAGCACGTTCATGATACGGCCCAGCGTTTTTTGACCCACCGGCACCGCAATAGGCGCACCGGAATTGCTCACTTGCAATCCTCTGCTCAAACCGTCGGTCGAACCCATTGCAATGGATCTGACCACGCCGTCGCCTAATTGCTGCTGCACTTCCAAAACAAGATTCTTGTCTTCAACCTTCAGTGCATCATAGACTTTCGGAAGGCTTTCTCGTGGAAATTCGACATCCACGACCGCCCCGATAATCTGAACGATTTTACCCAAACTCATTTTGTCGTCCTCTTCAATACTTAAATCTGTTAATTCGTCTGTGCATTACACAGCAGCGGCGCCGGCAACGATTTCGGAAATTTCCTGCGTAATCGCGGCTTGTCGGGCTTTGTTGTAAACCAGTTGCAGTTCGCCGATAAGCTTGCCGGCATTATCCGAAGCGCTTTTCATCGCAACCATCCGAGCGGCCTGTTCGCAAGCATTGTTCTCGACCAGCCCCTGATACACGATCGATTCGATATAGCGAATCAGCAGATTATCCAGAACTTCCTTCGCATCGGGTTCGTAAATATAATCCCAATGCCCTTTCAATTCGTCCTCGATCTCATCGGCAATGACCGGCAGTAGTTTTTCGACATTCGGCCGTTGCGTCATCGTGTTAACAAACTCATTACTGATCACATATAACTCATCGACTCGGCCTTCCTCATAAGCGTCGAGCATGATTTTTATGATACCAATGATATCGTTTAGATGCGGCGTGTCGCCAAGCTTGCCGACTTGCCCAACCATATTGATTTTTTGTAAGTTACCGAAAAACCCGGCCGCCTTGGTTCCGATTGTGCAAATATCGACATCGATGCCGTCTTTTTCCCATTGGCGTAACTGCACTAGGGTTTTACGGAATAGATTAGAATTCAAACCGCCGCATAAACCGCGATCCGAACTGACGACGATCACACCGACCCTTTTGACTTCTCGTGGAATCAAATAAGGGTGTTTGTACTCGGCATTGGCATGAGCCAGATGTTTGATGATCTGACCCATTTTTTTCGAGTAAGGCCGCGTTGCCTGCATTCTGTTTTGCGTTTTACGCATTTTACTCGCGGCGACCATTTCCATCGCGCGCGTGATCTTTTGAGTATTCTTGATACTTCCGATCTTAGTGCGTATTTCTTTACCGACAGCCATTTGACGACCCTTTTACCAGCTATGCGTGTTAATGAACGTTTCGATGGCGGATTTAATGCCTTCTTTGATTTCATCGGAGAAGTCGCCGGTTGCATTGATCTGATCCATCAAATCCGACTTTTCGGATTTCATGTACAGTTGCAGAGCGTCTTCGAAATCGCGTACTTTATTGACTTCGACCGAATCCAGATAGCCTTCGTTTGCAGCGAACAACGACACCGCCATTTGCGCAACCGACATCGGCGAATATTGATTTTGTTTCATCAACTCGGTCACGCGTTGACCGCGTTCGATTTGCTTACGCGTGCTTTCGTCAAGATCGGACGCGAACTGAGCGAAAGCCGCTAACTCACGGTACTGAGCCAAGTCCAAACGAATACCGCCGCCCAATTTCTTGATGATTTTGGTTTGTGCCGCGCCGCCTACCCGCGATACGGACAGACCCGCGTTGACCGCAGGACGAATACCGGCGTTGAACAGGTCGGTTTCTAAGAAAATCTGTCCGTCAGTGATCGAAATTACGTTGGTCGGAACGAAGGCCGATACGTCGCCTGCTTGCGTTTCGATGATCGGCAATGCGGTCAACGAACCGGTTTTGCCTTTGACTTGACCGTTAGTCAACTTTTCGACTTCGTCTGCATTGATTCTTGCCGCTCTTTCGAGCAACCGTGAATGCAAATAGAAAACATCGCCTGGATAAGCTTCACGACCCGGCGGTCTACGAAGTAATAACGATACTTGGCGATAGGCCCAAGCTTGTTTGGTCAAATCGTCGTAAATAATTAATGCGTCTTCGCCGCGGTCTCTAAAATATTCGCCCATCGAGCAACCGGTATACGGCGCGATGAACTGCAGAGCTGCGGATTCGGATGCGGAAGCCGCTACGACAATGGTATGCTCCATCGCGCCGTGCTCTTCGAGCTTGCGTACGACGTTAGCGATCGAAGAACGCTTTTGGCCGATCGCGACATAAATACATTTGATGCCAGTGCCTTTTTGATTGATGATCGCATCAACGGCAATGGCGGTTTTACCAGTTTGGCGGTCGCCGATGATCAATTCGCGTTGGCCGCGACCGACCGGAATCATCGAGTCGATCGATTTCAGGCCGATTTGCACCGGCTGATCGACCGATTGACGTGCGATAACGCCCGGAGCGATTTTTTCGATCGGAGAAGTTTCGCTTGTGTTAATCGCGCCTTTGCCGTCGATCGGATTGCCCAATGCGTCGACAACGCGTCCCAGCAACGCTTCGCCGACCGGTACTTCCAAAATTCTACCGGTACATTTAACGGTGTCGCCTTCGGTAATGTGTTCGTAAGAACCCAGAACCACAGCCCCGACCGAATCGCGCTCTAAGTTAAGCGCCATGCCATAGGTATTTCCAGGAAACTCCAACATCTCGCCCTGCATGGCTTCGGAAAGCCCATGTACTCTGACGATACCGTCGGTTACACTAACTACGGTCCCTTCGGTATGGCTTTCGACGCTCAGGTCGAAATTTTCGATCTTTTGCTTGATAAGATCACTGATTTCTGATGGGTTTAATTGCATGTTCTTTTTCTCTCACTCACTGTAGAGCTTTCTGCATGTGAAGAAGCTGGCCTTTGACGGTTCCGTCGATCACCTTGTCTCCGGCACGGATTAGTACGCCACCGATCAGCGACCGGTCGTTCCAGATATCCAAACGAACTTGCTTATTCAGCCAACGCTCCAATCTGGACACTAAGTTGCCTTGCTCGTCTTCCGTCAAAGGGTAAGCGGATATGACCTGAACTTCCGAGTATCCTTCATCGTCCGCTCTAAATTGCTCGTAAATCTTCGCAATTTGCGCGGCCAATTTCAGCCGATTATTTTGGATAAGCAGTTTTAGAAAGTTTTTACCTTCCTGATCGAGATGTTCGCCGCAGATATCCAACATCAAGTTTAAAAAACTTTCTTTAGCGATTTTCGGATTATCGGCTGCCAGCGCAATATTAGAGTCGCTCAAGACCGCGGACAAAAACGCCAAATTATCGGACCATTGTGCAGTCGCACCGATCTCCTTCGCTCGTTTGAAAGCCGCCTCCGCATAAGGCCGCGCCAATGTTGCCAGTTCGCTCATGGTGCTTAACCTATTTGATTGGAAACTTTATTCAAGATTTCTTGGTGTTTGGCTTGATCGATTTCCGCGCTTAAAATTTGTTCTGCCGCATTCAGTGCCAAGGAAGAAACTTCCTTGCGCAAACTTTCTTTGACTTGCTGCAATTCTTGATCGATCTGCGCTTGAGCGGCGACAAGTAAGCGTTCGCCTTCTTTCTTAGCGGCATCTTTCGACTCCTCGACAATTTCATTGGCCCGTTTTTGCGCCAGATTGACGATATCCGAAGACTGCTCTTTGGCTTCTTTGAGGACATTGATAGCCCTTTTCTCGGCCAATTCCATTTCTTCCTGGCCTTTTTCGGCCGCCGCCAATCCGTCGGCTATTCTCTTCTTCCGCTCTTCCAGGGATTGATACAGTGGGGGCCACACGAACTTCATGGTAAACCATACCAGAAGCGCGAATGTAATCATTTGACCAATCAGAGTAGCATTGATACTCACGATGCGTTCCTCTTGTTGCTGTTAGTTAAAAAACCGGATCTATTAATTACCGGCAGCGGCTTGAACAGCGGATAAAAACGGATTCGCAAATGTGAAGAATAATGCCAAACCAACGCCAATCATGGTTACCGCGTCCAACAAGCCTGCAACAATGAACATTTTGACCTGCAACATAGGCACCATTTCTGGTTGACGCGCCGCGCCTTCCAAAAATTTACCGCCCAACAAACCGAAACCGATAGCGGTTCCAAGCGCACCCATTCCTAAAACCAGTCCGACAGCGATCGCTGTCATGCCTTGAACATCAGCAATTAAAGACGCTAAATTTTCCATGATACCTCCAAACGTATGATTAAAATTAAAGTAACAAAATAATTAGTGATCTTCGTGAGCCATACTCAGGTAGACGATCGTCAATACCATGAATATGAAAGCTTGCAGCGTAATAATCAGAATATGAAAAATCGCCCACGGAAAACTCAGCGCCGGCTGTATTGCCCATGGCAACAGCGCAATCAGAATAAATATTAGTTCGCCGGCATATAGATTACCGAATAAACGAAGCGCCAATGAGATCGGCTTGGCTAGTTCCTCGACCAGTTTCAGCAACAGATTAAACGGCAGTAACCAAGGTCCGAACGGTTGAAACATCAACTCTTTGGCGAATCCCCAAGGGCCTTTGACCTTAATGCTGTAAAAAATAATCAGGAAGAATACCGATATCGACATGGCGAAGGTCGCATTTAAATCTGTACTTGGCACGACTCTGAGATATTCGATACCCATCATGGAGCCGATCATCGGTAACAAGTCGACCGGGAACAAATCCATAAAATTAAACAGGAAGACCCAGCAGAAAATCGTCAACGCCAATGGCGCGATCAATTCACTTTTGCCATGAAAGCTGTCTTTAACCTGTGAATCGACGAACTCTATCATCATTTCGGCAAAATTTTGCACCAATCCCGGGACATCGGAAGTGGCTCTTTCGGCCGCCATTTTAAAAAACCAAATGAACAATCCACCCAACACGGCGGAAAAAAATAGAGTATCCAAATGCAAAGTCCAGAAACCCTCACCAACACTCAATGGTGTCAAATGATGAACGATATATCCGGTTGCCCCTTCGGCTGCATGGGCTTCAGTAGCCATCTTTCCTCTCTCGAATTGAAATCGTCAGCGCATAATTAGCGCAAACCAAAATACGGACAATACTGCTATATACCCCGATAGCAGCGTTAAAATATTGATATTCGGAATTTGAAAAATCAAAAAAAACAGCACAGCTGTCAATATGAGCTTTCCCGATTCGCCGGCATAAAACGAATTCACGATTTTTTTGGCGCCTTGCCCGCTCGCTCTAAAGATGCGCAAAGCAAAGTATAGATTCGGTATAAATGCTGCCAATGCGCCTAGAAACGGCGACTTAGCACTCTGCAGCCCCGAAAAAACTGCAAATCCGGAAGATATCGCGATAATAACGAACGCTTGTAAAATCAAGATTTTTCCGACTGTAGAAATCTTTTCGTCCGTCACACCGACTCCGGATACAACAACTTGTGGATTATAGCGATGAGGCTTCATTTAATCAAGGAAGAATAAGGAACAGAGCATTTCCTACTTTGCAACGATTCATTTAAAAATCAGCCAATCGTTCAGCCTGATTTTCCGGTTTTACCCATATCCCGGACAAACAAAATCAATCGGTAATTCTATTTTCCGAATAACTGAGCTGCTCGATGATGCCGTCCAATTGCTCCAAACTCGAATAAGCCACCACCAGCTTGCCGGAACCGTTTTGTTTATGATTGATCGAGACTTTCGCGCCGAGTTTCGACGTTAGCTCCTCCTGCAATCGAAGGGTATCGCGGTCGACTTCCGCCGGTTCGTTTTTTAGCGACTCGGTCTGCAAATCTCTGATCAGTTTTTCCACCGCCCTGACCGAAAGACTTTGCTTAGCGATTTTCTGCGCGGCCTGAATTTGCAGATCGCGACCCAACGGCAACAAAGCCCGGGCATGCCCCATCTCGATTTGCTTATCAACCAGCAACTGCTTGACTTCCGGCTGCAACTCCATCAATCGCAATAAGTTGGTCACCGTCGCGCGGGATTTACCGATCGCATCGGCGATTTGTTGATGCGTCAACTCAAATTCTTCAAGCAGTCTTTTTAAGGCTTCGGCTTCTTCGAGCGGATTCAAATCTTCGCGCTGAATATTTTCGATCAACGCGATCGCCATCGCACCCTTATCGTCGATATCGCGCACAACAACCGGCACTTCTTGCAACCCGGCAAGCTGCGCAGCGCGCCAACGCCTTTCCCCGGCAACGATTTCATATCGTTCATCGCCGATTTTACGCAACACAATCGGCTGAATGATACCTTGTGCCTTGATCGAATCAGCTAGCTCCTTGATCCTTTCCGGATCGATATCCTTTCTCGGTTGAAACTTTCCACGCTGCAACCATTCGATCGGCAGTTTTTGCAGTTCGTTTTTTTTCTCTGTCGCAGGTGGCGCATCGCCCAATAATGCATCCAATCCCCGACCCAAACCTCGTTTTTGTACCGCCATAATTGTCTTATTTCTTCTCTTTTCTAATCATTTCGCCGGCCAATGCGATATAAGCCAAGGCACCGCGCGACGACCTATCGTATTGGATTACCGGTAAACCATGACTCGGCGCCTCGGCCAAGCGAATATTACGCGGAATCGTGGTGCGAAAAACTTTATCGCCGAAATATTCAGCCAACTGATCGGAAACGTCTTTGGTCAAACGGCTTCTATTATCGAACATCGTTCTTAAAATACCTTCGAGTTGCAACCCGGGATTTACCGAACCTTGAATGTTTCTCAATGTCGACATCAGCGCCGATAAACCTTCCAGCGCGTAGTATTCGCACTGCATCGGTATCAGCACGCTATCGGCTGCGACCATGGCATTTAATGTCAACATATTCAATGTAGGAGGACAATCGATCAGTATATAGTCGTACTGATCCTTAATCGGCTGCAAGGCTTCGGCCAGACGCCGCTCCTTGCGATCGATCTGTAGCATATTGACTTCGGCTGCCGTCAAGTCGGAATTGGCCGGAATTATCGAAAACCCGCACGACTCTTGCTTTACAACAGTCTCGGCTGCCGGCACATCTTCTAATAACAAATCGTAACTGGAATATTGCACCGAGTCTTTATCGACGCCGCAACCCATCGCCGCATTACCTTGCGGGTCGAGATCCACCAACAACACTTTTCGTTTTGCACCCGCCAAAGCCGCGGACAGATTTACACTGGTCGTTGTTTTCCCGACCCCGCCTTTTTGATTGGTAACTGCTATCACCTTTCCCACTCGTTTACTCCCGCTGCGTAGGCTTGTTAATTTGAATCAGGCATCGCTGCGCTTCTATTCCCGGAACCCTTATCGGTATCACTGTCGCGTTACCTTCGATTTGCTGCAACTCCTGCTCGGGATACTGACCTTTCATCGCCAACAACACGCCGCCCGGCGCGATCAAATGCCCGGTCATTTTCAGCATGTCTGGCAAATTAGTAAACGCTCGCGTAATGACCGTATCGAACAAATGTTCAGACGAAAAACCCTCAACTCGGCCATGACAAACCTGGACATTGGCCAATTTCAACTCTAAAACGGCCTGCTGCACGAAACGGGTTTTTTTGCTATTGCTATCCAATAACGTGAAAGTTTTGTCCGGCCGGCAAACGGCCAAAGGAATACCCGGCAATCCGGCGCCGGTCCCGATATCGATGACCGTTTGCCCGGTAACATAAGGTAAAACCGCAAGACTATCGAGCAGATGCAGACTTACCATCGCTTCTTGGTCACGGATCGAGGTTAGATTGAAGGCTTTATTCCATTTATCGATCAGTCCGACAAACCTCAACAAGCGGTCGGTCTGTTCGTCGCTAAGCGTTAAGTTTAATTCATCGAGACCGGCCTGAAGTCGTTTCCGGCAAGTATCCATCAGGCGCTTTTCTTCTTTAAATGGACCAGCAACAAGGATATCGCCGCCGGCGTTATACCCGGAATTCGCGAAGCCTGTCCCAGCGTTTCCGGCTGTTGTTTTCTGAGTTTTTCACAAACTTCGTTTGAAAGCCCCGAGACGTTCCGGTAATCGATCGTTTCCGGCAAACGTAAATGATCGTAACGCTTGGTCTTGTCGATTTCAGTCTGCTGCCTGTCGATGTAACCCGAATATTTGGCCTGTATCGCGACTTGCTCGGACACCTGCCCCGGAACATCATCTCGCTCGACAAAGGTCAACAGCCGCTCGATATCCACTTCGGGACGGCGCAGCAAATCCATCAAGTTGACTTCGCGCTGCAACGGCTTGCCCCAAAACGCTTCGGCTTGTTTGGCTTCTGCCGTTTCGGCCCGAAGCCATTTTTTCGACAGTTCCGTTTGCAAAGCACCGATTTGTTCGCGCTTATGTTCGAAAGTGCGCCAACGCTCGTCGTCAACCAAACCTAACTCGCGGCCGGTTTCGGTCAAGCGTAGATCGGCGTTATCTTCGCGTAACAACAGCCGGTATTCGGCACGGCTCGTAAACATCCGATAAGGCTCTTGCGTGCCGCGCGTGATCAAATCGTCGATCATCACGCCGATGTAAGCCTCGTCGCGAGCCGGACACCAACTTTCCTGATCGCGAGTCGAGCGCGCGGCATTGAGCCCTGCGATCAAGCCTTGTGCGGCCGCCTCTTCATAGCCGGTAGTACCGTTGATTTGCCCGGCAAAAAACAAACCTGGCATATGTTTGGTTTCCAATGACGACTTAAGATCCCGCGGATCGAAAAAGTCGTATTCGATCGCATAACCCGGACGAATGATTTCGGCATTTTCGAATCCGAGCATCGATCTTACGAATTCGTATTGCACATCGAACGGCAAACTGGTTGAAATACCGTTCGGATAAATCTCGTTCGTATTCAAGCCTTCCGGCTCGATGAAAATCTGATGCGAATCGCGATCGGCGAAACGCACAATCTTATCTTCGATAGAGGGACAATAGCGCGGCCCGATGCCTTCGATTACACCGGTGTACATCGGCGAACGGTCCAGACCGGACCGAATGATGTCATGCGTCCGGCTATTGGTTCGCGTGATAAAACAAGGAATTTGCCGCGGATGCTGCTCGCGCTTGCCCAAAAACGAAAAAACAGGAACCGGATCGTCGCCGAATTGTTTTTCCAACTTGCTGTAATCGATCGTGCGACCGTCGATGCGCGGCGGCGTGCCGGTTTTCAAACGATCCACTCGGAACGGCAACTCGCGCAAACGCTCGGCCAACTCGACAGAGGCCGGATCGCCGGCACGCCCGCCGGTATAATTTTCCAGTCCGATATGAATACGTCCGGCTAAAAAGGTACCCGCGGTCAAGACTACGGCGCGCGCGCGAAACTCGAGCCCCATTTGGGTTTTAACGCCGGCAACCCGACCGCCTTCGACGATCAAATCGGCAACCGTTTGCTGAAACAAGGCCAAATTCGCTTGATTTTCCAATGCGCCACGCACATATTGCTTATAGAGACTACGGTCGGCTTGCGCGCGAGTCGCTCTGACCGCGGGACCTTTACTGGCGTTTAGAATACGAAACTAAATGCCGGCATGATCGATCGCCTCGGCCATGATGCCGCCGAGTGCGTCGATTTCCTTGACGAGATGGCCTTTGCCGATGCCTCCGATCGCCGGATTGCAGCTCATCTGTCCCAAGGTATCGATATTCTGGGTGAGTAATAAGGTTTGCGCACCGCTTCGGGCGGCTGCCAATGCAGCCTCGGTTCCGGCATGACCGCCGCCGATCACGATAACATCAAAATTTTTTTTGAATTTCACAGGCTTTTAATGCTCAAATAAAGCGCTATTTTAAATAGTAAAGAGGCGTTGTCCAAAATTATTCAGGAGTTTATTTATGAAAAAGACCAAAAAACCGGCACCCAACGCACAAGCCAACTTGGTTGCCAAGCACGCTCATCAGTTTAACAAAGCCCAAATATTCCGCGACAAAACCCAATACCGCCGCAAAGCCAAACACCAAGGCAGGGAGCCTTTACCGATGATGTCCATGGACGCTATCGGTAAAGGCTTCTCGATCAAAATGACCTATCGTTTTTCCGCTTTTTCCGCGCATTGAATGCACAAATTGGCAAAAGGTAAAACCTTCAGCCGCTCCTTATTAATCTTCGCCCCGCAATTTTCGCAAAAACCGTATTCGCCATCGTCTATCCGATCAATCGCGTGCCTGACTTTAACCATCTCCGCCCGGGTCGTATTGCCTAAATAATCCAATACTTCATCATTCTCGGTTTGTACGGCCTGTTCGCCGAAATCTTGCGATAACGGCTCATCGGTATGTTTGACGTCCTCGGTAATTTTGCTCAGGCGCTCATCAAGTTCCTCGAGCATTTCGATCAAATTTTCGCGGACTTCCTCGTATTCACTCACAGCTCTACCCTGACATTAATTTTAAACTATAGTTGTAGATAGCATAGTACCATTAACTTCGGCATTCATTCTCATGAGACTTTATCTTATCAACAATTCCCAGCTTGAGCAGTTTCGCCGATCTTAGGGAGCGGGGTATGTCTATCGAGGAACGCCGAAAAAATTAATAATCCACTTCGCACAAAAATCATCTCCTCATGCAAAACCCAATCGCTCCTTTGTTGGAATCCGCCAATCGAAGTATTCTCGGAAAACAACATCAAATCCGTTTAGCCCTATGTTGCCTTTTGGCTCGAGGCCATCTATTGATCGAAGACATACCCGGCGTCGGCAAAACCACGCTCGCGCATACTCTAGCTAAATTGCTGGGCTTAAATTATCAACGCATTCAATTTACCAGCGATATCCTGCCGGCCGATATTATCGGCGCATCGATATTCGACCCGGAAGAACGCAGTTTCAAATTTCATCCAGGGCCGATCTTCAATCAAATGATTCTGGCCGATGAAATCAACCGCTCGACGCCCAAAGCACAAAGCGCCTTATTGGAAGCCATGGAGGAACAACAAGTCACGGTCGAAGGCAAAACCTATCACTTGCCCTCGCCGTTTTTCGTGATCGCAACGCAAAACCCCGCTCATCAAATCGGCACATTCCCCTTGCCCGAATCGCAACTGGACCGATTTTTGATGCGCATCGAACTGGGTTATCCGAACCGCAACGCGGAGCGGGAATTATTGAGAGGACAGTCGCGTTATCATTTGATTGAAAACCTTCAAACCGAATTACCGCCAGAACAGCTCAAAAACATCCAACAACTCGTCAACACCGTGCATGTTTCAAGCGCATTGCTGGATTACTTGCAAAACATCATCACCTTTACCCGTGAATTCCCTGATTACCCTTGCGGTCTGTCGCCGCGTGCCGGTTTATCCCTGCTCAACGCGGCAAAGGCATGGGCGTTCATGGACAGTCGTGATGCAGTATTGCCCGAAGATGTACAAGCGGTGCTCCCGTCCGTCGCAGGCCACCGTCTGCGCTCCGCCAGCCAGGATTCCGGCGCGGTCGTCGCACCGATACTCGAACGAGTAAACGTGCTTTGAATACCCTGTCAATCAAGGACCGTTTTCGGTTAAACCGTTTTTTTGCCGGCGAAAACCCGTCCGACGAAGCCATTCCACTGAATCAGCGCCGAATATTTATTTTACCGTCCAAGCGAGGCCTGAGCTTTGTCGTATTAATCCTACTGTTGCTGCTGATCGCGTTCGTCTATAACAATAACCTCGCATATTTTCTAACTTTCTTGCTAGCCAGCGTATTTTTTATCGGCATCCTGCACAGTTACAAAGCCTTAGCCGGCCTGATCATTCAAAAAGGGCAATGCAAGCCGGTATTCGCCGGCGAACGCGCAGTATTCGAAATTCATATCGACAATCCGATCCCTGTTCCACGGCTCAGTCTCGAAATCGACTTGCATGACAAAACACAAATGACTCTTGCTCCCTACGAGAAGAAAGCTGTTAGATTGTATGCTCCGACCGAACGCCGAGGACATCAACCCTGTGGCACGATCACCCTATCGAGCGGCTATCCGCTCGGCTTGTTCCGCGCCTGGTCGCCGTTGCGTTTTAACCTGTCGGTGTTGGTTTACCCGAAACCCTGGCCCCAAGAGATCCCGTTTCCCGAAACCGGCGGCGGAGCATCGGATCAAGGAAAGGCCGAAAAAGGCACCGACGACTTTTACGGCCTTCAAGAGTATCAACGCGGGGATTCGATTAAACGCATTCATTGGAAAGCCTATGCGAAAGGTCAGGGTCTTTTCAGCAAGCAATACAGCGGCGAGCAAGGCGATGAATTGTGGCTCCATTACGAAGCCAGCGCCGGTTACGGCAACGAGGAACGCCTGAGCCGACTGTGCCGCTGGGTTCTCGATGCGGAAAAAGCCGGGCTTCGTTACGGCCTTAAGCTACCCGGCCAAAAAATCGGCCTCGGCATCGGTCACGCGCACCGGGCGCGTTGTCTTGAAGCGCTCGCCTTGTTTTAGATTATGCTGGCCAGTATCGAAAAAAACATTTTACTCTTTCTGCTGATTTCGGTCGGATTGATTGCGCTACCGCACATTTATCATATCCCGGCTTCGATTTTCGGATTCTTCGTATTGCTGCTAACTTGGCGCTTCATCGGCATTTGGAAACCGAGTTGCTTGCCCGGCAAATTATTGCTGTTTTTGTTGACCGTAGGCGGCCTCGTCCTGCTTTATTCGCAGCATCAAGGACTCTTCGGCCGCGATGCCGGAACCCGACTGTTCATGACCGCACTGGCATTGAAGCTACTCGAAATCAGGCAAGAACGCGATTTGTATTTGATTGTCTTTCTGGCTTTCATCGTCGCCGCTTCGCAATTTTTGTATGAGCAGAGCATCGCCATGGCGGGCTATATCTTGTTCGTTTGCTGCGTGCTACTAGGCACGCTGGTCGCAATCAATAGCCGCCGGCAAAATACCTTAAACGCGCTGAAAACATCGGCCGTCATCCTGGCGCAAGCGCTGCCTCTAGCGATCGTGCTGTTCGTTTTTTTTCCGAGAGTCGAAGCGCCGCGCTGGATGTTGTTCGAAGACAAAAGCCGAGCTAAAACAGGGCTCAGCGACAGCATGGAACCCGGCTCGATTAGCGACCTCGGCTTTTCGGACGAACTGGTATTCCGCGTCCGCTTTCAAGGCCCGATACCGCCGAATGCGCAGCGCTATTGGCGCGGCCCGGTGTTTTCCGTCACCGACGGCAAACGCTGGACCGCAGCAAAACGCTACACCTATACGGCCGCCGCCGAACCGGACTTCAGCGAACCGGCTTATCGCTATACGCTATTACTCGAACCTCAAAATAACAACTGGGTCTTCGCGCTGGAAATGGCCGGCGACTTCCCGCCGCAACTACACATGAATTCGGAATATTTGCTGACTCGAAGCGGCAACCCCGACAAGCGCGCCGAATACCCTTTTACGTCTTATCCCAGTTACCGCACCGGAGAGCTCAGCGGTCACAAATTACGCACCAATACACAGTTACCGGGACCGGCTTCCCAAAAAATCACCTCGCTAATCAAACGACTCGGCGGCTTCGATACGCGGCCCGAACAATTCGTCGACCGTGTTCTACAACATTTCAACCGAGAAAATTTCAGTTACACGCTGACTCCACCACTAATGGAAGACAACCCGATCGAAACGTTTTTATTCGAAACCCGAAGCGGATTTTGTAGTCATTATGCAGCCGCCTTCACCTACCTGATGCGTGTTGCGAACATTCCTGCACGCGTCGTCACGGGCTATCACGGCGGGGTCTTGAATCCGGTCGGCAATTTTTTGGAAATAAGACAAGCCGATGCCCATGCCTGGACCGAAGTCTGGTTGGAAAACCGGGGCTGGGTGCGCGTCGACCCGACGGCCGCAGTAGCGCCGGAAAGAATAGAACAAAACGTCAATATCGAACAACAAATTGCCAGTCGCAACATCAGCTTTTTCTCCGCCGACAGTGAGTTGGCACGACAGCTCGACTGGCTTAAACAAGCCCGGCAATTATGGAGCAGCGTCGATTACAACTGGCAGCGCTGGGTCATCAATTATCATTCCGCCAATCAGACCCAATTTTTAGCCTCGCTCGGTATAGAATCGTTAAAACAAATGCTCTATTGGCTAGTCGGACTTGGCGCCTTATTCACCTCGATACTCAGCTGGCTATTGTTATCGCGCAAAGAAAAAACCGCCGACAAAGTATTGCGCTGCTATCGCCGGTTCTGCGCCCGGCTAGGCAAGGCCGGCCTAAAAAGAAATGCTGGCGAAGGACCTCTCGATTTCGCTAAACGGAGCAAGAAAGCGTATCCGAAGCAAACCGAGGCGATAGACGAAATCACCGGCTTGTTCATCAAATTACGCTATCAAAAAGAATCGTCGCAAGCAGACTTGAGCCGGCTAAGCGAACGAGTCGACCAACTTAAGATTCGCCGAAGATAACCGGAAAATAAAATTGTCACGTCGTCGACATGACAATATGACAATTTCCATAAAGCTTTGAAACGATTAAAATGCATCGCCGGTATTGCAATAAGTCACGAAGATGATATTAATGCATTTCTATTAAATAGTTAGTTAAGCGGGAAGAGTACACGATGGACACGCTAGACATGTTGATATTTTATTCCTTTAATTTAGGAATTTTTACGCTCGTTTTTTTTATCGCCGGAATGATCAAACCGAAATGGCCGCTGTTTTTTATGAAAGAGCCGACTCGGTTTTTGGTAGTTGGCATTACCACCGTCATGATCATGGTCGTTCTGACCATGTACGGAGAAGGCAATCGGAAGATTCGTGCGGAACAAGAAAGGCTTGAACGATTCAAGATGGTAGGAACGAGCCAAGAGCCCGAAACGCCGAGCCCATCGGAAGTCAAACCCAAAAAAACCAAGCCGAAAAAACAGGTTGCTCCAGAGGACGAAATTCCTCAGTTTGATTCAGTGCAAGATGCCATAAAGGCCTTTGAAGAAAAACAATGATCGTATAGACCCCACTGTCATTAAGTTAACGTAAATCCGTTATTCCGGCGGCGACTAATCGCCATGGATGGCGTGAACCCAGCACCTAAATTATCTAAGATAGTTAACCATAGACAATGGATTATGGAATTTAGGTGCTGGGTGAATGCGGATTTTGCAGGAGCAAAAATCTGCCCTGCCGCCGACACCTGTCAATCGAGCAACCGAACCCTCCTTTCAACAATTCGCTCAATATTGAAAAAAGCAAGTTATTTAGAGTTATATCCTTTGGTTTCTGCTGACTTTGAGTTCAAATGGGTATCAACTATTAACGCGAACATAGCCAAAAAAACGATAGCTCAACACCATCGATTTTGGCAGCATAGACTGTTCAAGCAGATCATCTGTTGTAAATGACTCCAAAATTAAATGACCTAACACGCTCCGGTGATTTATGAAACTGTCCGACTACCGCATCGAACCTGCCGATTATAAAGCCGATTTCAAGGATCTTCGCGCCGTGCGCGACTCGGTTTTCATCATCGAACAACACATTCCCGCCGATCTCGAACAAGACGACAAAGACCCGCATAGTTATCACGTTATTGCCCGCGACAATCGTCATGATCCGGTCGGCACAGGTCGACTGACGCCGAAAGGACAAATCGGCCGAATCGCCGTATTACATCAGTGGCGTAATCAAGGCGTTGGTCAATCGCTATTAAGAGTGCTCATCGAAAAAGCACAAAAGCAAGGACTCAACCAAATAACCCTCGAAACACCAACGAGCGCTAGCGGGTTCTTTCAAAAATTCGGATTTATCGGTGAAGGAGAAGCATTTAACGTAGCCGGCAACGAATTTCAGCGCATGAGCATGACGCTTACGCCGCTTGCCGAAAGAAGACGGCAGTCCGCGAAGCCGCGCGAGACATCGGTACCGGCAGAAAAACTCGATAACCTGGAAGCCCACCTCGAGTCGGCCATTCGACTTATAACCGAAGCACGACGCCAAATCTGTATTTATACCCGCGACTTGGAACATGGTTTATACGGACACAACGACGTTGTCGAAGCGTTTAGAGAATTCGCGATCAACAGCCGAGACGGTTGCGTGCAAATCATCGTACAAGACACGTTTGCCGCGCGCGGCAAACCCCATGCGTTAATCGACTTGGCGCAAAGACTGCCTTCGTCGTTTCAATTGCGAACACCGGTCGAACGGGAAGACCTGCAATACTCATCGGCATTTCTAATCAACGACCGAGACGGTTACTTGTTTCGACTCAATGCAGAACGTTACCAAGGCGAATGGAGCCCCAATCATCCCGCCCGAAAAAAACAACTCTACGAAGAGTTCGACCGCATCTGGCAACGCTGCCGCCCCTGCACCGAGTTTCGGGCACTTGGAATATAATCGTCCGACAGAAGCCGAGTTTCGGTTTGTATATAACCGCATTAATTTTTTTAGAAAGGCTTGATTGACAGTGTGGTCAGACTTACATACAGAAACGGGAAGCAAGTTTAATTCTAAAATAAACCTGACCCATTTTTTACATTTTTTAACTCTTTATAGTCAATCAAGCTCCGGTGCTTTTCTCCGCGTTAGCGCTCGGACGCATTATAAATTACAACTTTTTTAGATGATTCCCTAACCTCTATAAAAAAATCTTCACCACAGCCCAAACAGGTCGCAGGTTTGTCTATTGAACTACCGCGTTGATGCTCACGAGCTATTGCTAATACAGGGTGACCACATTTATTGCATAAAATTGCAGCATTATTTCCATAAGCATCAATTTTTGCTATTTCACCGTTTCCGTACATACCTTTAAAGCCAGTGATTGTCATAAATTATTCCTAGTTTCTTAAATATGGATTTAACGCCTAATTTAAGTCGCTACGCGAAGCGTTGTCGGCTCAAATAAACTGTTTGGCCGCAATTACTCCTTGCCGAATGTGAAAGTGAAACGTTGGCCGCCCAAGTCACCGTACCCCGTGCCCCTAGTGCCGGTTGACACAAAATGGAAGGGGCCGGTACGGCAATCATCGCAAGTGAATACTCCCTCTCCATCACGGCGGCTCACGTATACGAAGTTGCCCTTACAGGTAGCACCTTTGTTGGACACGATGGCGAGGTTGCCGCCGCCATCCAGGTAGCCGGTGGCAATGCCAGTAAATGTCTCGTCCGATTTCTGAACCTGGCCACGGACTGGCAAGGTCATGCTGCAGCCGGCCAGCAAGAGCGAAGCGGTTGTCAGAGCAATTACTGCTATTTTCATCAGATATCCTGTTGATTAGTTTGCCGCCTAAAGTAATATATACGACATCAAGGCCTAAAGTGCAGCGTATTTGTCGTATAATCATTTGCAATTAAAAGTGTCTAATCGCAGATTTTAAAACAAGCATAGATCAATGCGACAAATCATGCCAACAAATGGAAAAAAGGGGTCAGGTTTAATTACAAAATAAACCTGGAAAAAAGGGGTCAGGTTTAATTACAAAATAAACCCGACCTTTTTTTCAATCTCACTCGACTCCTTTGCTAAGCTTCTCCTGTAGAATCTCAATTTTTTCACTCATTTGTTCGGAATCTTATGAAATACCCGTTATTACTGGCCACGCTGCCTGCCGCTTTATCCACCCTCAACGTCGCCGCCGAAGAAGTCGGCTGCGTCACCACCGCTTGGAAGCTAATCGGCGCTAACCATAAGGTTTGCGTGCAGGCATTCGATGATCCAAAAGTCCAGGGGGTCAGCTGCCACATTAGTCAAGCGAAGACCGGAGGCGTGGCGGGCGCATTCGGCTTGGCCGAAGATCCGTCCCAGTTTTCGATTGCCTGCCGGCAAGTTGGGCCGATCGTGATCAAAGGGAAGTTGCCGGACCAGGAAACCGCATTCAGTGAAAATACCTCGGTTTTGTTCAAGGAAACACGCGTTACGCGATTGTTCGATCGTAAGCGCAATACGCTTGTGTATATGGCCGTCAGCCGAAAATTGATCGACGGCGCGCCGGCCAATAGCCTGTCCACCGTGCCGATCATGCCTTGGCGGGAGTAATGCCGGTAATCGGCAAAACCGGGTTGATCCCCCGCAACCGGACCGGCAAAGAACGTCCAAAACGGCCAGCAAGCCAAAACCACAAAGCTTCCGGCAACGGCGAGACGGATTTGCCCGCCAGACAAATGCAAAAAGATAAAAAAGGGGTCGTGTGTAATAGTTCTTTCGGTTAATTAACCCAGCCCTCCCTTTTTCCGCGTCGATCTCCAAGCCCTACTATCCCTGTCCCGATAGCGCACGTCCTTGTGCTTTTATGCGTTTTTTAGCGGATGTCGATCGAACCGGTTGTCGCCACAGAATCCCTGCCGATCGCTTGCGTGTTGGTCAATGTGTTTTTCGATGCGTTGATCAGCGTCGATTTCTCGACTTTCGAGCCGACGACGCTGATCGAGCCTGTGCTGGCGGCGCTGTTACGGCCGATCGCCTGAGTATTGGTCAACGTATTTTTTGACGCGTTGATCAATGTGGATTTTTCGATTCTGGAGCCTTCGGCCATGGCTGTGCCGGCGACGATTGACATTAAAACGACTGCTGCTAAAGATACTGTTTTCATGATGGTTTCCCCTTGGTACTTGTTGGTATGGTTCGTTCAAGCGTTTCGTTGAACTTGGGTACAGTATCCCGATTTGCAGATAAAAAAGCGGTGATCGAGTCACGCCGTTTGTGTGATTTATTCACCGGTTGGCGAATCGAACAGGCATCGTTGGTTGAATACGCAGCTCGTCTGCTTCCGAATTGCTCAACCTTTCGAATTTGGTCATAAATAACTTCCCTATTTTTGATTTAGGCCAGGCAGATTCGGTTGCTAAATTGACAAGTGTCAGCGGCAGGACAGTTTTTTACTCCTGCAAAATCTGCATTCATGCCATCCTTAGCAATCAGTCACCGCCGTTAAGCGTACGTATTAACCCAGCACCTAAAATCCACAATGGATAATTATCTTGGATAGTTTAGGTGCTGGGCCTGTCAAGCGAGTTGCCGAACCCACAACAAAGCTCATAGCTCCTGGACGTTATTTATCATGAAATCCTAGCTGTTAAGACACAGCCTCTGCCGAGACTATTCATTGTAGATACTATCGATTAAATCTTTAAACCAACGGGGACGGAAAACCATGATATACAACATCAGAGATTCTAATATCGGCAACGGTATTATGTGTAAAACAATCAATACCAATAAAAAAACAATACAGATTATCAGTCTTGTAAAAGAGGTTGATTTATTCATTATTGAGCTCCCGGTTATTATTTATTATTCCCAAAGAATAGCTTTTAAAACCATCGCGCCTTTGCTTGCCAATTGAACCTCGTGTGACTTCCGGTCTTATAATTCCGATAAGCGCCAATTCTACGATGCATTTTCGGCTTTATCGGCATGAATTGCCGATATCCAAGTAAAGCTAGCATTGCTATCAGGCACCGGATTCCGACAATATCCGGCGAAATGACGCATTATGTCCTTAAGTTAGCGCCTTTGTTTATAATTCCGTCCGGCGCAACAATTGGGCATTCAACGCCACGATCACCGTGCTGGCCGACATCAACACCGCGCCGACCGCCGGCGCGAGCAGGATTCCGGCCCATGCCAGCACGCCCGCCGCGAGCGGAATCGCGACAATGTTGTAGCCCGCGGCCCACCACAAATTCTGCACCATCTTACGATAGGTCGCCTTACTCAGATTGACGATCCTCGACACGTCGCGCGGGTCCGAACGCACCAATACCACATCGCCGGCTTCGACCGCAACATCGGTGCCGGCGCCGACCGCAATACCGACATCGGCGGTCAACAAGGCCGGCGCATCATTGACGCCGTCACCGACCATCGCGACGCGCTTGCCTTGAGCCTGCAGCTCTTCGATGCGCTTTACCTTGTCTTCGGGCAACACTTGAGCGAACACCGTGTCGATGTTCAACTCCTTAGCCACGGCGTCGGCAACCGCTTGCGAATCGCCAGTCAGCATTGCGACTTCGATGCCGGCTTCATGCAACAGGCGCACCGCTTCGCCGGAAACGGGACGAATCGCATCGGCGATCGCAAAGACCGCTAAAATTCTATCCCCTTCAATGAGATAAATCGCCGCCCGGCCAGATTCGCCAAAGCGGTCGGCGGCTTCCGACAAGGCCTGCGGTATTTCTCTCTCGAACGTTTTTATCAAGGCTGGCCCGCCCACCTGGAGTTTTCGCCCTTCGACGACGGCAGCCACACCTCGGCCGGGTATCGCCTGAAAATCCTGGGCCGAGGGCCATTCAATTTCGTCTTCTTCGGCGCTCTTGAGCAAGGCTCTCGCAATCGGATGTTCCGAATCGCGCTCGACCGCCGCCGCGAGTCGAAGTGCTTCGTCGGGCTCGACACCTTCGGCCGTCATCGTTTCCAAGACGCGGTGCTCGCCCAAGGTCAACGTCCCGGTCTTGTCGAACACCACGATATCCAGATTACGCGCCTCCTCCAACCCCCGGCGATCGCGCACCAATAATCCGCAGCGCGCACCCAACGTCGTCGAAATCGCAATCACGAGCGGCACGGCAAGCCCCAAGGCATGAGGACAGGCGATGACCAGCACCGTCACGACCCGCGTAACGGTGAAATCCATCGTCGCACCGACCAGGGACCACGAAATAAAAGTCAAAGCGCTCGAAACTATCGCGACCAGCGCCAGATAAAACGCCGCGCGGTCGGCCAAGGCCTGAGCCCGAGAGCGTGAAGTTTGAGCCTGATCGACCAAGCGCATGATACCGGCCAAAGCGGTCTTGTCTCCAGTGCCGGTGACTTCGATGCGCAAGGAACCTTCGCCGTTGACCGTGCCGGCAATCACTTCATCGCCCTCGCCTTTCGTCACCGGCTCGGATTCGCCGGTAATCAATGCCTCATTGACCGAACTCTTACCGCTCTTGACGATGCCGTCGGCAGGAACCGCCGCGCCGGGGCGGATCAACAATAAATCGCCGTCTTGCAAGCGGTCAACCGTGACCTCTTCGGTTTCATCTCCTTCGACCAGTCTTAGCGCCGTATCCGGCAGCAACTTCGCCAATTCCTTCAGAGCCCCCTGAGCCTGGAAGATAGAACGCATTTCTATCCAATGCCCCAGCAGCATGATCGCCACCAAAGATGCCAGCTCCCACCACAGCGCATGCCCCTTGAAACCGAACGTGACGGCCAAGCTGTACAAAAAAGCAACGCTGATCGCCAGCGAGATCAAGGTCATCATGCCCGGCAGACGGCTTTGCAATTCGCGCCAGCCACCTTGCAAAAACACCCAACCGCCGTAAAAATAAACCAGCGTGCCGAAAACGGCCGAAACATACCCCGAACCCGGAAAAGCCGGCGCCGTATACGACAACCAGCGTTGCAGCCCATCACTCCAAATCAACGTCGGAACGGCCAGCACCAACGTCAGCCAAAATTTGTCCCGAAACATCTCCACGCTATGGCCTGCATGCTTGTCGTGTCCGGCATGGTTTTTGTAGGCCGAATGCGAATGGTCGTCGTTTTTATCGGACTTCGAGGCCCCGGCATGAGGCTCCTGATGTTTATTTTGCTCGTGCGGATGTTTCATGATTGAGCCCCTCCTCCGTTTTTACTTAATGGATGGATTTCGTTCTCGCGCAAAGGCGATAGGGCGCATAGTGTCTATGTTTAAATGCACCGGGTGCGAAGTGTTCAGCTAAAACGGCTTGAATAGCGTAATACCGATTTCGCATCTTTTCTCCGCGGTCCTACGCCCCTCGGCGAGTTCTTTTTTTCTTTTCGTTAACCAGCCCTCAGCTTCTTCAAAACCGTGCGCAATATGCCGCCGTCTCGGTAATATTGAATTTCGATCGGCGTATCGATTCGGCTAGCGGCCTTGAAGGACTTAACGCTCCCGTCCGGCGCGCTTGCGGTCACGTCGACGATTTGTTGCGGAACCGTGTCGTCGGCAATGTCCACCGTAACGATTTCGTCGCCCTTCAGGCCGAGGTTTTGCGCCGATTCGCCAGACATAAACTGCAACGGCAAAATCCCCATGCCGATCAAATTGCTGCGATGGATTCTTTCGTAACTTTCCGCGATTACCGCCTTGACACCCTGCATGAACGGCCCTTTCGCGGCCCAATCGCGGGACGAGCCGGAACCGTATTCCTTGCCCGCCAGAATACAGAGCGGCATTCCGGACTCTTTGTACTTCATCGCGGCATCGAAAAAGGTCATTCGTTCGCCGCTGGGATGATGAATCGTCACATTGCCTTCAGACCCTGGAACCAACAGATTATGGATACGCACATTGGCAAATGTGCCTCTGCACATCACTTGATCGTTGCCGCGACGCGAACCGTAACTATTCCAGTCTTTGCGCTCGACGCCTTTTTCGAGCAGATATAATGCCGCCGGCGAATCGGGCGCGATTTGACCGGCCGGCGAGATATGATCGGTCGTGACCGAACCGCCGAACAGCGCCAACACCCGCATATCGGCTAGACGGCCGATGGTTTCCCGGCCGCCGCCCAGTCCTTCGAAGAACGGCGGCTTTCTGATATAAGTCGACCGTTCGTTCCATTGATAACGCTCGGAACCTGCGACCTCGATCGCCTGCCAAGCCTGAGTACCGGTGAAAACGTCGGCGTAACGCTCCCGGAACATTTCCGGTGTCACAAATTTTCGGACGACTTCATCGATTTCCTCGGTCGTCGGCCAAATATCTTTCAGGAAAACTTGTTCGCCGTCGTTACCTTGACCGATGGCGTCATTTGTCATATCGACAGCGGTCGATCCCGCTAGCGCATAGGCCACCACCAGCGGCGGCGAGGCGAGATAATTGGTTTTGGTGAGCGGATGTACGCGGCCCTCGAAATTCCGGTTGCCGGACAACACCGCAGACACGACCAAGTCATTGTCTACGATGGCCTCTTCCACCGCTGCATCGAGCGGGCCGGAATTGCCGATGCAGGTCGTGCAACCGTAGCCGACCAGATAAAACCCCAATGCTTCCAGATAAGGCAGCAGCCCGGATTGCTTCAAGTATTCGGTCACGACCAGTGAGCCGGGCGCCAACGAGGTCTTGACATAATTTTTGACTTTCAGCCCTTTCTCGACGGCTTTCTTGGCGACCAGGCCGGCGCCGAGCATCACGGAGGGATTACTGGTGTTCGTGCAAGACGTAATCGCGGCGATCACGACGGCGCCATGCGTGATCGTTTCGCAGGCACCTTGGCTCGAAACTACGCCGCAGCGATCGAGATCGCTTTCGGCAAGGCCCATGCCGCGAATGCCGACCGGGGCGGTCAGCGTCTGCCGATAAGTCGGCCCGACTTGGCTCAGCGGAATTCGGTCCTGAGGACGCTTGGGGCCGGCCAGTGCCGGTTCGATTTCGCCGAGATCGACTTCCAGCGTGCGGGTAAATTCGGGCTCCGGCGCATCGTCGGCGCGAAACAGCCCTTGTAGCTTGGCATAGCGTTCGGTGAGCTCGATTTGTTCGGAGCTGCGCCCGGTGAGGCGCATATAACTCAAAGCCGCCTCATCGACCGGAAAAAAACTCACGGTCGAACCTTGCTCCGGGGCCATGTTGCTGATGGTCGCACGGTCCGGAATACTGAGTTGGGACAAACCGGAGCCGTAAAACTCGACGAATTGACCGACGACGCCGAACTCCCTGCACAACTCGGTGATGCGCAGCACCAGATCGGTCGCGGTCACGCCAGGCGGCAGTTTACCGGTCACCTTAATACCGACCACATCCGGTTCGAGCATGTAAATGGGCTGATCCAGAATGACCGCCTCGGCCTCGATGCCGCCGACGCCCCAGGCCAGCACGCCCAGACCGTTGACCATCGGCGTATGCGAATCGGTGCCGACGCAACTGTCGGGATAACACAGATCGTTGCTCTTGTTGTGGAAGACGACTTGAGCCAGATATTCGAGATTGACTTGATGAACGATGCCGGTGGACGGCGGAACCACGCGCAGATTTTGAAAGGCCGATTGCCCCCACTTCAGGAATTTATAGCGTTCTTGATTGCGTTGAAACTCGACCGCTTCGTTCATCGGCAAGGCATTGGCTTTGCCGAAATAATCGACCTGTACCGAATGGTCGATCACCAGATCGCAAGGGATGAACGGATTAATTTTTTTCGGATCGCCACCCAATTCGCTCATCGCATCGCGCATCGCGGCCAGATCGACCAGCGCCGGCACGCCGGTAAAGTCCTGGAGGATGACCCTAGCCGGTTTGTAGGGAATTTCCCGCCTGGAACCTTGCGCCTGCCAACCGGCGAGACCGAGTACATGGTCTTCGGTGATCGAATAACCGTCGCAGTTACGCAGCAGGCTTTCGAGCAGAATTTTTATCGTATGCGGCAAACGGGCAAGGTCGGCAGCGCCGGCGGACCCTAAACTCGCAAGACAGTAATAGGACAACTGACTTGCTCGATCAGGATTCAATAACTGCCGTGCGCCGAAAGGATCGATTAAATTCATGGCGGATACCCTCTTTCGAAGTCGGGAATTTGATTTTTTGTATACCACACTTCTGCCGGATATGACACCGCTTTATCGTTTTGATGTCTTCGAACCCCGAATCAACCTGTCACTTATCCGAGCGAAGATATTTTTTGATTGTCCGGCTATCCAGCCCTGCAATCCGGGCCACCGCCTCGAAACTTTCTAGCCTATCGTACAAAAATCGACAATAGTTTTGCAGCAATTGCTGCGCCGAATAATAACCGCCGGCTTCGCTCCGAAACCCGGTTTGCTCGTTTCCGGCCTGCGGTTTAGGCGCTTGATAGGTACCGGTCAGGCAGATACGCCGTATGCATTGTTCTAATTCCCTAACATTACCGGGCCAGTGATAATCCGGCGGCACAGCTTCGTGTATTTTGGTTTCGATGCGGCCGACCAGTTCCACATCCGGCGACTCGATGACCCGTTCCAACAAGCGCGCGATCAGGCTACGTAATTCATCGGGATTTTCGCATAAGCGCTCCCTCAGGCTGGGCAAGGTAATGACGTCGGAACATAGCCGATAATATAGATCGACTCTGAACAAGCCCTTCTCCAGCAACTGTTCGATCGGACGGTTCGTCGCGCTGATCACTCGGCCTTCGAAACGTTGCAGATCATGACTTCCTACCGGACTGTAAACACGGTCTTGTATCACATTCAGCAATTTCACCTGAATCGGGATGTCGATATCGCCGATTTCATCGATGAATACCGAGCCGTGTCGGCTGCATTGGGCAAACAATCCCGGATGATTATCGATGGCACCGGTGAACGCACCTTTTTTATGGCCGAATAATTCCGATTCGAGCAGACCGGTGGAATATTGCGACAAATTGATCGCCCTGAATGACGCGGTAAAGCTTTCGGCGAAGCGGTGCGAAACCATGTCGAACGGAATATATCCCGAGCAACCGATAGCTCTCGCCACCAGACTTTTTCCAGTTCCGGTCTCGCCCAACAGCAACAAGGAAAAATCCTCCATGCGATCGCAGAGATAATCGAGATACCAAGCCGGATTGAACGTGAAAATATTATTCCACAAGCGCATACGCAGCTCGAAAATGGCGGAGCACTCGCCCGAGACCGCCTCATCGATAAAGGTGAATGCGCGCTGCAGTTGAAACAGCAAGGCGATGTAATAAGCCGTTTGCTCCCGGGTGAAACCCGCCTGCTCGAATCGACCGACAAGCTCTGCTGCGAATGCAAGTTCGATCGCTTTGTCGCCCGCGTGTTTTTGGGCCTTGATATGCTCGATAAACGGCTGCTGATAACCGTGAAACAGATAGAAAAGCCATGCCAGACACATGACTTCCTGCATGCGTCCCTGAAAGCGGCGGATATCGAATCCGGCTTGCCGCTCCAGCGCTTTGAAGCGCTCATCCAGTATTACTTGTATCGCTTCGCGCCGCTCGACAAACGATAAACTGCCGATGCCGATATCGAGCACTCGGCAGTCCACCTGCTCCCGTTCCTTACTGAAAGGGTTCAAAAACGCCAATTCGGCAATTCGGCTAAAAAAGTCATATTGCTCAGCGGCCAATCTTGTCTTCATAAATTGCTCACCGTGTCGTCATTTTATGACTATCGAGTATAGACCAGCATAACCAAAAAATCCTAATTATTTGATTTTCATAGCTTATAAATGTGGCATTTGTTTTGCACTAGTGACTTTGACTCAACCCGAAACAGGAGCACATCATGAACAGCCTAAAACGTATATTCATCACGCTAAAAACCCAACTGGATTCCGTTGCCGACGATTTCGAAAATCATGAAGCGCTAGCCGGCGTCGCGATCAAGGAGCTTGAAGAATGGCGAGTCAAAACGCGCATCCATCAGCATCGATTGCAAAAAATGATCGCGCAATTCGAAGCCAAGCTAAACGAATTACAGAAAGAATCGACGCTGTGGTCGGTACGCGCGGTCAAGATCAGAGAAACCGACGAACAGCGCGCCTTGCAATGCGTCAAGCGTCTGCTTCAAACCCGGTAACAAACCCAATCAACCGAACACCGGCTTCGCGAAGCGCAGGAACAATTTCAACGCTTGCAGGCCGATTTGAGCTCGATCGAAACGCAACTGCGAACACTGAGTGCGCAAAAAGAGGTCCTGGCCGCGCGGCAAAACCGGATTGAACTGCAATCGGCATTTCGAAGCGGCCGCCACAATCCTGCCAAGGAAGCGGAAAGCATTTTCAACCGTTGGGAAGAGTCGATAACAGGCGCCGAATTCTGCCATCCCGACACTGAAAGCACCGATAGCTTTGCCGATGCCTTCATCCAAGAAGAGGAAGCCTTGGAACTGGAAATGCTATTGAACGAATTGAGCGCTAAAACCGGCACAGACCAGGAGAATCCAAATGTACACGAATGATTTCGAATCCAATACGCCCGCCTCTTCGGCTTGGCGGCAGTCTGAACAAGCCGCGCCTAGCTTAACCTGCCAAATCATCCGTTATTTGCGCTGGGCCGGCACGGTCTTGATCATTCTTTCCGCCGTCGGCTTCATGCTGCAAAGCCATGCGGATTTGCTGCCCGCCTACCGCTATTGGGCCGGATTGGGATTTACCTTGGCGCTTTGCGCCGGCGGCCTGGTTTGTACCTATCTTCTCAGAGAAACCACCGGCGCCAGAATCTTCTTCACGCTCGGAGCCGCATTCTTGCCGGTTCAGGTTTCCCAGGTCAGCGCGATGATCTATGCGTTCATACACGGCGGATCGGCGCTGCAACCGGACTACAGTTGGCTGCAGTTTAGCGGAGTTAATCCGCCGCTGATCGCCGTAGACTTCGTCATCACCGTATTTTTACTGATTTCGGTCGGCTATACGGGCTTTTCTATGCTCGCGCGCCGTCAGGTCAAAATCTTGATGCACGCTTTTTTAATGGGCAATCTTTTGTTGTTGCTGCCGGTTCGCGATGCCTTCTGGGTTCCCTTCCTTATCGCGCTGCTGTTCATTCGTCTTAGAACTCTCGAACAAACGCTACAACAAGAAAAAGCCATGCACCTGTTCGAAGGCGTATCGGCCAGAGCATTGACCAGCCTGCCGTTATTGATATTGATCGGCAGAAGTCTGCTGCATCCGTCCTCCGTTTTGCTGACTGCAGTCATCGCAGCGATAACAGCAACGTTCTTCCTTGTAGACATCAAACGCTATACCCGTTCACCCCTGGTCATCTATGCGGCCCAATGGTTCGGCACATTGGCCGCGCTGGGCGCATGGATCGTCGTCGCCGAGGATTATGCCGGCATCGACCACGGCTATTACGGCCTGATGCTGCCGTTATCCGGCCTGTTATTCCTGCTGTCCACGCAAGCCGACTACCATCAAAAGGCTTACCGTTTTTTCGGTTCGGCACTGGCTCTCATCCTAACTTACGGCGCATTACTGAACGATCAAGCCTTTGCGCCTTTATCGGCATTGTCGACGGGCATGGCCCTGAGCTTGGCTGGCTTGAGATACCGCGAAAAAACCCCATTCTTCGCTGGGCAGCTCTGTTTTCTCGGCGGCATTTTGTTTTATTGCAGCTATGCGATCGATGCCTACAGTCATGCTCCATGGCTCAGCTCGATCGGCCTCGGATTGGTCGTACTCTTATCGGCATCCTATCTGGAAAAAAGGCAACAATTGATCATCAGTAAGGTCGATCACTATTGGCAGGAATTGAAAAGCTGGGATTAGTTTTGTCGAACAGGCTATTCACCTCACCAAACAACCGACCAAAGCGGTTCGAAGAATTGGCTGAACCGCGCCGGCACATTTCTCTAAAAAGGAGGCGTAACTAAAGCAGCACTGCTTTTCTAAGTGCTAAAGCAGGATGCAATAAACAACTTGCGCCGCATCGATCCCGACCGATGCGGCGCAAGTCCGGAAGCTTACGAGTCATGCTCAAAGACCTGCGTAACTTTGGGCGCTAGACGGTATTTCCGTACATATGGAGTCAAATTTGGACACAGTTAGCGTAAACCAGCTTAGAGATCAACTAAGATCCCTTGAAGAGCATGTAGTTACTAATCATGCCCCCTAAAGGAAACTCGTAGGGCCGGCGAAGCCTTTGTGGTTATGAGTGCAGACGACTAGGAGCAAGAACAGGAAACTCTCTATGTTCTTCAGAACAACAGCCTAATGAAACAGATTGCCGATTCAATGGCAACGCACAACGAATAACTGTTCACGAATTCAAGACTCGTCTTACTAACACCGGGCCAACCGATTCAAAGATAATGGTAGAGAAAACCACAACCGGGAGAATGGTGTCGCGGACTTCCGGAAACTGCTCGGCTGCCAGCAACGCCATACCAATTGCTATACCTGCCTGCGGCGTCAGAGCCAAGCCAATATTGCGGGGGAGTGTTTTCTGCTTAGCTCTGATAAACAACACTGCGAGAAAACCGCCAAACATACGACCTGCCAGTCGCAAGATAATATAAAGGACTGTCAGCCCGACTGCATCAACTACTTTATACAAATCAATGCTGGCGCCGGAGAGCACAAAAAAGAATACCAAAAACGGCCATTCTATATGTTCAATCTCCCGGAAGGATCGAGTTGCGTATTCTGATTAATTTGAACACTGATTCTGGACGAACGTGAACACCTAAAACCTAACGCATCGGTGGACGTGAATTTTTACGCCAAGTGTTCAACTTGAGTCAAGGAATTCATTTTTT
>Ga0180009_10000834_pt1 | contig 39606 bp, 32 predicted proteins | sample OS_PC_MetaG_FD_123537 | JGI IMG/M metagenome (GOLD analysis project Ga0180009, IMG submission 123537) | Groundwater microbial communities from the Aspo Hard Rock Laboratory (HRL) deep subsurface site, Sweden - OS_PC_MetaG | ecosystem: Environmental > Aquatic > Deep subsurface > Groundwater... | reverse complement strand
AATAAAAACCATGTCCTTTTTTGGTATTTTGTCGACCGTCGACAACACTATAAACATGAATCAGTGTTGTCAAGCGGAAAGACAGGATGGACGAAACAAACCCCCTGCTCTGATGAATCTAATCTGTCAGTTCGATTCCCAGTCTCTCGGCCGCATGAATGGCTTTCTCAATCGATGGCTTTGCATCAATGATTGCAACCCGGCCGCCGCCCCGGTTCCGGGCATCCAGTTCGGCTCGAATCCTTGACCCTTGGCCCCTCAGCCTCAGGATCGCACCAACCCTTTTAGAGATGATCCGAGAATATATACACATCACTTCATTTAATTGCGTGCAACCTTCATTGACAATTTAACGGATTAATGAAACAGAAAAAAGAAAAATTAAACTGAGGAGGCGAGGATGCCGAAATTACCTGTCAAAAAAGAATTGCTGAGCGATATGCTTAGAAAAATGCTGATGACCCGCCTTTTTGAAGAGAAAATTGAAGAATTCTTCATGCAAAATCTGATCGGTGGCACCGTTCATCTTTACATCGGGCAAGAAGCCATAGCGGTTGGGGCATGTTCTGCAATAGAAAAGGAAGACTATATTGTCAGCAACCATCGCGGGCACGGCCACTGCATTGCAAAGGGCGGGGACATTCGAAAAATAATGGCGGAAATTCTCGGCAAGGAGACCGGTTACTGCAGGGGCAAGGGCGGCTCCATGCATGTCAGCGATATCGAAATCGGCAACTTGGGGGCTAACGGAATTGTTGGTGCCGGAATTCCGATCGCCACCGGTGCAGCCCTTGCAGTGAAGCTTCAACACCGAAAGCAGGTTGTGGTCTGCTTCTTCGGCGACGGGGCATCCAACACCGGTGCGTTTCATGAAGGGATCAACCTTGCATCTATCTATTCCCTTCCTGTGATCTTCGTTTGTGAAAATAACTGCTACGCCATATCCTCCCCGGTCTGCAACACGATCTGCATTCCGAACATATCGGAACGCGCACAATCCTACGGTATTCCGGGAATCTCGGTGGATGGCATGGATGTGCTGGAAATTTACAATGTCATGGGAGAGGCTGTGGCGCGGGCGCGCCGGGGAGGAGGGCCGACTTTCATAGAATGCATGACCTACCGGTTTAAAGGCCACTATATCGGCGACCCCTGCACCTACAGAACCACAGAAGAATTGGAGGAGTGGAAACAGAAAGATCCCATTGAAAAGCTGATAAGTTACATGAAAAAGAAAAAAATGCTCAGTGTGAAAGATATCCGAAAAATTGAAGAAGAAGTAATAGCGGAAGTAAGAGAAGCGGAACAATTCGCACTGAACAGTCCCGAACCCAGAGGCGAGGAAGCGTTCCAAGCGGTTTATGCATCATAATAAAATACATTTGGAGTGTTGGCGTGTTGTAAAAGAACAAACCCACGATGAATCATTGCTCCATCAATCAATCCTCCATATTAACACGAAAGAGGTGAAACAAATTGAAAGAGACAACCGTTCTTGAAGCGATCCGGGAAGCACTTGCAGAAGAGATGGAAAGAGACCGTACTGTTTTCATGATCGGGGAAGATATCGGACAATTCGGGGGGGCACTCGGCCAAACCAAAGGGTTGTTCGAGAAGTTCGGGGATGAACGGATTCTGGACACCCCTATTTCCGAGGCGGCCATCGTCGGGGCGGCAGTGGGGGCTTCCATGCTCGGCATGAGGCCCATTGCGGACATCATGTTCACCGATTTCTCGACCCTGGCCATGGATCAAATCATCAATCAGGCGGCAAAGGCACGGTTTATGTCCGGCGGGAAAGTGAGCGTTCCCGTGGTGATCAAGATGCAAAGCGGTGCCGGAAGAGGAAAGGCGGCCCAGCACTCACAGAGCTTTGAGGCCATATATTCACATATCCCGGGATTGAAGGTGGTCATGCCGTCGACACCGTATGACGCCAAGGGGCTCTTCAAATCTGCGATCAGAGACAATGATCCGGTGGTGTATATGGAACATGGATCGCTTTACGGCATAAAGGGTCAAATCCCGGAGGAGGATTACACCATTCCGATTGGAGTCGGTGATATAAAAAGGGAAGGCAAGGACATTTCCATTATTACCTATTCTTATATGGTTCATAAAGCATTGGCGGCGGCTAAAACCCTGGAAGCGGACGGCATCGACGTAGAGATTGTGGACCTAAGAACGCTGAGGCCCATGGATACCGATATCATCATCGAATCCGTTAAGAAGACGCACAGGGTCGTGGTTCTCCACGAAGCCTGCGTTACCGGTGGAATCGGTGGCGAGATCGTGGCAAAAATAGCCGAGAACGCATTTGATTATATCGATGCTCCAATAAAGCGGGTGGGCGTTCCGGATGTTCCCATTCCCTATGCAAAATCCCTGGAAGATACCATTGTACCGAATGAGGAGAAGCTGATCACATGCATTAAGGAGGTATTGGAAGGGATATGATAAGCAGAGTTTTTATCCTGCCCCAAGATACGGATTTTATAAACCAATCGGTTTGGCGTCTAAGATTTGAACGATTTTACACTTTTCTTGCGGTTTATGATAATAATAGGATGATTATTTTAACGACATATACCAGCTCGCACTTGATCAAATAAGGATCTCAACCTAATGCCTGAGATATCGAGGTTTTTGGGTATTATTATTGCCATGTTTTACAAGGATCATGCACCTCCTCATTTTCATGCATTATACGGTGAATACGAAATTACCGTTGAAATAAGTACCGGTATAATAAATGGCAGCTTTCCCAAAAGGGCTTTACGGCATGTATTAGAATGGTACGAAATCCATAAAGAAGAATTGTTTGAAAACTGGCGACTATCAGAAGAAAGAAAACCGCTGAAGAAGATAGCGCCCCTGGAGTGAAAGATGTTGCCTAGGTTAATAGATGCGAATTATGTTGATAGATTTACTCTTTATCTTTGTTTTTCGGACGGATCGGAGGGAGAGATTGATCTTGAAGGCGAATTAGATGGAGAGATTTTTGAACCGCTGAAGGACATATTCTATTTTAAAAATTTTGTTGTGAATCGTGAACTGCATACAATTACATGGCCTAATGGTGCTGATTTTTCCCCAGAGTTTTTATATGACAAGCTAAAAGTCATAGCCTAATGAATTACCCCCCAGTTGTGATTGTCTTCATGATTCAACATGTCGGTAATGGTCATTGTCTATCAATCCCATGAGGTAGAGATATCGATTTCGTTAATGGATAGAGACGGATCGGGGATTACCCGAATTGATCGGATCTGATAAATATCTTTCAACTTCTTGATATTATTATTATTTCTACCTTTTAGCTTGGAAATGTTTTTGGGATGAACCTTTAAATATACAGTATCTCCGGACGGCTTAATCGTCTGGATAAGGGCTGAAGCTCTTTCATAGAAAACCTCAGAATATACAAGCTCACCAAAAGACGGATGATAAGGGCCGGCTATGATGGTATCTTCCTTTTCCAGCTCGCTTGAGGATTGAAGCCCCATCCGGATAACCGGTATGCTCTTATTTTCAAATATTTTGTAAAGCTTTGCTGCCCGCTGGACCGCCTCTTCAAGCGGCAGCGGTTCATACGATCCTTCCCGATACCACCGTGCAAGCAGGCTTCCCTTCAACACCACGGTTGGATAAATTCTTACAAAATTGGGGGAAAGATCTGCGATTTTTTCCCCACTCGAAAGGCAGGACCCCTCGTCTTCACCCGGAAGTCCCACCATCATTTGCAACCCGATTTCATAATCTCTTTTTTTGAGCCGCTCCACGGCATTTACTGTATCCTTGGCAGAGTGGCCTCGCCTTGACAATGAGAGAACACGATCATCCATGGACTGGACTCCCAGCTCAACGGTTTGAACCGGGTAACCATCAATTATGAAAAGCCGTTCAAGCGTTATGGTGTCCGGCCTCGTGGAAAAACGGATGCCGTCTATCGTCTCTGATGCAACGGATCGAGCAGCAGGCTCCAGAAGGCTGATAATCTGCGCTTCGGGCAGCCCCAGGAAATTCCCGCCGTAAAAGGCCAGCTGAACGGATGACCGGTGACTGCGGCCATAATCGAGGAATCGATGGATCAATTGATCGATATCCTTCGGCGTCGGGATTGATGGTTCGGTTCCGGTGATGGCCGTTTGATTGCAAAATACGCATTGGTGGGGGCAGCCTGCGTGTGGGAGGAAAACAGGTATGATTAAGGGTCGACGGGCAATATCTGAACGGCACTTGTCGTGGAGGGAGTCCATGAGCGTCTCGTCCAATCCGGACTATCTGTGTGAATCATCCAAAAGCGCAATGGCTTTTTTTGCCGCATTCTGTTCGGCCATCTTCTTGCTCCTACCTTCGCCCTCAGTCATCAAATCGCCCACTTTTAGTTGAATCCTGAACATTTTTTCATGGTCGGGACCGCTTTCATCGGTTACGGTATAAACCGGCATCCCGTTTTGATTGGTCTGAACCAGTTCCTGCAGCCGGCTTTTATGATCCAGAGCCGTCATGTCCAGGCCGCGCGATAAAATGAGAGGTGAAAACCTGTCTTCAATTAGTTGATAGGCGGCGACAAACCCGCCATCCAAATAGACGGCGGCCAATATCGCCTCGAATGCATCGGCAAGGATGGAGGGTTTGTCGCAACCGTTGGTCTGCAACTCTCCTTTGCCCAGCCTAAGGTGGTCACCGAGTTTTATATCCCGGGCCATTGCAGCCAGCCTTTTTTCATTTACCAATTGGGCTCGAATTCGAGAAAGCTCGCCCTCTTTAAGCTCCGGATAAGATTGCATGAGCATATGGCCGACAATGAGGTTCAACACGGCGTCCCCGAGAAATTCCAGGCGTTCGTTATCCTGCATTCCCGATTGGTCCTGCTCATTCACATAAGAGCTGTGGCGTAAAGATTCATCCAACAAATCAATATCTTTAAATCGATAATGAATCGTATCTTCAAGCTTGCTAAGATCGGATGATTCCATATAATATCGGTCGCTACTTCTTTTGGCCTCTGGCTGAGCAGGATCTCACAACGCTCTCATAAAGCTTATAAGGCACGTGGAAGCCCCCCCGACCAACGCCCATTTCGATATCCGGGTTGATGGCGCCATGAAAATCTGTTCCCCCGGTCATCAATAAATGATGCTGTCTCGCCAGCTCAATATAGGTCACGGTGTCTTCCGGGGTATGTTCTGGATAATAGACCTCTATTCCCTCCATTCCCATGTTCTTTAGGGTGATTATGATATTTTCGAGGGTTTTCTTGTCCGTTGTCTTTAACAAGTACGGATGGGCCAAAATTGCTATGCCTCCGGCATTTCGAATAATCTGTATTGCCTCGGAACACTTCAGGCGGTACTTATCGATGTACGCCGGTCCTCCTTTACCGATAAATTCATCAAACGCTTCGTTAATTGTTTTAACAAATCCATTTCGCACCATTATCTGAGCGATGTGCGGTCTGCCCAGCTGGCTTTTTCCAAATTCTTCTTGAAGTTCTTCTAACGATATCCGGCATCCGATTTCATTCAACCGCCTGATTATCTGGGGGTTTCGGTCTCTTCTCGCTGCTTGAAGCTTAACCAGGGCTTTGTTTAAAGCCGGGTCATCCAGGCAGATGCCATAACCCAGGATATGAAAACTTCCGGTAAGCGCTGTGGAAGTCGGTGGGGCCGCGCTGATTTCTACGCCCGTAAGGAACTTTATCGATTGAGGGATCGGAGCAGAAGCAGCCGCTCTGGAGCCTTCTAGGGTGTCATGATCGGTGATGGAGATTGCTCTGAGATTTAGGGCTTGGACGCGACTGAGAATATCTGAGGGAGAAAGCGATCCGTCCGAGGCATTCGAATGAATATGCAGATCGATACCTGCATTTGCATTAAATTCCAAGCGCTTTCTCTTGGGCCTCCTCTTTGGTCTTACATTCGATGCATTGCTCGGTAACAGGTCTGGCTTTTAGTCGTTTGGTAGTGATATTCTCACCGCATGATTCGCAGATTCCGAATGTCCCGTTTTCGATACGATCGAGTGTCTTCTTGATTTTATTAATGAGCTTGCTTTCCCGGTCCCGAATCCGAAGCATAAAATTTCGGTCGGCTTCTAGAGAAGCGCGGTCGGTCGGGTCTGGAAAGTTCTCTTTGGGTGTGGTCATTCCCGACACCGTGTCATCGGCCTGTTCCAAAAGCCCGTTCAGATGATTGGTCAAAAGTTTTTTAAAATACTCGACATCTTTTTTTCGCATATCTCAAACCTTGGTCTAGATTGTCTTGATCTTCCATATATGATCGACCGATAAACTTTTGGCTTTAACCGATCGAAGGTGTCGGATTTCTCCGAGACTATTAGACCCTCTAAAAAGAGAAAGTTATTATCACAAGCCCCTTCCCTTGTAAAGAAAAAATTTAATGCCTCTAATGGTTTTGTCAATCAGATCTCTTCGATATGGCCTTCTTTTTCTAGGAGTTCGTTATACCAGGCTGCAAACTCAAACATTCCCCGGTACCGTTCATCGTCATTAACGATGCCCAGGCACAATTCGAAAACCCCTCTTCCGTATTCGTTGCTGTAATTCTCGTCACTCCGGGTCTGCAGAAATTCTCTCACCAGCATCTGGGTGGTCCGCTTGGTTTTCTCTCTGCGAATATCGATGGGGTCCTTTGGTTGCATGAATGGATCCCATTTTTCGTAATCCTTTTTAAGAATCTGTTTCTGGCGCCGGGGAGACATGCCTTCAAAAATGGCGCGCTTCCGTTTTTCCTCTTCAGGGGAAAGTTCACTCATTTGTCTCTCCTTCCTTTTCCCTGTCTTTGTCGGGGTCTGGAATACCGAGATAAGCATCATCGAACTCTGTTAGCAGTGCCATAGATACCGGAACCAGCAGGTCCGCCATCTTTATATGTTTGGATCGAACGGATCGAATAAGATCGAGGGAAACCTGGTAAAGTCTTCGGTGAATATTGTCAATGTTTACCGTTGGGTACGCCTGGCCTGATACAAATCCCGAAAGCCCGCAGGTGTGTCCGCTTCCCCGAATGGCAGTGGGCACACCGTAAAGCCTGCAGGTAATCGGGCGATATTCATACAAATCGCACCGGTCTTTCTGATTCAGAAGCGGACATCTGACTCGTTCCTCGGATAAAATCCCGAGGATTTCGTCATCATTCTTCCCCGCCACGGCAGCTTTGTGTGCATTTCTTTTGATTTTATAGATTTTGCGGTCTGCTCGATTCGCCTTTGAAAGGAGATCGTCTCTGTCGTTTCCCGAAACCCGCTCCTTAAAATGGTGATTAATGTAGAGCGCCTCGATAAGGGTCAGATCGAACAATGCGTGGCAGCAGTCCGCACACCGCGTGTGACATTTGACACAATCCGGGTACTCCGATTCGATTCTCTCAAACGCCTGGTCCGCAGCATCCACTAATTTTTTGTATTCGTCAAAGAAAGGTTTGTAATCGATTGCCATAATATCTCCTAAATAACTCCTTCAATCTTCTTGGAACTTGCAGATTTTATAGAAACACTAAATATTCCATGCGTCATGAGGTTTTCCCACTATATATAATACGTCTCCATACCAATTTGTAAGTCACTCACCAAACAATTCGAAAAAAATTTGTTTCACGTGAAACATTCTATTCTGGTCTCCACTATTCTTACATCAACATTAATGTCGACTATTGAAATTGAACTGATCATTTATGTGTTTTTCAGGGTTCAGGGTTCAGGTTTCAGCTCTCAAGCATCGGTGCTTCCTGACACCTGAGCCCTGGCCTTGCCTCAGGGTATATTTCATACATCCGAATAAATGGTTACTTGAGCAAACTGCAAAACCAAGCAGTTTTTTTCATTTGCCGATGCAAAATCGCTTGAAAATCTCATCCAACAGATCTTGGGGGGCGTTTACACCGAGGATTTCTCCCAGTCTATCAGCGGCTTCTTTAAGATCGATGACGATAACTTCGACCGGAAAATTATCCTCTAACCCTTTTAGGGCTGACTTAATAGCCTTTAAACTCTCACCCAGGGCGATATTGTGCCGCAGGTTGGGAACTATGCCGCCGCCTTCGTCCGCCAATCCGTTACCGACAGTTTCCTGGGCAATCAGTTCCTTTAGCAATTGGATTCTTGTGCCGTATAATGCCGAAATCGTAATGTTCGGCACTTCCCAGGATGGCGGAATATCATAGGGAGTATCATTTTCCATCAGGTCGGCTTTATTGATCACAAGGATTGAACGGTGTTCTCTAATGGTCTCATATATTTGAAAATCCGAATCGCTTAACGATTCGCTGCCGTCTATCATAAAGAGAACGAGATCGGCGTTCTCTATATATTCTTTTGTTTTTTGAATCCCGATGACTTCTATGGGATCTTCGGTATGGTGTAGTCCTGCCGTATCGGTCACTGTGATGGGGATGCCGTGGATGTCTATCGTGTCTTCAATCAGATCGCGGGTGGTGCCCGGCAAAGGCGTGACGATCACTCGATCTTTTTGAATTAAAGCATTCATCAGGCTTGATTTGCCGACATTGGGCTTTCCCACAACCGCCATTTTGATCCCTTCCCGAAATAGGTGGCCTCTTTGGTATTGTTGTAACATGGACTCAACAGGAGGGATGATTTCCTCGCTCAATAGGGCGTTAACAGATGACGGGATGAACAGATCGCTCACGTCATCCGGAAAATCGATAGCCGCTTCTGCCTCGGCAAGAATTCCAAACAGTCTGTCTCTGATTGTTTCGATCTTCCTTCGGAGTTCTCCTGTTATTTGAGAGCTGGCAATTTCAAGCGATCGGTGGGTTTGTGCATTAATTGCATCGATAATGGCTTCCGCCTGGGTAAGATCGATCCTGCCGTTTAAAAATGCCCTTTTTGTAAACTCTCCGGGCTCCGCAAGCTTTGCTCCGGATTCCAGTACGATTTTCAATATTCTGGCCACTACTGCATGTCCGGAATGGGCGTTTATCTCCACCACATCTTCCCGGGTATAGCTGTTGGGCGCCTTCATCACGGACAAAAGCACCTCGTCGATGACTTCTCCGGTATCGGGATCTAGAATGTGCCCGTAATAAAGCTTGTGCGATTCAATCCGGTTTCCGCTGCCGAAATCATCCTTTCCGGCTTTCCGGAATATCCGGCTGGCAATTGGAATTGAGTTCTTCCCCGATACTTTAATTATCCCGATACCGCCTTTGCCTCCGGGGGTGGATAGGGCGGCTATGGTTGAATGGGTCATCGTGTCTGTTTTTAACCGTTCACGGGCTCAAAGGTTTACCCGCCTTTGGCGGCGCCGTAGGCGACCAGGGTTCAGATTTCAAAGATTGTAGATTCAGCTCACAAAGTGGCTCCATAGTACATGACAAAAGCTAAGTTAAATGGGACGCGGATTTCCGCAGATTCACACAGATAATAATCTTTCCTGGTTATCTACAAAAGCCAAGTTGATTTGTGGAATAGGCGGTGAAGGTGAGCGCGAGTTTCATACGTCTGCGAATCGGGTTGCCTTCAGCGCCGAATCGGCTTGACTTGGGTTTTCTGGATAACCAGATAATCTTTTTCTCTTAATCTAAATAATCTGCGTTCATCAGCGTCCAAAAAAGAAAATTCCTATACTATCAAGTTAAAGCATGTTAATGATCATGGCGGGCGTACCCGCTCTGTCATTCGTTGTTTCATCAAGCACCTGGCGGCCTTGAACCTTAGAGCCCTGAACCTGTGAACGCTTATCTATATCGATAGATTGAGAATCCGGAGTGGTCTTAACGCAGCTACTTAGAATGGAAACGCTGTTTCTTAATTCATTTTACTTTGTTGTCTTTTTTTCCGAGGAATAATCATCAATTTTCGATAGGCGCCGTTTCCAATGCTTTGGGTTCGGATCCCCTGCGTATCCTTTAATGATAGATGAACGATCCTTCGATCGTGGGCATTCATCTGACCTATGGTCATGGGCTTCCCCGTGCGAACTGCTTTATCGGCGAGCCGTGAAGCAAGGCTTTCAAGATTGGTTCGCCGGGATTTTAAATAACCTTCAACATCCACTTGTATACGAATTCTCTCATCATTTTTTTTGTTGGCGATTTTTTCTATAAGATACTGAATCGATTCAAGGGTTTGCCCTCTTTTGCCGATAAGAATCCCCGCGTTACCGCCTTTCACATCAAACAGGATATGGTCGCTCTCCTTTATCACATTAACCTGGGCATCGGTGGTTATGGTATCGATGATTCTTTGCAAAACATCCTGGCATAAATCTATCGTTTCAGCCGTCTCAGGTTTTTCGATAGGAGAGGATGCGGTATCGTCTCCATCGAGAATGGAAAAGTCTATATCAAGCTCTTTTTCGAGCATTTCTCGATTAAAAGAGCGCTTGTTTTTCGAATCAAAATCTTTGGGAAGATTGACACGAATCCTCGCCTTTTTTGACCCGACCAGACCGAAAATGCCGGTCGATCCATAAGATAACACATCGAATTTTAAATCTTCCTTCTTTATGTTCAGTTCATTGCTGGCTTCTTCGGCAGCCTGTTCAACATTTTTCCCTTCAAAGTCCAAGTCGTGCGTCATGAAAAACCTCCAATACCATCAGATTTGCTGAACCCGTTTTGATCCGTTCTGCTTTGAATGAAGGAACGACAGCATTATTATTTTGCCTTTTAAAAACCCCATTCGTCCCATCCATGTTGGATTCGAGTTAATTCTGTGGTGCGGATCTTGAGCATATAAATATACGGGTTTAATACTAACTCCCTCTTTAAGAGAGCTTTCTAGTAATATAATACTGCTGGGATATGGATAAAACGTTATTGATCAACCAGTACAGCACCAGTCCGGATGAAAAATTGATGAAAATAAAAGTAAAAACAATGGGCATAAGCATCATCATCCGCGCCTGGTTGGGATCGCCGGGTGAAGGGGTCATTTTTTGCTGCAATAGCATGGTTGCCCCCATGACAAGGGTTAACACCGGTATTCCGAAGGGTGGTTCCATAAATGGAACCGTAAAACCGAATCGGAAAAGACGATCCGGTGCAGACAGGTCGTTGATCCAACCGAAAAAGGGTGCATGCCTCAGCTCAATGGCTTGATACAGCATTCTATACAATGCAAAAAAAACCGGTATTTGAGCAACCATGGGGATGCAACCTCCCATAGGATTGATTTTGTAGGTTCTATACAACCCCATGATCTCCTCGTTCATCTTCTTCTTGTCCCCTTTATGTTTCTCCCGAATTTCGGCCATAATGGGCTGCAGCTTTTTCATCTCGTTCATGGACTTATAGCTTTTGGTTCCAAGGGGAAAAAGAATTGCCTTGACCAATATTGTCAAGATAATGATGGCCACGCCATAGTTCGGAATATAGCCATAGAAGAAATTCATTAACCAGAGAAAGGGTCTTGCGATAAAATCGAACCAGCCGAAATCGACCGCTTTATCCAGGTCTTTGCCTACCGATCTCATAATTTTAACATTCTTGGGACCAAAGAAAAGGCCGTATTCGAATGCCTGTTGGGTTCCCGGATGGATGGTTGTAGCCGCTTGAACATAGTCTGCCCTAAGGACATTATTCTGATCCAGGAACAATTTCATGCTCGCCTGACCCGGCGTGTTTGGAATAATGCTGGAAATGAAATATCGATCTTGTATGGCCATCCACTTGAGATTACCGGTTAAAAGGCTTTTTTCCGCTATTTCCTTGGTAGGAACTTCTTCAACCCCATTATCGATCAAAGCGCTTGGCCCTTCAAATCCGAATCGAGTATTATTGACGGGCAACAGATTAATGAGCGAAAGGGTGAGATTGTCCTCAATGGTTTGATCTGAACCATTTTTGACCGTCACCACATGGCGAATAAAATAGCTGTCCGGTGAAAAATAAAACGTCTTTTCGATAACAACCCCATTGGGATCTTGCCACTGAAATGAAAGGCTTTCATCTTTATCAGCAACCATCAGCTTCTCAAATTCATAAATAGAAGAAAAAACCGCGTTGTTCATCCCTGGCAGGCTGTTTTTAGAAAATCCGAGGGTTATGGTTCCGGATGCCAGCTCTTGAGCAACGAGCTGCTTCATCGGCGAATCCGCTTCGACCCTTTCCCTATATTGTCTCAATTCAACGCTTTTAAAAACAGCTCCCTGTTCTGAAATATTAATGGAGTATAGGGGGGAGTCGACGGTAATCATTCTGGCCGATTTAACGGGCGGAGGCCCTTCTTTCTGAATCAACGCAGGGGCTGCAGGTTGAGTCGATTTGACCCCAGTTGTCTCTTTGTCTTTAACATACTGTCCTGTAGCAACCGGTGCTTCCTGGCTGGGTTGAGGTGGCTGAATCTTTTCCTTTTCTTTATCCACAAAGATCAGCTGCCACGCAAAAAACACAACGAATGAAAGTGCGATTGCAATAAATAATCGAGCCTGATCCTTCATAATTCTCTCCTAATCTCAATCAAGGAATCCCGAAAACGATACCGAGCATAGCCGGATGATAGGGAAGAAAACCTATTGGACAAGAACGCTAGGGGCTGGAATCTATAACGACCTGTTGTCTGGATGCGCCGGAACATGATCCACCCCTCCCGGATGAAAGGGGTGGCACTTTAGCATTCGTTTAAGCGCAATAACTCCGCCGCTAACCAGGCCATGCCTCTCCACAGCCTGATGAGCATAATCCGAACAGGTTGGATAAAATCGGCAAGCTGGCCCCATCAAGGGGGATACCAGATATTGATACGCTCTTATGATGAACAGAAAGATCCTATTTAATCTCAAGGCGTCTCGATTCTTCTATAAAGGTTGTGCAGCCATTTGTTTGTTTCTTTGGAATCAATATCAGCCGCATCCCTTCTTGCAATAACATTAATATCCCAGTTCCCTGCCAAATCATGCTTGTTTAGCCGAAAATGCTCTCTCACGTAGCGCTTGATCCTGTTGCGCGTCACAGCGTTGCCAACCCTTTTGGATACGGTGACACCAAGGCGGTTACTATCGTAACATCCCGGGCAATATGAAATCATAAAATACCGATTATGAATGGACTTCCCGGTTTTTGATAATCGCAGAAAATCGGATCGTTTGAGAATTCGATCCGCCTTGGTAAATGAAAATCTGCGCAAGAGATAATTTTTCCCTGCAACCAACTGTTTGAAAAATCTTTTCGGTTTCTCCCGAATCATGCCGGTGGCACAAATTGCGTGTTAATTCAGTTGGTTATACGGCCAGTCGTTTTCTTCCCTTCGCTCGTCTTCGATTAATAATTTTCCTTCCCTGCTTTGTCGACATCCGTTTCAAAAACCCGTGGGTTCGGGCGCGCTTGACGTTGCTCGGTTGAAATGTTCTTTTCATAATGTAGCTTCCCCTTAATCAACAAATCGAAATGATCGATTGTATTTTATCCGGTGCGGTCTTTATTTGTGCTTCAAATGAAAGGTGTTTCAAAAATCAGATACCTTAAACCACGTGTATCGATTTTGTCAAGAATAAATGAAGGATTTGAGATTCATCATTCCTTAAGGACTTCAAAAATATCAAATTCTTCGAGATGGAACTGAGAGTTCGGATATATGACGATCTGCTTGCCGATGGTCCGCTCAACGGATGTGACGAGGTGGTTTTCCTCCCCGTGAAGCAGTTCGGCGATTTTGGGATTGACCTTGACCGTCAACCTGGCGCCCATCGTTCCGTGGGCCTCTCGAAGAATCTCTCGATAAATATTATAACAAATGGAGTGTTTCGAAGGTAAAGAACCTTCTCCATCGCAGTAGTAGCAAGGCTCGCAAAGCAGTCGGTTTAACGACTTTCGGACTCGTTTCCGCGTCATCTGAATTAGCCCCATTTCCGACATTGGCAGCACGTGGGTTTTACTCCGATCCTTTTTAAACGCCTCGGTCAGAGCATTAAAAACCTTCTCCTGGTTGGTCATTTTCTCCATATCGATAAAATCCATGATGATGATGCCGCCGGTGTCCCGAAGTCGAATCTGGTATGCAATCTCTTTAACCGCTTCGAGATTGGTTTTTAAAATGGTTTCTTCTAGGTTATGGGTGCCCACATAACGGCCGGTGTTCACGTCGATGGCAACAAGGGCCTCGGTCTGTTCGATTACAACATAGCTCCCGGACTTGAGCCAGACTTTTCGTTTTAAGGCTCGGGAAATATCGGCTTCAAGATTGTAGGCATCAAAGATGGATTCGCTCCCCGCATAGAGCTCTACGGAATCCTTTAGGTTTGGATTGAACACATCCAGAAACTCGAGAATCGATTCATATTCTTTTTTGGAGTCGATAACCAATCGATCGGCTTCCTGGGTCAGAAGATCACGGACAGCCCTCAAGCTGATGGTGATTTCCTGGTGCAACAATGACAGTGCCGGGGCTCGTTTATATTTCTTCTGTATGTTATCCCAAAGATTCTTTAGAAACCCCATTTCGTAGGTGAGTTTTTCCGGCTGTATGCCTTCCGCTGCGGTCCGAACGATATAGCCGAGTCCGTTTTCTTTCCTCAGCTCCAGGACCATGTTTTTTAATCGGGCTCTTTCCCCTTCATTTTCAATTCTTCTGGAAATACCGATATGGTCCGAGGTCGGCATTATAACCAGGAACCGTCCTGGAAGCGACACATAGGAAGTAATGCGCGCGCCCTTGGTGCCGATTGGCGATTTGGCGACCTGAACGAGAATTTCCTGGCCTTCGGTAATGAGATCCTCTATGGGCACGCCGCGATTCTCATAATGCGATTCGGAATCCGAGTCTATCCTGTCGGACGTGAGATTGTCATGATTTTCACCATTTTCGTGGTCGATCCGCTGTTCCAAAAGATCGTAGCTTTCCCCATAGATATCGTCCACATATATGAAGGCGGCCTGATTTAAACCGATATCCACAAAGGCGGCCTGCATGCCCGGAAGCACCCGCTGTACGCGTCCCTTATAGATATTTCCTGTGATATCGGCATCATCCGACCGTTCAATAAAAAGCTCGACGATGGTCCCGTCTTCCAGCAGCGCAACCCGTGTTTCGTGTTCGGTGGCGTTAATGATCAATTCTTTATACATCACTCTGGCATACTCCTATCCTATTTATGGTGCCATCGCTAATAATCTTTTGTTCGGATCCATGAACTATATCCTTGGGTAACCCTACGGTTTCGGGTTTCAGTGCTTTTCCGCCCGCCCATGGAGGGGTCAGCCCTTAAGCAGTGTCGTTCTCTGACACCTGAAACCTGAAATAACGATCATTTCAAAGTTCTCTGTATCAACGGCGCTCCACGCGCTATCGTCTCACGGCAACTTAATGATCCGTGCCTGTTTCGCCGATTCCTCCGGAAGATTAAAAACCGATGCCAGCACTTCAATGGGTCTCGGTGTTTTACCGGGCACGGTCTTCATTACCATTTTTAAACCATTGGATGAATGTAAATCTATGTCGGTTACGATCTGCTTGAGATCGATTTCCGCTGTTCTTCCTTTCCGATTCACCCGTTGAAGCAGCCACGCTTTTTGCTGAATAAAGTCATCCAGCCGGGTTTTATCAAATGAATCATGGGGCAGCATGATTTCATAGGTTCGGCTGCCGTTTAGGTCCTTAGCGGATTTTCGGGTCCAAAGCTGGCAATTTAATATGCTTAGCCCTTCCGGCAGATTATCATTTAGCCTTTTCATCACATCCCGGGGCTTCATGGTGTCTTCCAGGGTGATGTAAAAAAATTCCTGGCGGCTTTCCGTTCCCACCGGCAGCGGGTCATCGAACGAAACCTTTGGCATGGGATGAAAGCCTTGTGAATATTTTACAGGTATTCCGGCCCGGCGGATGGCGCGCAACAGAATGTTTCTAAGCTCCAAATGCCCAAAATATTTGGCCTGCTTCATTTTTTCATAGGAAGCCTTCATCCTGACATAGGCAGGCTCTTTGCCATTGGATGTTTCGGCTTCACCCGGCTTGCCTTCCGAGCCATCAAATACCACGGGTTTGAGATCCGAAAAATCGCAAACACCGCACATATGACAGTCACCGGCCCTGCAATCTTCGGTCTTCTCCCCCTTCAGGGACTTTTCCCATTCGTCCGACAGAAAACCCCTGGACAGTTTCATGTCTATGTGGTCCCAGGGCAATGGTTCATTCAGGTCTCTGGTGCGAGTGGTATAGAAATCCATATCGATTCCGGTGTCGGAAAGGGCCTGTTGCCATGTCTCGAATCGAAACTGGTCGCCCCATCCATCGAACCGGCACCCCTTTTCAAAGGCTGAGACCAGCAACCGGCTTAATCTTCGATCCCCTCTGGCCCACAACCCTTCGAGAATGCTCATTTCCGGATTCTGCCATTTCAGCTGAACACCCGGCATCCGAAGGCTCGACTGTATCCACTTGATCTTTTCTTTTGACTCGAACAGCGGCAGTTGGGACAACCATTGAAACGGTGTGTGGGGTTTTGGAATAAAGGAGGCAATGCTGACATTAAGTTTGCCATTCCTCCCTTTGGGCGTTTTGATATTATGGAGACTTTTCACCAGACGAACCAGGGCGTCAAGGTCCTCTTCGGTTTCGGTGGGAAGACCGATCATAAAATAGAGCTTAATAACCTGCCACCCGAGGCGAAATGCATTTTCAACCGTCTGGTGGATATCTTCTTCGGTAATGTTCTTATTGATCGCGTCCCGAAGCCTCTGGCTGCCGGCTTCAGGAGCTATGGTAAACCCGGTTTTCCGTACGCGTTTAATCAGGCTCATGAGCTTGGGGGTCAGGGTTCCGGCCCTGATGGAAGGAAGGGAAATAGCGGTTCTCCGAGCATCGCAGTAATCCATCAAAAGCTCCATTAAGGGAATGATAGCGCCGTAATCCCCCGTGCTCAGCGACAATAGGGACAGGTTCCCATAGCCCGTATTCCCAAGTGCTGTTCTAGATTGCTCGAGCAGCGTTTCCGGTGCCCGCTCGCGAACCGGACGATAAATCATGCCGGCCTGGCAGAAGCGGCAGCCGCGTGTGCACCCCCGGGCCACTTCAAGACGCAAACGATCATGGACCGGCCTGCCAAAAGGCACAATAGGGGCCTCAGGAAAAAAAGCTTCATCCAGGCTGGATATCACCGCGCGGGCTGCAGACCGGTGGTCCGGATCAACGGGTGATAGGATCTGGAATCCGGATTTGTTGTATTTCGGCTTGAAAAAGGCGGGAATATATACCCCCTCAATCTTCGACCACAATTGTAAAAGGGTTTTCCGCTTTTCATCCCCCTCCCGTTTCCAATGGATCCAAGTCTCTGTCATCTTACAGACGACTTCTTCCCCATCCCCGATGACCATTGCATCGAACATATCCGCCAGCGGTTCCGGGTTGCAGGCACAAGGCCCTCCGGCGATGATAACCGGATGCGAGGCGTTCCGCTGTTTTGAATAGAAAGGAATCTGAGCAAGATCGAGAATGGTCAGGATGTTGGTGAAGTTCAGCTCGTAGAGAAGGCTAACTCCGATGATATCGAACCGCTTAAGCGGGGTGTGTGTCTCCAGAGACATCAATGGAATATCAGCGGCCCGAAGATGCGCTTCCATGTCGACGCCCGGTGTAAATACGCGCTCAGCGGCAATCTCCGGATCCCGGTTCAAGATGGAATATAAAATCTGCAGGCCGAAATGCGACATGCCGATTTCGTATAAATCGGGAAAGGCAAGGGCCACGCGAAGCGCAACAGTGTTATGATCTTTCCTGACCGCATTAATTTCCGTGCCCAAATAACGGCTGGGCTGTTCAACCAACGGCAGGATATCTTGAAGGGTGTTGATGGTCATGATATGAATTCAAAAATCAGGTTTCAGTGTTCGGTTCTTAAGCAATGGCGTTCCCTGACACCTGCTTGCGGGGCGAAGCCGCAGGCGAAGACCCCTTAACTTTGTTCAACGGTATATTTCATGCATCCGAATAAATTGTTACTGGAGCCAACCGAATGATTAAAAAATAATTCCTTTTTTATATCACCGAAAGATATTAAATACCATGATCGTTCAAAAATCTCACAAATAGAGGAAAATGCATGGTGCTTTTAAAACCCATATTGAAAAACCGTAATCTCTTAAAATGCTTATTCATATTTATAACATGGGCGCTGTGGGCCGCTCCGGGTTGGCCCCAGACCACCGGATTTAAACGTGAAACTCCTGTTGTTCGGGCGGTGCGGAATGTCAGCCCGGCGGTGGCCAATATCAGTTCGGAGTATGAAGTTCGCAAACGCGTCAGCCCTTTTTCCGGATTCGGAATGGACCCGTTTTTCGACTCTTTTTTCAAGGATTTCTTCGAACCCGGCTTTGAGCGTCGATATAAACGGCACAGTCTCGGTTCCGGTGTGATTATCGATGGCAAAAGGGGGTTTATCCTAACCAACGCACATGTGGTGGAAAGAACCGGCACCATCACCGTTATTTTAAATGATGCGCGTGAATATGAAGCACAGGTGGTGGGCTCGGATCCGGATTCTGATCTGGCCGTACTTCGGATCGAATCGGACAAACCCTTGCCCGCCATAGAAATGGGGGATTCGGAAGATTTGATGATCGGAGAAACCGTGATCGCCATCGGCAATCCCTTCGGCTTCTCCCATACCGTCACCACCGGAGTGATCAGTGCGCTGAACCGGAGCATTCGAACCGAAGACCGGGTGTTTCAGGATTTCATTCAAACCGACGCATCCATCAACCCGGGAAACAGCGGCGGCCCGCTACTCAATATCAACGGGGCGCTTATCGGCATCAACACCGCCATTTATGCCAAGGCCCAGGGGATCGGTTTTGCCATTCCCATCAACAAGGCCAAGCGGATTGTCAACGATTTGATTCAATACGGAGAAGTGATTCCGGCCTGGATCGGATTAACCGTACAGGACATCGATGCAAGACTGGCGCAATATCTGAACGTTCAGGGTGTCGGTGGCGTCCTGGTGAAAGCGGTTGAAGACAAAAGCCCGGCCCGGCAAGCCGGTATCCGGGAGGGCGATATTCTCCGCACGCTGGGATCCAAAAAAGTGACGGATGCAGCGCAATATGAATCCATATTAAAGGGAATTGCCGCCGGGCAACCCATACCTGTGACCATCTGGCGGGATAAAGAGGAAAAAGCAGTATCCATAAATACTGCTGTGTTTCCCGTTGAGCTGGCCATGGAATTGGCATATCGCCTGATCGGGGTTGCCGCAGAAGACGTGTCGACAAAAAATCGGATGAAATATAATCTGGCGGCAAAAGAGGGCGTGGTCATCACGAAACTCCGTAACGGATCTCACCTTTCAAAGATCGGTGTACAACCCGGCGATGTCATCCGAAAAATGGACGAGATCCCCATCAAGGAAACTAAAGATTTCGAAAAAGCGATTGTTAAATATCGAAAGAAATCATCGGTGGTTATTCTCCTGCAGCGCAGCGATCAGCTCTATTACATAACCGTGCGGTTCGGATAAAAAGGGAGCAAGAGAATGAAAAGAATAAAAATACTCCATCTCTCGGACGCTGATGCCCCCATGGACAAGGTTCTCGTCAAAGGATGGGTAAGAACCCGTCGGGATTCAAAGGGGTTTTCCTTCATCGAAGTTAATGACGGTTCCTGCCTGAAGAATATACAGGTCATCGCCGATGAGAACCTGTCCAATTATGAAGAAATCAACAAAATATCAACCGGTTCTGCCGTTTCCATCGAAGGAAAACTGGTGGCATCCAAAGGGGGCGGACAGAAATGGGAGATTCAGGCGGAAGGTGTTGACATTATCAGTCTTGCGCCGGAATCGTATCCGTTGCAGAAAAAACGCCACACCGACGAATTTCTTCGAACCATAGCACACCTTAGGCCGCGCACCAATAAATACGGTGCCGCCTTTCGGATCCGCTCCGAGTTATCCTATGCCATTCACCGGTTTTTCAGGGATCGTGGGTTTCGGTACATCCACACGCCCATCATCACGGGCTCGGATTGCGAGGGGGCGGGCGACATGTTTCGGGTGACCACGCTGAATATGGATCATGTTCCCGTGGCTGACGGCAAAGCGGATTACGCAGAAGATTTTTTTGGCAAAGAAGCGAAACTCACCGTCTCCGGTCAGCTGGAAGCAGAGATGTTTGCCTTGGCCCTTGGCGATGTATACACCTTCGGCCCGACCTTTCGGGCAGAAAACTCCAATACCCGGCGCCATGCTGCCGAGTTTTGGATGGTGGAACCGGAAATGGCCTTCTGTGACTTGGACGGGAACATGGATCTGGGAGAAGAACTCATAAAGGAGCTCCTTCGATTCGTTATGAAGGAATGTAAATCCGATATCGAGCTGTTTGCAAGGTTTGTGGACAAACAACTCCTGGGCATCCTTGAAAATATAGTGGCATCGGATTTCGTGAGGATTCCCTATACGGCGGCTGTAGAAATTTTATCCGAATCTAATAAAAAGTTCGAATTTCCTGTAAAATACGGCTCGGATCTTCAATCCGAACACGAATGGTATTTGACGGAAGAGCACTTTAATAGGCCGGTCATCGTTTATAATTATCCGAAGGAAATCAAGCCGTTCTACATGAGGGTAAACGATGATGATGCCACGGTCGGCGCCATGGACGTGCTGGTCCCCTCCATCGGGGAGATTATCGGCGGAAGCCAGCGTGAAGAAAGATACGATATTCTGGAGGGACGGATGAAAGAAACCGGTTTGCCGAAAGAAGAATACTGGTGGTATTTGGAATCCAGAGAATTCGGCAGCGTTCCGCACAGCGGGTTCGGTTTGGGATTTGAACGGCTTATGATGCTGGTCACCGGCATCAACAACATCAGAGACGTTATTCCGTTTCCAAGGACGCCGAAGAATATCGAATTCTGATAAAAAATTAGGACGCGGATTTTCGCAGATACCCGCAGATAAAATCATTCTTTTAGAATCAATTATCCCAAAAATCTGCGTTCATCTGCGTCCAAAATAGAGAATCGCTCCTGGCGCTATACTACAGTTGTTCTGCCAGGAACGCAACCCTTGCCAACTCCTCAATGAGATCAGCATAATCGTACGCCGTTCTGACATCCTTTCCCAGTGCGGCGATGCCGTGCTTTTCCAAAAACAACACCTTGCATTCGGGATTTTCTTCTATGGCTTGAACAATATATTCCTGCAGTTCTTTGGAACCGGAAGGCGCATACGGCACATGGGGCATGGGGAGTTGCTTGAATGCGGCATCGGTAAGCATGGGTATGGATCGACCCTTTACGGCAAAGGTGGTGGTATAGGGGGGATGAACATGAAGAACAGCCCCTACATCCGGCCGCATTCGAAGAATATCTGCGTGATACAAATACTCCTTCGACGGTATATAATCTTTGACCGGCTCCCACTTATAGGAATCGATCCGGACGGTAATCAGATTGTCTTCTGCGGTGTCGCCCAGGGAAATGCCCGAGGCTGTAACCACCATGCGTCCCCCGCTGATGCGGGCGCTGAAGTTGCCGCCTGTGCCGCCCACCAGGTGGCGTTTATATGCCTTCCTCGCATAACGGACCAATTCTTTTCGATTTTGTCCTTCGGTCATGTGCCGATCCCTTTGGTCACCCAAACCTGAGGAAGATCCATTTTCGCCAGCTCTTCAAAGTGGTGCTTTATTTCCTGATAAAGCGTTTTGTACAAGGGAAAGAGTTGATTGTATGCATCGTGGGCTCTGGGATCGGGCTCGAACTCTCTGTCCAAAACCACTGTTTTTTCAACTGCCGTGGGATAATCCGGGTAGGCCCCCACACTGACACCTGCCAGTACTGCAGCGCCCAAAACTTCGATATGAGAACTCGTAAGGCTGATGACTTTTTTGCCCAGGATATCCGCAATGATCTGATTCCAAACCAGACTGGATGCGGCTGCTCCACCGATCTTAATTGCAGGAATATCGAGTCCGACGTCTGTTTCAAGGATCTCTATCACATGCCGGATGGCAAATGATGCGCCTTCGAGCACGGACCTTAAAAAGTCGTTTCGATTGTGGCCTAGGGTGACACCGAAAAATACCGCGCGCGCATAAGGGTTCCAGATGGGGGTTCTTTCTCCGGAAATATAAGGAAGGAAAAGCAGCCCCTTGCTTCCGGGTGGCGCTTGCGCTGCCTGATTGGTAATCAGGTCATATACGTTCTGTTTGGTAAAATCAGCGACGGTTTGTTCGGATTGGCAAAAGGTATCGCGAAGCCATCGCACTGAAGACCCCACGCCATTGATGGCGCCGATGTACAGCCACCGATCATCTTCGACGTGGGTGCAGTTCATGAACCGGCTGTCGAACTTGGCTTCGCCCAACGGGCCGGAAACCCTGGCAGCGGTTCCCATGATGACAAAACATTCTCCGGGCTCCATGACACCGGATCCGATGGAGGCTCCGATGGTGTCCATGCAACCGGCCATTACCGGTGTACCGGCTTTTAATCCCGTCAATTGAGCGGCCTCCGGCGTTACTTCGCCGGCATACTCATTGGACGGAAGCGCCCTTGGAAGCTTTTCCTCCGGAATTTCAAGCGCCTCGAGAAACGGGGTGTGCCATCTTTTTTTCCGAATATCGAAAAGCAGCGTTGTACAGGCCCTGGAATAATCCACCGTATATTCTCCGGTGAAACGCCCCACCAGATATCCGCCCGGAACCATCAATTTGTGAGTTTTTTCAAAAAGTTCCGGTTCATGGTGTTTCAGCCACAAAATGGTGGGCAGCGAATACGCCCCGGGGGCAACCGGATTGCCTGCGATATTAAACACGGTATCTGCATCCAACGTGTTTCGGATGCGATCAACTTCAGGCAGCGCCCTTTGATCCCAGAGCATTATGGCCGATCTTAGCGGTTTGCCTTCCCGGTCCACGGCAATTAAACCGTTGGTGCAACCGATTCCCACAGCCAGTATCTCTTCCGCCGAAATTCCTCTGATTGCATCCCGCACCGCCTCGATCGTCGCCTGCCACCACCCCTCTGCATCATGTTCGGCCTGTCCGGGCAGCATGCTGATCATACGATATTCACCGTACCCTTCTCCCTTTAGCTTACCGTCAAGCGTGAATACCCCGGCCTTTGATCCGGTACCGCCGATGTCAATTCCCAACAAATACGGTCCTTTTTCCATGTATACGTTTCCTCTCTAAAAAGTAATGATAGGCGCTTAGCAACATCATATCGACAATTTGTTGTCGATGTTCAATGACATGCTGTTAATAAGAATAAAAAGTGAACTAAAGTTTTAAGTGCCTAAAGTGAGCTAAAGTTAAGGAATTCTATCAGTTTTATAAAAAGGTAAAGCGAAGCGACACCTTAACTTTAGGCACTTTAGTTCACTTTAGAGCACTTACAACTTGATTCTAATAAGAATCGACAATGTTTTGTCGAGTTTGCGTCGCTAAGCGCCTAAGCTTTCTCACTCAATATTTCATTGATTTTCGGCCCGATGAAATCGAGGCTCGAGTATACCCGCGCTTTGGTTTTTTCATCCAATTTGTCCTTGACCCTGGCAATGGAGATCTGGGCCAGTATAACCACTTCCGTTTCTTGAAGCAGCTCCTCAACAGCCCGGACGACCACATTGTCATGCCCTTCAATATCTCCTGCGTTTAATTTCAAAAAGGCGTCCGCCTGAACCCTGGGTACAACGGTTATCTTCTTCCCGAGTCTCTCGGCAACCTCTTCGATGAGCATGGTAGATGGTTTGGGGGTGGTATGATTGGTGGCCACCAACCCGATCCGATCGGTGGTGCGGACGGCCTGCTCGGCCATGGGCTCGTCGATTTTGAGAAAGGGTATGCTCACCTTTTTTTGAACAGCATTTACTGCGGGAGATAAAGACGAACAGCTCAAAACCGCCATATCGGCACCCGTTTCCACTGCGGAATCCACCAAACGTCCCAGCCATTCGGTGATTCTCTCGTTTATTTCTCCCAACCCGAATAGAACTTTCAGTATTCCTTCATCCACGATGTGGATGATCTCGGCGTCCGGACACTGTGATGATACCGTTCGATGCACCGGATCGACCACCAATCGGGTGGAATGGATCAATCCGATCAAAGGCTTTTTGGTCTCATTCATGGTCTAGTCTCCTTACCCTTTTTTTGCTCTTTTTTCAGCAAGCTGACAGCCGATCTTAAAGGCCCTGATCATGCCTTCCGGATTGGCTCTCCCCTCTCCTGCTCTTCCATATGCGGTTCCGTGAGCCGGCGTGGTAATCGGTATCGGCATTCCGCCGTGCAGGGTCACTCCCTTGTCAAAGCCCAACAGCTTGGTCGCGATCTGACCCTGGTCGTGATACATGGAAACGATCCCCTGGAAGCCCTCGTTTTTAACCCTCAAGAACACGGTATCTGCCGGAAACGGTCCTTCTACGTGAATCCCGTCCGCTTTTGCCTGTTCAATGGCGGGAGTGATGACATTTATTTCCTCTGTTCCGCACCGTCCGCCTTCACCGGCATGCGGATTCAGTGCGGTAACGGCGATTTTGGGGGCTTCGATACCAAACTGCTTCAATTCGTTGTTTATATATCCGATGGTTCCGTATACCCGCTCTTTGGTAATCAACGAACTGACCTCCTGAATCGGCACGTGGGAAGTCACCCGGGTGGTCCACATGTCTTCCAGGACATTGATTTCACCGAGGACATCGGGGCAATTGAACCGGTCCTTGAATAGATCGATCTCAGCATGATAGGGGCAGCCTCCCAGGCCCATGGCCTCCTTGTGCAGGGGTGCAAACACAATTCCGTCTATCTTCTTATCCAGCGCCAGACTTACCGCATACTCCAAGGTATCATATACAGCCTTGCCGGCCTTGGCGCTGACTTTTTTGTATGTAACATCCTCGGGGGCGATGGTCGGATAATCAAGAACAACGGGCCCGTTCGTGTTTGGGGGAATATCGCCGACCTGGTTGAAAACAGGAAAAGATACTTCGGTTCCGACGACCCCCTGCCCCATTTCAAAAATCCGTTTGTCTCCGATAATTATGATATGTGCCATTCCGTATAATTCCGTACGGGCAAAAAGCTTCGCTATGATTTCTGGTCCTATGCCTGTCGGATCCCCCAGCAAAAGGCCGATTACCGGTTTCTTTTCCATTAATATTCTCCTGTGAAAATAATATGTTGCTTAATATTCCCGCTTGTGGGGCTGCACGATAACGTCTCAATCTTAGAAAAAACGGAATCGATATGTCAACGGAATACGTATCCCCGGTATTATTCGTCTTCGCCTGAATACCCTGCTGCTTGTCGTATCGAAGCAGAGATCCCGCTTTCAGAGTTTGCGAAATGACCTCAAAATCCCTTTTCCTTAATTGGGTTTATCGATCCGTGGTTTTTGGATGTTTGGATCTGTCTTGTTTGGGGTCTCTCTGCCCCCGGGCTCCTGCAAGGTTTTGTTTTGAAAAGATAGAATGTGCATCATGTTTGAAATCAGATACTTGAGGTCCTCTTTCGGGATGTCTGCATTTATAATCGATGTTCCATTAACAACATCCGATTGAATCCTTATGCCGCTCAAATTCGAATCGGTTGGATTGTCTTTTTGAAGCGCTTCAGGCGGGATGATCGCGATTGTCAATGCTTCTGTATCTGCCGAGAAAAACGCCCCGGGCCTGTTCGATGCCTCTGTTTTTGTGGAGCCGATCTGTCCCATAAGCTTATTAAGTCTATCGTCGGAAGGGGCAACCAACAGAAAGCGGTCGATCCCTGTCATCCGGACCTCAGGAATGTTCAAAGCCCTGTACGGATGAGATTCAGAATGAAACGGAAAGGGCTGCATTAAAGGGGCTTGAGGATGAATGCCGACAACCTTTCTTCCGGCCACAACCGAATCTTCGCCTCGTTTGAACACCCCCTCCCATTTCAAGAACCATGGCATTACAGTTGTTTCAAGAAAATCACTGGATGGTGTTGCATCGTTTAGAACCGTAATGGCTTCAAAATCGAGGCGTCCGTTTTTTATGGAAAATCCGACTATCGCTTCGCCGGAAAAATGGTGCAATATTTCAGAAAACCGCTCGAACTCCGAATCTTTTAAACGGTTTTCACCAACAATACTGCTTCTCAGCAGCCGAAAGAAGGTCGGGAGATCAAAGGGGGTGGTCTGCAACAGGAAGGGATGGGCCGGAATATAGTCGGCGGAGGAAGTCCATGAGGCGCTTTTATTAAAAGAGGAAACAAGCTTGAAAAGATCACTGTTTTTAAGCGGAAGAAGTTTAACGGAAAATCGTAGATCGGATGTCCCTATACGAAATCCCAATGAAGCAGTTTCTGTTTGTTTTGCGATTGAGGCCAGGTCCAGCGGATAGGTATGGAATGCCACACTCCGCTCATCATCGGCTTGAAACATCCGTCCTGTTTGGAACACCGAATGAAAATCACCCTTGGGCGGGGAAAGGGAGGCATTCAAGAGTTCGGATTCAACAGCCCGGTTAATGGCTTCGGCCTGTCCGGGTGGAAGCGTTATCAAATAGGAATCATTAACGATTGTGGCATCATAAATGTCAGAAAACGCTTGGTGTTCGAAAAGAAACGGTATGAGGATGAATATGTCCGGGGGATTGGATCGATATTTAAAACCGATTGCAATTTGCCGGTCAGGATCGATCCACTCGGTTCCCTGCAGGACCCCCTCCATGAGAACCGAAGGCATCACCATAAAGATTTCCGGATGATCCAAAAGCATCTCGTCCAAAAAATACAAAACGCTGTTCAGATTATGGATTGTGGTCAGGACATCCAGGTAGGGCCGGGAAGCTCCATCGGCTGCTGCCGAATCGAATGGTATGATCAGAATGCCGAGAATGAAAAATATAGTGAATATTTTCAACGGGTTTTCTTTCACTAAATCAGGACCTTTCAGCGTTCACAGGTCATGGCAATCCCGCAAGCCACTGGGCAGCCGGGGCAACCATAATGGTTTGATCACTGTTTGAAATCGTTCGGTATCCGCCTGCCTCATTGACCAACTGCACTGCCGGGGTCTTTAATGCGCTCTGGAATTTCAGAAGTGCTTTTGACGGCTGCGGGTCGGATAATTTTGCCTCCACCAGGAGAACCGGATCGTTTTCCTCTGCAATCAGGAAATCGACCTCCTCCTGCTCCTTGTTCTTGATGAAGTGAAGCGAGAACCTGCCGTAGCCCATGTCGTTCCATAATGATACCGCCCGGTAGAGCTCGACGGCTACCATGTTTTCAAATCGTGACGCAGGGTCTTTGATCTGGGGAAAATCCCACAGGTAAATTTTCTGCTCCTTTTGAATCGCTCTAGCGACGCGACGGGTCCATGTGGGGATGCTGAAAATCAGGAAAAACCGCTCCATTGTGGACAGCCAGTTCCGGATGGAGTTGTAAGATATCTTAAGATCTCGGCACAGGGAGGGCAGGGATATCGGGCTTCCGATTTTGGTCGGCAGCAGATGGTAGAGGGTTTCCAAATCGCCGATGGATTTGATGCCGGTAAGATCGCGAATGTCCTCTCGAATCAATTGTTGTGAGTACGCACTGGACCATCTCCTATAGGTTGTTTCCCTGCCTGAGAGAAACGGTTCCGGAAATCCGCTGAACGATGCGAGGTTTGACCAGATCTCCTGGAGTTCCGAACTTTCCTCCATACTTATTTGGAGCGGGTCTTCCATGAACACCTCGTGGTTGGTGCCCTTTTTTCCCAATTCCGCGATGGTAAACGGCCACAGGTGAAACAGAAAATATCGCCCTGCCAGCGAGTCTCCTCCCTTTTGATAGATATCGAGACGGCCGCTTCCGGACACCAAAAATTGGAAAGTCTCATGAAATCGATCATAAACCCCTTTCAGATAATTCTTCCAATCTCTATATTTATGAATCTCGTCGAATACCACAAAGGGTTCGGACGAATTTTTTCGTTCGATGTTTTCAAAGAAAAATGGGTTTTCAAGCAGGCGCACCCGGTCTTGCGGAATATCCCAATTGTAATAGAGACGATTCGAAAAGGAATCGAGGACCTGTTTTGAAAGGGTGGTCTTCCCGGCCTGCCGGGGGCCGGACATGAACACCATGCTCTTTTCCACGGAAAGGTCTTTCCATGTATTATGGTACATGGGCCTTGGTCGCATGTTGGCAATATTTCATTTCAATGAAAAATAGTCAAGACAATTTTTCAGTTGGGTGAAAAATAGACAGCGATTGACAACCTATTCGTTTGATAATTTTTGACGGTATAAAAATGGATGTGTTAATGGTAAATAATTAATCATAGAAAGGGGGGTGAGCTTATCATGAATATGGGTTTAAAAGAAGGAATCGGGTCTATCAAGCCGGAAGGTGAGATCTATACATGCCCCACGTGCGGGTATACTGACGGGTTTCATGTGTCCTTTGACATTAAACAGGGCACTAGTGCCGGCGATGTCATTCTGATCTGTCCGGCCTGCCATGCACGGTTTCGTGTGGGGTGGACGGTTCAGATGGGCTAAAACATAATGGGCAATGACATCGAACAGACCGCTCGTCAGAGAATCATCGCGCTTCTGACCGACTTCGAAATGAGCGCCCGGGAGCTTTCTCAGGCCATCGGCATTAAAGAAAAAGAGGTGGTCCGGCACCTGGTACATGTGGAGAAAACAGTCTCACCTCAAAAGAAAAAGCTGGTGATCCGGCCGTTTCAATGCCTCGACTGTGAATATCTGTTTAAAGAGCGAAAGCGATATACCCGACCCGGCCGTTGCCCCCGGTGTAGGGGGACGCATGTGGAAACGCCGACCTTTCGAATAATTTGATCACTCTTCATCCAATCGATACCGAATTCGCAGGGTCCCCTTGTTGAAGCTGGTGGAAACAATGTTAAATCGTCCGATTTCCGAGGTGTTCTGAACGTGAGGTCCGATGCAGGGGCAGGCATCGTAGTTTCCGATTTTAACGATTCTTATTCTATCTCCGGCGCTTTCCGGCACTTTTCCCAAATTGTATCTACTGGTCGCTTCATTTCTGGGTATATATTCTTCTGAAACAGGAAGGTTCTTTTGAATCACATCGTTGACCTTCGACTCGATGTATTTCGCCTCTTCTTCTGTTAGCGCACGATCAAAACGATAATCACATTTCGACTTTTTCTTTTCCACATGGGCATTAAAACATCGGCCGCATCCATAGATTCTATCCATCGCCTGATTTAAAATATGCTCTGCCGAATGCATCCCGGTGTCAACTGTTTTATCCATCGGTTCTTCCTTATCCGTTACCTTTTTCTTTTTTTCCAAACTTGAGGACTCTATGTTTTCCCAAGCCCCCTGTCAACGCTGGGCTTGTATTCTAAAAAATCTGCTAAACCACTATTCTCATGTCAACATCTGTGTTGGTCTCTGAAATAGAAACGATCATTGTAACGCGTGTAAGGTTTCGGGTGTCAGGTGTCAGGGAGCAACGGTGCTTGAGAACTGGACCCTGAAACCTGAACACTGAAACCATGGCATCTTTTCCGTAGATATTTCATAAATCCGAAAAAATGGATTCTTGAGTATGCTTCATAACCTTAAAAGAGAAAAACCCCTTTCAGATTGTTGACTTCATGTCATGATGGAAATAAGTTAAAGGACAAAAGAGAAGTTTCCATTGAATATGATCGGAGCGTATTGAAATGAATCTGCTTTTTGTTTGTACCGCCAATATCAGCCGCAGCTTTCTGGCCGAGCGGCTTTTCAAACAAAAGATCGAAGGACTGCTGTTGGATGACGTGTTTTCAGCTTCGGCCGGTGTTTTTGGGATGCCGGGAAGAACCGCCGATCCCGTTATGGTGGCGCATCTTGAAGATGCGGGAATCGGTCCGGTTGAACACGAATCCACCCAGCTCGAAAAAGAGCATATCGATTGGGCGGATCTAATTCTGGTAATGGAATGGGCTCATCGGGAAAAAATCGAAACGTCTTGGCCTGAGTCCATTGACAAGGTTGAACTCCTCGGAAAATACATCACCAACGATGACAATGAAGAAGAAATATTAGACCCCTACGGTCGCTCGTCTTTTCATTATCGAGTGGCCCTGTCTCAAATACAAATGGCCATAGATGGTTTGATCCGACGACGCGTTCTGGTTTAAGTCTATAGCACAGAGATTTCTTTTTGGGACGCTTAGGATCTATGCCTTCATACATCTGAGTTTGGCGAGATCTTCGGCATATCCGTAGAGGTGGAGCCCCTTGCTTTCCACGATCATTTCACCGTCTTCCACCCCGATTTCCGCGGACATGTATTCCTTGAGGTTTTGAATGGCGGCCAGATTGGCTGGCATTCCGCCCCAAAGATCCCATGATCGGAACAATACCGATGTAAAATGAAGTTTGCCGTCCTGGATGCGTGTATCGATTGAACGCAGACACGGGGGATCCAGCAGGGTTAGGTCGGATGGATGGGCGACCTGAAGGACCATCTGGTTGTTCCGTTCTCCGTATTTTTTATAGGTATCGATGATCCATTCGATCTGGTTGAGGTACAGGGTGTTGTTTTCTTCGAATAGAACTTTCCCGTCGACATCTCTCTTGTCAACGATTTCCTGGTTATTTTCATTCCACCAGGTAAGCTTGTCTCCGGCAATGGGGGTCTTGGTCAGCCGTTCTCCATAGGTATATGATTCCCCGGGTTCCTTGTGGCTGCTCATGAGGTATTCGATATAAGACCGCTCATATCCATCACCGCCATAGAGATAAGCCTCTTCCACCGGATTGGGGATACCGCAAGAAGAGGGGATATCCGGGATTAGAGGTTTTGTTCCGGGATGCTTTACATGACCCATGAAATAGTCATACTCGAGCCTAGTCTGGCCGGAGTAGGATCCTCTGTTAATGGTAAACCTGCTCCCATGATCGAGAATATCATGAACCGCCTGAAACCACAGATCCGGTAAATCTCTTGCATCCACTCTGTGAATTTTCATGGCGTGGGTCCCTGATGGAAAACGGTCTGTCTGCTTTGTGAAGAAATATGTCCTAAATATCGAGCATGGTGACTTCCAGGGCGTTGGTTTGGATAAATTCCCTTCTCGGCTCGACTTCGTCTCCCATTAGAATGGTGAATATTTCGTCTGTGTCCACGGCATCTTTAATTTTAACCTGGAGCAGGGTTCTGTGTTCCGGATTCATGGTGGTGTTCCATAATTGAATGGGATTCATCTCACCCAGTCCTTTGTACCGTTGCACCACCATCCCTTTCTTTCCTTCTTCGAAAAGGTGGGATATTAAATTCTTTTTATTGTCAAAGGATTTCGGTTCCTGCTCTTTTTCTTTGTCATTTAAATAAAAAGTGAAAGGCGGGTTGTCGTATTTATATATTTCTTTACTCAACGTCAGACATTTTTGATAATCTTCCGAATAAATCAGTCCCCTCCCAATTCTAATCGGCTTAATATTGATGGTTTTAGTGCTTCCTATAATCGATTGGCCGCTTCCGTCACCATCCGGAATAACATTCATCTCATATACGCTTCTTTCAGTATTCCAGGATAGTTCTTCTGAATCATATCCATTTTCGATCAGCGCTGATTTTAACATCGTCATTTTTTTGGGATCTTGCAGGAAAGCTTTATCTTCAACCCCCTTCTTAAGCAGTAATTCAATGAGATCGGAATGAATGCCGCGTCTTTCAAGCCTCTTTAAAACAGAAAAATATTCGGAGAGATTACAGGTAAACACATAAAGATTATGGTCGTTTAATTTCACTTGCTCCGGTCCGACAGCCAGCACTCTTTTTTTACAGGCATTTTTTAAAACATAATCGTTTAATTGGGTTTCATCTTTTAAATATATCTCATTTTTTCCTTTTCCGATCTTAAGTAGGGGGGGTTGTGCAATATAGAGATATCCTTTTTCAATAATCTCTGGAAGTTGTCTGTAAAAGAACGTTAAAAGCAGTGTCCGGATATGGGACCCGTCCACATCCGCATCCGTCATAATAATAATTTTATGATACCTTATCTTTTCGATATCATATTCTTCGTGTCCGACACCGGTTCCAAGAGCGGTAATCATGTTCTTTATTTCATCGCTTTGAAGAATCTTATCAATTCTTGCTTTTTCCACATTTAAAATTTTACCCTTAAGCGGTAAAATAGCCTGAAATTTTCGATCCCTTCCCTGTTTCGCGCTGCCGCCGGCAGAGTCTCCCTCTACAAGAAACAGCTCTCTTTGGCTCGGTTCCGAAAATTGGCAATCCGCCAGTTTTCCGGGCAAGGTCGAATCTAGTAGTGCCCCTTTGTTTCTGGCTATATCCCGTGCACGTTTTGCCGCGTCCCTCGCCCTGGCGGCATCCACTGCCTTGGCCATAATTTTTTTTGCAACCGATGGATTTTCTTCAAAAAAAATCGAAAGCTTCTCATTAATAAGAGATTCCACCAAACCCTTTACCTCACTATTACCCAGTTTGGTTTTGGTTTGGCCTTCAAATTGCGGGGACATGAGTCGGACGCTGATGATGGCTGTCAAACCCTCCCTAACATCGTCTCCCGATATTTTAGCTTTTAGATTTTTTGGGATATTGCCGTTGGTGGCATACTGGTTGATGGTACGTGTAAGCGCCGCCTTAAAACCGATGAGATGAAATCCGCCCTCTATAGTATTAATATTATTGGCAAATGAAAAAATAGTCTCTTTATAGGTGTCGTTATACTGAATGGCGACTTCGATTTGAATATCGTTTTTTTCCCCTTCAATCAAAATCGGTTTATGTATGGAAGAATGACGTCTGTTTAAGTATTCAACAAACGATCCTATACCTCCTTTATAAAAAAATTCCTGGGTATTATCCGATCGCTCATCCTCAATTATAATCCGAACCCCTCGGTTTAAAAAAGCCAGTTCCCTCAACCGTCTACTTAATATCTCATAGTTAAAATTATTGTTGTTTAAAATAGTGGTGTCAGGATAGAAATGAATTTTTGTTCCTTTTTTTCGAGTTTTTCCAATAACTTCTAACTCACTTGTTTTATGTCCTCTCTTATAGGTTTGTTGATATACCTTTCCTTCAAAATAAATTTCGACCGTTAACAATTCTGATAAGGCATTAACCACGGACACCCCAACGCCATGCAGCCCGCCGGACACCTTATAGGACTCATTATCAAATTTACCCCCGGCATGAAGTTTGGTCATAACAACTTCAACTGCCGGAACCCCTTCGGTCTTGTGAATTCCTACCGGTATACCGCGACCATTATCGATAACCGTCACGCTGTTATCGGTATGAATGGTGACTTTAATTTTGTCACAGGATCCGGCCATAGCCTCGTCTATACTATTGTCTACCACCTCATAAACGAGATGATGAAGCCCCTCAACATCCACGTTTCCGATGTACATTGAGGGTCTTTTACGAACCGCTTCGATTCCTTCGAGTATTTTTATATTGTCTTCGTTGTATTTGCTGTTTATTTCTTTATTCATATTCTCATCGGCATAATAACGCTTAAATAGTTTTTGTCAGTCTCACCTTCAATTAAACAGGGTTTTTCTTCATCTACAATATTTAGATAAATTTTCTCGTCATCCATCACATTAAGGCTCTCTATAAAATACCTTGAATTAAAGGCCACTTCGATAGGATTTCCTTTAAACCCGATAACCATTTCTTCCTTTGATTCCCCAATATCCGGATTGGTCGAGGAAATCATCATCTTGTCCTCCGAGAGATTAAAAATCACACCCTTATAACTATCAGAAGCAAAAATAGACATCCGTTTCAACATCATTAAAAATAATTGACGGTCTAAAGTGATGATATTCGCTTTTAGCTTCTTAATAATCTCTTTATATTCCGGAAATTCTCCTTCCAACAGCCGTATAATAATGGTCTCGGAGGATTTTTTTACGATAAAATGATTGGTTTTACATCCGAGTTGTATCGGATGTTCCGAATTAAGGAATTTCCCAACCTCACTTAACCCTTTTTTAGGAACGATAATTTTTCCGGTAAAATTAATCTGCGTATCTTTATCGAACGGAAAATCGACCTTGGTCAGCCGGCTGCCGTCTGTGGAAACCATCCTTATCGTCAATTCATCATCAGTCTCTATTTTTTCCATATAAACACCGATGATATGGGCCCTTTTATCGTCCGAAGAACCGATGATGGTGGTCTGCTCGATCATTCTCCTGAACGGTTCCGATTTCATCTCAAAAAAATCGACGCCTTCCATTTGAGGAATTTCCGGAAAATCTTCCGGATTCATACCGACAATGTGATATTCTATATTTTCATTGCCGATCTGTATCCATCGATTTTCAATTTCACTCACCAAAATTTCATTAATTGGAAACTCCCTTATAATTTCATAGAATTTTCGGGCGTTTATTACGACCTTTCCCTCTGACTCCACAGCGGCGGGGTAAAAACCCTCAAAACCGGTTTCAAGATCTGTTGCTGTAATAATAATGCCGTCTTTTGTGGCGTTTAATAGTATATTTCCGGTTATCGCCAGGTTGCTTTTACGCCCGGTTAGTCCCTGTATATTAGACAGCACATCGACAATATCATTTTTTTTAACTGTAAATTTCATATACCTTCCTTTATTCTTATATATTATATATAATTCATCAGGTATGTTAAGAACTATAATAACTTTATAATTAATTAATATTATTAGAAAAATATTAGATTATAAAATTTAAAAAATGACAATAAATATATACTTATAAACAGGGCCCGGATAAATTGTTTATAAGCCCATAATTATAAACATCATATTAAGAAAGTATTAAATCCATATATTTTTATTATTAATCTATTATACCGATTTTTAAGAGAAAATCCAGTTTTTTATTTTAACTACCGTCTTTTCTTCCCAGTCGGTTGAAACCCTTAACATGATAAAATTTTTATAAAGATGATCCACCAGTTTAATCACCCCATCATACTGATCGGCTTTTTCCAATATTTGCTCATCAATATTTTCTTTTTTTTCAAGAGGTCCTGCTATTTGAGTCTTAAGATTGCCGATGTTAAGGCTTTCCCCCCTAATCGTAAACTGCCAAACTAAATTTTGAGTTTCATATAAAATATTCAACTCCGTAACCAGAGCACCCTTACGCAGCGCAAGAATACCTTCCTCAAGACCGGCTTCATCTCCTTTAATGGTAATGGTTTCCAGATTTTGATTTCGATGGTTTTCAAGTTTAATTCGATTCCCAACCTGTATCGAAGCGGAGTGAGGAAGATAATTTTTTATTAAATTTTGTTCGCTTTCGACAACAAACCATAACCAGGTTAGAAATTCATATCCGATAAACTTGTATCGATTGTATGAAACTGCGACATCAAGCATTAATTAAGACCAAAAAACAGACGGTGACAGTTTTAAAAGAACATCTTTTTCCTTATCCGATAATCCGGCTGTGATATCTGCCGAGGTATAAGGAAACAACCGGATTAACCTCAGATTAAACGATTTTAAAAATAGGGTTTCCAATTCTTCGTTGGCTCCCTTCAAGTTTGTAAAAAACCAGAGAGAGGAAGCCTCGTAGTTCCAGATGAGATCGTATATATTCGGTGTTGAGGGAATACGAAGATTTAATATATTTAGAACATGGTCTTTAATCATTTTCTTTTCATTTGCGGTCAGGTACCCTCTTCCGACTTGGTTCAACCGTTTTTCCGTTTCAATAACGGTATGTTTTTTAATTATCTTTCCCGGAAGAACTTTTTTATCTATCCTTAATGAAAAAACAAAATAATTTCCGACAACATGCGATGATCCCGTAAAATCGGGTTTATAGGGTGAATCGAACAGGGTCCATCCAGCCACTTTTTCAGATACCTGGCCATCAATTTCAGAAATAACGTTCTTTTTAAGACCTTTCCTTAAATTTTCGAGAATCGGTTGTTCCAGTTCTCCATCGACTTTATAGAGGGTTATGGATACGGTTGAGGAAAGAATTCCCATAAAAAAATCATTAAAAAGTACAATATATAGTATTACATCAACTTAAACGTAAAATATATAGCGTACGTCCTTTGAATTTACAAGAAATATTTACTATTCTACACATACTTAAGCATGATATACGGAAATATGGAATTTATAGCTGATTTTCACATCCATTCTCGATTTTCCCGGGCCACTTCAAAAACGATCGATTTTGAAAAACTTTATATTGCCGCCCAATTAAAAGGGGTAACGGTTGTCGGCACCGGTGACTTTACCCATCCCGGCTGGTTTGCTGAAATAAAAGAGAAGCTTATACCCGATGAAAAAGGTCTCTTTAAATTAAAACCGGATATTGAATCCGCCTACAATCAGCAGGTTCCTTCCACCTGCCGGGGTGACGTTCGATTTGTTTTGGTTACGGAAATCAGTAACATATATAAAAAAAAGGAAAAAACACGGAAAAATCACAACCTTGTGTTCGTTCCAGACCTTAAGACAGCCGAAAGATTCAACACGACCCTTGACTCCATCGGAAACATCAACTCCGACGGTCGTCCGATCCTGGGTTTGGATGCCAGGGATCTTTTGGAAATTGTTCTTCAAACATCCGATCAGGCATTCCTTATCCCTGCCCATATATGGACCCCTTGGTTTTCCATGCTGGGTTCCAAATCCGGATTTGATTCGATTGAGGAGTGTTTTGAGGATCTGACCCCCCATATTTTTTCAGTTGAAACAGGTCTCTCCTCAGATCCGGCAATGAACTGGCGGGTGTCAATCCTTGACGGGCTGACGCTTATTTCTAATTCCGACGCTCACTCACCGTTTAATCTGGGAAGAGAAGCCAATCTTTTTAATATTCCTCGGTCATACCCATCCATTAAACACGCGCTTGAGACAGGAAATCCGGATCAGTTTCTCGGAACAGTAGAGTTTTACCCGGAAGAAGGTAAATATCACTTTGATGGACACCGGAAATGTGGGATTTGTTATAGCCCAGAAAAATCCATAACGCACAAGGGTCTGTGTCCGGTGTGTGAAAAACCGTTAACCCTGGGCGTCCTTTATCGGGTAGAAAGTCTGGCTGATCGACCGCACGGGATTAAACCCGAGAAATATCACCCGTACGCCAACCTGATTCCGCTAAATGAGATGCTCTCCGAACTTTTAGGAGTCGGTCCGAAATCGAAAAAAGTGAATCAATGTTACGAGACGCTTTTAAAAGAGCTGGGATCCGAGCTTAATATCCTCCGTACCGTATCCATAGATGACATTAATCGCGTAAACATTCCGTTGTTGGGCGAAGCAGTCAAAAGGATGCGCCGGGGAACGGTGAAAATGTCTCCGGGGTATGACGGGGAATACGGAAAAATCACCCTGTTTGATATGGAAGAGAAAAAGAAATTACTCGGGCAGCAGTCCTTGTTTCGAATAGAACCGCTCAATAAACAGAAAGAAAAGACACCTCCCAAAAACACATTTAAAAAAGCGCTCAAAGATTCATCCCTTTTAAAAGAAACCCCTTTAAAAGAAACCCCGCAAAGACCGATAAGCCTGAATCCGGAACAACTTAAAGCGGTTGAACATACAGATGGGCCACTTCTGGTTGTTGCAGGACCCGGCACGGGGAAAACGCGAACTCTCACCCATCGAATCGCGTATCTTTTAACAGAAAAAGGGATATCGGAAGAAAACGTTCTTGCCGTAACGTTTACCAACAAAGCCGCCCACGAAATGCTTAATCGGCTCAGTCTTTTGTTGGGAGCTTCGGCGAAACTTCCCTTTGTCGGCACCTTTCACTCGTTTTGCTACTGCGTCATAAAGGAGCTGGATCAGGATAAAACACCTGCAATTATAGATGATGAAAAACGAAAAACACTTGTTCAAACCGCTAAAACATTAACCATAGACGGTGGAAGCCCCGCATCATTATCAAGCCCGGAGTTGCTGGACGGAATCGTTGCCGCTAAACAGCGGTTCATCAGTCCAAAGGACCCGCCCGAAGCACTTCCTAAAATATACCAATCCGTCGATTTTCTAAAAGTATATTCGAAATACCAGGAGCTGCTGTCTATCGAGGGGCTTTGTGATTACGAAGATCTAATTTATCAATTGGCCGGACGATTAAATCAAAATCCGGCCCTACGGGCTCGCTTTCAAAACCGCTATCCGTATATTTTTGTGGATGAGTACCAGGACTTGAATTTTGGGCAATATCAACTCATCCGGTTATTGTCTCCACCCGGAAACGATCTTTTTGTCATCGGAGATCCGGAACAGTCCATTTACGGGTTTAGGGGATCTAATGTTCAATATTTCCAGAATTTTATCGACGATTATCCTGATGCAGCCGTCATTCATCTAAAACAGAATTATCGTTCAACCCAAACCATCCTCGATGCGTCGTTTCAGGTTATCCAAGGCCACTCATCTTATGGAACAAGCTATCGTGAATCCCGGGTGTTCTCAAAAATTAACGGCACGAGACAGATTACCATAATGGAAACCGCCTCGGAAAAAGCAGAGGCTGTTGCTGTCGGCCGCACCATCGAAAGCCTGGTCGGGGGCACGGGATTTCATTCCGTAGATTTCGGCAATATCGACTCAACCGAACAAGACGGACACCGGAGTTTTTCAGATGTAGCCATATTTTACAGAACCGGGGCACAGGGAGAGGTGTTCGCAGAAATATTCGATAAAGCCGGAATACCGTATCAGATGGCGAGCAAAGAAAAATTAATCTTAATGGACGGCATAAAAGAATTGCTTTCATTAATAAAACTTTTGGAAGGTTTCGGATCCTACATGGATCTCGAGCTCATTCTTAAAGCACTTCCCTACACCATCGGAAAGAAGGCCATCGATATCTTTAAGCTCTGGGGCTATAAGAATAGATTCAGAATAAAGGATGCCCTGTGGCACGCCAAGCGGATTCCGGTTCCGGAAATGAGCAAAAAAAGCCAGCAGCAACTCTACGAATTTGCCACTTGGCTCGACGGAACAGAAGGGAGTGTTGCCTCCATGACCGTAGAGAACAGACTCCGTTTTCTTGCTGAAAATACAAAAATCCGGAGCACTATAGACGAGAACCGGTCATCTGAATCCGCTTATAATCGGATCCTGAGTATTGCAAGCGCCTTCGGAAACCGAACCGAAGATTTTCTGGTCGCTATAGCCCTGCAGACCGACACGGATGTTTATGATTCAAAATCTGAAAAAGTGTCTTTAATGACCATCCATGCTGCAAAAGGGCTTGAATTTCCGGTCGTATTTATCGCCGGCTGCGAGGACGGGTATATCCCCTATCATCACGAGGATTCGGATCCGGAGGAAGAGCGAAGGCTTTTTTATGTGGCCATGACCCGAGCCATGGATCAGCTCTATTTTACATACACCAGAAAGCGAAGAATCCATGGCCGGCAGGTTCCGAGAAGCATTTCTCCCTTTGTGAAGGAAATCGAAGAACAGCTCAGAGACCATCAGGCCCTCCAGGTGAAAAAGCCCAGGCCGGATGAGCGGAAGCAGCTGAAACTTTTTTAGATAAAAAAAGGACCGTAAGATTTAGTGCCTTAATAATTATTTTTGTGCTTTTTTTGGCAGAATCTTTTTGAATGCAATAATAGGCTGCTCAAGGAAGTGCCTAAAATTATAAGTGCCCAAAATGCCTAAAGTTTTGGAATGCTATCCTTTTCATTAAAAAAGATAGAGCAAAGCGATACCTCAACTTTAGGCACTTCAAACTTT
>Ga0180009_10000833_pt1 | contig 39675 bp, 36 predicted proteins | sample OS_PC_MetaG_FD_123537 | JGI IMG/M metagenome (GOLD analysis project Ga0180009, IMG submission 123537) | Groundwater microbial communities from the Aspo Hard Rock Laboratory (HRL) deep subsurface site, Sweden - OS_PC_MetaG | ecosystem: Environmental > Aquatic > Deep subsurface > Groundwater... | reverse complement strand
GAGTTGGTCCGTCCCCGTGCCCTGCATCGGTACTCTCACTCTCATGGGGTCATCCCACTTGAGTTTCTCCCTTAACATCAGGACGACAGGTTCCCACGTTCCACACAAGAGCCAGCTTCAGGTTCACGCCACCTGCATGCCGGACGTCACCCAGACGGTAAACAGGTTTCCTCTGGATTTATCCTGGAGTAGTGAAAGACCCCCAGTTTTGACGTCGTCTAATAGTTTTCGACACCTCATCAGTGGTTCGCTTGCGCTCGTCTCCCTGAACCTCACCTGACATAGTCTTTGCCATGCCTTTTCCTTAACGCTCACCACCCTGGCATTTGACCAGAGCAGCTTAAGGTGGTTTGGAACCTACTCCTGCAAGTCGGTTCCGAGGGGCCTACCCTCATCTCCTGTGCAGCCTCGTGGCGCAATTTCACCTACAAGTCTTCAGATCTCTCCATTAAGGCAGATTGCAGATTACCACTTGAAAGCAAGTGACAAACATTTCTGCTGGATGGCCGTAAACACCCCAGGGACCGCACCCTTTTGTGAGACCGCCTCCCGGAAAAACACCCTCAAGGCTTCCCAAGCACAACGACTCAGTTCCGAAAGGAGTGAACGATCGTAGAGGAAATAACGTCGAAGGATTTTGGGGATGCTGAAGACAAAATGACGATGGTCTTGCTATTATCCGAATTATTAACAGGCACAAAATATACTTTGCTTTTCATCTTTGGCAATCATTTTTCCACTGTTTCATTATCTCAAGCACTTCCTCATCCGGCACATCATACCAATGCTTGTAAACCTGAGCTACTGCATAAAAATCCACAGGCATCTCCAAAACCGCTATCTCATCAGCAAGCTTTCCGATATTTTCTGCGACATCCACTCCCGCTACAGGCACTGCTACTATAATTTTCTTTGCGCGTTTATTCCTGCAAAGCTTTATCGCTGCCTGCATAGTTGAGCCCATGGCCAGGCCATCGTCAACTAAAATGACGGTTTTATCCTTAATATCAGGCAAGGGCTTGCCTTCTCTAAGAACATTTATCCTTCTATTTATCTCCTGTATTTGTTCCTGCTTGATCTTTTCTATCGTATCTTCCGGAAGATATTTATATGCATATTCAGAGATAAATGTGCTTCCGTCCTCGGCAATTGCGCCGAATCCTGCCTCCGGCTCATCAGGAAGCGGTAATTTTCTGGCTATTAATATGGAGAGTTCTGCATTGAGGAATTTTGCAATCTCGAAACCTACCTGAACTCCGCCTTTTGGGATTGCCAGAACATAGGCATCCTTATCTTTATATTTTACTAGAGTTCTCGCAAGTTTCTCCCCTGCCTCTTTTCTATCTTCAAACATAATAACTATTGTTTTGCAAGTTTAAAAAAATCTATTCCGGCACCAATACCTTTAATTTTAAGGAAGTTCTTGTCTATCGAACTCTCTGCTCCTAAAATATCTTTAATCAGCCAGAGGTTGGATTCTATATGTTCTGTAAACCTGGGGAATATATATTGGCTCTCTCCGTTTGCCAAGGCTGCATAAATTATGATCTGGTCTGCCATGAACCTGTCAACAGTTGCGCCGCTATCCAGGTCCTCCAATAAATTCCTGGCCACACTCTTGCCGATTTCTTCAGAAGTCCTGCCGACTTTTCCGGCCATGTCCGAACCAATGATACAACCGGTGTCGGTCAGCGCCCATATTGCTAATGCAGCTCCCTTCTGATTTGCCGTTTTGTCATTTATAATCTTTATATCGGTATTCAGTCCTCTTTTATTCAATATATTGTTACATTCAGCTGCCATTCTTTCGCTGACTTTCCTTTCACTTAGATGTGATGAAAGCGAAACCCCTTCGATTTTTGTAATTTTGCCTTGTTCTGTCAGTTTTAAAGGCGTGATCTCTCTTCCCAACGGCTTTACTTTAATCTCTATACTTCCCCCTCCGGTAGGCACATAACCCGGTTTTACCATCTTTAAATCCGCATGGAGTGAAAATCCTTTAAGCAGTTCCATCAAAACGTACTTAGTGTGAAAGGCATTGGGTGCAAAATCCTGAAAGAGACCGCCGGAAATTCTGTACACGGACGGATTGCTAGCCAGGAATCCCAAAGGCAACAGCGCAAGACCCATCATGGTTGTTGAGCCGGCAGTCCCTATATCCCAGGTGAACTCGCCGGACTTTATACGGTTCCTTCCCGGGCAAAATATTATCTCTTTAGAATTAAGGTACGCGCCTTCTACTGTAGCCCCGGTTAAAAATTTAAATGCCTCTACTGTTTTAAGATGTTGCGGTTGTAGTCCCGCCTTTTTCCTTTTAGCACGAATGTTATAAATATGCAGGTCCTTATTTAAAATGCAGGAAAGCATGAGACCATAACGCAAAATCGTGCCGCTTCCCGATTTTTCTGAACCGTCTATCTCTATCATCCTCATCTCTAAATTTGTAATTTTTTCTTATATCAAATCCTGCTCTTTAACCATTTTTTAAGCTCTCTTAAAAATATCCTTGTCGTCACCGGACCAATCCCCCTAAATTCCTGCAGCCTCATTTCTAAATCCTTGCGATTCTTTTCTTGCCTTAAAAGATTTCCCAAGGAGCCGTATCGCTGTTTTAACTCTTTAGAAATCTCTAAAAGTTTGGTTGCCGTGGAAAAGTCGTATCTTACGTAATGACCGCGATCCAAAATCTCTACTAATTTATCCCAGCCGGCCTTTAGAATCTCTTCCGGTGATAATATCTTTTCTTTCTCAAACTCAAAATAAGTCCTCTTTGCCACCTCTTGCTGAATTGGCTTTCCAAACAACAAGCTTGCCAAAAACCACTTAAAGAGCTCCTTTTCATTACCTGATTTAAGATTAATTCCCAGATCTTCGGAAAAAATCTTTTTCTTTGTCATTTTTATCCGTTTCTTCTTTAAGCCTTAAAACCTCATCCCTTAGACTTCTAGCAATGATTTCATAATCATCGATACCGGATTCTTTCTTTGCTTTTTTTATTAATTCTTCCCGAGAAAAGGGATGTCCAAAAATGACTTTCACCGGGTAAAATCTGGGCAGCCTGCTTCCCCTTGGCCAGGAAAAATGACCTACCATTCACCCATGTCAAACAAAAACTGAAAAGCCAGGGGTATGTGCCCTGGCTCTTTATTTTTTAAACAGACCGCCAATTACTTCTTCCTCCTTTTATCCTTTGCTTTGCATTCGATACAAAGCTTACCTGACGTCGGCTCATTACTAACTTGCTGGTAGCCTGATTTGGGCCATTTTGAACAATCTGAACGCCAATGCCAGGTGTCCCTTTCCTTCCTTTTGCGGTATGCCATAATAAATCACCTCCTTTTATATCTACTCCCTCCACAACCCCTTCTTATTCTCCTTTGCTTCCCGGTAAGCCTTTAAAAACCTCTCATGGCTTCTAACATTAGGGGGGCCAATTACTTATTAAGTTCATTTAATATTTTTTCCCTATCAGCAATAAGAATGATTTTCCAACTGGGGGCCGAAAAATTTTATCAAGTTGAAAAATCCTCTCTTCAGTCGCTTTCTTATAACTCTCCATCTCCCTATCTTTAGAAGTCAATTATTGACTCTTATATTCGATCTCCTCCCTCAATTTATTCAGTTCCGCTTCCTTCTGATCGAGGAGTTTCTTTGATGCTTGAAGGTCCCGCTCCTCCTTTCCGAGTTCTTCGGTGATTTCTTTAACCTTCGATTCCAATGCTTTGATCTTCAAAGAGCTCTCTTTCTCCAGTCGGGAGAGATCCTCTTTATTCTCCTCTATCGCTCGATCTTTCCTTTGAAGATCCGCCTTCAACCTTTCGCTTTCCTTCCCTTTTCTCTCAATCTCTTCGGCTTGGCTCTTGACCTGTGATTCGAATCCCTTGATCTTGGCATTCGATTCCTTTTTTAACTTTGCCATCTCTCGCTTCAGTTCAGCCACCTCAGCCTTCTCTACTGGTTTCTTTACCAATTTCTTCATCGTACTGCCCCCTTTCTTTTATCCTTCATCTTGTCTTCCTCCTTCCCAGGTGGGAAGGGTTTGAGAGTTAGGGTTTAAATTAGTCTCCTCACCATAATGACCATCATGTTTTGTCAGTGGTTATTCATGTAGAACCTTTATTTTGAGGGCATTTTAGGCATTTTATGAAGCTAAAAAGAAATAATCAAGTCCCACTAACACAAAACCCCACCTCTCTTTTGAGAAATGGGGTTTCAAAATCTCCTTACCATAACCTTCCTCCCAGGCAAGGTGATTGGAGAGCGTATTTCTATGGGGATGATAACAGAATGAGGGAGGATGTCAAGAGTCAAAAAGGGTAAGCTGCTAAGGGGACAGCCCGATCAAAAAAAAGGCAGAGCCATTTCTGACCCTGCCTCGCTCTTTGAAAATTAAATATTGATTTCTTTTTTTTGAGGACTTCACCTACTGTTGAGTCAAGGGATGTTTTGGGGATCGAAGATTACCGAAAGAAGTCATGCATCCCGATTCTACATATGATTTGAATATCGAAAGCTTTTTCCGCTTCCAGAAAGTGAAGGAAGATAGCAGATCTACGCTACGCCACTTATTTGAAAACCGGAGGTCTTTTTTCTCCTTAATTCTGCAAACCATTTATTCTGAAGATAGCACCTACAACTGTTCACTTCGATATGGGTCGAAAAGTTGACGATTACTGATTGAAAAGAGATGGAAATGGGTGATCCCATTTACCCATACCCACTGCATGGGTGCGAGATAATTTATTTGGCCTCTGCTTCGCCTTCTTTCAAAGCAGCCAGAATCTCAGAGATCGTCCGCCGGATGTCAGACGCACCAACGATTTCGGTCACAAGGGCGATGCAACGGGCGCCATGCCGCCGCACTTCGGAAACGTTGTGGACCTTGATCCCCCCGAGGGCTACGAAGGGGATGGACACACGGGAGACAGCATAATCGAGGTAATCCAGGCCCACCGGCTCACAGACATTCTTCTTGGTAGTAGTGCGAAAGAGTGGTCCCACGCCAATGTAGTCGGCACCACGCCGAATAGCGTCCTCAGCCTGTAATGGAGAGTGGGTCGAGATGCCAATGATCATCTCTTTCCCTACCAACTGCCGCACCGCTTCGATAGGATAGTCCTCCTGACCAAGGTGTACCCCGTCCGCTTCGACCATCAATGCTAGATCGGGATGATCGTTGACGATGAAGGTGGCACATGCCTCACGGGTCAAGCGTCGGATCTCCTGGCACTCTCGATACTTGTCGCTCGCATTCTTCTCCTTTGCACGGTACTGTACCAGACGCCCTCCAGCTTCCAGTATCTCCGCCACTACCTGGACGTCGCTCCGGCCGAGAGAGTATTCCTCGGCGGTGATGGAGTAAAGATCCGTGTCTAAGGCGGCACGTGCCCGCGCGCGATGGGGAAACTCGTCCTCGATCACCGTATGAACCTCACTCATAGCGCCACCCTCCCAGCCATATCCACCCCGGCTGCCACTATGGGATGCCAGTCCTTGAAAATTGCTTTGTAGCCCCGCGACTCGATGGCCTGTTTCACCGCGGGTACATCCCTCTGGTCCGATATCTCGAATTGTCCGGTCTCAGCCTCTCGATGGGATCGACCTCCCACCTGGGTGCATGACCCGGCTGACATTTTGGTCACGCCCAGTGGTATTAGATGATCACGAAAACCAGACCGTTCCCGCGTAGAGATGGTGATTCCTACACGGGGCAGGAAGATTCGCATGGCCAACATGATCTGCACAAACTCTCGGTTCCTTACCTCATGCTGAGGCTGAAAAGTGCCTTCGTGGGGACGCAAGCGCGGCAGAGAAACACTCACCTCGACTTCGGGATAAAGATGCTGAAGGTAGTCGGCGTGAAGACCGGTCAGGAAGGCATCAAGGCGCCAATCGGCCAGACCTAATAACGCACCAATGTTCACCGAACGAATGCCAGCATCGCAAGCCCGCTCCGGCGCCTCAAGCCGATAGCGATAGTCCCGTTTTGGACCCCTCGGATGCACGGCAGCATAGAGAGCACGATCATAGGTCTCTTGGTAGAGGGTGAGGCCGTCTACCCCTGACCCCACCAACTGGGTGTACTCGTCAATTTCCAGTGGATACACCTCTGCGGAAATAGAGAGGAAGTAGGGCCGCAGCACCTCCACGCATTGTCTAATATACTCGACCGAGCTCATTTTGCGCGACTCGCCGGTGAGGATGAGGATGTGGCGCAAGCCGGAAACACGGATGAGACGTGCCTCCGCGGCGACCTCTTCCAAGGTCAGACGGTCACGCCGGATGCGGTTTTGCGCGGCGAATCCGCAGTAGAGGCAGAAGTTTGTGCAGTAGTTAGCAAGATAGAGTGGTGTGTAGAGAAGGATCACCCTGCCAAAGTGCTGCACGGTAAGGGCATGTGCCCGCTGGGCCATAGGCTCGAGGTAGCGCTCGGCAACCGGGGAGAGAAGGATAAGAAAGTCGTCGGAGGTAAGGTTGGAGCTGGCCAGGACACGCTCGACATCCTCAGGCAGAACTCGGGCAAGGTCTTGGGTGAGCGAATATTTTTCAAAAGCTAGTTGTCGGTTGTAGAAAGTCATGATCCTCTATCCTCCTCTGTATCATGCAGGAAGCCCGTTAAGGGAGAGGACGCCAACGCGTAAGCCCGAACAGGCCCGAGGCCGGCATTGTAACCTCCGCGCCCCGCCTCGACGGCCAAGGCAAAAGCACGCGCCATGGCTACCGGGTCGCGAGCTGTCGCAATGGCCGTATTTACCAGGACGGCAGAACATCCCATCTCCATCGCTTCCGCAGCCTCCGAGGGGGTGCCGAGCCCGGCATCTACAATTACCGGCAATTCGATCTCCTCAATCAGTATGCGCACCAATTCCTTCGTCCTGAGACCCCGGTTGCTGCCAATGGGTGATCCCAGCGGCATAACAGCCGCCGCACCTGCCCGAACCAGCTTCTTGGCCGCTATCAGGTCTGGGGACATGTAAGGCAGCACCACGAATTCCTCAGCGGCCAGGATCTCCGTTGCCTTGATCGTCTCGTAGTTGTCAGGCAACAGGTACTTGTGATCCGTGACCACTTCGATCTTGATCCAGTCGCCGCAACCGGCGGCGCGAGCCAAGCGGGCGATGCGCACCGCCTCCTCTGCATTCCGGGCACCTGAGGTGTTGGTCATAAGGATGACCCCCGGGGGCAGATATTTCACCATGTTCTCCTGCGGAGTATCGAAATCCATGCGCCGCAATGCCACCGTGACCACCTGCGCTCCGCTGGCGCGAATGACTTCGGGGATAAGATCGTAGGAGGTAAATTTCCCTGTGCCGAGGAAGAGCCGGCAGGATAGGTCACGTCCCCCAATCCGCAAAACATCATTCATGGTTTGAGTCTCCTTTCAGCCGCCGGCCATAATTTGAATGACCTCCACCCGGTCATTTTCTTTGAGAGTGATGTTAGGCCACTCTTCGCGGCGGGTCCAACTGAGATTGTGCTCCACAGCCACCATAGCCTCAACGATGCCTCTAGAATGCAGAAACTCGACGATAGACATCTCGCGGTCGAGGCAGATTTCCTTACCGTTGACAATCAACCTCATATTGCCTCCTTCGGTATCAGGGCCTAAACAGTCAAGCCAGGGGATAGTGCGGGATCACTGCCATTCGGCAAACACATCAAGTTAAAGTGTCTTCCGGCAATAGACACCGATACAGGTGGAGTAAAGGAAGGAGATGATGAGGTTGGGTCAAAAAGAGGCTGCGGTGTATTAAACCAGAAGCATGCGAACCATCAGAGTGACTCTCCCTACGCTGGTATTACCCAGAATCAGGTTCAAAGGGTCTACGAGCCACGCCCGCACTCTCAGCCCCTACCTGGAGCTCCCCTGCAAACCAGTTTATATTTTAGAAATTAAAAAGGAGAATGTCAAGTGGCACACTGCCAGGAAATTGCCTCCCCAATTGCCCACATTTTCCGGCCAAAATTGATGATTTCCATTTCAAGTATTGTATTCTGAAGGAAAGTCCAAAAACAAGACTTCAGGAAGCAGTTATTAGAAAACCCCACCTCTCTTTTGAGAAATAGGATTTCATTATCTCCAGGGCCATATGACACCCGCTGGATTAAAAGGATGAAGGACTGGTTAGAAGAAAACCCCCGCGTCCGGGAGAGGGCAGGGTTGAATTATGTCATCAATGTTGATAGAGTGACTAAAGGATAAAGTTTAAACCGCTAAGCGCTTAACGCTCTGCGCATAGCGTTTTTAATTCTATATGATCAAGTTCATAAAAAATTTAGAGCGGCACCGGTTTTACAAGCCGCAGATAGTCTACCACCAGGCGATCCCTTCCCAAGGGGGACGATGGGCAAGGCTGGAAAGGGCGTTACCTCCTTTATTGACCCAGGCCCTGGCGGAGCTGAATATTAACTCCCTCTTCTCCCACCAGGCCGCCGCCATCCAAAAAGTGCGGGAGGGGAAGAATGTAGTCATTGCCACGCCAACGGCCAGCGGCAAGACCCTGGCGTACACCCTGCCGGTGCTCGAGTCTCTTCTCCAAATCCCAGACTCAAAAGCCCTGTACCTCTTCCCCTTGAAAGCGCTGGAGCAAGACCAATTGAAGGCCCTGGAGGAATTTATTTCCCCGATCAAAGGCCGGATCAAATTTCAGGCCGTGATCTATGATGGAGATACGTCGAGTTATCGGCGGAGGAAGATTCGCGAATCCATTCCCACGATTTTGATCACCAATCCGGACATGGTCCATCTCAGCCTGCTCCCGTTTCATACCCAATGGGAGGAACTCTTCCGCAACCTGCGGTATGTGATCATCGACGAGCTCCACACTTACAAAGGGATTTTCGGCTCGCATTTAGCGCAAATTATCCGCCGGCTGGAACGGATATGCAACTTCTATGGATCAAGGCCCCAGTTCGTCGCTTGTTCGGCAACCATTGCCAACGCCAAGGGATTTGCTGAGAAGCTAATGGGGCTTCCTTTCGAAGCTGTCGAAGAAAGCGGTGCACCCCGTGCCGGGAGAAATTTCCTTTTTCTGAATCCTACGGTGAGCCCCTATACCTTAGCCGTTAAGCTTTTCCTGGACTGCCTCGATCGTGGCTTTCGTACTTTGGTCTTTACCCAGGCCCGCAAGATAACGGAACTTTTGCACACCTGGGTTTTAAAGGATCGCCCGGACTTAAAAACGCGGGTAAGCTCCTATCGCGCCGGGTTCCTTCCGGAAGAACGCCGGGAGATCGAATGCAAACTGGTGTCCGGCGAACTTTTAGGGGTCATCTCCACCAGTGCCTTGGAGTTGGGAATTGACATTGGAGGTTTGGATGTTTGTATCCTGGTAGGCTATCCCGGTACGGTCGCAGCCACCTGGCAGCGGGGTGGCCGGGTAGGAAGAACAGATCGGGAGTCTCTCATTGCCTTAATCGCCCAGCCCGACGCTCTGGACCAGTATTTCATGCGCCACCCGCAAGATTTTTTCAGCCGGGGGTTTGAGAGCGCGATCGTGGATCCGGACAATTCCGTAATTGTTTCCAAACACTTAGTCTGTGCCAGTGCTGAGATACCGCTGCGAATGGAGGAAGATATTTTCCCCCTGCAAAAATACGAACCCTTTCTGGATCAACTGGTTGCCGAAGGGGAACTTCTCCGCAGCGCCTCGGGACGGGAATGGTTTTCCCACCGGATTCATCCCCACCGGATGGTGGACATTCGTTCCGCGGGAGAAGGTTATACCATCTTCGAAGAAGGGACGAAGCGATTGGTCGGGAAGGTCAGTGTGCCGAGGGTTTACAGCGAATGTCACCCGGGAGCGATCTACCTGCATAAAGCCGACCCGTATCTGGTCACTCATCTGGACCAGGGGAAGAGGGAAGTCTGGGTCAAACAGGTGGAGGTGGATTATTATACCCGCGCGCTATCGGAGAAAGAGACCGAGATCCTCTCGGTGGCTCAAACTCAGAATATCGCCCGGTTTACAGCCTGTTTCGGCAGGTTAAAGGTCACCGAGAGGGTTAGGGGTTTTGAGAAGCGGCGCATCTTCGGCCAGGACCTTCTCAGCGTCCATGACTTAGAGATGCCTTCCCACGTCTTTGAGACCATGGGATTATGGATGATCCTTCCGGAAAAGATCTCCCAGCAAGTGAAAGAGGCAGGCATGCATTTTATGGGCGGAATCCACGCCGTTGAACATGCCTCCATCGCCCTTTTCCCGCTTTTTGCTCTCTGCGATCGGAATGACGTGGGAGGAATTTGTTACCCGGTACATCCCCAGTTGGAAAAACCAGCGATTTTCATCTACGATGGTTACCCCGGAGGGGTGGGACTGGCGGAGTATGGTTATGGGATGCTCGCAGAACTCCTGGAAAAGACCCTTTCTTTGATCCGTGATTGTAACTGCTTGGACGGCTGCCCATCTTGCGTCCACTCTCCCAAGTGCGGATCGGGAAACAAACCCTTGGACAAGCGTGCTGCGGAATTCATCCTGAAGCAGTTATTGGGGGAAGAGGAAATTGAAGCCAAAATAGCGGATAGAGCCCGGACGCGGCCTTTAACGCTCCCGGCTGATGTTTTCCTTGAAGGGGATTCTGAACTTGCCGAGCCCGAGGCAATGCCCCGACTGCAAGATCCCCTTTGGCTCAAGGAAGAAATTTCCCGCCGCCGTATTCTTTTTCTGGACCTGGAAACCCAGAGGAGTGCCGAAGAAGTCGGCGGCTGGCAGAACAAACACCTGATGCGTTTGGCTGTGGCCGTAATTTATGATTCAAGGGAAGATTCTTTTGATATATTCAAAGAAGATCGTGTCCATGACCTGATCGCCAAACTGAAGACCGCGGACCTGGTTGTCGGGTTTAACATCGCTGATTTTGATTACCATGTCCTGAAAGGTTACTCTCCTTTCCGCTTTTCGGAACTCAAGACTTTTGACATCCTGCAAGAAATTTCCAGGCAATTAGGGTATCGTCTTTCCCTCAACCACCTGGCCCACAAGACTCTAAAGATGGAAAAATCGGCCGATGGCTTACAGTCATTGCAGTGGTTTAAAGAAGGGAAGATCGAAGAAGTGATTGCCTATTGCCAAAAGGACGTAGAGATCACCCGGGACCTCTTTCTCTTTGGCCTGGCCAATGGTCACCTGCTCTTCGAGACCAAATCCGGCCGGCTCGTTCGCCTGCCTGTGGATTGGAATTTGTTGAAAATCCTTTCCCAGAATAGGGTGTAGGGTGTTGGGTGTAGGGTGGAAGGTGGAAGGTGCTCTGGCCTTTAGCCTTTGACCTTGAACCTTATACCCTATACCTCTTTAGCACACTCGGCAGAGGAGGATAGGTACGGTGGCCGTATTAATAATCTTGTTGGCCACACTTCCCAGGACGAACTGGGTGAGCCCGGTGCGTCCGTGAGTGGACATGGCGATAAGGTCGAAGTTGCGGTCCCGGGCATGATCGACAATTTCCTGGGCATCGTGGCCATAACGGACCACTGAATTTACGTTGACCCCCACGCTTTTCAAATTGGCTTCCACTTTCGCCAGGTATTCTTCCGCCTCGCGGACGACATTCACCTGATGCTGAATAGGATCCATCCCTGGGAAGGTGTGCGCCAGTGCTACCCGTAAAAGGGTGACTTCTGCCCCGTGAATCTTGGCCAACCATTCTACGCGGGGCAGAATTCCTTCGGCCAGCTTGGAACCATCTAAGGGGACTAAAATTTTTTTAAACATCAACGGCCTCCTTTCAGCAGCTTAAATACCCAAAACCAAACCCCCATTGGCAATCCCCAAATCATATCGCGAGAAACCAACCGCAACCCGTAACCTGAAATCGGAAAAATGAATTAGATGACTTTCTCTTCCCGCAACCGATCAATTTTCCTTTGGTCGTAGCCTAAAACGTCCTTGAGAACTTCTGCGGTGTGTTCTCCCAATGAGGGTGGAGAAATCCGGTATTGAACGGGAGTTGGGGAGAGTTTCATGGGAGATCCGACGACTTTGTACTTGCCAGTCACCGCATGTTCCATTTCCACCACCATCTCCCGGGCCAGAATTTGCGGGTCGGCGAGTACCCGGTCGATGGTGTTGATGGGACCGCAGGGGATCTCAGCCGCAGCAAGGAGCCTGAGCCATTCCTCAGAATCTTTTTCGAGGAAAATTTTCTGAAGAAAAGAAACCAACTCTTTCCGGTTGGCCACGCGCGCCTTAAATTTAATAGGACGCAGATGTACGCAGATAACAACGGAGCATTATTTTATTTTTAGTTTTTCCTGATCATCTGGGTTTACCCTGTTAGATAGTAAACATCTAACAGGGTGAATCCGTGTCCCAAGATGTTTGAGGATTTACCTTTGATTCTTTTCACCCGGACTTCCTCCGGGCTGGGAGCACCTCTGATTTCTTTTAACGATTGGCCTTGCGAATCCCCAATTGATCTAAGGCGATGATGGTCTTCTGGATGTTGGCCGTTCCTTCGACAATGGCAATGGATTTGGCGTCCCGGTAATAACGGGCTACAGGATACTCCGTGGAGTATCCATAAGCACTGAGAATCCTCATGGCAAAATCTGCGGCTTTCCCGGCCACTTCACCGGCAAAATATTTGGCCATGGAAGTTTCCAGTACATTGTTCAAAGACCCCTCATCTTTCTGGACAGCCGCGCGGTATACCAGAAAACGGGCAGCTTCCAGCTCGGTGGCCATGATGGCTATCATATCTTGATTCATTTGAAACTGACCAATCTGTTGCCCGAATTGCACGCGCTCATTACAATACTTGACCGACGCGTCGAGGCAGGCCTGGGCAATCCCCAACCCTCCGGCGGCACAGGAAAGGCGGGTCTGGTTCAGGGATCCAAAGACATGCTTTACACCATCCCCCAGTGAGCCCAGCAGAGCATCCTTAGGGACTTTGACGTCCTCGAGGATAATTTCTCCCGTGGGCGCGGAGTGCAAACCCAGCTTATCCAAAGGGCGAGTCGTGATCCCGGGAAGGTGCATGTCCAACAAAAATGTGGAGAGGCCTTTGCTCTTGGCCGCCGGGTCATGGTAAGCGTAAAGGATACAGAGATCGGCCACCTGGGCGTTGGAAATCCAGGTCTTCGCTCCATTGAGCAAAAAGTAATCTCCCTTCGGGATTGCCGTGGTCTTCAGGGACATGACATCCGAGCCGGCGTTGGGTTCGGTGATGCCGAAGCAGCTGATATGTTCCGTGAAGACCAGGGGAGGAATATATTTTTTCTTTTGCTCTTCCGTGCCATACCGCAGGATGGAAAAGGCCGGGCCAAAGGTTTGCATATTAAAAGTAACCCGCAAAGAAGCGCTGGCCCGGGCGACCTCTTCCGTAATGATCGTCCCGGCCAAAAAACCCATTCCATTTCCTCCATATTCTTCGGGAATGAGCGTCCCGTAAAAACCCAAGTCAGCCATTTTCTTGATAACTTCCCGGGGGAAATAATGTTCCGAGTCCCATTTGTCCGCAAAGGGAGCGATTTCCTTTTCGGCAAAATCCCGGGCCGTCTCCCGAATGGCCTGTAATTCTTCGCTCAATTTGAAATCCATTTTTCCCTTCCTCCTTGTGAGCCAGCTTGCTATTCTATTCGATAATCATCATGACCATATCGGTTTCACAAGTCTGGCCGACGGAGACCCGAATTTCCTTCACCACACCGGATATCGGGGCCACGATGGGCATCTCCATTTTCATGGCCTCCATAACGGCCACCTCGTCATCTTCTTGTACCCGGTCGCCTACTTTTACTTTAATGTCTACGATCTTTCCCACCATGGGGGCTGTTACATTTTGAGCCATAGAAAAGTCTCCTTTCTTTTTCCTTCTTATGATTTTATCAAGAATGTCTTTCGGTTGACATTCTAACCAAAAACTGCTATGGCCAGCAAAGAAATCTTGGGTTTTACTTATTCCCCTTAATACTTCACGATTTCTTTCCGGCAAGGACAGGTTTTTTAGCCGCAAGATGAGAGAACTATTCACCTATACCCCATGAGTATTATTTTGTCAACCTCTATGAGAGGCGCAAGGCGCAAGGTGTAAGGCCATAGGCGATAGGCTATTGGCAAAAGGGAAAAGGTAGTACCCATAGCCTATCGCTTTAGGTCTCGACGGTTTCTTTTTTATTGACTTTTGCCCCATGGGCTATTTATAGTTGATCGAGCAAGGCTTAGAAGATTTGACTCCAGCTGTAAATCATACTCAATTCCAAACGAACTGCATCGGCAATGTTGTGTAAAGCTACTTTCTTGCCAAGGGGGGCTCAAACCTTTAACTTATGGTTGGCCCGTTTTATTCCCCACTCCTTTCTCTTTGTCATCCTATTTACCTTTATTGCCTATTTGATGGGGATCTTCGGTGCCTATAAGGGTCCCTTTGACATGGTTAAGTTCTGGGTCAATGGGTTTTGGAACTTCCTTGCCTTTGCCATGCAAATGGTCCTGATGGTGTTAACAGGTTTCAGTGTAGCCAGCGTTCCCCTCGGCCAAAAAATTTTGCGGTATTTGGCAGTAGTTCCTAAGACTCCCCGGGGGGCGATTATGTTCCTGACGGGAATCAGTGCCGCCATCTCCTGGCTTCATTGGGGTATGGGGATTGTTGCTGGAGCGTTCTTAGCACGGGAGATGGGGAGGAGAATTCCGAAGATCGATTACCCTTTGCTTGTGGCCAGTGCTTACATCGGGATGGGCGCAGGAACTTTCGGCGTGTTTTCCTGGGAACCCCTAGCCGTTAGCAAAGCGGGACATTTTTTTGAAAAATCCATCGGCATTATTCCCCTAAGCCAAACCTCTTTTAGCACCCTGGCCCTGTTAGGATTTGGTTTGGGAACCCTTGCGGTAATCTTGCTGATGGGCCTGATCTGCCCCCAAGACGAAGATGCTGTTTCTCCCGAAGCAGAAATTTTAAAGCGTTTTGAGGAAGAGGACGCCTTGGAAGTTGCTTCTACCGTCGCCGAGAAGGAGTTGAAAAAGAAAGGGAAAATACCCTTTGGCGTCTGGTTGGAGCACAGCCGGTGGCCGGTTTGGTTAATCTCCATCATGGGATTTTCTTATATCGTTTATTGGTTCTACGGGCGAGGGTTTGACCTCAACTTAAATATTCTTAATTTTGTTCTTCTATTTTTGGCTCTTTCCTTCCATGATACTCCCATGCGTTTCTTGAAATCCATAGAAAGGTCAGCCCGCCCTGCTTTTGGGATTATTGTTCAATTCCCCTTCTATGCCGGAATTCAAGGAATGCTGGCTTCATCGGGGCTGGCGGCCATCCTGTTTCAGTGGCTCGTGGCAAGTTCTTCGGCGGCGACTTATCCTCTCTGGGTTTACCTCGATGCGGCTGTGGTCAACCTTTTCGTACCGACATCAGAAGGGATCTGGGAAATTCAGGGTTCACTGGTTATAAAAACGGCGCAAGGTCTAAGCGCCAGCATCCCCCGGGCGATCAGCGCTTTTACTGCCGGGGAGGTCATTGGGAATCTCATTCAACCCTTCTGGGCTATCCCTTTGTTGGGAATTTGCGGTCTTGCCATGCGCGATATTATGGGCTATTGCTTTTTGGCTTTTATCCTCCTTTCTTTGCTCTGGATTTTCGGCGTTACCTTTTTACCGCTATAAAAGAACATCTCGCCAAGGACATAGCAGGGAAGGATTTTTTTAAGTTAAAACGGGGAGGAAAAAATGACGGTCATTACCGGGAGAGATAGGATTCGGGCTTGTATGAAGCGGTCGATCGCGGACCGAATTCCTGTTGGTTTAATTTTGGGCCCTTTTCCGGCGCGGGTGCTGGGATGCTCCTTAAAAGATTATTGGACCGATGGGAAAAAATTGGCCGAAGCCACAATGGCCTGTTATGAACTTTTCCAGCACGACAGCGTGGGTGTCTCTTGGGATACCCTCTTGGAAGCCGAAACGGCAGGGGCGCCTTTGGAATTTCCTAACGACAGCGTGCCGCGGGTGCAGCATTATATTCTTTCTCGAAAATCCGCTTTGGCTTCGTTGCGTGTTCCCGATCCTGATCACAGTGGCAGATTTCCTCAATATATAGAAGCCTGTCGGGCAGTCGCCAATAACCTGCATGGACCTTCCTTATGGGGAAGTGCCACCGGGCCGTGGACTATCGCTACCGGCCTGCGGGGTGCGCAGGAATTGATTTACGATACAATCGATGACCCCTCCTTTGTGGACGACTTAATGAAGTTTACCACCGAGGTTACAAAGATACTGGGCTCACGGGTCATCGCAACAGGTCTATCTTTGTCGATGGGGGAAGCGGCTTCTTCCTGCAGTCTTATCTCCCCGGCGATTTACCGACGGTTCATCAAGCCGCGTCATCAAGAAATCATCCAATTTTTTCGAGAGAGAAAAGCAGGCTTATCCTTACACGTCTGCGGTTACCTTGACCCCATCATGGAAGACCTGGTTGATTTGGGCATCGTCGCCTTGAGTTTAGACAGCCCTTCATCTTTGAGAAGAATGGTGGAAGTTTCCCAAAAGAAGATTGTATTAATAGGAAACGTGGCCACGTCCCTCTTTGTCAATGGGACCGAGGAAGAGATAGAATCTTCCGTGCAAGAATGCATCCGCATAGCTGCTTCCGGGGGAGCCTACATCGTTTCCTCCGGTTGCGAGCTTCCTTACAACGCCACGCGGGAAAGGGCTCAGTTCTTCATCAAAGCAGCGCGGGAATATGGGAAAGCTGAGAGGATTCCGGCAGGATGAATGGAGAAAAAATTGTACTTTGAGGAAAAATTTTTATGAACCACCTTCAGGAAGTGCATGAGGGAGTTTACTTGGTGGGGTCCCCAAATCTTACCGCCCCCGAGGATTGTTGTGTTTATCTTCTTGACTTAGGCGACTTGGTAATGATTGACGCCGGCGCAGGAAAAAGTGTATTCGCTCTGTTGGAGAATGTTGCGTCCCTCGGGTTGGGCCACCGACCCATTGCGGCGATTGTGGCCACGCACTGCCATGTTGATCATGTGGGGGGGATCCCCCTATTGCGGGAGCGCACCGGATGTCAGGTTATCGCCCATGAGCGAGATGCGATGGCCATGGAAATCGGAGATTCCCAAAAGACGGCAGCAGCATGGTATAATGTCATCTACCCGCCCACCCCTGTGGATTATAAATTAAGCGAGGTGCGGGAAGTGTTAAAATTTGAGAAAGGAGAAATTTTGTGCCTGCATACTCCCGGTCATACTCCCGGATCGATTTCGATCATCCTGGATCATAACGGCAAGAGGGTACTTTTTGGACAGGATATTCATGGCCCTTTTGCGGATGCTTTCGGGTCTGACCTGGCAGCTTGGAGGAAGTCAATGGAAGTCCTTTTGGGATTGAAAGCGGACATCCTCTGTGAGGGTCATTTCGGAGTCTATCGGCCGGAAGAGGAAGTGGAGCGGTATATTCGTAATTATCTGCATATGTACGGGAAGGATAAAAAATAAATCGTCCTAAGAAGCAGGGCTTGAGAAAAAAACCATCCGGGATTGTTACCCTGATTACCGACTTCGGCCTGGTGGGTGAATACGCCGGAGCGGTAAAGGGGGCTATCTTGAAAGTCAATCCCCGCTGTCAAGTGGTGGGCCGGATTCTCTTCGCTGATGCCTTCGGTAATTTGATTACGAATATATCCCGTGGAGAATACGGATCCCAAATCGGAGATCGGCCTTGGCAAATCAAAGGAAAAGGCTGGCGCATCGATCGGCTCCAGGAAACTTACCATGATGTCCATCCCGGTCAGCCCCTGGCTCTCTTCGGGAGCGCGGGATTGCTGGAGATCGCCATCAATCGCGGCAACGCCCAATGGGCTCTGGGCCTAAAACCAGGAGACTTGATTTCCATAAACCGATTGTGAACAACCTAAAACAACTGTCTTTTGTGGCTCTATTCCTTTTATTGATCCTCGGCTTTTTACTCCCAAGGAACGACTTCCCTCCCGTTGCGGCCAGCTGGACCCCTGACCAAGAATGGGAAAATGCCCTGGCTCTTTACAAGAAGAAAGAATACCTTCAAGCCCTACCCATCCTCCAGAGGCTGGAAGAAAATTATCCCAACCATTCTTTCCGGGCGGATGCGCTTTTTATTCAGGCCCAGGTACTACGGGGTCTGCATCGCTGGCCTGAAGCCGCTCAGGTTTTTGCCCAGGCCAGGGCGGTCCATGCCAAACTTGCGGATTATGCTCTCTATTACGAGGGAGAAGCTTGGCAAATGGCCAAGGAAGGTAAGAAGAGTTTAGAAGTTTGGCAACGCCTCATCAATCAATACCCGGCAAGCCTCGCGGTTCCGCCAGCCGAGTTGAAGATGGCGGAAATTTATTTGCAGTTCGGTGATTATCTCCGGTGTGCGGAACTTAGCGAAAAGCTTTGGAAAAAAAAATCGCGAAAAGAGATTTCCGCTCAAGCATTGATTTTTTTAGGACAAGCTCAGGAAGGCCTCGGTCAATGGGCCCGCGCCATCGAAACCTACCAAGAGGTTTGGTTGCAATATCCTCTTCTTCCGTTGGCTACAAATGCCAAGAGCAAATGGGAGTCTTTGGCCCAAGAAAAAAAACTTCTCGTAAAAAAAATTCCCCCCCCGGATCTCTTGCGCCGAGCCTTATATTTCTACCAGGCTCGCCTCTATGAAGTGGCGTTGAGTGAGATAGAACGGCTCGAAGGCTTTCCTCTTCCTACCTATCCGCAAAGCTACGCCGGTGAATTCTGGATCGATGAACTCTACTTTCACCGGGGGATGTGCCTTTTCTTCCTGAAGCAATATTCGCGAGCCATCGAGGCCTTTCGTGTTGTGGTCCGCCATTCCCGGAATGAGGAGATGGCTGAAAGATCGCTTTTCTGGACTACCCGGGCACTTTTTCGTCTGGGGCGCAAAGAAGAAGCCCTCAATACCTTTTTCTTTTTTCAAAAGACTTATCCGCAAAGCCCCTTCATGGACCGGGCCCTTTACTTGAAAGCCCAGATTTTCGATGAGGGGGGGGATATGGCCCAGGCTATAGCGATTTACCGTGAATTGGCGGAAAAGTTTCCGCAGAGCTCCCTGCGATTCCAGGCTAGGTGGCAATCGGGGTGGCTCCTCTTTAAAAACCAAGAATGGCGAGAGGCCATCCAAGCTTGGGATTTTCTGCAAACCCTGCACCCCCATTCCCCTTGGCCCGAGAAGGTGGCGTATTGGAAAGGCCGAGCCTTACTGGCTCTGGGGCGTCCTCAGGAAGCCGAAGAAAATTTTCAGAAGCTTCTGAATGATTACCCAACTTCTTATTACAGCCGGTTGGCCTCAAACCGGGGGGAATCTTTCCAGACTACGAAGGGATTTTTGGCTCCCCTGCAAGATCAGCCTTTGGGACTTCTCCTTGAGGGGAAAAGCCAGCCCCCGGGATATGAAAGTGAGCACTTAGAAAAGGGTAGGCTTTTGACGCGTATGGGATTGTTACCGCAAGCCATGGAAGAACTTGAAGTTGCCGAAGAGGAAGGGAAAAAGGCTGAGGGAATCCAGAAGGAAATTTCTTACCTCTACCGCGAAGTGGGAGAATACCATCGTTCCGCTCTTTTGGTGCGCAGGAACTTCAGCCTCAAACCCCTGACCGGCCGCCCTTTGAAAAAGGATCAGGACCTTTATCTCTTGGCGTACCCTCTGGGCAATCCTTTTTGGGTCAACCCGTACGCCCAGAATCAGAACCTGGACCCGGCACTGCTAAGTGCAGTCATTTTGGAAGAAAGCCGGTTTAACCCGCAAGCGCTTTCCGTGGCAGGCGCTCGAGGATTGATGCAGATCATGCCCCACACCGGCCATCAGGTCGCCCGGCGGTTAAAATTGCATCCTTTTTCCGCCAGGCTCCTTTTTGAACCCGAAATGAATTTGCGCCTCGGAAGTTGGTATCTTGCCCATTTGCTGCAAGAATTCGAAGGGAAAGAAGCGTTAGCGCTGGCGGCCTATAACGCCGGCCCGCAGGCAGTCCGTGATTGGGTAACCCCAAAAAACACGCTGAGGGAAGATGAATTCGTTGAAAATATTCCTTATCGGGAAACGAGAAATTACGTAATCCGTGTGCTCAGCAGCGCCCGGGTGTACCGGTTGCTTTACGGGTTCCCCTCCAAAAAGAGCGACTCCTGAAAAGTCCTTCAAAACAAGAACTTGCGCTCATGGCCAGCCAAGTAATTTAGCGGCTCCACCGCAGCCCAGGCAGCCCGCTTCATGGAAATGAGGTGAGAAATGGAAAAAGTATTCCGCAAGATGGCAGCCACTCCTTCCCAGCCGATCTGGGACCAGGCATAGCCCGCTTTGTAAAGCTCGGTAAACTCCCGGTAAAAATCGTCCAGCTTGAGCTTGGTAGGAAGAACTACGTGGACGTAATCGAAGAGCTCATAATTGGTGGTGACCAGTTTCTCTTTGAGGCGGGCAAACAGTTCCGTGCCGGGTAGCGGGGTGAGGATGGTCAAGGAGGGAGAGTAAAGCTTTCGGTCGAGAATGTACTGACGCAGTCGCCGGAAGTCATTTTCCTGGAAAGAGGGGTCGATGATGAAAGCGGCGATGACTTCCATTCCATGGGCCCGGAGGATCTTCAGGGCCTCCTCGTTGTTCTGGACTGAGTTGTGCTTGTTCAGCCGGCCAAGATCCTCTTCATCGATCTTCTCAAATCCAATGTAAACCTTCCAGAACCCGGCCTTTCTCAGAAGAGGAATGACCTCGGGGTGCTGGACGATCGCGTCGCTGCGCGCCTGGAACATGAAGCGCTTCTTGATCCTGTTCCCGATGAGTAGCTCAGCGATGCGCTTGGCTCGGGGCACGCTGATGAGGAAGTTGTCATCCGCCAGGAAGATGTACTTATCCCGAATGGTTTTAATCTCCTGCAGGACGCGCTCCGGACTCATCATCCGACATTTTCCCTGGAAGAATTTCCAGACGCTGCAGAAATCACAGCGGTAGGGGCAGCCGCGGGCCGTCTCCATGATGGAGAAGGGTTTTTGGAAACCCAGGTGGTAATGGAACCGGTAGCGCTGGGTGAGGTGGCGTGCCGGGAAGGAAACCTTATCCAGGTTGGCAATCAAAGGACGTTCGGCAGTAAAGTGAAGGCCCGACGGTTCATTCAAGGCCATCCCAGGAATGGTTCGAAGATCATCCCCGTTTTCCCATGCCCGGACTACGTCGCGGATGGCCACCTCTCCTTCGCCGATTACCACTCCGTTGATTAAGGGACTGAAAAAATCTTCGGGGGAAAGAGAGGCATGGTGGCCACCGATAAATACTGGAACATCCTGACGCCAGTTTTTGATCCCTGCGGCGATCTCCCGGGTCTGGTAGACGTCGATGGTGAAGGAGCAGTTGATCCCGCAGAAGTCTGGCTGGAAGTCACGCAGAATTTTGGGTAGGTGATTTTCCAGGCGCAAGTCTAAAATTTTAACGTTGTGCTCGGGCATGCTACCGGCGATTGCCTCCAGGCCTAACGGCTCCACAACAGCCAGGCTCTGGAAGCCGAGACATCGATCCTGCGATGGCTGGATGAGTAAAATGTTCATTTTTTACATCCTTAGTAAAAGTTGGTTTTTAAAAAAAAGTCCCTTGTAATGAGCCTCGATTACAAGGGACCTTGCCCAGACTGGCGGGGTCGACGGGATTCGAACCCGCGGCCTCCGGCGTGACAGGCCGGCGTTATAGACCAGCTTAACTACGACCCCGGTAGGCGGAACAGGGATTGAACCTGTGACCTCCCGCGTGTAAGGCGGGCGCTCTACCCAACTGAGCTATCCGCCCTGAGCATTGCATATTTCCTCACCTTAAAAAATTATAACATAATTCTTTAGGAAAGAGGAAGGGTTTGGCGCGAGGAAGCCCTTGTAGGAGGCTCCAAGGCCTCATTTTACCGCTGATTTTAAAGCAGCTCCCGCCCGGAATTTGGGCACATTCGCTGCCTTGATGTTGATCTCTTTGCCGGTTTGAGGGTTTCTTCCTTTGCGGGCAGCCCGGCGGAGGACTGCAAAGGAACCAAAACCAACCAGGGTGACCCTCTCCTTTTTTTTCAAGGCGGCAGTTACACTCCCCAGGAAAGCTTTCAATGCTTTTTCGGCGGCAGATTGGCTAAGGCCTGCCTTTTTGGCCATAGCCTTACTTAAATCACTTTTGGTCACGGTCTGGCCCTCCTCTCTTAGCAAAGATGATTTAAAAACATTTTATTCTCTACCAGGTTAATTTTTTTTGTCAAGGGAAATTCTTACCTGGGACCGGAAATGATTGCTAAGGCATCTGCGCCGAGATTGTGAGAAAAAATTTTTCAGGCTGACTCGGCCTTTTTCTCGTAAAGAACGATCGGCTTTTCTTTGCGGAGAATGGTTTCTTCGTTAATGATGCATTCCTTAATGTTGGTTTGCGAAGGTAAATCGTACATGATGTCGAGCATGATGGATTCCAGGATGGAACGCAAACCTCGAGCTCCTGCCTTGCGTTTTAAAGCTTCTTTGGCGATGGCCACGAGGGCTCCGTCGGTGAAACGCAGTTTGACCCGCTCAAATTCGAAGAGTTTTTGGTATTGCTTAATCAGAGCGTTCTTTGGTTCTCGCAGGATGGAGACTAAAGCGGTTTCGTCTAAATCGTCCAGAGTGGCGGTCACAGGCAACCGCCCTACAAATTCGGGGATGAATCCGAACTTGAGCAGGTCCTCCGGCTGCACTTCCCCCAGTAACTCTCCCAGACGCCTTTCGGAGCGGCTTTTGATGTTTGCCCCAAAGCCCATGGTCTTAGACCCGATGCGCTGCTCAACAATCCGATCCAAGCCAACGAAGGCGCCGCCGCAGATAAACAGGATATTTTGGGTGTTCACCTTGATGAAGTCTTGTTGGGGATGCTTCCGGCCTCCCTTAGGGGGGATGTTGGCGATGGTCCCTTCGATGATTTTCAACAGGGCCTGTTGGACTCCCTCGCCGGATACGTCGCGGGTGATGGAGGGATTCTCAGATTTGCGAGAAATTTTATCGATCTCATCGAGGTAGACGATCCCGCGCTGGGTTTTTCCCGCGTCGAATTCGGCGGCCTGGAGGAGGTTGAGGATAATATTTTCCACATCTTCCCCAACATAACCAGCTTCGGTTAGGCTGGTGGCGTCGGCGATGGTAAAGGGCACATTGAGGATACGGGCCAAGGTCTGGGCCAGTAAAGTTTTCCCTGAGCCGGTAGGGCCGATCAGCAGAATGTTGGCTTTTTGTAGCTCGACCCCGTCCAATTCCAGGCGAGAATCGATTCTTTTGTAGTGGTTATGAACGGCCACGGCCAGTATTTTCTTGGCCCGCTCCTGGCCGATAACGTACTGGTCAAGGATGGCCTTAATCTCCGATGGCTTGGGAACGGCCAGTTTGCGCAGGGCAGCTTCTTCTTTCTCCACTTCTTCGACAACGATGTCATTGCACAGGGCCACACATTCATCGCAGATGTACACCGCCGGCCCAGCGATGAGCTTCTTCACTTCCTCCTGGCTTTTGCCGCAAAAGGAGCAGAAGAGCGATCCCAAACGGTCCGGTCCTTTTCGATCGACCATGGCAGAGTCTTTTTTAAAACTACCCGCTTTGGGGGAGTTCCTTCTTGAAGATGACTTCGTCGATCAAGCCGTATTCCTTGGCTTGTTCCCCGTTCATAAAAAAATCTCGTTCCGAATCCTTCTCAATTTTTTCGATAGGCTGTTGGGTATGGCGGGCCAAGATTTGATTGATTTCGTCTTTCATCCGCAGGATTTCTTTGGAGTGAATGGCGATGTCTGTGGCCTGTCCTTGCACCCCGCCCATAAGTTGGTGGATAAGGATGCGGGAGTGGGGGAGAGCAAAGCGTTTCCTGGGTTCGCCAGCCGCCAAAAGCACGGCAGCCATGCTGGCGGCCTGCCCCATACAAAGGGTCGAAATTTTGGGCTTGATGTATTGCATGGTATCGTAGATGGCCAACCCTGCAGTCACCAAACCCCCTGGGGAGTTGAGGTAGATATGAATGTCTTTATCGGGGTCTTCAGCCTCCAGGAACAAAAGCTGGGCAATGATCAGGTTGGCCAGGTAATCATCGATGGGCGTTCCGATGAAAATAATCCGGTCTTTCAGGAGACGGGAATATATGTCATACGCCCGTTCCCCCCGGGAGGTCTGTTCGATAACCATGGGGATGAGATTCATTCTGTTACCTCCGGAAAAGCCTCTACCGGTGTCGTTGGAAGGGCATTGATCCCTGTCCTTATTTTAGCTTGACTCATTAGAAAATCAAGGGTTTTTTCCTCTAGCATTTGCGCCCGTAGATCTTCCCCAAGGTCTTTTTTTTGGTAGAAATTTTTTACTGCTTCCACGCGCTGGTTGATCTGGGCTGCCAGCTTCTCAAATTTTTCTTCTATTTCGGCTTCACTGACCGATAATTTTTTCACCTCAGCGATCTTCTCCAGGATCAGGCTACCCTGTACGTCCCTTTCCGCCATTGGTTGGAAAGACTCACGGAGTTTCTGGCGGTCTACATTGGCTTCCTCGAGCTTCATTCCTTGCCGGGCCAAGCGGATTTCAGTTCTGGAGATGAGGTTTTGCACCTGCCGTTCGACCATGCTTTTGGGTACGGGGAATGGGTGTCTTGCTATGAGAAGATCGAGGATTTTCCCCTTGGCTGCCTGATGGGCTTGGTCTTTTTTCTGTTCTTCGAGGGTCTGGCGCAGGCGGGCTTTAAGGTCGGCGAGGGAATTGTAATCGCCAACGTCTTTGGCCAATTCATCATCCAGAGGGGGAAGAATCTTCTCTTTGATTTCTTTGACTTTGAGGTGGACATGGATTTCTTTGCCGGCCAGTTCTTTCTTGGAATAATTTTCGGGTAGAGTAAGGGGGATATCTTTCTCCTCGTTTTGGGAAAGGCCGATTAACTGCAGGTCTAAATCTCCGACCAACGTTTTGGAAGCAGCTTCCACGAGATGGTTGTTGACCTTCCATCCCTCTAAGGGCTTTCCCGACAGGCTGCCCTCAAAATCGAGGATGACAAAGTCTTTCTCCTGGATGGGGCGAGGTACATCCAAGGGTTTCAGTTGGGCATGGGAGTCCTGAAGAATTTTGAGTTGGGCTTCGACTTCCTCATCAGAAACGCTGACCACGGGCATCTCTACTTCCAACCCCAAGTATCTATCGACTGTGACTTGAGGTTTCACTTCAACCGTAACGGTATAAGTAAAATCCTTTCCTTCCTCAAAGACCCGGTCAAGGACTGTGGGTTCGGCAACGGGCAAAAGGTGATGTTCTGCCACGGCTTTCCTGAAAGAATCTATGATCAGCTTGGAAGCAACCTCTTCCTCAATTTTAGTCTTATAATAGCGGCTAAGGATAGACCGGGGGACCTTCCCAGGACGAAATCCTTTGAGTTTTACATTCTGGTTTAATGTCCGGTAGGTAGACTCCAGTTCTTCGGCAACAGTGTTGCTGGGGATTTCGAAGAAGATTTTTTTTTCATATGGGCTGATGGTTTCGATTTGTACCTTCATGCGCACCTCTTTAACGGATGAATAGATCTCTTTACCCCAGAGGCCACAGAGGGCACAGAGAATAATGCCTTTCCTTCAGGGAAGGGGACGTGAAAGAATGCTTTCCCAACTTTCCAATCAAAGGGAGGTAATTCCTCTTGGAGTTCTGTGAGCTGCGGTCGATGATCGTGAAACAAAAGTTTAAATTAATTTATCAAAATTATAAGGGAAAGTCAAATTATCTATTGCCGAACTCCGAATGCGGATGGCGGAATTCAAGAAGAGGCCATTTTCTACGCCCCAGCATGTTGATTGATCGGCAGGAAAAGTTAAATGATCATCCCGGATTCAGCGATCCGCAATTGCCATAAAGGAGAGAAGGATGCTATGATCTTTACGGAGGTAGGATGATCCCCACGCCCAATGAATGTTGCGCTCTTTTGCAGGCCTATAAGGTTCCTGAACATATCATCCGACAAACCAGAATCCCTTATTTCCCTTCAGCCTACTACTTTCCCGAGGGGGGAGCAAGCCTCTCCGGAAAGTTCATCAAGCCGTGATAAGTAAGCTTGCCCTTAACATCACCGAAGAAGCGGATATCTTTGACCACCCCTGAGATCGGGACGAGTTCTCGGTTAAACCAGATTTCCAATTCCCCCTTTTTCCGGCCCCACATTTCTCTATTTAAAAGAATCCGAACGAAGTAGTCTTTCCCCGATTTATCGGTTTCCTCCGCCCGTTTGATTTCAGTTTCCTCTTTTGAAGCCACGCGCCAACGGATCGTCTCTTCCCCTTTCCTGGGCAAAGTCCTTAAAATAAATTCTTTTCCTGGTTCGACTTTGCCATACACCCCAAAACGGAAATTATAAAAGGCGGTTACTGGGTCATCGTAGAGGATCCCGGGGGGAATTTCCAGCTCTTCGCGGTTTTTCTCTCCTTCTTTTTCAATCTCAATTGATACCTTACGGGCGGCATAATCGTACACCGTGGTTTTTTTGCGGAACCATTCCCCGATGATGGAATTCTCCTCAAAACGAAGGGGAATAAGCCTCTGGCCGTTATTGATCGTGCCCATCGTGGACCGATAAACTTCCCGCCGATAACGGGTGAGCCATCCCACTAAGCCGTCGGCTTTGCCCTCGTGGAAAACCATGTATTTGTCGTTTCCCAAATTACGAAAATTGGCCATTCCTCCTCCGACTGGAAAAAATATCCAGAATCCAACCTTACATTCTAACACTTCTCCGGAAAACCCTTGCCCAATTGGATCCGCCGTATTCTCCCCCCGGGAAATACCGGGAAGAAGGAAGAAAAGGAAAAGCCAAAAGGAGGTGATGAAATTGACTTTTTGCATCATAGCCGCAGAATCCTTATTGCACTCAATAAAAATATTAAGAGGGGTATAAAAATCTGTCAAGAAAATTTCCTCAGATCTCCCCCTGGCCAAACTTCTAAAGCAGTGTTAAGTTGGAATTATTATTGTATAATAAAAAACATCAATCAACCCGGGAGAAAAAGATGACGACCTATCTGATCATCGGGAATGGGGTGGCGGGCAACTCGGCGGCAGAAAGCATCCGGAAAATCGATTCTCAGGGAAATATTTTGATGTTTTCCAGGGAAAAATATTATTTTTATTATGTGCCGGCGCTACCAGAGTATTTAGCCGGGCGGAAGCAAGTGAAAGATTTTACGATCCACAATGAGAAATGGTATGACCAAAACCGGATAGAACTACATTTAGCCACCGAGATTGTTGAGGTCGAAGCCCCGCAAAAAGCGGTTGTCGCCAAGAGCGGAAGGAGATTTCCCTATGACCAACTCCTGCTGGCCTGCGGCGGAAACAGTTTCCTCCTCCCCATTCCGGGATCACAATCCCCAGGGGTTTATACGCTGCGGACGATTGAGGACACCGAGCGCATTCGCCGGAGAGCTCAACAATGCCAAAAAGCGGTTGTGATCGGCGGCGGATTGCTCGGCCTGGAGGCAGGAAACGGCTTGCGCCAGGTTGGATTGGAAGTTTCCGTGGTCGAGTTTTTTCCAAGACTTCTTCCGCGGCAGATGGATGTTGCCGGAGCTGCCCTGCTCAAAAGCCAGATGGAGGAAATGGGGTTTCGCTTTTTCCTGGGGGCCAAGATCCAAGAAATCATTCCCGAAAAAGATGGCTTTTGGGTCTGCCTGGAAGGAGGGGAGAGGTTAAAAACGGAAATGGTGCTAATTTCCGCGGGGGTCAGGCCAGAAGTGGCCTTAAAAAAATCTTTGGACCTACAAGTTGACCAAGGGGTCAAAGTAGATGATGGGATGAGAACTGGGCTGGAAGGGATTTTCGCTGCCGGGGATCTCGTAGAACATAGAGGGAGATATTATGGGATCTGGCCGGCATCCATGGAGCAGGGAAGAGTCGCCGGGTCCAATATGGCGGGGCAAGAGCTGCGGTACCAGGGGACGGTGCCTGCCAATGCCCTCAAAGTGGCGGGGATTGACTTGGTGGCAGCGGGGGAGATTGACTCCGAAGCAAAGATGGAAGCGATCGTTATGAAAGATGAAGCCAGAAGGACCTACCGGAAATTGGTCTTGAAGGATAATGTGATCGTGGGAGCGATTCTGCTCGGAGATACCCGGGGCAATGACGAAATTCAAAAGGCGATTCAATTGCAAAAAGATGTATCCGCCTTCAAAGGAAGCCTGGGTAGCCAAACGTTTGACTTTTCAAAACTGAAATAGGTAAGATCGTATCGAGGTAGCGTTTTTGAAAAGGACCGCACTGCGCCCCTGGAGCAAGTGCAGCGTCTTTGTGCCAAGATGCGTTCGGCGGGGAAAAGCTGTGAACTCTAGACCATTCCCGGAGCCGGCCATGTTTTTAATTTCCGCGATGAGGAAAAGGGGCAAATCGCCTGGGAAAAAACATGGCAATTTTTGCAAGATCACGTCAAAAAGCCACTCTTGGGAGCAACGGAGAGGGGTCAGGGGCAATAAAAAACTTTCCCTCAATCTCGTGAAAGCCCCTTTTACCCTGTTGATTCTCTTGCGGCAATTGAATATACTTAAATTAACTTTTTAACTTCAACCCTGTAACTTTTACGCTATACTTTCCAGGATGGTATTGGCCTGGATAAGGAATTCAGCGGCCATTCTTTCAAAAAGACGAAAAAGGAGGGAAACCAAGACAAAGTTCAGGTCGACATGGGGTACAGTGAATAAACTCCAGGGATTGGCCCTGGCAACTTTCAAGGAGAGGAGGCAAGAACATGTGGATTCTGCGATTAAACATGAATGACCACACTTATCGCCTTAGTGGAGTTCCGGAAGCCTACAAGAATCTGGGGGGACGAGGTGCGACCTCTACCATTGTCCAAGATGAAGTTCCCCCGCTCTGTCATCCCCTTGGCCCTAACAACAAACTCGTTTTTGCTCCTGGCATCGTGACCGGCACGGCGGCGGCCACATCGGCCCGCGTTTCTGCTGGGGCTAAGTCCTGGCTAACAGGCGGCATAAAAGAATCCAATGCCGGCTCATCTTGGGCATCATACCTCGCGAATATGGGCATCAAAGCCTTGATCGTGGAAGGGCAGCCTAAGGAGAAAGGCCAATATTGGATCGCCCATCTAACCTGGGATGATAAAGCTGGCAAACCCAAAGTTGAATTCTTCCCCGCCGACCCCTACCGGGGGAAAGATTTGTATGAAGTCTTCCCCAAAGTATACGAAAAGTTTGGGGCGAGGGCGGCCATTGCCGGTTGCGGCATGGCCGGTGAATACGGATATGGCAACTCGGGGATTGCGTACAATGACCTCGGCAAACGCCCCAGCCGGTATTCCGGGCGCGGCGGTTTGGGCGCAGTTATGGCCAGTAAAGGGCTCAAGTTCGTCGTATTAGACAGTAAAGGGGCTCCCGGCGTAACCATCGCTAACCAGGGGCTGTTTGACCAGGGTGCTAAGAAATTAGCGGATGCCTTGCGCGAACACGCCATTACCAAGCCCAAAGGGGGCCTGAATACCTACGGCACAGCCATCCTCATTAACATCTTAAATGAGGCTGGCGGTCTACCCACCCGCAATTTTTCCAGCGGCCGTTTTGAGGGGGCAGCCAAAATCGCCGGCGAAGCCATCTTCGAGGGGGTCAAAAACCGTGTGGGCAAAGAAGTATATAACCATGCCTGCAGCCCCGGATGCATCATTCAGTGTTCAAACACCTGGTACAAAACCGACGGCACGGAGCATGCCTCTTGTGTGGAATATGAATCAGACTGGGCTCTGGGTGCCAACTGCGGCATTGACAGCCTGGACGATGTGGCGGAAATGGTGCGCCTGTGCAACGCCTATGGTCTGGACACCATTGAGGCCGGTACTACCCTGGCTGTGGCCATGGAAGCCGGCGTCATCCCGTTTGGAAATGGGAAGAAAGCCATTGAGTTAGTCCATGAAATGGGCAAAGGCACACCCATGGGACGTATCTTAGGGAGTGGCACCGAGTTCGCCGGCAGGGCCTTCGGCGTAACCCGCGTCGCAACAGTGAAGAGACAAAGCATGCCTGCCTATGAGCCGCGCGCGGTCAAAGGGATTGGCATTACCTATGCGACCACCACCATGGGCGCCGACCACACCGCCGGCTACACCATCGCTCCCGAGATCCTCAGCGTGGGTGGCAAAGTAGACCCCCTCAGCCCCGAAGGCAAGGCTGCTCTCAGCCGGGGCTTCCAGGCCACCACCGCCTTTATTGACTCCACCGGCCACTGTCTATTTATCGCTTTTGCCATTCTGGACATCGCCAGCGGCTTCGAAGGGATGATGGAGGAGTGCAACGGCGTCCTCGGGACCAACTGGAAATCAGAGGATGCGGCCAAGATTGGGGGAGAGATCCTGCGCAAGGAGCGGACCTTCAATGAGGCGGCCGGTATCGGCAAGGAAGAAGACCGGGTGCCCGAATTCATGAAGTTCGAACCCCTTCCGCCTCATAACCAAGTCTTTGACGTGCCCGACAAAGTGCTGGACTCCGTTTATGGTGAATTGTAGAGCATTGGAAATGGTCCCGCTGCTCTGTTGAATTCAGCCGGAAAAAAATGGCCAGTGCGGACAGGCAAAAGTCGTCCTGTCCGCATTTTGGCCGAACCTTCCCCCTGAGGAGATGATGCACATCCACGTGAAACTTTTTGCTGCTCTGGGACGCCATATCGTCGGCGGGATGACAGGAGCCCCTTTATCTTTGGAGGTACCCGATGAGACCACGATCGCTGACCTGGTGCGCCAGTTGAATTTGCCTCGGGAAGAGGTGAAGGTAATTTTTGTCAACGGGCGCACCCGTCCCCTGGATTGGCCTTTGCAACCTGAGGACGAGGTAGGCATTTTTCCCCCAATTGGAGGAGGGTAAAATGTCTGACATCTCAGTAGAAGTCTGGTTATACGGTCCTCTGGCCCGATACGGAAAGGAAGCCGATCAGGGGAGCTTCGCCAACTTACAAATGAGTCTTCCTCAAGGAAGCACCATCGCGGATCTCCTGCAACGCCTGGAAATTCATGATGGCGAGCGCGGGATTACCTTCATCAACGGGCAATTGAGTGCCATGCCAGGCCTCAAGCCAGACCTGAAGTATATCCTGAACGATGGGGATCGGGTAGGCATCTTCCATCCCCAAAGCATGTGGCCATTCCAGTACCGCCATGGCGTAAAGATGACGGACGAAATGTCACAGGTTGTGACCGCAGAAAAAGACTCCGGCCTGCACCATACGTATGAATAAAAATGGATTAAGACCTTCCCATCAATCGCCAAACCCGCAGGAGCCACCCTTGCCCTGAACCGGAGAGCGCATCGTTTAGACTTCTACCTCGACGAAATAAATATTATTAACTTCTGCGTTTTCGCCCATAACCATCTTTACCCAGTTCATGATGGATTCCTTGTTTATTCTTTCCTGATTTTTTCGTCTCTCGGGTAATGTCCCGATAAAATGGACCTCTCCGCTTTTATCATTCCAATAGAATTCGTAAGCCATCATTCTATAATCCTCTATTCCGAATAATTCTTATGATTAAGAAACACTTTTAATGAAAAATCATCAATAACGATTAATAACATAAAATAAAAAGCAGAAATAGTAGAGACTGTTACGATAAAAACAAATTTCCTTTTAATTTCCATAAAATGATCCAGATTTTTGATAAGCACAATAAAACGATAAATTACTCTAATCTAAATCCAAAAATTTATGGGCAAAAACCATAACACATTGGAAATTGACGGTTCTTTTCCCTGAAATTATTTTTTAGGACTTAATTTTCGTTTTTTATCGTAACAGTCTCTATTAAATTTATGATATTTGAAATTACTTCTTCTTTGTAGCGTATACTTGAGCCGGGGGAATTTGATTTTCTGGAACTTCTAAGGCCAAAGCCATTTCCCGCAATTTCGCTTGAATCTTACGGACATTTTTCGGTCCCATACGAATGAGATGCTTTTGAGCATCACTTAGATCTTCCAAATAGTCGTCTACCATCCGATAATTGATGCCTTCTTCCTCTTCTTCCAATAATATTTTACCCTCTATAATCGGCGCACGTAGCAGCTCTACCATGGCCCTAACAAGAGTCTCCTGGAAATCCCGGTTTGGATAGCCCAACTCGCGATACGCCCCTTGAAAATACAGTTTTAATTCTTTATAAACCCTGATGGAGGCTTGGGCGTCTAAAGAGGAAAAAACATCGGCAACCAGATTATATCTGTTGAAACCTTGGGGGTCCAAGTAAAGCTTTGGGCTTTTTCCAGTCACTTCAAATCCTTTTTGCGGAGACAAAAAACCCAGGTGAGCTCGTGGACTTAAACCATCGGCGATATTGTCCACCGCCGCAGTGATGATCCGGATAATATTTTCATTTTTTAACCACTCACCGATTTTGGGGTGGGGGGATAGGTCTTTTGTTCCTTTGCGCATCCTTTCGTCGCTTTTCTCGAGCCCGACATAAGGAATCGGAGAAATTCCTTTTTCTTTTTCCTGGAGGGCTTGAGGTGAAGGGGGCAGAGGGGATTCTTTTTCTCCGGGCGGCCCGATAGGGGTGGGTTCTTCCGATGGATGATAGAAAAAAAGATAGAATGCCAGACCTATTCCTATAAAGATTAAGAGCACCAAACCGATCAAAATTTTTTTAGTATTGTTTTCCATATTCCTCAAGCCCCCTATTGGTTAAAAATTACTTTTTCAAAACATTCAAAAGCAATCACCGATTCACAATCATTTGCAGGTACAGAAGGTTTGGGGTTACGTTGATAAATTAACAGGAAACTGGTGGGCAATACGATGATAACAAATTAGTTTAAAATACGTGCCTTGTCAAGAAAAATGAACTTCTCCCCGTTTGGGTCGGTAGACGATAACCCCCTATGACCCCCTAGCGGTACAGTACGCTGGGGAACCATAAAGCAAGCTCAGGGAAAAGGACCAGAAGTATAATCAAAATAACCGTAGGGATCAAGAAGGGCAGGGTGCCCAAAAAGATAGTGGTTATCTCATACTTAGGCACAACGCCTTTTAGAACAAAAAGGTTAAGGCCGTAGGGTGGGGTAACCAGACCAATTTCAGCCAGCACGACGTAAGTGACACCGAACCAAATCAAGTCAAATCCCAGATCCTTGATAATGGGGGCAACAAAGGGAAGGGTTAGCACCAGCATGGATAGAGCGTCAAAGAAGCATCCAAGGACAATATACATCAGGCAAATAACAGCGAATAGGGTGTATTTACCCAAGGGTAGGCCTATCATAAATGATGAAAAGGCCTCGGTAAGACCGATATATTGAAAGACCTGCCCTAACATCCTGGCCGTAAACAGGACAAAGGCAATCATTGAGGTTATGGTTACGGCTGTCCACATGCTGTCCTTAAGCGCCCGAAAGCTCATACGGCGATAAATTAGGGCGAGAACAATACTAAGTAGAGCACCCAAAGATGAAGACTCTGTAGGGGTCATAATCCCGCCGAAGATTGTGCCCAGGACTAAGACGATCACTCCTATAAAAGGCAGTAAATCCAAAAAGGCCCTTATTCTTTCTTTATTGGAGAATTTTAGTCTGGTTGGTGCCAGTTTGGGATTGCGTACCACCATAATGGTCACGGTGAGCATGAGGAGTAAAGACAGAATGATTCCGGGGATCACACCGCCGGCGAAGAGCCGGGCCACGGAGACATCCTGCCAGCCCCCGTAGACAATCAGGATGACGCTGGGAGGTATGAGAACGCTCAATGTCCCGGAAATAGCGATTGCGCCAAGGGATAGCTTGGCATCATAGCCCGTCTTTTCCATTTCGGGGAAGCAAATCTTACCGAAGGTAGCTACCGCTGCCAGGCTGGAGCCTGAGATAGCCCCAAAGATAGCATTGGCAACGATGACGGCTGAGGCCAGGCTGCCGGGAAGGTTGCCAAATATTTTCTCGGCTCCCCGGAAGAGGGAGCCGATAATTCCAGTGTGGGAATATATTGCCCCCATAAATACAAAGAGCGGGATGGCCGTAAAAGTGAAGGAGTTCATGATTTCAAAAGCGGCCCGGGCAAAATAGTCGAGGGGCTGGTGTACAAAAAGCAGAAGTCCCAGCGCAGCCATGACCCCCATGGCCGGTGCGATTTCAATCCCAAAGGCTAAAAGAAGAACCAGGCCGCCGAGAAGGATTAGGGACATGAATCCTAAACCCACTTGGTTGTCTCCTCCACATTTTCACCTGCCCGAATCTTGGTAATGGTTCGGGCAACCTCCACAACGAGCAGCAGGGTAAGCAGGATAAAGCCGATAAATATCGTTAACTGGGGCCAAAACAAAGGGAAGGTAAGCCAGGTTTCCGACCTCAGGTTGATTTTAAGCGCATACATGATCATTTTGTAGCCAGCCTGATCCAGCCCGATGAGAAAGATTAAGACCAATATCAGGGCCATTAGCCTTATCCAGTTGGAGAATCTGGACGGCAGCCGGCTCACTAACAGGTTGATACGAACATGCCCTCCTTGTTTCCAGGTATAGGCCATGCCGAGGTAGGAGAGGGCAACGAGCAGGTAAGCGCTGAACTCATCGGCTACCATGAGTGGCTGGTATAGAACATACCTCATGAATACTTCCACGGCAACCAGGATCATCATGAGCGGAACCAGCCACCCAGAGAAGTAGCCACCAAAATCAACGATTTTCTCTAAAATGAAACTTACTCGTTTCATCATCTATAAAACTTAGTTCCTGAGGCAACCTATTTCTTGAGCATAATCTTGGCACCACCGGCGTATTGGGCGGCAATCGCCAGAACTTGCTTTCCCTGAGGGCCGGCACGCTCAAGCCACTTATCAATAACAGGTCTTACGAGTTCTCTCGCTTTATCTATTTCCGCCTGATCCGGTCGAACAGCTTTCAGCCTGCTGACTTTTACGCCGACTTCAGCCTCATATTCCTCAACCTTGGCGGCAAACATGGTTTGTCCCTGCATTTCTTTCGCTGTTTCCAGAAGGATTTTTTGCAAGTCAGGCGGGAGGGCATCAAATTTAGCTTTGTTAACGATCAACATGCCGCTGAATACCGATTGGACCTTCCAGAAGCTAACGTGGGTGCAGACATCGGGTAGCCCGAAACCTAAGCCCCAGCCGCGGGAAGTCTGAATGGCATCCACCGTACCCCTCTGCAAGGCTTCCATGATTTCCGCGGTTGGGATGGATAAGGTTGAAGCACCCATCAACTTCAGGGCTAGAGTGGGAATTAAACCCGCCGTTCTGATTTTCACCCCCTTGAAATCAGCCAGGGTGGCGATTGGTTTTTTGGCGAATATTCCGTCTAGAGCCTCAACGGCAATGTCCGCAACTTTTACCAGCCCTTTCTCACCATAGGTCTTTTTGTCTATCTCCGCCATCCGGGGGTCGTTTACAAAGGCTTCATATTCAAAGATGTTGTCCCAAAAGAAGGGGAGGCAGAGATCCCAGAGAGGAAAAGTGCCGCTCAGCCAAGGAATCCTCTCCCAGCCGATGTCCGCACGTCCGGCGATTACCGCATGCACTACCTCATTCACCGGAAAAAGACTCATCTTGGTTTCAAGTACGAGCCGTCCTCCAGACCTTTGCTCCAGTAGCTTTTGAAAACGTGGATAGGGATAGAATGTCCAGGTGTTGGCTGCCGGTCCGGGGTTGGTGGCAAAAATCCAGGAAATCTTCTGTGCTGGTGCCGCTTCGGCGCAGGCTCCCAGGAGTGATAATGACAATGTCAGGATTAAACTGAAGCTGGCAAAAACTCCCCAAAATTTCTTTCTTTTCATTTCAACTCACCTCCACGCAGAGTATTTTGGGCTTCTCCAGAATAGAATTAGATACCTTCCTCTCCTTTCCTCCTTTCTAAAAATTTGGCAGGGAAATAAAAGATTAGCATTTTTCCGGAATCTTCTCCCGAAGGCACATTAAGGCACATTAAGGTGAGATTATATTAACCCTTCCTCACTTTGTCAAGGCTCCCAACCAGGCTCCACCCAAGTTTACTCAGGCTGGAGAAAGATCTTTTCTTGACTTTTCATTCCCCATTTTATAATATCCAGCAAAAAAGTCTTTCCTCTGGAACCTGGCCTGATTAAAGCGCTCCGATCCCGCCTATCTGCCAAAGAGCAGTTCTTGCAAATAGGCGATGGAGTTTTAATGTTCGCCAAGGGCGTATCGAGAGGATGGATGACATTGAGAAGCTGATGGAGTTATTTTTGATGGTTTCGTAAAAAGTCCATCTGCGGCGTTGCACTTCACCCCCGCCCTGTTAGATCAGAAACTCCGCATTGAAGGTGTAGGGGGAGGATCTGATTTCCAAGAGGAAGATTCATCTTGCGGTTTATCTAACAGGGTGAATCGTTGCGGCGTACCTGTAAGTACGCCTCAGGATTGGCGCGCCTTGCATTTGATGTAGGGGCACGGTGACCGTGCCCCTACTTTTCCATCCAAATTTTGACTTTTTACGAAGCCATCAAAAATAACGGCTGAATTATAACCCTTTGCCGGGCGAAGAAAATAATAATAATAGAGGAGGAGTCTGAATGGCCAAGAAGAAGGTTTGCGTTATAAAGGGGGACGATGCGTCTCCGGAATTCGTAATTCCGACCGTAGAGCTTTTAGAAGGGATGAAGCTGGGGATTGAATTCTTTTGGCCCTTAACGGGTGAAGAAGCGATTCAGAAGCATGGGAAGGCGTTTCCCGAAGAAGCCAAGAAGATGGTAGACGGAGCGGACTGCACCCTGTTTGGTTCTAGCAGAGATATGACTGGGGGATTGGGATATTTAAGGTGGGGGAAGAAGACCTATGCCAATTTCAGGCCCGTCAAGTGGATGAAGGGGATGCGGAGTCCGTTAAAGAAGCCGGAGGGGATTGATTTCGTTGTGGTTCGTGAGAATCTTGAGGGCCTCTATCCGGGGCGGGAGGGAGAGATTGAGCGGTTGGAACCTTACGCCTGATCAAGGTGGGAGTTCTTCCACGACCCAATTCTGTAAGGCCGTGAAAGAGAAAATATAAAAAGAGAGATCCATTTTTAGGTTTTTTCCTTGACACCTTTTGTTTATCCAGTTAAGAGTGTTTTTAAAAATGTGATGGAGGAAACCAATGGACATGATGAACGTTTTGACCTACCTATGTCCAACAAAGATCTATATGGGTATCAATGCCCATGAGAAGCTAAAAGAGATTATTGCTGAACAGAAAGTGAAACGCTTGCTTTTGATGTGTGATCCGGGTGTGGTTTCCGGCGGAATTTATCGATTCCTAGAAAACGTCCTCTGAAGTTGAGAGAAGTTGGTGTTACGGAAGATCGGCTACCAGAGATGGCCCGCCAGGCATTTGAATCCAATTATAATCGTTGGAATCCTCGGTATACAACCATTGAAGATTTCCGTTCCCTCTTTGAGAAGGCTTTTTAAAAATTGGAGAAATATTTATGGACCAAAGCAGCAAGACCCATAAACTGATGGCATCCCCGCAAACCGTGCACACAGGCTTTTTTGACGCGAGCCTCCGCCCAGTTCTCACCATCGAATCCGGAGACACCGTGGTCATAAGCTCGATGATGTTGATGGATGGTCAACTTCGTGGCGGGATGACCCTGGAAGAATTGATTGCCACCCGACAGGCCTATACGGACCGTCAGGTTGGGGCTCATACCCTAACCGGCCCGATTTTCGTTAAAGGGGCCGAGCCGGGAGACGCGCTGGAAGTACGTATCCAAAAATTGGTGCCTGCCGACTGCGGGGTGAATTATCACTGGCCGGGAAGGTTTGACAGGGGCGGGCTCCCGGAAGATTTTGCCGAGGGGCAAATCAAGACGCTGCCATTGGACTTGGACAGAATGGAAACGACCTTCGCTCCCGGAGTGGTCATCCCCCTGAAACCTTTCTTCGGGGTGATGGGGGTCGCGCCCCGCGCGGGAGAAAAAAGGCCCTCCGCCATTCCGGATTATTTCGGCGGGAACATGGACAATAAAGAACTCGTCCCGGGAACGACTCTTTTTCTGCCGGTCATTGTGCCCGGCGCTCTTTTTTCCGCCGGAGATGCTCATGCCGTTCAAGGAGATGGGGAGGTAAATGTTACCGCCATTGAGACCGCCATGATGGAAGCCGTCCTGCAATTTTACGTCCGCAAAGATATGAAAATTGAGAGACCCATGGCGGAGACGCCCCACCACTGGATCACCATGGGGTTCCACGAGGACCTGGATGAGGCCGTTAAGATTGCCCTGCGGGATGCAATTCAATTCCTATCCCAAACAAAAGGATTAACCTTGGATGACTCCTATGCCCTATGCAGTCTGGCGGTTGATTTGCGGGTCACCCAAATCGTCGACGGCAATAAAGGAATTCACGCCATGATCCCGAAGGCGATTTTTAAAAATTAAAAACGGGAAAAAGGGCAGGCCTAAGTGACAAATATTACTACAAGGAGGAGAGTAAAATGAAGAAAATGAAGGTTGTTGCGTTTAACGGCAGCCCTCGCAAGGACGGCAATACATCCATCCTCATCAAAAATCTTTTCAACGAACTCGAAAAACAAGGGATAAAAACCGAATTGGTGCAACTGTCGGAAAAGGAACTCCGGGGCTGCATCGCCTGTTACAAGTGTGTTGAAAATAAGGACCTGCATTGTGCGGTAAAAAGTGACGCAGCCAACGAATATATCGAGAAGATGCTCGGGGCAAATGGGATTATCCTGGGTTCGCCCGTCTATTTTAATGATGTTACGCCTGAAATGAAGGCTCTTATTGATCGTACCGGTTATGTGTCCAGGGCCAACGGCAGAATGTTTAGGAACAAGATCGGTGCTGCAGTAGCTGCAGTACGCCGGACAGGCGCAGTTCACACTCTTGACACCATGAATCATTTTTTCCTTAGTGGAGAGATGATCATTGTTGGTCGCAGTATCGGTTTCGGCAGGGAAAAGGGAGAAGTGGAAAAGGATGAAGAAGGGATGCAGCTGGTGAAATCACTCGGGCAAAGGATGGGCTGGTTACTAAAAAAAATCCATGGGTAATTTTTCTTACCCCTTGATAGTTGATGATTTCGTAAAAAGTCGTCACTCCGGTGAAAACCGGAGTCCAGGAAGTTTATAAGTTCTTGAAAGAACTGGATTCCGGCTTTCGCCGGAATGACAGAAAAACGTTTTTTCAGACTTTTTACGAATCCATCATAGTTGACTCACAAAAATTGGCTAAGAAAACAAAAAAAATTAACCTCATCAATTCAAATATTGTTGTCGTTTGAGACTCTGAATTCGGGGGGAATCAAGGAATATCAAGATTAAAGACCCCGCGATCCAAAGATTCTTGTTTTCCTCCGGGGGGAAAATTAAATGGTCACCTTAAACTTAGGGATAAACCGATTACTAAGAGTCAAGAGCAGACTTGACCCCCGATCCACTGGCCTGATATTCATTAAGCCTGACTTCCCTCCCTTCGTTTACGCCTTTTGAGGGAGCCGATATTCTTTGAGCGCGGAAATAATCTCATCCAGGGGTGTTTGCGTGGGAAAAATGAGCGCCACCCCCATCTCTTTTAATTTCTCCCTATCTCTTTTGGGAATGGTCCCGCCCACAACGAGTGGAATGTCATCAATTTTCTGCTCGGTCATTTTCTTTAAAACCACTTCGGTTAATATGAGGTGGGCGCCGGAAAGCATGCTCAAACCAACAAAGTCCACATCCTCCTGGACTGCAGCCCTGACGATTTCTTCTGCGGTGCGATGAATTCCCAGATAGATCACTTCCAT
>Ga0180009_10000832_pt1 | contig 39682 bp, 41 predicted proteins | sample OS_PC_MetaG_FD_123537 | JGI IMG/M metagenome (GOLD analysis project Ga0180009, IMG submission 123537) | Groundwater microbial communities from the Aspo Hard Rock Laboratory (HRL) deep subsurface site, Sweden - OS_PC_MetaG | ecosystem: Environmental > Aquatic > Deep subsurface > Groundwater... | reverse complement strand
GGGATATGTAAGCTCAGGTTGCATGCCGAGGTTTCTACCAACCTCGTAAAATAGGTAGAGCAAAATATAGTCGCAGACGACTATTCTTACGCTGTAGCAGCTTAATGCTACCGGTCTTCCGGCCTACTCCTGCGCGGCCGGAAAGAACGTCGACTAGCGGGATAGCCTTTCGCGCGCGCCTGCCGCACGAATGGCGAAATTCAGTAGGATAGTGCCGAAAGCCTCTTGTTCTGGAGGGGGTAAGGCACGATAAGCAACTAAACAGAACTAAGCATGTAGATATCGGGAGGGGAGTATTTTCGGACGCGGGTTCAACTCCCGCCGCCTCCACCATTTCATGGTCCAGTACAGACCGAAGAAGTACAGAAAGCCCGCATTCCATAAGGTTTGTGGGCTTTTTTGTGTCCGGGGTTGTGCAAGGAAAACCATTGCAATCCGGGGGTAACTGGGGGGTAACATTGGGGGTATATGGTGCCATGTGCAAGGCAGTTATCCCCATGGCTGTAAAAAATATTGTTAGGCAAGAGAGGAGCCCTGTGTGGCCCAATCACTCACAGGCGCGGCGATCCTCCCACCATTTTTTCGCCAACTATTAGATTTTGTTCGACATATTCTCTGTGGATTCGACGACTTGTACACCGTGCCGGTAGATAATCGAGTCCATGGAGGAGGCAATGCCGAACTATTTTGTGCGCGATTCCTGCGGGCATTGCCACTTCCGACGTCGGGTACCCATTTCCCTCCGTCCGGCCATGAAAAAATCGGAAATAAAAATTACGCTGAAGACAAGTCGGCTTGCCGAGGCAAAGCTCTTAGCGCGGCTTACGCTCTCCAGACGGTAAAAAAAACAGGTTCATCCACGGATTCAGCGGATGAATTTTCCGGCTATCTTTTCGCGAACCGCCGGCATTGTTTAGATACGATCTGTTCGATGCGTTGCAGGGCCGGATAGACGCCGTAATCAGCCTCGAATGCCTCGCGTACGGGCACGAGGTGTTCCTGAAGCAGTGAAGCAGCCTCTTCCAGCAGATTGCCGAGAAACCGAGGTCGTACATCGCACGCCCTGGCAAGTGCTTCCCAGTGAGACGGGGTGATCAGGCAGGGGTTGCGCTCGCTCCCGACCTCAAAGGCGAGATGCTGATCAATACGCTCGATCGCGCGGGTACACACCAGGTCATAAAACGGCGCCAGACGGGTCTGGCCATCCGGCAAGTGCAGCAGGGAGAGATTCTTGGCGTGACCGTCCGAGTTGCCCGCCAGGACATTGAATATCTGCCAGCGCAACAGGTGCTGCGCGTCAATGGCCGGTTCGCTGGAAGCCTCCTGCACCAGGCGGTAACACTCGGCAAAGGACGGGCCACCGTGCTCCTGGTATTTCTTTTCGTGTCCAAGGCCCAGGGCCTGACAGAAATCTTCCTGATGCAACCGCCACACCCCGCCGCCTTCATTCCGCAGTCGGTCGTAGCGGGTGATCTGCGCATAGCGGGTCCGCCCGCTTGAGCGCATGACGATGTCCACCACCGGCAAACCGATGGCCCTTGCGAGTCTGGTTGTGAAAGTTTCATACGCGGGTAGATGGTGATAGTCCGCCAGCTCGAATTTCAGGATGTGGCTGGAGGGCGCCTCGCCTTGCGGCAGGAAATACCGGCCGTCATGCACCAGCACCGGACACTTGTCCTGGGCTCCGGCAAGCGACAGCCGCGGACGCTGGCCCGCCGGCCAAGCCGCAGGGATCGCGCCCCGTCGCGCCACCAGGTCGACCAGCTCCTTTTCCGTTAGCTCCCTGTACTGCTCCTCCTGTGCAGGCCGAAGGCCTTCCGGCAAGACCGACAGCGCCCCGGCGCATTCGCCGCCGAAAGCGAGCAGCAGATCGAAATCCGTATCTGGCAGCTTGAGGTCGCGGACAAGGCGCTCGCGCACCGTCCCTTCGGGCAGCAGATTGGCGAAGAAACGATGGGCGATGCCGCTCTCGGGAGCAAATTCGCGGGCCGTGAGCGGCAGGCTGCGGGAGATGGCAAAGCCCCCGCCCGCAAGCCATTCCGGGTCGTAATGAAACCCCATGGCTCCAAACGGGTTGCGCCGGAGTTGACCTGCCAGGCGCTGCGCATGCCAGACATTCAGGGCATCAACCACACTCATTGGGATTCCCCTGCGGTCTGGCCCGGGCAAACCCCGGACGCCCCTCGTCCGCGCGGCTGAATTACCACCTCCAGGCCAAGGGTGCGAAGCGCCTTCAAAATCTTGCCGATCTCGGCAGTCTCCTTGCCCCGTTCAAACTCGGACAAAAAACGGGGGCTCATATTGCCAAGCCCGGAAACGGTCTCAAGCGTCAGACTCCGGCGCTTGCGATGAGCGCGCACGAGACGGCCAAGTTCTTGAGCGTTGTGAATTGCGCCGTAAGAGATATCATCTTGGTTCATAATTTCCTCCCAACAAAACGTATCGTACGGTACAAATTATCACCATGACTGTTTTAAAACAAGAAAAATGTAACGTACGGGATAAAAATAAGAATGGACGCCGTAAAAAAACAGAAAATATCACGTACGGGAATGTGGCAGGGTTAGGGTAACGCTGGTTTGCCTGTAAAGATATTCCGGTTCACCCACAAATTCTCTGGAAGAAGTGTAAAGAATTTTGTGTAAATCGTAGAGGGGTCTTATCTCATCGCCAGTCAGTGTGCGACTGTCCACCTTAACACACTGTCCTATTTACTGGGGCCACCTCTCAGTGTGATTCGGACGGCGGAATTGAAAACAACCGGAACCTTGTGGTTTGTTGCGGTCGCTTATTTTAGGTTAGTTAGTTAACCTAAAATAAAACAGGCTCTATTTTAGGTTTCTGGGACAGTGTGCGCATTCACTGTCAGTCTTGGCGGCAGACACGCTTGGGCAACAGGAAGCTCTCGCCAGTTGGTGGTATAGGAGGGCGATTTCATAGCCTGTTTATGGTGCCAGGGTTTGCTCAGCCCGGCAGAGGCGTACTGGAGCGTGTCCGTGCCCCAGCGTTGGTTGATCCGGTCAAGGGCCTGGGAAAGGTTGTCCCGGTTCCTGCGGGGGGTGGCGAATAGGTTGCCCTGGTGGATATGGGCCGGGATCAGATCGGTGAGGACCACCCCCACCTTCTGGTAGGCATACCCCGGCCGGAACAGCTCTTTGAGGCAGCGCACCGCCTGTTCGATCAGCTCGGCCGTGTCCGAGGTGGGGCAGGGCAGGGCAATGGTTCTGCTGTTGGCATACTGGGGCAGGTCGGTGCGAAAACGGTTGGTGGTGAGGTACAGGGTGAGGCATCCGGCCTTGAGCTGTTGGCCACGGAGCTTCTCGGCTGCACGGGAGACATAGGAAGAAGCTGCCTCGCGCATCTCATGGAGATCACTTGCCAGGGCGCCAAATGATCTGGAGCAGGCGATGGATTGTTTGGGCACCGGGCCCTCCTCTAAGGAGAAACAGGAGAGGCCCTGCAGCTCATGCATGGTCCTGATTCCGGTGATGCTCAGGTGCTTTCTGATCCAGGTCTCGTTGGCCCGGCTCAGGTCGTAGGCGGTGCGGATGCCTTGTCCGGCCAGTTTCCGTGTGGAGCGGCCACCGATGCCCCACACCTCCCCCGCCTCGATATTCTTCAGGACAGCATCAATATCGCTGCCCGGCAGTATGGCAAACACCCCGCCATGCTCCGGGATTTTTTTGGCCAGGCGGTTGGCGATCTTGGCCAGGGTTTTGGTGGGGCCAAAGCCGATGGAGACCGGGATGCCGGTCTGCTGCCGGATGGTGTTCCGGATGTTCTCGCCGGTTCTGCGCAGGGTCTCCTCGCCGGCCAGAGGCAGCCGGATAAAGGCCTCATCGATGGAATAGATCTCCACTTGGGGCTCCAGCCGGCTCAGGATTTCCATGACCCGTTGGGACATGTCGCCGTACAGGGCATAGTTGGAGGAGAAGGTCCGGACCTGATGACGCTCGAGCAGGGGTTTGCATCGGAAATATGGCTCCCCCATCGTGATGCCCAGTTCCTTGGCCTCGTTGGAGCGGGCGATGATGCAGCCGTCGTTGTTGGAGAGCACGACCACCGGTTTGCCCGCAAGCTCGGGGTTGAACACCCGTTCACAGGAGACATAGAAGTTGTTGCAGTCGATCAGGGCAAAGATGGCTGGCATGGGGCAGGCCTACAGGGCGTGGACCACGAAGGCGACCACCCCCCAGATCTCGCAGGTGTTTCCTTCGGTCATGATGATATCTGCATAGTCGGGGCTTTCTGCCTTCAAGCAGATGTTCTCCCCGTTTTTAACCAGCCGTTTCACGGTCAGCTCATTGTTGACCACCGCGATCACCACCTTGCCGCTGATCGGCTCAAGGGACCGATCCACCACCAGGATGTCGTTGTGGTGGATGCCGGCCCCGAGCATGGAGTCGCCTGCCACCCGGACAAAGAAGGTGGCGGCTGGGTTGGGTACCATGAGTTCGTTGAGGTCGAGCCTGCCTTCGATGTAGTCGTCCGCCGGGCTTGGAAATCCCGCGGAGACGCTGCAGGCAAAGAGGGGGCGTTTCAGTTCGCCTTTGCGGTCGAAGGTATAGACCGCTGAGATGGTTGGGGAGGAGGAAAGGTTCATGGTCCCAATATACAGGATATGCCTGTGGGTGTCATTGAGGAGAAAAGCGATAAGCAACAGAATGCCACGATCATCCGCATGACCGCCAAGGTGTGGAGTTTTTGGCAAGCATTCTGGTTTGAAAAATATGTTCGATTTTTGGATCAGCAGCGAATGATGCAGCGGTGTTGGTATTGATTGGCTCAACTCAAAACCAAGGCGGAATTATAAGTACAGGGAACCTTGAAAAAATCGTGTCGAATAATTTTCCGTCATCCCGGGGGAAGCCGGTATCCAGTAATCTCGGGAGGTTCTCAAAAAACTGAACACGGTTTTCACCGGTGTGACGAATTGTGCAAAGGTCCCTAAAGTGTTCCTGTAACCTGCGGCGCCGACACCGACGAATTATGGGGGCGCGAGTTGTCATACATTGTATGAAACTACGATTAAACGAAGACCCTATGGAGTCTGCCCGGCAAGGGAGTCGTTCATGCCTCGAAAGAAACGCAACGATTTTCCCGGGGATTGTGTCATTGTGTGCCGCGGCTCGGGTCTCCTTGATCGGGTGGTCATCTTTTTCGCAAATTCATTACATCCCAAAGAGACTCCCGAGCCGTTATTTGAATTCCTTTGCAATTTTATGAGGCAGCAGTGATGTCCTTTGTCAATGGACGACCCCTCCTCCCCGGTCAATGACCGTGGGCGGCTTCCGATTCCTTGACAGTTTTGTGCAATGTCCCCGCGGGGTGCTCGGGTGGAGCGTAAATAACGTAAACCTTGAGCGGTTTATCCCCTTCGTTGATAATATTGTGCCAGAAGCCGGCTGGGATAAGGATGGCCCATTCATCTGAAACTTTTTTGTCGAAAGTCATTGTATCCTTCGACGCGCCCATCACAACACGGGCATTCCCTTTTTCAACACGGATGAACTGATCGCCCTCGTCGTGCTTCTCGAGGCCTATCTCCCCGCCTGGATTAACCGACATGACGGTCATCTGAAGGTTTTGCCCCGTCCACTGCGCGGCACGGAAATTTTCATTTTGTTCTGTCAGATCTTCGATGTTGACCACCCACGGCTGCTTGCCGTAATCCTTACCGACGGTTCCTCCCGCAATCGATAAGCCCGCCGTAATCATAACAAACAAAGCAACCATAAAAACTTTTTTCAGCATGCCCTTTCTCCTGTAGGAATAGATTTTTTATTGCCGCTGCCTCATGGGATTATACACACAATCCTCAGGCAAATCGTTGCGTTTCTTTCGAGGCATGAATTCGACTCCCTTGCCAAAATGGTGCAGGCGAACGGGGGACGGGAAATTCATAGGCTCCTTCGGTGTTACATTGATAATTAGCGTGTTACCGAGCACCATACCTGGTGTTTTTTAAAAAAGCAAAAAAAATCGGTGGAGACGTTCATCGGGGGGCAGGGGTGTCTTTCCGGGACAAAAGCTGGATAAGTTCGGTGCCGTGATCCTCGTATGCCGCACGAATGAGTTCTTTGAGCGGGGCGCGAATAGTTGCCAGTTGGGGCAAGGGCGGGATTACCGGCAGATACTGTTCCGGCGGCATTGGCGGATCGATGCGCATTTTTCGCTCCAGGCTTCCGGCCATCCCCACTTCCATGCCGCCCTCCATGCTGCCAGACTTGTTGGGATTTCCCAGGGTTTTGAGGAAGCCCATGATGGAGCCCAGGTCGTTTTTCCGGTAAAAGGTTTCAATTTCTTCGGAGATTTCCTCTCGGTATTTTCTGAGTTCATCGAACTTTGTCCGGTATTCGGCCACATGCGTCTCCAAGCGCTCGTAGCAGTCAAATATCATATTTTTAAAGCGACCGCTATGGGTGAGGCCGTGGATAGGTACCCCGGAAAACACCCTTTGCCGGATGGTGGCGGATTCGGTGAGGTAAGGGTCGTAGCAAAAAGCCGCCGGCAACCCGGTGAGCGCAAAGAATTGGTATATAAGCTCTTCGTCTTTAAGGATAATGTAGATGCGGATCAGGTCAAAGCTGATCCGTTTTTCGAGAATAAGGGAGTATTGCCTGGTTTTTTCGGCAAAGTCCAGTTTGTCTTCCTCGATGAGTTTGCGAAAGCCGAAATAACGGTCCGCTATCTCCTTTTTTATCTCATAGGCAAGTACTTCGTGGATGTCCGGGGTGTACGGGCTCATTCAACGCCTTCCTTTTGTGTCTCTCTTGCCAAAAATGTAGCCCTGCGTGTCAAGTGTAGCACGGACCAGAGAGGTACAGGCAATAAATTTTCAGCCCAGGATCAGCCCTTGGGCAAAGGAGATCAGGGGGCGCATGATTTTCGGGATGACACCGGTATAGAACAGGGCCAGCAGGATGAAGAAGCCCACGGGCTCCAGCTTGTTGTACACCCTGGCAAGATTGTGGGGAAGAAGATTGCTGAGCACCTGGCTGCCGTCCAGGGGCGGGATGGGGATCAGGTTGAACACGGCCAGCATCACGTTTATCCAGACGCTGGCGGCAATCATCTGGATGAGCGGCCAGAAGATCGCCATGGGCAGCAGGTTGGCGAACGGGATCAGCAGCCGGACGGCAAGGCCGCTGACCACGGCCAGAGCCAAGTTGGCGGAAACCCCGGCCAGTGAAACCCAGATCATGTCCCTCCGCGGGTTTTCAAAATAACGGGCATCCACCGGCACCGGTTTGGCCCAGCCGATCTTCATGATCAGAAAGGCCAAAACCCCGAGGGGGTCGAGATGCTTCAGCGGATTGAGGGTGAGTCTGCCCAGGCGTTGGGCGGTGGGGTCGCCAAACCTGTAGGCGATATAGGCGTGGGCAAACTCGTGCACCGTGAGGGCCAGCAGAAACGGCGGGGCAAGGATGGCAATTTCCTGAATGAGTTTAGGGATGTCCATGGGCGGTATCGTGATCCGGGAGGGAGAAATGTTCCTTGATAAAGGCGGTTTCCGTGGCCCGGTCGTGCACCAGGCCGTCAAGGCGGGCGTTGAGCAGGCAGCGCAGGATGGTACCATAGAGCGGCCCCGGCAGGTAGCCCATTTTTTCCAGGTCGTTGCCGTCGGTTTCCGGCTTCAGTTGGCTCCACTCCGTGACATGAAGGGAAACGGCCTTTTTTCCGGATTTCTTTTTGGTGATCCCCATGAGGTGCAGGAGTCCTTCCGGGGAAAGATCCTTGAGCAGGTGGTAGAGTCCGCTGGGGCTTTCCGGCATGGCGCGCTTCATGATCTGTCCAATTCGGGTAACAGCGAGTTTTTCCCGGACAAGAAACTGCCGCTGCGTAGGCGGCACCTCGAAGCGTTCGCAAAAGGCGGACAGCTCCCGGGTGGTGAGGCCGGTCATGAGGGCCAGCAGATAGACCAGCCACTGTCGGCAGGGCTGGTCCAGGTAGAGGAGCCGATGCCAGGCCAGAACCTGTCGGGTTTCTTCCAGGATCGTGGAGAGCTTCGGGTCGATGCGGAGGGTGGGGTGGAGGAAGCGCAGCAGCCCCAGATCAGCCATGCGGTGTATGGCCGGGATCGGGTTTTCCTCGGAAAGGATGCTGGTGAGTTCGTTGAAAAACCGCTTGCCGGAGAAGCGGTCGAACAGCTCCATCTTCACCGCGTTTTTGATGAGCTTCTCCGTATGCTTGCCGATCTTGAAGCCCATGCGCTGCTCAAAGCGGATGGCGCGGAAGATCCGGGTCGGGTCTTCCACAAAGCTTAGGTTGTGCAGGATTCTGATCTGCCGGTCTTTCAGGTCGTTCTGGCAGTTGAAAAAATCAACCAGGGTGCCGAAGGTGTCCGGGTTGAGGTGGATGGCCATGGCGTTGATGGTGAAATCTCGCCGGTAGAGGTCGAGCTTGATGGAGCTCAGTTCCACCGTGGGCATGGCGGCCGGATATTCGTAGTATTCAAGGCGGGCGGTGGCGATGTCGATCTTGAGGCCGTCGGGCAGGGTTACCACGGCGGTGCCGAATTTTTCATGGGTGCGCACCCTGCCGCCGAGTTTTTTCCCCAGCTTTTTGGCATAGGCCAGGCCATCGCCCTCGATGACCACATCCAGATCGAGGTTTTTGATATGCAGCAGCAGGTCGCGGACAAACCCTCCCACCGCGTAGGCATGGCCGCCGGTTTCCTGCGCCGCCTCGCCCAGGGTTTGCAGCAGGGTGATGATTTCGCGGTTTAAAACCTCCGCCATCAGGCCGGTGAGGTTGCGGTTGCGGGCCGTGGAGGGCTGATCGGTGCCGGTCAGCAACCGGCGCGGGATGTGGGCCGGATCGTTGACCAGCAGGTGGAGAAGGTCGGTGCGGGTAATGACCCCCGCAACCTTGCCTTCTTCCACCACCGGAATGAAGCGCTGGCGGTTTTCGATGATGAGTTCCTGGATGTCGGCCAGGCAGGCGGTGGGGGGCAGGGTGGCGAAGTCGGTGGTCATATAGTCGCTCACCGGCGAGTTTCCCAAGCCAAGGTGGATGGACTTTCCCGCCACCAGCCGGGAGATGAGGCCCACCGGCTCGTGCCGGTCATTGACGATGAGCAGCACCGTGATGTTGTAGCGGTTGAGCATCTCATCCGCCTCGCTGATCGTCAGCGTCGGCGGGCCGGAGATCACCGGCGCGGACATCAGCTCCCTGGCCAGACGCCGGGGGCGGACATGCTTGTGCAGGAGCTGGATCAGTTTTTCTTCCGCCTCGATCAGGGTGAGATCCTTGATGGTGGCCGAGGCGGCCGAGGCATGGCCTCCGCCCCCGAAATCCCGGGCAATGGCCCCGGCGTTTACCTCCGGGATCCGGCTGCGGGCAATGAGGAGGGTGCGCCCTGCCATGTGGGTCAGGGCAAAGAGGGTGTCGAGGTTTTCCATCACCATGAAGCGGCGGACAATGACGGAAAATTCGTCAATATATTCAGGCAGTTCTATCTTGGCCACCACCAGGTCCAGACCGTGGATGGTGTAGGTGTGGGCGGATTTGATCAGGGCGTGGAGCAGGGTGACTTCCTGGCTGGTGAGTTCCTGGGCGATGAACTGGGAGATGGCGTTGAGGTTCGCGCCCTGACCAAGCAGCCAGGCCGCGGCCTCCAGATCCTCGGGGCAGGTGGTGTCGAAGGCGAAGTTGCCGGTGTCCTCGTAGATGGCCATGGCCATGAGGGTGGCCTCCTCCGGGGTGAGCCGGATCCCTTTTTCCCGGAAGAGGCGGACAAAGATGGTGGTGGTGGAGCCCACGGGCCGGACGTGTTCCACCGAGCCGTGCAGATCTTCCGGGGTGTCCGGGTGGTGGTCGTAGAGGTGGATGTCCAGGCCGGGGTTGTTCAGGCATTGGCTGAAATCGCCGATGCGCGAGCCCTGGCGGGTGTCCACCACGATGAGCCGTTGGATCTGATCCTGGGGGATGTTTTTCAAGCGCTGAAAGGTGTAGTGGTATTGCACCGACTGGGCGAGGAAGTCCCGCAGGTTTTTTTCCTGGGAGCCGGAAAAGGCAAGCACCGCCTCGGGGTAGAGCTTGTGCGCGGCGATCATGGAGGCCAGCCCGTCAAAATCGGCGTTTACATGGGTGGTGATGACTTCCATAGCTGGTGAGGCCTCCGCAGGGTGTGTGCCTATTTCTTTTTTCAACTATAGACCATCGGGGGCGGGGTGACAATGGATGGAGCGGGGCAGGGAGGGAAAATCAGCCCCGGGGGTGGAATTTCCGGTGGGCGGACTTGAGGCGGTTGCTGTCCACATGGGTGTAAATCTGGGTGGTGGCGATGTCGGCATGGCCCAGCATCATCTGCACGGAGCGGAGATCCGCGCCATGTTCCAGCAGGTGGGTGGCAAAGGAGTGGCGGAGCATGTGGGGGCTGATCTTCTTGACGATGCCGTTCAGGCGCGCGCTTTGCCGGACGATCTGCCAGAAACGCAGACGGGTCATGGGCTTGCCGTGCCCGGTGACAAAGAGGAGATCGCTGGTTCTTTTTTTGAGAATCCTCGGGCGGCCGTTTTGGGTGTAGATTTTGAGGTACTCCCGGGCCGCCTCGCCAAAGGGGATGAGCCGTTCCTTGGAGCCCTTGCCGAAAACCCGGACATAACCGCCCATGAGATTGACCCCGGCCAGGGGCAGATTGACCAGCTCCGAGACCCGCATGCCGGTGGCGTACAGCAGGTGCAGCATGGCGTGGTTGCGCAGGGCCAGGGCATTGTCGTTGGTTGGCGGGGAAAGAAGCCGGTTCACCTCGGGGATGGTGAGCACCTTGGGCAGCGGCCGGCCCGGCTTGGGCAGATCCAGGATACCGCAGGGATCAACGGTGAGATATTTTTCCGCCAGGAGAAACTTGAAAAAAGCGCGCAGCGAGGAGATCCGCCTGGCATTGCTGCGGCTGGAGATGCCCTGGGCGTGGCAATGGGCCAGGTAGGCGCGCAGGTGGCCGGCGTCAACTTGGCTGAGTTGGGTAAGGCGCTGCGGACGAAGAAAATCAAGAAAGGAAACAAGGTCGGCCTGATAGGCCAGGATGGTGTTGGCAGCCAGGCGGCGTTCCAGGCTGAGGTACTGGATGAACTGGTCGAGAAAAGGCTCGGAAAAAAGAGACGCTCCGCCGGATGAAGAGGAGGGAGCCGGCAACTGGGGCCGGGCCCGGTCGGAGCGTGGGCAATGATCAGCGGGTTTTCCTCGTTTGGGTTTCATTCGAGGAAGAGCGGCACGTTAGTCGCGCTCGGTACGCATCATGAGCTTGCGGAGTTTCCGTTTGGACTCGGCCTGCTTGCGGCGGCGTTTGTCGCTGGGTTTTTCGTAGTACTCGCGGCGCTTGAGTTCCTTTTTCATCCCATCGAGCTGCATTTTCTTCTTGAGCAGCCGGATCGCCTGTTCGATATCCCCTCTTACCTCTATTTCAATCATGATCTCTCCAGTATGCGGGTTGCAACGTCACGTTTCAGAATTTTCAGCCAACGCCTGCTTCAGAACAACTTGAAATGGCGCAGATTTTTAAAAAGAAACCGTTTATATAGCCGATCCTTGCGCTGATTGTCAAATATTTTTTTCCGGCGCGACCCGGGAAGGGAAGATCTTGCCCGGGTTGAGGATGTTGCGCGGGTCAAAGAGTTTTTTGATCTGTTGCATGAGCGCCAGGGTCGGCGGGTCAAGCTCCATGTCCAGATAGGGCGCCTTGGTCAGGCCGATGCCGTGTTCGCCGGACAGGGTGCCGCCCAACCGCAGCACCTCCTCAAAAAGAAGCTGCTTGGCGGTGTTGGCCTGGCGCACCTCTTGCGGAATATTCCGGTCCAGCATGATATTGACATGGATATTGCCGTCTCCGGCGTGGCCGAAGGTGAAGATGACCACCCCGAGTTCCCTGCTCAATTTTTCGGTGCAGGAGACCAGCTCCGGCAAGCGGCTGCGGGGGACCACCACGTCTTCGCTCATCTTGTGGGGCTTGAGGCTGAAGGCCGAAGGCGAGATGGCGCGCCGTGCTGCCCAGAGCTGCTCGGCCTCGGCTTCGTTTGCGGCGGTACGGCTCTGGAGGATTCCCGGTTGGGTCTGTAAAAAATCCGTGAGTTGGCGGGTGGCAAGGGGCACGGTATCCTTCTGTCCGTCAAGCTCGAGAAGCAACAGGGCTCCGGCTTCCTCCGGAAAAGGGAACGGCAGTTTGTCCCGGACAATGGCCAGGGCGGTGCGGTCCATGTATTCCAGGGTGCAGGGAGTATGGCGGGCGAGGATGGCCGCCACCAGGGAGGCTGCCTCGACCATGCCTGTGCAGAGAACCAGCAGGGTGGCGCGGGCCTCCGGGGCGGGGAGGAGCTTGACCGTGATCTTGGTGATGATGGCCAGGGTGCCTTCGGACCCCACCAGCAACCGGGTAAGATCGTAGCCCACCACCCCCTTGGCGGTCCTGACCCCGGTATGGATGAGGCTGCCATCGGGCAGCACCGCTTCCAACCCAAGGATATAGTCGCGGGTTACCCCATACTTCACCGCGCTCGGGCCACCGGCGCATTCGGCCACATTGCCGCCCATGGTGCAGAACTGCAGGCTGGCCGGGTCCGGCGGGTAATAGAGGTTGTGGCGGGCCGCCTCTTTGCGCAGATCGCCGGTGATCACCCCCGGCTCTACCACCCCGATCTGATTGGCCGGGTCGATTTCCAGGATGCGGTTCAGGCGGCTCATGGCCATGACCAGGCCGCCCGCCACCGGCAGGGCGCCGCCGGTCATGCCGGTGCCCGCCCCCCGCGGCACCACGGGAAACGGGGTGGCGGAGGCGAGTTGCATGATGCGGCACACTTCCTCGGTGGAGCCGGGGAAGGCAACGGCCACGGGGAGATATTCCTGGCCGGTGCCGTCATAGGAGTAGCAGGCCAGCTCTTCCGGGAGTGTGGTTACCTGATCCTGGCCGACAATTTCCCGCAATCGTTGGATGGCATGCTGATTCATGGAGGTGTTTTCCGCCTGGCAGGAGTTTTTCCGGGTAGCTGTAAAAAACCCTACAAAAGAAGCAGGGAACTTATTATAAGGATAACGTGCCTTGGCGGGCACTTCATGATTGCGCCGCCTTGGCAGCAGGATTCCTTACAATTCAGTACGCAACTATTCGGAAAAAAGCTATGGAAAATAAAGCTGAGTTGAGCAGCTTGTCTGCTCAAACGAAACTTATACCCCCTGGGTGCAAAGCTGAGTTGAGCAGCTTGTCTGCTCAAACGAAACTTATACCCCCTGGGTGCAAAGCTGAGTTGAGCAGCTTGTCTGCTCAAACGAAACTTATACCCCCTGGGTGCAAGATTCGTCTGGCGCTGATCGCCGGGGGAAAATCCGGCGAGCGCGAGGTTTCGCTGGCCGGGGCCACAGAGGTGGAGCAGGCGCTCAACCGGGAAAAATATGAGGTTCGCCGTTACGATCCGGCCACGGACCTGGCCCGGTTGGCAGCGGATGCCGAGACGATCGATATGGCCTTTATCCTGCTCCATGGGCCCTTGGGTGAGGACGGCACCATGCAGGGCTTTCTCGATCTGCTGGGCATTCCCTACCAGGGGGCCGGGGTGTTGGGTTCCGCCCTGGCCATGGACAAGAATCTGGCCAAGGTGTTGTATAAGCAGGCAGGGCTCACAGTGGCCGCCTGGGAGATGGCGCAGCCGGAGGATCAGCAGAATCCCGGCCGGTTGCTTTCGCATCTTTCCCTGCCCGTGGTCATCAAGCCCATCCGCCAGGGATCCAGCCTGGGGATGAGCCTGGCCCGCAGCGAAGAGGATCTGGTGCAGGGGCTGGCCAAGGCGTTCACCTTCGACAGCGAGGTCATGGTGGAACAGTATGTGCGGGGGAGGGAGATCACCGGCGGGGTGCTTGGCAACAAGGAACTCGCCGCCCTGCCCCTGGTGGAGATCATCCCCGGCGAGGAGTTCGCCTTTTTTGATTATCAGGCCAAATACCAGGCGGGCGCGTCCCGGGAGGTGTGCCCGGCGGAGCTGGATCCCGAGATAACCGCCAGGGCGCAGGCGATGGCGCTGACCGCGCACCGGGCTTTGCATCTCAAAGGCTACAGCCGGACAGACATGATTGTTGCCGAGGATGGCATCTATGTGCTTGAGACCAACACCATTCCGGGGATGACCCCCACCAGCCTGCTGCCCCAGGCGGCCGCCGCCCATGGCTTGCCTTTTCCTGCCCTGCTCGACCGGCTGATCGAGCTGGCCTTGACCAAGGAATGAGGCCGGCGCCAGATTTTTTGAAACAAAGCGGATGGATTTGCTATACTTTGTAACGAGGCGTGACACGACTCCGGCGGGATACCGCCGAAGAATTCAGCGGAGCATCTGTCTTGACAGAGCGTGCGGCGGGAAATACAGGGCTTACCGCCCTGATTGTCGAGGATGATCAGGCTGTTTGCGATCTTTTGCGAAGGATCGTGGAAAGCCAGGGCTACACCGTTGTGGTCTGTCCCGCCGCCGCCTCGGCCAAGGCCGCATTTGCCGCCTCCTTCCCGCATCTCGTTCTCATGGACTGGATGCTGCCGGATATGGACGGGCTTGAGCTCTCCAGAACATTCCGGGCCTCGGAACGGGGGAAATACCTCACCATCCTGATGATTTCCGGCAAGGACAGCCCGGAGGACATTGCCACGGCCATTGCCGCCGGGGTCAATTATTTCATGGCCAAGCCCGTTGAGCGGAGGGTGCTCGATATCTGGTTGTCCGCCGCCGCTCAGCAGGTGCGCGATTGCCTGCAGCGGGAGGAGGACGACCTGGCCCTGGCGGAAATGCAAAAGGAGCTGGTGGACAACAATCTCCAACTGGAAGAAGCGCTGAGCCGGGCCAACGCCATGACCATGGAGGCGGAGCAGGCCTATGTGGAAATCAATCAGATATTCAAGACCGTTGCCGGGGGCATTATCCTGGTGGACAAGCATTGCAATCTTCTGCGCTGCAACGACTCCTTTCTCAAGATGGCCGGAATGACCAGGGAGAAGTCCCAGAACCACAAATGTTACGAGATCTTCCATTCCTGTCTGTGCGAAACAGAGGCGTGCCCGCTCCAGCAGGTCAAAAAAGGGGAAAAGCGCGTTGAGCGCGAGATCGAACGGGTGGGCCGGAATGGGCAGAACGTCCATTACAGCATCGTTTCCACGCCTTTCAAGGGGCCGTCCGGGGATCTCATCGGGATTGTCGAGCATATCATCGATATCACCGAACGGGTCAAGGCCGAGAAATCCCTGGCCGAAAGCGAGCGTCGCTACAAGGAACTCAGCCTGGTTGATGAGCTGACCAAACTTTTTAACAAGCGGTACTTCAACACCCATCTGCAGCTTGAGGTTGAGCGGGCGAACCGGCACGGCCATCCGCTTTCCCTGCTCCTTCTGGATATCGACAATTTCAAGCACCACAACGACACATACGGACATGCCGATGGAGACCGGGTTTTGGCCCGGTTGGGCCAGGTGATCGCGGAGTCGCTCCGGGTCAATGATGTTCCCTGCCGGTACGGCGGGGAGGAGTTCACCATCATCCTGCCGGAAACCAGCGGCGAACAAGCGACCGTGGTGGCGGAGCGGGTCAGAACCCGGTTTGCCGGGGAGATTTTTCAGCCGAATCCCAAGGAAACGGTGCGCAAAACCGTGAGCATCGGCGTGGCCCAATACCGGGCTGGGGAAAGCGGGCAGAGCCTGCTGGAGCGGGCCGATCAGAACATGTACGAGGCCAAGCAGGGCGGCAAGAACAGGTATGTCCTGAAGTGACCCTCTCCGTCTGTCACAATGGGAAGATTACATCACTCCCGTCTCTTCTTTAAAATCTTTTCTCAAAATAGGGCTCCAGCACCGTGGGGATGGCGATGGAGCCGTCTTCCTGCTGGTAGTTTTCAAAAATGGCGGCCAGGGTTCGTCCCACGGCCAGGCCGCTGCCGTTCAAGGTATGGACCAGTCCGCTTTTGTTGTGGCCCTTGGGCCGGTACCTGATCCCCCCCCGCCTGGCCTGAAAATCCCCGAAATTGCTGCAGGAGGAGATCTCCCGGTAGGTGTCCTGGGCGGGCATCCACACCTCGATGTCGTAGGTTTTGTTGGCGGAAAAACCGAGATCCCCGCTGCAGAGCTGCACCACCCGGTAGGGCAGCGCCAGGAGCTGGAGCACCTCTTCCGCGTCGGCCAGCAGGCTTTCCAGCTCGACGCCTGAGGTCTCCGGGGTAGTGAATTTCACCAGCTCCACCTTGTCGAACTGGTGCTGGCGGATAAGCCCCCGGGTGTCGCGGCCATAGGCCCCGGCCTCGGAACGGAAGCAGGGGGTGTAGGCCGTGTATTTGATGGGCAGCTCATGCTCGGCCAGGGTTTCGTCCCGGTGCAGGTTGGTCACCGGCACCTCGGCGGTGGGGATCAGCCAGAGATCCCAGTCCTTGATGGCAAAAAGATCCGCGGCGAATTTCGGCAACTGGCCCGTGGCGGTCATGGTCTGGGAATTGACCAGAAACGGGGGGAGGATCTCGGTGTAGCCGTGCTTCTGGGTGTGGAGATCGAGCATGAAGTTGATCAGCGCCCGCTCCAGGCGGGAGGCAAACCCCTTGAGCACGGCAAAGCGCGCGCCGGAGAGCTTGGCCGCCCGTTCAAAATCGATGACCCCGGCCGCTTCCCCCAGCTCATGGTGGGCTTTGGCGGCAAAAGCGAATTGCGGCAGCGTGCCCCAGCGCTTGATTTCCAGGTTGTCCTTGTCGTCGGCGCCTTTGGGCACGGAATCGTCGCAGAGGTTGGGCAGGGTCATGACGATGTTCTGGAGATCTACCTCCAGAGTAACCAGATCGGTTTCTATCTCCTTGATCCGCTCCCCCACCTGCCGCATCTCGGCCATGGGTCCTTCTGCGTCGACCCCCGCCTTTTTCAGATTGCCGATTTCCTGGGAAGCGGTCTTGCGTTTGTTGCGCAGCGATTCCACCTCGGAGAGCAGGGTGCGGCGCTTGCGGTCGATGGCGGCAAAATCGTCGATGCGGGAATCGGTGATCCCCCGGAAGGCGAGTTTTTCTTTGACGAGATCCAGGTTTTCCCTGATGAAACGCAATTCGAGCATGGATATCCCCTTGAGTATGGTGCCGTGTCGCTAAAAGTCTCTACCAGAGGGGGTTGTATCATGGAGCAGGGCAGAAATCAAGAGGGCGGGACGCTGCTGTGCGTTTAGCAAAAGGCGGAGGTGCAGAGGCGCAGGGAGACATCCTCCCCGGCCCGCAGATGCTTCCGGTTGGGCGGCAGATGGATGATGGCGTTGGCCGGCTCGTTTTTGCCTGCGGGGCGGACGGTGAGTGTTTTGCCGCTGAGCTTGGCCACCGCGCCTTTGAGGTTGAGCAGCCCGGTTTTTTTTAAGGTTACGGGGGTGGCGAGGGTGGCGCGCGCCAGGGGGGGCAAGGGACGCGATAGCCCTTGCATGGCGCGCAGGGCCGGCAGGACCAGCTCGTGGAACAGCAGGAAAACCGCGGGCGGCGGGCCGGGCAGGGCGAAGACCGGCTTGTTGTTGTAGAGGCCGAACATGGTGGAGCGGCCAGGGCGGACCGCCAGGGCGGTGTACACAGGGCGAATGCCGAGTTTGGCAAAGGCCTGGGGCAGGAGATCGTAGTTGCCCGGACCCATGCCGCCGGTGGTAAACACCCCGTGGGAGGGGCCGTGCAGGGCCTCTTTGAGTAAGGCGACGATCCGGGCGCAGTCATCGGCCACCAGGCCAAGATCGCGGGATGTTGCCCCGGCGCCCTGGATGAGGGCGGCGAGCAGGTAACGGTTGCCGCCGACGATCTGGCCGGCCTCCGGGGTATCGACGGTATCGAGCAATTCGCTGCCCGTGCAGATGATGGCCAGCTCCGGGCAGCCAACCACGGAAACCCGGGGTAGCCCGCTTTCCGCCAGGAGCGGCAGGTGCTGGGGCTCGATTCGTGCCCCGGCCCGGACAATGGTTTGCTTGGCTCCCAGGTCCGCGCCTCTGGCGCGGATGAAGGCGCCGGGGCGGGGCGGAGTGTCCACCAGCACCGCGGAGCCGTTTCTTTGGCAGCGCTCAAAGGGAACAACCTGATTCGCCCCGGCAGGCAAGGCGCCGCCGGTCATGATCGCGATGGCGTTTTTCCCGGTAAGCTGTGGCAGATCGGTGGCGCCAGCGGCAATCTCGCCGGTTACCTGTAAAGATACCGGAACAGTATCGCCGGTCAGGTTAAGGCCGTTGACGGCATAGCCGTCCATGGCGGAACGGGCGAAGTCAGGCACTGCCCGGGTCGCCTTGATCGCTTGCGCGGCAATGCGGCCAGCGGCCTCCGAAAGGGCAACCTCCTCCGCGGCGAGGGTGGAGCAGTGGCGGACAATCCGGTGTTGCGCTTCTTTCAGCGAGAGGGTCGGCATGGCTCACACCCCCATGGCGGCAAGACGGGCAAGGTCATGCTGGTGGTTGATGTTCTGAAAGGTGGTGAGATCCGGCACGATCCGCAAGATCTCTTCGGGTGTAACCTTGCGGATGCGCAATGTGTCGAACAACCTGCCGATCTTGTATTGTTTATTGGAGAGCTGTTCCGCGATAATCGGCAGGGCTTTTTTGCTGTACACCGCGTAGAGCGGCTCCGGCCCCTCGTCCAGCCAGGGCAGCACGATGTCATGGCCGCCTTCCAGCTCGCAGAGGAAACGGATCAGGTCCGGATTGACCAGCGGCATGTCGCAGCCGCAGACAAAGATGCGGGGCTGGGAAACCGTGCGCAGGGCGGCATGGATGCCGGCCAGGGGGCCGCAATCAGGATAGAGGTCTTTGGCCATGGGCCAGCCGAGAAACCCGTACTCCTCGGGTGTGTTGGTGATGAGCAGGGTTTCCGGAAACAGTGCGGCAAGCCTGCGGCTGATCCCCTCCACCAGGGCGTCGCCCTGGTGGAGGGCCAGGGCCTTGTTGCTCCCGAAGCGCGAGCTTTTGCCCCCCGCCAGAATCACCCCGGCAACCTGGGCAATCCGCTGGCTCATTGCGGCAGGTCCTGGCGGATGGTGATGATGATCTCCCGGGGATCCTGGCACCCCTTGAGCGAGCAGGTCATGCCGGTGATGGCCTGGCGGAGGAAGCTCTCCACGAAGGCATTGAGATAAACGGGCTGACCGTTGACCAGCAGGCTGGTTTTTTGCTTGGCAAAGGGTGTGATGAACCGCTCCTCCAGAAAATCCGCCAGACCGGCGACATCCTCCAGTCCGAAGCAGGGGAGATCAGCGACCCCGGCGGTGTCGCTGACCATGGCGACCCAGGTGTCATCCCGGTTCGGCAAGGGAGCCTCATGCTGGGCGCTGCGGAAGACCTCGATCTTGGGCAGGCTCAGCCGCTTGTAGCCCTCGGCGATGACCAGGTCGATATCGCCGTAATAGCGGCCCACCAGCTCCTCGATGGCCGGATCTTCGTCCACATCGCGGATGATTCCCAGGCCGGTGGGTGAGGAGAGGGCCACGGTATTGGCGCCGGCCTGCTTGTGGCGCCAGGTGTCCTTGCCGGGCTTGTCCATTTCAAAGGCATGGACATGGTGCTTGATGGTGCCGATGCGGTAGCCGCGGCGCCGCAGTTCCGGGATGAGCTTCTCAAGAAGCGTGGTCTTGCCGGAGTCGGGCTTGCCGATGAATGCGATGACTGGAGGCATGTCGGTATCTGGTGTGGTGGTGACGGTTTTCGGCTCAGCCCGGCGGCCAGGACATGGGCCGGCCGCCGAGAACGTGGAGATGCAGGTGGAAGACGGTCTGCCCCGCCTCGGCGCCGTTGTTCATGACCAGCCGGCAGTGTTCCGCGCCGTTTTCCCGGGCCAGTTGCGCGCCGATGCGGACGACCTTGCCGATGAGCGCTTCGTCCTCGGCGGAAATAGCCCCCGGGCCGCTGAGATGTTTCTTGGGGATGACCAGAAAATGGGTGGGCGCTTGGGGGGAGATGTCCCAGAAGGCGACGACCTCATCGTCCTCATGCAATTTTTTGGCAGGGATTTCACCGCTGGCGATCCTGCAGAAAAGACAGGGGTTGCTCATCCTTTTCTCCTTGTTTCTCCTGGTTCGCTGGGGAATGGTTCGGCGCAGGATACTGTCCGGGCAGGATTCTGTCAAATGTAAAGCAAGAGCGGCTGGCCATGGGAGGCAGTCTCTCTGGTGACAGCTTGCCGCTATTCTGGTACTGTTATGATATGCTTTTGCCGGGGATTGCCGGGCAAAGCGAGCCGAAAAAGGAACTTTCACCGGAAACCAGCAGAGGATGTGCCATGCGTCAGTTTGTTGTTGATGAGTTGAGCAAGGAAGAACAGGATAATCTTGAATCATATCTGAAGCGGACCTTGAAAGCCGGCCCCATGGAGGGGATGTTCTGGCTGCCGGTTCCGGAGGATATGCTGGCCGAGGCCCAGCAAGGGCACGGGCAATGCGGCCCTTTTTTCTTCGGGATCGAGCTGGGACGGAGCCGGCTGATTGCCGAATTTCTGGTCCGCAGCCAGAGCAACCTGCATTGTTCGTGCATCAGCTATGCCACCCCGGCCCAGCGCCAGTTTTTGCTTGGATTCCTTGACCGGATGCTTGCGGAAGAACATATCAAGGCATAGGGGCTGATGGTGCGGAGAGCCGTTTTTTTCTGGCTGGGGTTGGGGATCTTTTTCGGATATCAGGCCGAACTGTGCCGGGCCGGAGCCGAAGAGGGTCTTGCGGAAAAACAGTTTGTCTGTCCGTTTCCCGAGAGGACAGGCGATGTTTTGTCCCTGACCTATGCCCAGATCCTGGGGGATGCTGTGCCCGTCTATGGCCAGCCGCAGGACGAACGTGCCGGGGTGGCGCCGGTCCGGGTTACCAGACCGGGCTTCATGTGGGTCAGCCTCAGCGATCCCCAGCCGATCATGGTGGATGGCCAGGGGTGGTACAAAATCAATGAGCGGGAATACCTCCGGGCGGACAAGCTCCGTCTCGCCAAGCCCTCTAACTTTCAAGGGGTTTTGGTGCCGCGGGATTTTGACAGGAAATTCGCCTGGATGATCTTCCACACCCGCGTCTCTCCAGGCCCCGGCGTGCCGCCGGTTGAAGAGGAGGACCCGGCCGTGGTGCCGGCGAGATCTCTGGTTATTGTCCATGAGACGCGGGAAGTCGAGCAGCGCAAGTGGTGCAGGATCGGCACCGGCGCCTGGGTTCCCTACAGCCGCCTGGCCATGGTCATACCCGCGCTCCGCCCGGAGGAAATCGGCGAATCGGAGCGCTGGATCGAGGTGAATCTTACCGAGCAGACCCTGTCGGCGTATGAGGGGGACCGGTTGGTTTTCGCCACCCTGGTCTCTTCCGGCGATGAGCGGTTTCCAACGATCAAGGGGTTGTTCCGGATCTGGGCCAAGGTCAGAATCGGCAAAATGAGCGGCGGGGAAGGTGACGCGGATCGTTACTATGTGGAGGATGTGCCCTGGCACATGTATTTCCATCAATCATACGGGTTGCACACCTCCTACTGGCACGATTTTTTCGGCCTGCCCAATTCCCATGGGTGCGTGAATCTGGCGCCCAAGGACGCCCTCTGGCTCTTTGAGTGGACAAGGCCCAAGGCAGCAAGCAAGGGGAATTGGCAGGAGGCGACCAAGGGTGATCCGGGAACCTGGGTCTGGGTGCATGAAACACCGGTGGCGATGGGGAAGTGAGGCGGGTTTACTGCTGAATGACAACCTCGGTGCCCAGGGCGACAACCTTGAATAATTCTTCAATGTCCTTGTTGCGCAGGGCGACGCAGCCATAGGTCCAGTCCCAGGTTTCCCCCCCGCCATGGATGAATATTTCTCCGCCCAGAGGGGTGTCCCAGGGGGGGATGGATTTTTTGGAGATTCTCTCGATGATCCGGTCGCGGTCGTTTTTTGTAATGAGCTTTTGCTCAAGACCGCGTTCCGCGTCTTCAACGCCGGGGTAACTCAAGCCAAGGGAGAGGTGGTATTTGCTGCGCGGGTTTTTAACGCAGATGTAATAGCTCCCCTCCGGAGTGCGCTTATCCCCCTGGCGGACCTTGTCGCCAACCGGGTTGAAGCCGAGCTTCACGGGGTAGGTGCGGAGCAGCTTTTCCTCGGAATAGAGGAAAAGCTTTTTCTTGGCTTTTTTGATGACTATTTTGGGAGCCTTCAGGGGGGCTGTAACCGGCAGGCCCGGGTCGATATCTTCGTCATCCGGGAAAAAATGGGGGGGAGCCGGGCTTTCCGCCGGTGGAAGCTGGGCGATTTGAGGAGGCGCCTGTGTGGTGGAACAACCGCTGTGCAGTAAGGGGAAGGAAAGGGTGAGCAACAGGAAGAGGAGGGTCTTGGGGCGGGAGATTCCCCCCACTGTGAGTCGCGATTTCCAGATCATAGTGCGAAATCCGTCATGAGGTTAATCCGCAGACGCGTTCCAGAGCGTTCAGCTTGCCGGAAACTGCCCGCGCCCGGTCAGGAGGTCGCAGGCCTCATTGGCTCCCGTCCTGAAAAATCTTACGATATTCATGGCGGGAATGCACAGGAAAATTCGATTCCCGGCAAAAAAAATCCCCGGCCGATGACGGCCAGGGACGTGCTTCAGTCCGCATGGGCTGAAAAAATCTTGCTTACCACCAGCAGATGGTCTGATCGGCCGCGAAAACCTTATCCACCAATGCGCTGTAGTCCGGGCTCTCAACGTTGAGATCAAAGGATTCAGCATCGCGACCCTCGGAGACGATCTCCACCAGCTTCTTGGTGTCGTCATTGGGCTCGGAACGATATACATTCAAGAGTTTCATTGGAACACTCCTTATTGTTGATTGATCAATAATTATCTCAGCTCTTGTCGGAGCGCATGATGCCGTAAGGAATAACGAAATCGAGGTCCCGCAACTGCTGGCCGATCTCCTCAAGGGAGGTCTTGACCAGACCGAGATTTTCGACGTTGGCGTCCACGGTGGTGTACACCTCGCCTTCCATGTCGCGGATCCAGTCGATGTTTTCCTTGTGGTAGTCGCTTACGTCGGTCAATTCGTTGTTCAGAACATAGGCATACGCGTACATGTTCTCGACAGCCAATCCCAGGGCGGAGCGAATGCCGTCCAGGGTGTAATCCTTGTTTACCAGCAGAAAGCCTACTTTCTTGGACATGGTTTTCTCCTTATAAGGTCAGGTAGCATTCGTAGTCTTCGATGATCGCCCCGTGCTGGCCCTGGGTGGCCATGTCCTTGGCCTCAAGACCCTTGGGGATATCGGCGGGATCGTAGCCGCTCTTCTTGTAGCTGTCCACGCAGATGGACACTTCGTCCGCCAGTTCGCAGAGGGAGGAAAACTCCTTGCATTTGGTCAGATGAACGCCGTACCAGGTGAAGAAAACCTTTACCTTGGAGCCCTTGGCCTTGGCGGCCGTGGTGATCCCCATGACATGGCGCATGTTCTGGGGGGAGGTAACAAAAATACCTAAACTTTTAGCCATTTCCTGTCTCCTGATGCAAAATTGAAGACGCGGGGCTTGTGCCCCGGCCGCGTCGTGTGGAGTAAAAAAGCTTATTTTTTCTGGATGTAGAAGCGGAAGAAGCCGGCATCTTCCTTTTCGCCCATGTAGGTGTGGCCGGAACGGGTGCACCAGCCGGGCAGGTCGTTGCGGGAGCCGGGATCGGTGCCGAGGATCTCCAGGATCTCGCCGGCGTTGATCTTGTCCATCTCTTTCTTGGTGCGCAACAGGGGCATGGGGCAGCTCAGGCCTTTTGCATCCAGGGTGCGGGTCGGGGTGATACCATCGGGGGCTACTGTGACATTGTCGCTCATGGTTTCCTCCATAAAAAAGGGTGTAGGGGTAATTCTGCAAACTCAAAAAAAATAAGAAACAAGCGCCAGTGAATTATGCACGGCAACTCGGATCCCGCCACGCGTGGCGGGTTTTTTGACACAAAGAAAAATACGCAGGCTCTTTCGTGTACCTTTGGGTCTCTACCAATATTCATGGGGCATGTCAAGGGAATTTGTGAATGGTAATTCATGGTGCGACAGGGAGGAAAAGAGGCCATAATTCAAGAAGATTATGGAGTATGGAGGCATGGATGCTTTGGGGAGACGGGGGGCGAATCAGGGAAATGGTTTGTCAAACTTGACAAAATTTTAAGGCACGGGTAAAGGGTGGTATCGGTACATTCGCGGCATAGTTTTGATAATTGCAACGGGCTTTTCGTTTTTTTGGATGGCAGGCTATCGTTTTGTAATGATTTGCAAAAAAAATGGGAGAGGAGGTCTGGAATGGGCGAAGAAAGCGTGATGGGGAGCAAGGCCAGGGAGCTGTATAACAAGATGTGCAAGGAGGAGTGGAGTCCCGTTACGGCGGGGATGATCGTCGCCTTTTTGAGCGTGCTGGCTCTGGTCTGGGCTCGGCCGTGGGGTGCGGTTGGGGCCATCCGGAATTGGGGGGAATGGATCATCTACGGGCTCGGCCTGTGGGATACCATCGGCCTGTGGGAGGCTGCCGCTCCCAAAAGCGCCCTGCTCGACACCGGCTCGGTGATCGGCATCGGTTTTGTGGTCGGGGCCTTTTTGTCCGCCAACCTGGGCGATAATTTCGACATCCGCATCCCGCCGGTCCTGGAGACGGTCAAGGGGCTGGTGGCCGGTGTGCTTATGGGCATCGGGTCCGTTTTTGCCGGCGGCTGCAACGTTGGCGGCATGTACAACGCCATCGGCAATCTGGCCGCCAATGGCTTTGCCATGTGGCTGGGATTGATAATGGGCGTGATTCTCGGCCTCAAGTACATCTACTGGGAGATGGAGAACATCACCTGGGGGGCCGGAGGCGCCAAGACCATCGAGGTTCCGGTGGTCATGCGGAGGATTCTCGGCGTTCTGGCCCTGGTCGGCTTGATCTGGGGCGCCTATGCCTATGGGGATCAGGTCATTTATATGGCGGATTATGATAATCTCGCCGAGGACGGATATCTTGGCATCGCCGGCGGCTTGAGCGGTCTGCTGCTCATCGCAGCAGGGCTCGGCTATACCATGCAGCGCGGACGCTGGTGCATGGTCCAGGCCTTCCGTGAACCGCACATGACCGGGAATATCAACATGGCAAAGGGTGTCATGGTGAGCATCCTGCTCCTTGCCGTCGGCATTGCGGTGGTCAAGGCCACCGGTCTGCGGGAGCCGGTGCACTATGTGCGCGGCACCTTCGGTTTTGGCGCGGTGTTCGGCGGGCTTGTCTTCGGGCTTGGCGCCATGCTGGCCGGCGGCTGCGGTACCGGAACCCTGTGGCGAGTAGGCGAAGGCCAGGTCAAGCTCTGGCTGGCCGTTATCACCTTCGGCGTGTCCAATGCCATTCTGACCCCGATGGTTAGGGAATGGGCCTGGGAAGGGACTGCCGAGGAAAGCGGACTGCTGGGTCAATGGATTTACATGCCGGACACCTTTTTGGGATACGGCGGCACCCTGGCGGTGATTGCGCTGGCCATGTGCCTCTGGTACCTCATTGTCAGTTGGAACGAGGATACCGGCAAGTTGATGGTTGAGATGTAACGTTCATCATGCCGCTGGTTCGGCATGGGTGATGATGGATCGCATTCCCCGGCTGTTTCGGGGAATGCGATTTTTTTTCGATCTTCCGCTCCGGTGCCTGTCAGGCACAGGTTATTTCCCTTGACAGTGCTTTGCCTGTCGTCCTAGCATTGTCGTAGGCCGTTGCGAAAAAAATAATTCTGCCATGCTGAAGCGCGGAACGGCACCTTGGGCAACGCGCTTAAATCGAGTTTCTCATTGCTGCCATGGCCTGGACCGGAAGGGATAGTGTGACGGGCCTCAATCCTCATGCCGAGGCGCAGCATTTATTGTCCGCAGGGTGTTTCTAATGGTCGAGGCGGTTTCCGGGTTACACCACCATGTCTCTCTTTCTCTGGGGCAACTGCTGCAAAACGGCGAGGTTGTCGCCATTGTTGATGATGATGCGGCAATCCGCGAACCGCTCAGGATCTATTTCGAAGAGCATGGACTGGCCGTGGCGGAATGCGCTTCGGCGACCGCGCTTCTGCAGGTGCTGGCCTCCCGCAACGTGGCCCTGGTCCTTCTTGACATCGGTCTTCCTGACACCGATGGCCTCTCCCTTCTGCCCCGAATCATAGATCAATATCCCGATGCCGCGGTGGTGATGCTCACCGGTGTCTCCGAGCTGCGGGTGGTTTTGGACTGCATGCGCAAGGGCGCCACGGACTATCTGTCCAAGCCGGTGCAGTTCGAGGAAATATTCCATGTGGCGCGCAAGGCCCTGGAAAAGCGGCGGCTGGTATTTGAAAACCGCAAATACCATGAGGAGCTGGAGGAGGCGCATTTCAGAATCCAGCTCCTGCATCAGTTGTCGGTGAAGATGAACAGCGTCTATCTGAGCACCGTGGAGCTCGACCAGATCCTGCGCGCGGTTTTGGTGGGGATCACCTCCCGGGAAGGTTTGGGCTTCAACCGGGCGTTTTTGCTTATGTTCGATGCGGATCGCCGGTTTTTGCGGGGGAAGATGGCCATCGGCCCGAGTTCCCGGGAGGAGGCGGGGCGGGTCTGGGAGGAGATCGAGGAGCGGGATCTTAATTTTCTGGAGATCGTTGACAATCTCAAGGAAACCAGCAAGAGCCATGATGCGGCGGTCAATGCCATAGTCAGGAATCTGGTGGTTTCGGCCGAGGATACCGACAATATCCTGATCAATTCCGTGCTGAGCCGGAGGAGCTTCAGGGTTTCGCCGGAAAACGCCTGGGTGCCGATGCCCATTGAGCGGCGCCTCGGAAATAACAGGAGGCACAACGGGGGTAGGGTTCGTGAGCGCAGGGACAGGACGGAGGCTAGGTTCCCCGACCTTGGCGTGCCCAGGGGTCTCATCAATATCCTTGACGAGGATGCCTTTGTCGTGGTGCCGCTGTACTCTCCCGGCCGGGCCTTCGGGGTGATTATCGCCGACAATTATGTGACCCGGCGGTTCATTGAAGACAGCCATGTCGGCGCCCTGGAGCTTTTTGCCAGCCAGGCCAGCCTTGCCATCGAACAGAGTCATCTGTACAACGAGATGCAGCAGAAGGTGGCGGAGCTTGAGGCGACCAACCAGGAGCTTGACCGGAACAAGGACCTGCTGGTCGAGGCGGAGCGGTATTCCGCCCTGGGTCACATGGCCGCCCAGCTGGTCCACATCATCAGGAACCCGGTCACCTCCATCGGCGGGGTCTCCCGTATCCTGAAGAAAAAAAATGTCGATGCCGAGTGGGAAAAATATCTCAATGTCATCATCCACGAAACGGAGCGGGTGGAATCCACCCTGGAGGATCTCTTTGATTTTGTCGGGCAGGGCGAGATCCACAAGGAGGAGCTCTCGCTCTGCGAGCTGATCAGGAAGACGGCTCTCCTGCTCCAGTCGAGCATGACGAAACACGGCGTTACCTGGGAGATGGAATGTCCCCCGGTGGAGCCGGTGGTCCCGGGAGACATGCACCAGATCCGCCTGGTGTTTCTCCATCTGTTCAAGAACGCGGTGGAGGCCATGGCCGATGGGGGCAGGTTGACCATCCTCGTTTCCGTCGCCGAAGGGCAAGCCGTTGTTTCGGTCCTCGACACCGGCCCCGGGATCCCTGAATTCTATCTGGATAAGGCCAAGGATCCCTTTTTCACCACGAAAACCTATGGGACCGGCATGGGGTTGACCCTGGTGGAACGGGTTGTCCGCGCCCATGGCGGCAGTTTTTCCCTCAAGCCCCATCCGGGCGGCGGTCTGGAAGTTCGGGTGGTTCTGCCTCTCCAGTAACTCCCGCGATTTTTCCCGGACATCTCCCGAATCAGGCAGACAAGGCGGTTTACGCATGAAAATTGGAGGATCCCCCTTTGTAGCCAAGGGGATGCAATCGCCGGCTGCGGACCGGAGTGAGGGCGGCCCCAAGCCGGGATTGCCTGCCTCGGTGTTGTTCGGGCAGGGGCAATTGGTCCGGGGGGAGGTAGCCGGGATTACCCCGGAGGGCAAGGTGGTGCTCGATATCGGCGGGCAGCTCGTCGAGGCGAGAAGCGAGGTGGCGCTGAAACCGGGCAGCACGCTGTGGCTGGAGGTGCGGCAAACCGAGCCTCTGTGGCTGCGGGTGGCGGACAAGAAAGGCGCGGCCCAGGAGTTTCTGCGTCAGTACTGTGCCGATCCCGCCGCCATGGGCAAAGGTTTGCGGGCCTTGCTCGGCCTCGCTTTTCTTGCGGAGGCGGAAAAGGGTCTGGCCGAGCAGGCCGGGATGCTCCAGAATTTCGCCAATACCGCCATGGGAGCGGAACCCGACCCGGACCGGATCATCCGTCTCTTGACCATGCTGGGCAGCGGCGTTGTTGGGGAGGAGAGCGGCTCACGCCGGGAGGGGGGGAAGCTCCAGGAGCTGCTTGCCCTGCTGACCGCGGACAAAACCGCGATTCTCGGCAAAGCAAACGCCGCAGCCATGCAGAAGCTCGGGCTGCTCCTGGAGTTGCAGGGCGAAATCAATGCCCTGCCCGCTTCGCCCCAAAAGGCGCAATTTCTCCTCTTTCCCTGCCTTTTTGCCATGGGCGCCGGGGTGGGACAGTGGCTTTTCATCCTGGACAGCGGGGAGGATCAGGCGGCAACCGGCGAGGAGCGGGGCTACGCGCTCTCATTTTTTTTGGAGATGAGCCGGTTGGGGGAGCTGCAGATCCAGATCCGGGTCAAGGACCGCTCCCTGCAAGGGGAATGTCTCGTGGGCACCGAAGCGGTTCGGGAGTATTTGGCCCCGCAACTCGGTGAGCTGGCCGAGCTGCTGGGCAAGCTCGGGTACGAGTCGGTCCGTTTTTCCTGCCGGGTCGCCAAAGGCTCCATGCTGGAATCAGTGAAGTCCGGGATGGAGGCTGCGGCGCAATTGGAGAGGGTCAGGATCGTTGACCTGGAGGCCTGACGGCAGGAGGGATCTGGGGTGTAGCGTTGCCCCGGAGCCAGGAGGCGGTTATGCCGAGCAGGCCGCTCAGGGCCGCTCCCAGCAAGGTCGCGTGCAGGGCGGTCAGGAAGGAGGCGGTATGTTCCGGCCTGAAATCCCGCAAGTCGAAGCCGTTGGTTTCCCCGCGAAAAAACAGGGAGAAAAGCAGGGCGGCCTGGGCGATGCCCAGGAGCATGCCCAGATTTCTTGCCGTGGCCAGCAGGGCCGCGGCTGCTCCGGCCTTGTCGGCCTCCACATGGCTCAGGACCGAGGCGCTGTTTGGCGACAAAAACAGGGCCTGGCCCAGGCCAAGCAACATCAAGTGCCCGGCAATAACCGGCGGCGAGGTTGCGGCTTCAATCGTGGTGAGCAGCAACACCCCCAGGGTGGAGACGCTCAGCCCCAGGGTGGAGATGAATCGCGCCCCGACATAATCGGAAAGCCAGCCGGCCAGGGGGGAAACCAGCAGGATCGAGGAGGGAATGGCCAGCATGACCAGGCCTATTTTCGAAGGCGGCAATCCGAGGACCCTGTCGAGATGAAACGGGATGAGCAGGATTACGGCAAAGAGCACCATGAAGGAAAGCACGGCGCTGGTTATGGCCAGGCTGAAATGGCGGCTGCGAAAAAGCGCCATGGACAGCAGCGGATGGGGCAGCCGGGATTCGACGGCGACAAAGCAGCACAGGGCGCCCGTCCCGGCCGTGCCGGTGAGGAGCAGCCGGGTGGCTGACCAGTCGGCCGAGGAGGCATGGGCCAGGGTCAGGCAAAAAAGAACAAGGGCGGCGGCCCAGGCCAGGCTGCCAAGCCAATCCAGCGGGCCGGAGTATCGCCTGGCCGGACCGGGCAGTATCCGGATGGCGAGGAAGGCGAAGATCAGCCCCAGCGGGACCGTGATAAAGAAAAGGACGCGCCAGGAAGCGAGCCCGAGCAAAAAACCACCCAGGCTCGGGCCGCTCATCAGGCCGAGGGAAACGGCCATGCCGATCAACCCCAGGCCGCGGCCCAACTGTTCTTTAGGAAAGGTTTCCTTGATGATCGCGGGGCCGGCGGCCATCATCATCGCCCCGCCCAGGGCCTGGCAGAATCTGGCAAAAATCAGGAAGGAGAGGGCTGGGGCGTAGGCGCAGGCCAGGGAGCCCACGCCGAAGATCAACAACCCGGCGGTGTATATCCTGCCCCTGCCCAGCCGGTCTCCAAGATGGCCCCAGAAAAGGAGGGAGGCCGTGATGGTGAGCAGGTAGATCATCACCACCCACTGGGTGTCGGCCAGCGAACTGTGGAACTCCTCCATGATGAAGGGCAGGGCGATGTTCACCATGCTGCTGTCCAGTGTGGACATGAAGACGCCGGTGGCCACGATGAGGAAGATGGGCCATTTGTTTGCAGGGGAAGACACGGAAGGGATCTGGCCTCTGGAAAGAAGAGCGGGGTTTCGCGCCGGTGGTATTGGAGCCGGCTGATTTTTTTGCAGTGTATCGCAACTCGGCTGATCCTGCAAAGGGGATTGCTGTGCGCATGGTATTTCACGAGGTGAATCTGAGCGATTATGGGGAGAACAATGGCTGGTATTGGAAACGAAGGCGAGGATGAAAGGATAGCCCGGTGTGTCGCGGCCTGCAAGGACCCGGCCCTGGGGGAGATTCTGCGCACTGCGGCCGGGGCGGCCCTTGCCGCGGGCAGCGTCTTGCGAGACCTGCACAATAAGCCCCACCGGATAACCCACAAGGGGAGCATTGACCTGGTCACCGAGGCGGATGTGGCCGCGGAGCAGACCGTGCTTGCCATGCTGCGGGAAGCGGGCTCCGGCATCGGTTTTCTCGCGGAAGAGTCGCATTCCTCCTATAAAAACCTGCCCCAGGGCCCGGTCTGGGTCATCGACCCCCTGGACGGCACCACCAATTTCGCCCACGACTTTCCGTTTTTTGCCGTGTCCATCGCCTATGCCGTGGGCACGGTCAGCAAGGTCGGCGTGGTGTACGCGCCCATGCAGGACGAGCTTTTCTGCGCCTGCCTCGGCAGCGGCGCCTGGCTCAATGGCCGGGCCATGCAGGTTTCCGGGGCGGCAACCTTGCAGGACTCCCTCCTGGCCACGGGCTTTCCCTATGCCATTGCCCAGGAGGTCGAGGGGGTGATGGCAGTCCTCGCCCGGTTGCTGACCCGATGCCAGGGGGTGCGGCGGACCGGGGCCGCGGCGGTTGATCTCGCCTATCTTGCCTGCGGCAGAACCGACGGCTTCTGGGAGATCAACCTCAAGCCCTGGGATACCGCCGCCGCCATGCTGCTGGTGAGCGAGGCCGGGGGCAGGTTGACCACCTACGACGGCGAGGAATATACCCCCTATGTCCCGGAGGTGGTGGCGAGCAACGGCAGCATCCATGCCGAGCTGGTCGGGCAATTGGCGGATTTTACCCGGGAGGGGAAAAAGTGAAGAATGAAAAGTGAAAAATGGAGAATGACGGCGGTTTTTTTCTATGAACATGCTGCCACAATGTGGTAGTCTTTTCGAAAAGCGGGGCCGGAAACCCCCGCAGGCAATCCTGTATCCCCGAAAACGAAGAGAGCCGGAGACGCGCCATGGACACTGAGAAGAAAATGCATTTTCATACCCGGGTGATTCATGCCGCCCTCACCCCGGGGGAGTGGCAGGGCGCCACCCTGCCCCCTATTTTCCAGACCGCGGCCCATTGCCACGAGACGGCGGAGAGCTTGAGCGATACCTTTGGCGGGCGGACCACCGAGCATATCTACGCCCGGCTCACCAACCCCACCAACCGGGTGCTGGAAAAGAAGCTGGCCGAACTCGAAGGCGGCCGCGGCGCGGTGTTCATGGCTTCGGGCATGGCGGCGATCACCAACGCCTGCCTGGCCCTGCTCCGCGCCGGGGACGAGTTTGTCTGCGGCAACTCGCTCTTCATGTCCACCTATGTGCTTTTTGCCAACGTCTTCAAGAAGTACGGGATCACGGCCCGCTTTGTGGAGCCCACCGATCCGGCGGCCATTGAGGCGGCGATCAACGGGAAAACCCGGTTTGTCTACCTTGAAACCATCGGCAACCCGAAGATGGATGTGCCGGACCTGGCCCGGGCAGCGGAACTCACCCACAGCCACGGCCTGCCCCTGCTGGTGGACAATACCCTGGCCACTCCGTACCTGTGCCGCCCCCTGGAGCTGGGCGCGGACATCGTCATCCACTCCACGACCAAGTACCTCAGCGGCCACGGCGACGCGGCAGGCGGGGTGGTCATCGACGGGGCGAATTTCAACTGGAGCAGCGAGCGGTTTGGAGACTTTGCCCCCTTTGTCGAGCGCAAGGGCGAGCTTGCCTATCTGGACCGGGTCTGGCGGGAGCTGCACATCAATTTCGGCACCACCGCCGCGCCGCTCCATGCCTATCTGACCATGCTGGGGCTGGACACCCTGGCCCTGCGGATGGAGCGCCACCTGGCCAATGCCGAAAAGGTCGCCGCCTTTCTCGCCTCGCAGCCCAAGGTGCAATGGGTGAATTACCCCGGCTTTGCCGATCATCCCCAGCATGGGGTGGCGCAAAAACAGTTCCGGGGTTTGGGCTTCGGCGGCATGCTGACCTTCGGCCTGGCGGATCAGTCCGCCTGTTTCCGCTTCATCAACAGCCTGAAGCTGGTCTATCACCTGGCCAACATCGGCGACTGCAAGAGCCTGGTGATCCATCCCTATTCCAGCCAGTATCTCTCCTTTGCCGAGGAGCCGAAGAAGAATCTCTCCATCACCCCGGATCTGGTCCGGCTCTCCGTGGGAGTTGAGGCGGTGGAGGATATTATCGACGATCTTGCCCAGGCGCTTGCGAAGATCTAGGTCATGAACCCCGCCTGCCTCAACCTGGTAGAAAAGCAGTTTTTCACCTTTGGCGAACCGCCCCACGAGCTGGTGCTTGAAAGCGGCGAGCGGTTGGGCCCGATGACCCTTGCCTACGAAACCCTCGGCACCCTGGCGCCGGACAAGAGCAACGCCATTCTTGTGGTCCATGCCCTCACCGGGGATTCCCATGTGGCTGGCTGTTACACCACAGAGGATGCCAGGCCCGGCTGGTGGGAGATCATGGTCGGTCCGGGCAAGGCCATCGATACCGAGCGCTATTTTGTCATCTGCGCCAACGTGTTGGGCGGTTGCATGGGCTCCACCGGCCCTTCCTCGATCAACCCGGTCACCGGCAAGCCCTACGGGGTATCCTTTCCCCTGGTCACCATCGGCGACATGGTGACGGCGCAAAAGGCGCTCATCGATCATCTCGGCATTTCTCGCTTGCTCGCGGTGGTGGGCGGCTCGGTGGGCGGCATGCAGGTCCTGGCCTGGTGTGCCCGTTATCCGCAGATGGTCCGGGCGGCAATCCCCCTGGCCACCACGCCCCGGCATTCCGCCCAATCAATAGCCTTCAACGAGGTGGCCCGGCAGGCGATCATGGCCGATCCCCATTGGCAAGGGGGCGATTATTACGGCCAGGCCAAGCCCGATCTCGGCTTGGCCGTGGCCCGGATGATCGGGCATATCACCTATCTTTCCAACGAATCCATGCGGCAGAAGTTTGGCAGGCAGCTCAAGAGCCGGGACGCCCTTTCCTTTCATTTTGACGCGGGCTTCGAGGTGGAGAGCTACCTGCGCTACCAGGGCAACAAGTTTGTCGAGCGCTTTGACGCCAATTCGTTTTTGTACCTGACCAAGGCCGCGGATTATTTCGATCTGGACGATTACGCGGCCAGCGGGCTGAGTGGGGCGGAAATCAGTTTCCTGGTGGTGGCCTTCACCTCGGACTGGCTCTACCCCACCGAGCAGTCACGGGCCCTGGTGCAACTCCTCAAGCGAAGCGGGCTGGATGTGAGTTTTTGCGAGATCCAGTCGGACTGGGGCCATGACGCCTTCCTGCTGCCCAATGAAAGGCTGCACGCCCTGGTGGGGGCGTTTCTCTCCCGGATTTATCAGGAGGGGACTTCAGAGGGCAGAACTCATGCGTTTTGATCTGCAGATCATCGCCTCCTGGATCGAACCGGGTTCGCGGGTGCTTGACCTCGGCTGCGGGGAGGGGGAGCTGCTCCAGTACCTCAAGGAGCAGAAAAGGGTGAAGGCCACGGGCATCGAGAAGGATGAGGCCGAGGTGGCTGTCTGCATCGCCAAGGGGATTTCCGTGCTTCAGGGGGATTTCAACCTGGAGGTCGCGGATTATCCGCCGGACAGCTTCGATTACATCGTCATCAGCCAGACCCTGCAACAGGTCTACGAGCCGGTCGCGCTCATCGACACCCTGCTGGCCATCGGCAAAAAGATCATTGTCAGCTTCCCCAACTTCAGCTTTTGGCGCATCCGGTTGCAGCTCCTCTTCGCGGGCTATGCCCCGAGAAGCCCGGAGCTGCCCTACGAATGGTACAATACCCCCAACATCCGGGTGATCACCCTCCGGGATTTTCGCAACTTTGCCAGGGAAAAGGACATCGTCATCCTCAAGGAGGTGGCGATCAACACCCACCGGCAACAGGAAACCGGGAATATCGTCCGTTTGCTTCCCAACCTGCGGGCCACCTACGGCATTTTTCTGATTGGGCGGGGCGATAGGCAGGAGGCGGGCTGAGGGGGACAAAAGGGTGCGAAAAACTTATTTTTCAAGACCTGACTTCGAGACTCTCCGACCGGCGGAGCGCGTAGTGAGACGTGAAGGGGTTTCGACTAATCTCCCACTGACATATTTATGGATAATGCTGGCAATGAGGGTTTGATAGGGAACACCATCCTCAAGCGCCCGTGCCTGTATGTCCCTTAAATCCGGGGAAGATAGACGAATATTTACACGGCGGTCTTTCAGAAAGGTGGCCTGCGCGGCAGCCTTGTATTTTTCTTTTTCCTTCGCGGATGGTTTTGTTGAGATCAGATCGCCTTTTTCATAGGCGTCTAAAACATCTTTTTCAAACTCATCGAGTTTTTTCATTTCTATTGCCTCCTGCCAAATAATCTCTGGTTGCCTTGCGGCTGGGAATAATCGTTTTCAAAAAGTAGTAATCAGCCTCTTCTACAAATGGAACGAGATAAATATAATCATCCAACTCCACAACAAGGATACGTTGGCTTGGATATTTTGATTCGTTGGGGTGTTGCAAGATGTCAAGGAGGCCATCTCCTTCCAGGGCAAGCACAATCTCTTCGAAGGAAACTTCTCGTTCAGCCTTGAGTTGTTCGTTTTTTTCATGATTCCATCGAAATGTCTTCATGGAAAAACCATACCTCAGTGTGTGCCTATTGTCATCAATGTTTTATGTTCGCCCGTAATTCTCGGGACAGAATGATGCAATAGAAAAATAGATAGTGTTCATCCGGAAACTCGTCTTTCCAGAAGAACGCGTTAAGCTATCAGCTTTTAGCTTAACGCGCTTACTTGATTAAGTTTTTTGCTGAACGCTGATAGCATCGAGCAGGAAACATTGTTTCCGGAAGGACACTAGATAACAACGTACCCCCCCCGCCGTCTATTTTTCAAGACCTGACCCCCGAGACTCTTGACGCCGGGGTCTGCGAGATTATTGCTTCGGTGGTTAACTACATAAACCGTCATTCCCGCGAAGGCGGGAATCCAGAGGGATGGATGCCCGACGAAAACATTCGGGCATGACGTATTTAATGCCGGGTCAATACGATTCTCATATCTGGCCGATGATCTTTTCCAGCACTGCGCTGAACAGCGCCTGCTCCTCTGCGGACAGGATGGCGGTGATCTCTTCGGTGAGGCGCAGGTGGTACTGGTGGTGTTCGGCAAAAAGGTTCTGCCCCTTTTCGGTCAGCGCGATCAGGTAGGAGCGCCGGTCCGTTTCGTGGGGCGTTCTTTGCAACAACCCCTGCTGCTCCAGCCGGTCGACCATGACGGTGAGGGTGCCGGTGGTCACCCCCATCTTCTTGGCCAGTTCCTTCATGCGCAGGGCACCTCCTCCTTGCGCTCCATGGCCGACGATCTCGATGGTGTGCATCTGGGCGGTGGAAAGGCCCGAGCTTTTCACCACGTCCTGTTCCCAGGACGAGAGCTTTTCGTACAGTTCAACGAGCTGATGGGAAAGCTTGGCAATCTCGCTCATCGGGGCACGCATGTCTCGCCCTCGCAGGTGTGGATCTCCACGGTGAGGTGGGCGAGATTGGGGAAATCGCGCAGCAGTTCCTTGTAGTAGCCGATCTTCTGCGGATAATGGGTGACAATGGAGAGGATGGCCGCGTAGTGGGCCGGACCGACTTTCCAGACATGCATGTCCGCAATCCGGTTGTCCAGCGCGCCCTCGATTTTTTCTTTTATGGCCCCAAGCGTTGCGGCGTTGATGCTGCCGTCCAGGAGTATCCCGCCGGTTTCCCGCACCAGGCTATAGGCCCAGCGGGAGATGACCAGCGCGCCGACGATGCCCATCAGGGGATCAAGCCAATGCCAGCCGAAGTATTTGCCAGAAATCAGGGCGCCAATGGCAAGAACCGAGGTCAGGGCGTCCGCCATGACGTGCAGGTACGCCGCCTTGAGGTTGTGGTCATGGTGATGATGATGGTCCTCCTTGTCGTGACCATGGTCGTGGTCATGGTGGTCTTGCAGCAGAAAGGCGCAGGCGATATTGACCAGCAGCCCCAGAGCGGCCACGCCAATGGCCTCGTTGAAATGGATCGGCTGCGGACTGAATATCCGCTGGCCGGATTCGACGAGCATGACCAGGGCCACGACGATCAGGGCGATGGCGCTGGCAAAGCCGCCAAGGACGCTGACCTTGCCGGTGCCGAAGGCAAAGGCCTTGTTGTTTGCGTGCTTTTGGGCGAAACGGTAGGCGAAGATCGTGATCATGAAGGCGGCGACATGGGTGCCCATGTGCCAGCCGTCGGCCAGCAGGGCCATGGAGCCATAGGCCATGCCGGCGGCAATCTCGAAGAGCATGGTGACGGCGGTGATGGCCAGCACCTGCAGGGTGCGCTTCTCGCCGTGCTCCTGGATTACGGTGAAGTCATGGGGGTGCTGCCAGGTGTCAAGGGAATGGGTGTGCATTGGGGGACTCTCTCTTTAGAAAAGGTGTTGCCCGATGCGCTTCCGGTGAAAGTCCTGCTCGGCAGGAAGGCAAGGGGCACAGAGAGGGAGAATACAGAGTGATTGTTTGACTGTCAAGATGTTTGTTTGTCAAACAATATTGCTGACTCGGAAGAAGATTGAAGGAAAGAAAAAAACCGGCGCGGGAACTATCCCGCGCCGGTCACGACTTCCAGTTTGTTGAGGCTTACAGCAGGTCGGTTTTCTTGAGGGCGATGATGGCGCCCTGGTACGAAACAACCAGAACGACCAGCCAGCCTACGAGTAAAATTGTATTCATGGAGAGCTCCTTTATCGGTTAATACATTTCCTTGGCGTCTTCACCGTTCAGCTCGGCCAGGGTCAGTTGTTTCGCATTCATCAGTTTCCAGACATAGGCGATATAGGCCAGGACAAAGGGCACTGCCAAGGCCACATAGCTCATGACCGTGAGGGTGTATTTGCTGCTGGAGGCGTTATAAATGGTGAGGCTCGACTGCAGGTCGCTTAACGACGGATAAAAGGCGGTGTTGTTGTAGCCGGCCAGGGAAAAGATCGCCAGCCCAACCAGCACGGTGCCGATACCGCCGAACCAGATGCCGCTGTTCTTGTTGAGAAAGCCGGTGGCGGCCACGCCATAGATCACCGAACCCAACCCCGCCAGGAGCAGGACCAGCACCACGGGCATGGCCAGCAGATTGTTGAGATATTTGCCCTTCTCCATGAACACAGTGCCTGTTTCAGGGTTCACCGCAAACCCGTCCATGGTGACAAAGCTGATCAGGATGGTGAGCAAAAAAGGCAGGGCCCAGAGCAGGTTGATCCAGGTTGCCTTGCGGGCGCGTTTGACCAGGGGGGCATGGTCGATGTGGCTGACGATGTACATGGCGCCCAAGATCCGGGCCAGGAACACCAGAAACAGGCCGAAGGCCAGGTTGAACGGGTTGAGCGCCGCTTCCAGTCCGCGATAGGAGGTGGCCCAGGTCACGGAGTTGTAGAGGTTGAGGCTGAAACGGGAACCGGTGAAAAAGGTGCCCACCGCCGCGCCGATCAAAAGGAGGCCGACACTGCCGTTGATGGACATGAAGATTTCATAGGTGCGGGCCCCGAGAACGTTATCCGGTTTCTTGCGGAATTCGTAGCTCACCGCCTGGAGGATAAAGGTGAAGAGAATGAGCATCCACACCCAGTAGGCCCCGCCGAAGCTGGTGGCGTAAAAGAGCGGGAAGGCCGCGAACAGGGCGCCGCCGAAGAGGACCAGGGTGGTGAAGGTCAGTTCCCACTTGCGGCCCATGGCGTTGATGATGAGCGTTTTTTCCTCTTCGGTGGAGGCCAGGGTGAAGATCAGGGTCTGTCCGCCCTGCACAAAGGTCAGGAAGAGAAAGAGCGAACCGACCAGGGAGGTGATCAGCCACCAGAGTTGCTGTAGCGTCGAGTGATCCAGATTTCCTATCATTGTGTTATGCCTCCGGTCCGATCTTGATTTGCTTCATCATAATGCGAATCTCCGCCAGCAGCAGGGCGGTGAACAGGGTCAGGAAAATGAAGAAGGTGGTCTTGACGTTGCTTGCGGCAATATTGGTAACGGCCACGCCCACCGGCAGCAGACCCTGAATGGCCCAGGGCTGCCGGCCCACCTCGGCCACGACCCAGCCGGCCTGGCTGGCAACATAGCCCAGGAAGATGGAAAAGAAACAGATCAGGTTGAGCCAGCGCTGGTACTCCAGGGTGCCCTTGAAGGCGAAATAGAGCACAGCCAGAAAGATCACCGGGAAGAGGGTGCCCAGCACCACCATGATGTGGAAGCTGTAGAAGGTTGTGGCCACCGGCGGCGCGGCCTCGACCGGGCTGGTCAGGTGGCCGTAGCCCAGATCCCCCTTGTGCTGGTCAAAAATGGCCAGGGCAGCGGCGGCTTCCGCCTCATCGCCCGTGCCCTTGGCATACTTGTACCGCGCCAGCTCGGCCAGGGCGATCTTGCCGGTGACCATCCGCTGTTCGGCGCCGACGATATTGCGTTCGGCATTGCCGAAGACCAGATCGTTGATGCCGGGGACAAAGCTGTTTGGATCCCGGTTGGCCAGGAGCGAAAGCAGGCCGGGGATCTTCACCTCCTGATAAAAGGCGGGCAGGTCGTCGCCCGGTTGCTTGCTGGCATTGATGATGCCCATGGCGACGAGGGGGGCTTTTTCCTGCCCCACATACAGCCCTTCCATGGCGGCCAGTTTCATGGGTTGCCTCTGGGCCACGCTGAAGGCTGCTTCATCGCCGGTGAGGCCGACAAAGAGGGAAGCGACAAAGCCGAAGACCGCGGCGACCACCATGCTGCGCTTGGCCATTTTCTGGTGCCGCTCCTGCAGGAGGAAGAGGGCGGAGATGCCCACGACAAAGAGGGCGGCGAGCAGAAAGGCGGAGCTGGTGGTGTGGGTGAACTTGTGCACCGCCACCGGAGAGAGGGCGACCTCCCAGAAATTCTGCATCTCAAAGCGGGCTGTGTCGGGATTGAAGGCCATGCCGACGGGGAACTGCATCCAGCCGTTGGCCACGAGAATCCAGACCGCCGAGAGGTTGGAGCCCACGGCCACCATCCAGGTGGAAAAGAGATGGAATCCCTTGGAGACCCGCTGCCAGCCGAAGAACATCACGGCAAAGAAGGTGGCCTCGATGAAGAAGGCGAAGATGCCCTCGATGGCCAGGGGTGCGCCGAAGATATCGCCCACCATCCAGGAGTAGTTGGACCAGTTGGTGCCGAACTGGAATTCCAGGATGATGCCGG
>Ga0180009_10000831_pt1 | contig 39831 bp, 40 predicted proteins | sample OS_PC_MetaG_FD_123537 | JGI IMG/M metagenome (GOLD analysis project Ga0180009, IMG submission 123537) | Groundwater microbial communities from the Aspo Hard Rock Laboratory (HRL) deep subsurface site, Sweden - OS_PC_MetaG | ecosystem: Environmental > Aquatic > Deep subsurface > Groundwater... | reverse complement strand
CAGCTTTTCCACGTTTTCTTGAATACATACGTGCCATTTTTTATCCTCAGTTTAGGAAAGCTTCACCTTCCTATCTTCTTCCATTGTTAAAAATCAGTTATTTATAAAGCTTTCGGGCTCATTAACTGCATTTACTTCTTTATAGAATTCTTTTATTAGTATTTCTTGAAATTTTATTCTTTGTTTATCATAAACTCTTAAATTATCTAATTTAGACGTTAATTCGGAATCCCAAAATAATTCCCTATTACTTAAAGTCCGAGGTAAATAATTTAATTTTTTTAAATAACTATAACAAAAATGATCTACAGCTGGTCCTGCTAAAACTTGAACTAATATGCTGGCTCTTTCTTCCCCTACATTTGTTTCAAAATCCATATATAATTCCTTTAATTGAGAAGCAACATTTTCTTGAGACATTGATTCATCAAATGTTTGTCCAAAAATTTGTTGTAATTCTAACAAATCTCTAGAATAATTATTCCCAGTATAAGTATGTTGATAAACAATATCGTCAATTGCTTCAAAAACTATCTCTTTAGCATTATATTCATTAGTTTCACCATAAGTTTGTAAAAATTTATCCACATATTTTTTTTCCAAATAATCTAATCCTTTTATAAACGCTTTTTTAAGGCAAGGATGAATATAACCTTCACTATTTTTCCTAGTAAAATAATAAAAATGTTCTACATTTTGACAAAAAGATAACAATTCACTTGCCTGATTCATTTGATAATCAAAAACATTGTCTAACAACTTTATTAATTTTTCTTGATTCTCAGGAGTATATTTCATTTTTTCTATTTCTGCTATTAATCCTTTTACTTCGGACATTTTTATTTTACTCCCTTAACAACACATTCATATTGCCTATATATTCTATTTATAATCCCCTTGGTCCTATTTGATAAATAATCAAATTCGGAATCTAACTTAGAATGAATTAATTCTATTTGTGTTCCAAATCTTTTGAAAAAATCATAAACATTTCCCCCAAAATTTAACATATTATGTTCACAAATCATTTTACAAAGATTTTTTTTTCTAACTTCTTCCATAGAGATTATTTCTGCTAGTTTTTGTGCCATTTTATCTTTAAATCCTTATTTTGTTACTACTTTTAGGAGACTGCTAATTTATAAACATTTTGGTTAGAAAAAATAGTCCCGCGAGGATTCGAACCTCGGTCCCAGGCTCCAAAGGCCTGTATGATTGGCCGCTACACTACGGGACTGTAAAGCTCCAAAAACGCTCCACATTTATAAATTTAGTGTTTCTGTTTTATAACATAAAAAAGTTCATTAGCAACTGAAAAAGTTTCATACTTTCTATCCTTAATCATCTTTTCAAACCAGTCTCGTTTTTTAATACTTTTTCTTCCACCTAAAGATTTTGTAGCAAAACTTGCAACAATCCATTTAACTTTCAAATTTTCAAGCAAATTTTCCGTAATATCCCATTTCAAAGTTTCTAAAGTATCTATTAGCTTAAACATAAAACAAATATCAGCTTCAGGCAATTTCTTGTCAATATTAATCAAGTCTACAGAATAAGCATTACCTTTTATCTTCATTTTATTAAAATAAAGCTGAATAAATTCTGCATCTTCTTCAACTAATTCTAATGCGATATATCTTGGCTTTATTTTCATAAAAGGTAGCGATAAAGGATTCAAACCACATCCTAAATCCAGAATAGATTTTGGTTTGCCAGTAATTTTAAAAATTTTTTCATAAATTTCAGAATAATAAGGAATCCTTTCTCTTGAAGAAACATGTAATTTTAAAATTTTTTCATGGTTATCAAAATCTTTTAAATCCTTCAAACTTTTCAAAAACCTAAAACGTTTCAAAAAACCTTTTGACAAGAAAGCACCATAAACTTCTCTTAATTTTGCTCTTGTATCTTTAACAATTTTAATTATATCTTTTTTATCTAACTTTTCAATAATTTTTGATGCAATATAAAATTCAAGAATTTGTTCAATAAACTTTGTACTCAAATTTCTGAACTCACGCTTATCCCTTATCAAGACAATAAGTTCTTGCCGGTTCATGATTCGAATTGCCTCCTATATAATTCTTTTTTCTTAATTTCCAACATTTTGTAAACAGGAGCATGAGGCGCACCATCTAATAACATTTCAATAGCTCTTCTTGCTAATGACGCTCTTTCAGCTTCGCCAATGATACCTATGGTTTTTCCAAAAATTACAATAGAAGTTTCACTCAAATCTTCTATAGTTTTCCTAGATTTTCCACTTTCACCAATCACTCTTCCTTTTAACCTTTCCATTTTCTTTTTAGATTTGCCAGTATAGCTGGTAATATCAACCAACTCAAAAACATTTTGTTCATTAAAAAGTTGAAAAGCTTCCTGAGGAGTAAACCCTCTGCCGATAGCTTGTATGATTATTTTTACTTCATAAGCCATTAAATTGTCTTCACTAGTAATAGTAACATCACCCTGTTCAGAATTAATATCTAACTTAACATTGGCTTTTTTCTCAATTTTTTTCTTTATTTTACCATCTACACCAATTAATACTCCAACCCTTTCCTTAGGAATTTTTATTTCTTGTGTATACATTTTTCAACTTCCTTCTTATAATCTATTTTTAGATTAAATTTATTAAAATAATTTACTATTATCTTAATATCCCTTTCAAGTAATTCCTTATTATTAGGATACTGAAAATCTACTGCATGTGACATATCAATCATAACAGGAGTTTGATTGTCATTTAATATGTTAAACGCAGACAAATCTCCATGAATCAAATTTGCATCTTGATAAAGTTTTTTAACATTACTTATAAGATTTTCGTAAAACTTTTTAGGATCTTTAGGATAAGAATTGTTCAATTGAGGGGCAGCCCCATTATTACCTATCATCTCCATAACAAGGATATTTTTGAAAACAGCTATAGGTTTAGGAACCTTAACACCAGATGACCTAGCTCTTAACAGATTTCTATACTCTTTTCTTGCCCAAGCATAGATAATTGCCATTTTATTTTTTTTCAAACCAACATACCTTGAATCCGCAGCCATATAATCAAACATCTTCTTAAAATTAGCAGCAATCCTATAAATTTTAACACAAACCAAACCATCATCTTTGGTAGCAGAAAATACACTTGCTTCCTTGCCCATTTTTATTGGACTTTTCAATTCATCAAAATAACCTTGAGAAGATAACTTAAACAAACCCCTTAAAGTACCATGATCAAATACATGTTCATAAGATTTGAAACGTTCAGCTCTTGTAAGCTCTTTCTGTTTTGCCATTCTAAAATTATAAGACCTAGATTTTTATAAAACTATGCTAGAACTCTTCCTCATCAACTACTTCCTTAATAAAACCTTTATTTTTTAACCATGGTACTTGATTAGGTTTATACTTATAGATAACATCTCCTTTAGCATCTCCACCTAACTCCCAAGGTTCTATTAACAAAGTATCTCCTTCTCTAACCCATAGCTTCCTTTTTAATCTTCCTGGAATTCTACAGATTCTAGTCTTGCCATCATAACATTTAACTCTTACTCTGCTTCCGCCTAATCTTGATTCTAAAATCCCAATTACTTCATTATTTTTAGGGGTCCTAACTCTAATAATTTCAACAGGCTGTTCAAGAGCAAGTTTATTTTTTTTCTTATTTAGCTTATTTTTCTTATGTGGCTTTATAAATACCATGTTTATAATAAATACACTTTTCAAGTAATTTATAAAGCTTTGCTTACTCTTCTTTCATTCTTGGCCTGAATAAAACAGTAACCCTATAAACTTTTTTACTAGTCATCTTATTTAGTGTATGCAAGGTTCTAGAAATCTTAAATTCTCCACCAAAACTTTTTTTCAAACCCCTGCCAATAGTCTGAGCATATCTTTGGGATGATAAATAAATATCTACACCACCCTCTTTTAATTCTTCAGTTTTAGAAATAAAGACGCTTTCCCTTTCTCTAACTCTATTCTTTATGAATCTTAAAGTTTCTTCAGTTGCGGGTCTTAACTGAATTTTTGCTTCAAAATAATCTTCATGAAATGCTTTCTTTGTCATATTACGGAATACATTTGGGCAATAGGTACATCTTGTATTTTTCTTATACCTTCTTTTGTAATCACTTTTGCCTTCAAAGCTAACTTAATAGCTTTATCTCCCACTATATTTATATTACTAACTTTTTTTAATAATTCAATAATTTCTTTTTCTTTTAATTTATCACCTTTATAAAATCTTTCAGTAATAATAAACTCTAATTCACCTTCTTGTAAAGTTTTACCAATTAAATCAGAATCACATAAAGATACAATTTCCTGATTATGAACATTTACTTCTATTTCCATTTTAAATCTTAGCTTTAACAGGATGCTTTGCACCGCAAGCCATACATTGCATGATTAATACTGGTCCGTCTTTCTTTAATTGAGTATCAGGCCTTTTACATTCAGGGCATAACACAAATGTGTTTGCAAACTGTTCAATCTTTGAATTAATGAATGCTGAGCTTAACTTTCTTCCCAATATTAATCTTGGACCATCAATTGAAGCTGGTGTTGCCAACTCTCTTTGTAAATATTTCAATAAATGTCCAGGTTCTCTCATAAAAGTAGCAACTATATCTCCAAAATTAGAAATTATTGTTTTATTACCTTGTACATGACCCTTAACTTTAGGTATTTCGAACCTTGCAGCCTTTAATTTTTCTTGAGGTAACTCTTTATTCGCTTTTTTTAGCAACTCTTCATATTTTAGCTCTGCCATAGAATGGCTAAGAAATCTCTAATTTATAAGACTTTTGGAAAGATTAATTTAAACCAATTTAACAAAACCAGGCCGAGGATTATATAATTCACCTTCTCTTAATAATTCTTCAATAGCTTTCTCAACATCTGATTCTTTCAACTTAGTTTTTTTAACAAGTTCTGAAACTTCTATACCATTATCAGGAGCTTTTTCAACAAAATGATAAACTTTTTCTCTTGCAACAATACTCGGTTCAATTTTTTCAGAAATTTTTTCTTCAGTTACAGCCAAAACTCTTTCATCAGAAGAAACCTTACCAAACTGTCTTTCTAGTTCTAACTTTCTAACAAAAGCCCATTCATCTTCCATAGGCCTCACAATCTCTGGACGTAAAAATATTTCACCATTAGATTCAAACAATCTTGCTATAACTAAAACAACACTACCAGTATCGATATGATTTAAAAATTTAACATCATCCTCCCAAGCCTTGATTCTAATCTGGCCAGAACCATCATCAATAGTTACAACAGAATAATTTCCAGTTTCATTATCATATCTATTAATAACAATTGCAATCAAATTAACCCTAACTACTTCTTTATCGCCTACTTGAAAATATCTCATGCCCTCATTAGTAAGCTTTTGCGTACTAGACAAAATATTATTAATCCATAACTTGTAAGCAGTTTGTCTTTTTATTTGCATTTTCAAATCTTTTCAATAAAACCTTTCTTAGGTTCATAAATATCTCCACTTCTTTTTAACTTTTCAATTGATTCATCAACTTTATGCCTAGGAATTCCTTTCTTCTCAGCTTCTTCCATAATTTCTTCAACAGGAATTGTCTTTTTACCATCAGATAATTCAAAAATAATTTCTCTTACACTAACTATTCTTCCTCTTTCACTTGAAGGAACTCCAGTAGTTATCCTATCAATATCCATCTTACCTGTTTCAGGATCAATTCCAATTTGTTCCATGCAAGCTATTTGTAATTTTATAGCTTTTTCAGCATCCTGTTTTGTAACTTTGTCAGCCAATTTTAATTTTGCAGAAGCCTCAGCTAATCTAATTATGGCTTCCAATTGTCTTGGCGTTATTGGTATAGCCTTTAATGCTTCATCTTGTGGTCCTGCATTTCTTAAGTTAACATAAAAATTTTCAATAACTGTTTTTGCTTCATCAGTCAATTTAGGATGAATATTTTGTTTAGCATATGCAATCCATTTCCTTAATAATCTAGGATCTAATTCAGATTCAACGCCATTATCACTTTGGTTCATTAACATATGTTTGGCAATTTTTGAATCTACATCTTTACTAGGCAAATCCCTTAATACAAAAATCAAATCAAATCTGTTTATCAATGCAGGGGGCAAATTAATTTGTTTGCCTATATGTGCAAAAGGATCGAAACGTCCAAATTTAGGATTGGCTGCAGCTAAAATTGAAGTCTCTGCTCTTAAAGTTGCTTGTACATTAGCTTTAGCAATACTAATCTGCTGTTGCTCCATAGCCTCATGTAAAGCAGAAGTGTCTTCTACGCTCATCTTATCCATTTCATCTAAACATAATACTCCTTTGTCAGCCAAAACCATAGCACCAGCTTCCAACGCCCAACCTCTTAAGAAGTCATCTTTAACTACAGTTGCAGTCAACCCTGCACCTGATGCACCTCTACCAGCAACATATCTTGCTTTAGGTGCAACTTTAGAAATAAAAGTAACCATTTGAGACTTTGCAACTCCTGGATCACCAACCAAAAGAATATGCATATCTCCCCTAATCATTGTACCATCTTTTTTCTTCTTTTTGACTCCACCAAGCATTTGCAAACCTAAAGCCAATTTAACATTTTCATTGCCATAAATACTGGGAGCAATTGAATTAATTAACATTTCATAAACTCTTTTACTTTTAGCTAGCTTTTTTATTTTGTCAACTTCTTCTTGATTAATTATTATATCTGAAAAATCTTCTTCAACTGGTTCAATATGATTAGAATCCATTGACAATTCAAACCTAGTCATTATTCCACCTAATTTGTGAGGGATAGGAATTTCTCTTAATACTCCTGTAATTTTTACATTGGTACCAGGTGTAGTCCTTTTTTCCATTATTGGTTCAACCAAATCTTCCCTTAAGAAAACAGATAATCTTTTAGGCTGTGCCCCCCCATCCAAAGTTTGTGGGGCTTCTTCAATAACTAATCGTTGAACATCTACCAAATCTTTTGACAACATTTTAAAATGTCCTTTTCTACCACAACTACATCTTGAAGGTTCCCTTAATTTTGTGTCAGTCTGTAAAATTTTTAATTTACCTCCACATGAAGGACATTCATAAGTTGCATAAACTGCCTCAGGTCTAACATCAGATGACTGTCTAATAATTCCTTGAATTGCAATAAACTTGCTGATATGGTTCTTTCTAATATTTCTTATAAATATATGCTGGCTGTCAGGAAAATTTTTAAAACGAACTCTTGCCTTAAAACCTAATAATTCTACTGCAGCTTCTGAAGCCCTAACAGTTTCATCAGGATCTTCTAAAAGTTCTTCACTTAATCCTACATCAAATTTAGATAATTCAAAGAAATCTACCGTTAATGATCTTTTACCTTTAGACGATATTTCATGGAGCTCACTAGTATAATGTGTTTCAAAAAAATTCTGGAACTTCTCTGTTTGCTCTAATGCATCTATTGCCATACATTCCCCTTTTTACGAACTAAAATATACCTTGAGGAATAGGTTTATTTATTTTGCTTATAAAATTTACTCAATTTTTCAGCAGAATTGTAAGAATTAGTCATATTCTATAATAATGACTCTTTTCTCTTTTTCTTTAGGCTTATCTTCCATAGGGTCTTCACTAGGCTTAGGAGCATATAAAGGAAGAAATGGCCCATTTGGATTCTTTCTTCTTTCCTCTTTTCTTTTTTCTTCTTCAATAATCCAAGGCTCAATTAATCTAAATTCTAATGGTTTTCTAGAAAATATAGGAGTTTTTATTTCCATGCCTACCAGATAGGGTAATTATTAAACTTATTAAATGTTTTGTAAAAAATTAAAAGAAAAAAGAGGTTTACTTATATCCTCTTTTAGCTAAGTTTACAATTAATTTATCAACAGCTTCATGCAATTTAGTTTCACTTCTTGTACCAGTACATACAATCTTTCCATTACTGAACAATAAAAATGTTGCTCTTGTATCCGGCAATTTGTAAACTAAACCTGGAAACTGTTCTGGTTCATATTCTGTATTTTCTAAATCAACTGCCAAAGAATTCAAATTTAAATCTAAACCAATACTTCCACTAGCTACCATGTTTTGTACAGTAGCCTTAGGTTCAAATGTAATATTGATTTTTACTTTCTTCAAATTCTCAATAATTTTTTGAATTGATTCTTTAACTTTCTTCATAGATTTAGCACCAGTACATACAATTTTTCCTGAACTAAATATTAATGCAGAGGTTTTAGGATCTTTAATTCTCATAACTAATCCTGGAAACTGTTCCGGATTATACTCTGTATTTGGTAAGGTTTCAGCAAGCTTTACTAAAGGGATTGCTCTTTCCAAACTGGCAGTTGCTACTATATTTTGTATCTTTACTTCTTTTTTGGCACCTTCTTTTTTAACTGGTGTTTCTTTTTTCTTTGGCATTTTGGTTTCTCCTCCGAAAGTTTATTTATAAACCCTTTATAAATAGAAAATCTTAGCCCCTTTATAAAGGTTCTGTAGAAATAGTGTTTATTAGACAAGTTTAGGTGATTAATATTACTCCTATAAAGATTAACACAATAGATATAACCTTTAAAATTAAAGCTGATTTACTCATTTCTTCTTTCAATATTTTAGGTGAAAATATACTAAAAACTACAGCAAAAATTAAAACAAAAAAAGGCTGCAAAGAAGCTAAAGCCCTAACTAAAGTAACAGGACCTAAAGCAATAGAATATATAAAAGACAATACCCCTACTAATGCTAAACATTGTCCTAACAATAATAATAAAATAATTTTTTTACTTTGCCTTCTTAATGTTAAAGAAACAGCAGGAAAATTTAAGTAAATTATAATTAATAAAGCAGGCAACATAGTAAGTCTAAAATAAGCATATATTGACCAAAAATCAGCAAAATTCAATAAATATTTTACAATAATATCTCCAATAGAAAACACAAATGCAACACAAATTATTAATAAATAAGGTTTTATAGAATCAAAAGTCATTGATTTTTTAAGAGATAATAATAATGCTCCAAAGATTAATAAAAATATTCCAATGTATTGAGAGAAAATAAAAACTTCTCCTAAAAATACAAAAGCAAAAATTAATGTAAATAAAGGACTTAATTGTAATAATGGAACCAACTTTGAAACTTCACCTTTCATTAATGATTTGAAATAAAAATAACTAACTAAAATAAAGAGATTACCATAAATAGCAGCTAAAAAGATATGAAAATAAGAAAGTTTTTCAAGGCCATGCACTAAATAGATAATTAAAGATGTAACCAAATGTACAAAACCTAAAGCAACTAAAAGAACAGCAGGCCTTTTAATTTTATTACCAATAAAATATTTGTCAAAGATATTGCCACTTGCCCAAAAAAAGGCGGCCAATACTGAAAATAAAATCCACATAGAAAACATAGAATTATTACTTAGTTAATAAGAGTTATTAAATTTTCAACCCTATTTTAAAATTCTTACCTTTAATCTTCTCTGGATATAATTTAAACCCTTTATCTTCAAAATAAAGAGCTGTAGCCCCTACTTTAGTCTTTATCTCCTCTCCCCAGCTTTGTAATCCAAATTCAGATTCAATCGAAAGCTTAATCTTATCTTGTTTCTTAAGACCGCTTTCCTTCCTCAGGCTCTGAATTCTTCTTACTACCTCTCTGGCGAACCCCTCAGCTTCTAAATCAAGACTTAATTTAGTATCTATATAAACATTTCCCTGTTTAAACTCAGCAGATGTCAAATTTTCCGGTAATTCTTCTTTAACATTAATATGTTTTCTTTCTAAAGTAAATCCTAAAACTTCTAAAGTTCCTTTATCTCTTAACTTTTGCATTTTTTCTTCATCTAAAACTTCTAAAATTTTTCTAGAATCCTGCTTAAAATCTTTTCCTAATTGACCTTTGTTAGGACTAACTTCAACTCTAGCGCCAGCTATCTCATCTTTAACTTCTAATTTTTTAACATTAGTTTGATTTTTAATTAAATTACCTAATGCATTAACAGATTCCTTAACTTCAGGAATAGAAGATACAACTGTAGCAAATGGCAAGGGCCATCTTACTCCCAAGTTGGCTTTTTCCCTTGCAGCTAAAATGGCCTGAACAATATTTTGTGAATCAGAAAACTCTTTTTCTAACTTCTCATCAATTTTTTTTGCATTAAATTTAGGCCAAGAATAAAAGTGGATACTTTCTTCTTTTAAATCAAAAGCTTCTTTCAAATTCAAATAAATCTTCTCAGCAATAAACGGTGTTAAAGTAGCTTGCATTTTCAAAGTTTCAAACAACACATTAAATATTGTATGTAACACTAACTCCGGATTATCGACAACTTTATCTCTTGTTAATTTAATATAAGTTCTACTTAATTCTAAAAATAAATTTTCTAAAATTTTAGGAACTTCATCTAACTTATATTCTTCATAAACTTCTGTTAATTTTTTAATAGATCTATGCAATAATGAATTAATATATTTCTCTTCAATACCTACACCTTTAGGTTTAACTTTACTTGGATTAATTCCTTCATTTTTAGCATACTCAATCAAATACTGATGGACATTCCATAATACTACTAAATGCCTATGCCTTTGAGCAGCTTCAGTCCAGCTAAAACTAATATCTTCACCAGCAGGAGTACTACACATATAATATCTCAATGTATCAGCACCATGCTTGTCAATAAGTTCATAAGGTGAAATAATATTACCTAAACTCTTAGACATTTTTTGACCATCAATACCTGTTAACATACCATGCATATATACAGCTTTGAAACAAGGCTTTTCTAAAGCAATCATAGAAGCTACCATTAACAAATTAAACCAACCTCTAACTTGTTCTTTTGCTTCTAAAATAAAGTCAGCAGGAAAATATCTATCAAAATAATCTTTCCTTTTTGGAAACTCCAAACAATTCCATGAAGCAGAACCAGCATCAATCCATACATCCAAAATATCTGGAATTCTTTTCATTAAATGACCACACTTACATGGAATAGCAACCGCATCAATCCAGGGTTTATGTAAATTATTAGGAATATTTTTAGCTTTCAACTTTTTTAATTCATCAACACTTTCTACAACAACATATTCATTACATTTATCACATCTCCAAATTGGAACAGGTGTACCCCAAAACCTTTGCTTTGTAATACTATTATCTCTCAAATGATTTAACCAAGACTCAAAAGCATTTTTTCCAGCATCTGGAACCCAATATGATTCACTATTCGCTTTCAACATCTTTTCTTTCAAATCTTCAACCTTGAAGAACCATTGTTTGGTTGCTCTAAAAACAACAGGGTTATGGCACCTTTCACAATGAGCATAATCATGTTCAACAGAAACAACAGCTAACAATACTCCTGCCTCTTCTAAAGCATCAATAAACTTTTGATCATCTTTCTTAGCAACCAATCCAGAAAATTTCCCTACATTATCTGGAAATACTCCATACTCATCAATAACATTAAACGGAGGAATATTATTAACATACCCAACTTCATAATCTTCAGGACCACAACCTGGAGCACAATGTACTAAACCAGAACCAGCACTCAAGGTTACATATTCTTCTGACAATAATATTGTATGGACTTTAGGATGATTTTTCTTTAATTCAGCATATTGTTTAATTTCATTAGCCCATGGATGGACATATTCTACACCTTCTAAAGTTTCTCCTTTAAACTCTTCAAGAATTTTCAATTTTTTGTTAAAAACACCGCCCATTAAAGCTCCAGATAAACCTTTAGCCATAATCCATTTTTCACCATCAGCATCAACTTTAACATAATCTAATTCAGGGTTAACCATTATAGCTAAATTTAAAGCAATAGTCCAAGGAGTTGTTGTCCAAATAATAAAAAATTCATTCTTCTTTCCTTTTAATGGAAACTTAACAAAGATAGAAGGCTCTGTAACTTCTTTATATTGGCATTCATGCTTAGCTAATGCAGTTGCACAACTAGAACACCAAGTTATTGTTCTTAATCCTTCATACAATCTATCTTTCTCATGCGCTTTTTTAATTAACCACCAAATACCTTCAATATAACTATTTCTTATTGGCCAATAAGCATTTTCATAATCCATCCAAATACCCATGCGCCATAAATCAATATCCATTTGTTTAGCATTAGTAGAAGCAAATTTCAAACATTCTTGTGAAAACTTTTCTAAACCAAACTTAACAATATCTTCTTTAGTTTTCAAGTTAAATAAAGCTTGAACTTTATGTTCAGTTGGCAAACCATGCATATCATATCCCGCTCTATCCCAAACATCTAATCCTTGCATCCTTTTAAATCTTAGAATCATATCTTTCAAAGAATTGTTCCATGCATGACCCATATGTAATTTTCCGCTGGTATATGGCGGACCTTGTAAGAAATAGAACTTTTTCTTACCTTTGTTCATTTCAGAGACTTTTTTATAGATTTCATTCTTTTCCCAAAACTCTATAATCTCATTTTCCACAGATTTAAAGTCATACATAAGGAAAGAAGAGGTAATAGTATATTTAAAAAGTTTGTGTCTAAAGGGATAATTTAATATTTGATTATTATTTTCCATTATCTATTCTGTATTATGAATTCTAGAAAACCTAAATCTTTATATACCCATTTGCTCATTATTCTAACTATCAATATTTTGTGGTTTTTGAAGGCTTAAACTACAATATGTTGTATACTATATATTGTAGGTGAAAAGAGTGAGATGTCCTTATTGTGATAATAATAAACTAAAAGTTACGGATAAAAGACCTAGTAACAACAATAAAGATATCAGAAGAAGAAGAGAATGTTTACGTTGCAATAAAAGATTTACAACATATGAAAGAATAGAAGAAGTAGTTTTAACAGTTATCAAAAAAAATGGTAAAAAAGAGCCCTATTCTAGAATAAAAGTTTGGGCAGGAATTCAAAAGTCCTGCAAAAAACTATCTATTACTGAAAAACAGATGGAAAAAGCATTAAGTAAAATAGAAAACAAGATCAAAAAATACAAAGAAATCAAAAGTAAAAAAATAGGAGATTATGTATTGGCTGAATTAAAGAAACTTGATGAAGTTGCATATTTACGTTTTGCATCCATTTACAAATCATTTGAAGATGTAGATTCATTCAAAAAAGAGTTGAAGTTACTTAAGAAATAGGTGAAAAATGAAGCATATTAGAAAGAGAGATGGCAGTGTAGTACATTTTAAAGTTGAAAAAATAGAAGAAGCTATATGGAAAGCAGCTAAAGCAGTAGGTGGACAAAATAGAGACAAAGCAAAAGAATTAGCAGAAGAAGTAATATCCATATTAAATGAACGTCATCAAGAGGGCTATATCTCAGATGTTGAAGAAGTTCAAGATTTAGTTGAAAAAACTTTGATTGAAAATGGCCATGCAAAAACTGCAAAAGCATACATACTTTACAGAAAATCTCATGAGGAACTTAGAAACGTAAAAGGATTATTTGACACAATAGAAGCTGTTGAAGATTATATTGGTTTAAATGATTGGATGATTAAAGAAAATTCTAATATGGGTTACTCATTACAAGGGCTTAATAATTATATTTCTACAAAGATAGTTAGCAATTATTGGTTAAGAAGAATTTATCCAGAAGAAATAAGAAAGGCACATGAAAATGCAGACCTACATATTCATGATTTAGGCACATTAGGATCATATTGTTTTGATAATAAAACTAAAATTTTAACTGAAAATGGTTGGAAATTTTTTAAAGATGTAATTGAGGGAGAAAAAGTTGCAACAAAAAATTTAAAGAATGGAAGATTAGAGTTCCAAGAACCTTATGATAAACAAGTATATAGTTATAATAAAGAAATGTATTCTTTTGAAGGAAGAGGAGTATCCTTACTTGTTACTCCTGAACATAGACTTTTAGTTAGAAGAAAACATAAAAAATCTTGGGAGTTTGTAAATCCAACAGAATTTAAGTATGGAATGGAATTTGATAAAAAACTTTCTTGGAAAGGAAAAGATGTAAAGCAATTTAATATCCCTTTTATAAAAGGAGGAAATAGGAAAAAAAACATAGGAAGCATTAATATTGAAAATTATTTAGAATTTATGGGGTGGTATCTTTCAGAAGGCTCGGTTTACGAACCTTCAAAAGGAGATTATAGAATAAGTATTGCACAATCTGAAAAAAAATATAGAAATGAAATTTTAAATCTATTAAAAAAAATGAATTTAAAATTTAATAATTCTTCAAAATTTAATATACATCTTCATTCTAAAGAATTATTTAATTATTTAAAAAAATTTGGGACTAGCAAATTTAAATATGTCCCAAATAATATTAAAGAACTTAACTCAAAGTTAATTAAAAAATTTTTAACTACATTATTCAAAGGAGATGGAAGCTTTTCAAAAACAAGGAAATTTTATAAATATTTCACAACTTCAAAAAAACTTGCTGAAGACGTAGTAGAATGTTTATTAAAAATTAATCTTTGTGGAACAATTTCAAAAAGAAAAGGGAAAAATGGTTATATGGTTTCTGTTGAAAATAATCATTTAACTCCAATTTATAGGAAAAAAGTCATTAAGAAAAAATATAATGGAAAAGTTTATGATTTTTCGGTTAAAAATGGAACTTTAGTTGTAATGAGAGAAGGAAAAGTTGTAATCTCAGGAAATTGTGTTGGATGGGACTTAAAAGATCTTTTAATGCAAGGATTTAGGGGAGTTCCAGGAAAATTAGAAGCTAATGCCCCTAAACATTTTAAAACCGCTTTAGGACAAATAGTTAATTTCTTTTATACATTACAAGGTGAATGCTATTCAGAGGATACAGAAGTATTAACAGAAAATGGATGGAAACTTTTCAAAAATTTAGATAAAAATAAAGTTTTTACTTTAAATCAAAAAACTAAAAAAATTGAGTTACAAAAACCAATCAAGTACTTTGAATTTAAAAACCAAAGCATGAACCATTTTTGTAATAATAAAATAGACCTTTTAGTAACGCCGAACCATAATATGTTAGTTGCAAAATATAGGCCAGATAAAAAAAGAGACAACTATGAATTATGTTGGGTAACTGCTGATAAGTATAATCCTAATATACACCTTATCCCTAAAGGAGGGACTTGGATAGGGCAAAAAATAATGAAGTTTAAATTGCCTCAGGCCATAATTAAAAAATACCCAAATTATGGGGAAAAATGGGTCAAAGAAAAGATACCAACAATAAGCATCCCAATGAAAGATTGGTTGGCTTTTTTTGGACTTTGGATTGCAGAAGGATCCTGTTCAAAAATATTAAAAAAACCTAAGACAAGGAAAGCTTATTATGAATATTATACAAGGATAAGCCAAAATAACAAAAAGAATCATAAAAAAATAGAGGAAATGTTGAACAAACTTCCTTTTAATTGGAATAAAAAAATAAATAAAAATAATACTGACTTTGTAATCTATAGCAAACAATTGTATAATTATTTATCTCAATTTGGAAAAAGTAAAGATAAATTTATTCCTAATGATATCAAAGCATTATCTAAGAATTTACTCCAAATATTATTCAGCTGGATGATGCTCGGAGACGGGCATATCAATAATGGAAATTATGAATATTATACAAATAGTAAAATATTAGCCGATGATGTCCAAGAAATAATCTTAAAGTTAAATCATAATGCCAATATAAGAAAAAAGAATAACAAACTAGGAAGTTGGTATGTTATTGCAATATCAAGAACAAAATATTTTAAAATAAATAAGAACTCAATTAAAAAAATAAAATATAATAAGAAAGTTTATTGTGTTGAAGTTCCTAACCATACTTTATATGTCAGAAGAAATGGAAAAGCATGTTGGTGTGGAAATAGTGCCGGAGCTCAGGCATTTTCCAATTTTGATACTTTATTAGCCCCGTTCATAAGATATGATAATTTAAGTTATAAAGAAGTAAAGCAAGCCATGCAAGAATTTATTTTCAACATGGCAGTCCCAACAAGAGTTGGATTTCAAAGCCCATTTACAAATATAACTTTAGATTTACAAGTTCCTGAATTTATGAAAAGTGAACATATAATCATTGGTGGTGAAATGAAAGAAGCAACTTATGGTGACTTTCAAGAAGAAATGAATATTTTCAATAAAGCTTTTGTTGAAGTTATGATTGAAGGAGATGCAACAGGCAGAGTATTTACATTCCCTATTCCAACATATAATATTAGTAAAAAATTTGATTGGGATAATCCTGCTTACGAACCTATTTGGGAAATGACAGCAAAATATGGAATCCCCTATTTTTCTAATTTTGTAAATTCTGATATGAATCCTGAAGATGCAAGAAGCATGTGTTGCAGATTAAGACTAGATCAAAAAATGTTAAGAAAAAGAGGTGGCGGTTTATTTGGATCTAATCCGCTAACTGGTTCAATAGGTGTAGTTACGATAAATATGCCTAGGATAGGATTTTTAGCGAATAATGAAAAAGAATTTTTTGTAAGGCTTGACCAATTAATGTATATTTCAAAAGAAAGTCTTGAAATTAAAAGGAAAGTCATTGAAAAATTCACAGATATGGACCTTTATCCTTATTCCAAATTTTATCTAAAATCAATAAAAGAAAGATTTGGAAGATATTGGGAAAACCATTTTGGAACTATCGGATTGCTTGGAATGAATGAAGCAATCATTAACCTTATGCCTGAAGAAAATATTTCTTCTGAAAAAGGCAGAGCCTTTGCAATTAAAGTTCTTGATTTCATGAGAGAAAGGTTAGAACAATATCAAGAAAAAACAGGTAATATCTATAATTTAGAAGCAACGCCTGGTGAAGGAACAACATACAGATTTGCAAGGGCTGATAAAAAAAGATACAATAATATTATTGTAGCTAATGAAATAACTTACAAAGAAAGAGCAGTCCCTTATTATACAAACTCCACCCATCTCCCTGTAAATTATACAACGGATATCTTTGAAGCTTTAGAGCTGCAAGACGAACTACAGTCAAAGTATACGGGCGGAACAGTTTTCCATGGATTTGTTGGAGAAAAAATGAGTAAAGAAGGGATTAAACTTCTTGTGAAAAAAATTTCAGAGAATTTTAAGTTACCTTACTTTACAATCACTCCAACATTTTCCATTTGTCCAAAACATGGATATATTGCAGGAGATCATGAATATTGTCCTAAATGTGATCAAGAAATAGGGTATGTTAAAAAGGAGGTTAAAAATGGAACGAACAAAATGCGAGAGGTACTCAAGGATAGTAGGCTATCTGAGGCCATTAAACCAATGGAATGAAGGTAAACAAGAAGAGTGGAAAGATAGAAAATTATTCAAGTGTACCCATGTTAATTAAAGATATTCAAAAAAATACTTTTATTGATTATCCAGGAAAAATAGCTTGCACTTTATTTATTCAGGGTTGTAATTTTAGATGCGGCTTTTGCCATAACCCTGAATTAATGGAAATGGATTGCCAAGGCATATCAAAAGAGAAAGTATTAAAATTTCTTGAAAAAAGAAAAAAATATCTTGAAGGAGTATGCTTAACTGGAGGCGAACCCTTGCTTACTTTAGATTTAGAATTTCTAAAAAAAATAAAAGTAATAGGATATAAAATAAAAATAGATACTAATGGCAGCCAACCTAAAAAATTAAAAGAAATCATAAATAAAGGACTAGTAGATTATATTGCCATGGATATAAAGTGTTCTAAAGAAAAATATGGATTATTAACTCATTCTAAAATAGATTTAAAAAAAATAGAACAAAGCATAAAAATTATTTCAGAATTTCCTAATTACGAATTTAGGACTACAGTTATTTCAGGAATACACACTAAAAATGAAATGCAAAAAATAAAACTTTGGCTCCTAAAAATAACAAAAAAACAAAAATTAAAAAATTATTATCTTCAGGGATTTTACGCAAGACCTGATAAAATGAATAATAAAGATTTTAATTTAATTATATCAACTAAATATCCATTATTAAAAGAGTTAAAAGAATATTTGAAAAACCATTTTGAAGTTTGTCAAATAAGAAATTAAGGATTATTTACTTTTATCATAACTTGATTTATCTTTTTCCTATCTACATCTACTATTGTTATTTCATGACCCTGTAATTCTAATTTTTCTTTTTTCTTAGGTATTCTCCTAATCTTTCTAAGAATAACTGCACTAATAGAATCTGTAGGTTTACCTGGTAATTTAATTTTTAAGGTATGATTTATTGACTTAATTTCAGTTAAACTATCAACCATAAATGTATTATTATCTAATTTCTTAATCAAATAATCAACAGTATCACTTTCATGATCACTTTCATCTATTATTTCACCAACTAATTCTTCAAGTAAATCTTCCATAGTAACTAAACCAATTATCTCGCCATAATCATTTACAATCATAGATAAATGGATTCTTCTTTTTTGAAATTCTTTAAACATATCGCTTAACATTATATGCTGTGGTACAAACAAAGCAGGCATTTTTATTGATTTAAGTTTTTTAGACCTATTTTTATTAGAAATCAATGATAACAAAATATCTTTAATATGAACAAAACCAATTATGTTATCCCTTGCCTTAGTATATAATGGAAATCTTGAAAATCTAGAACTTTTTACAATATTAATTGAATCTTCTATAGACATTGAACCTTCTAAACAAATCATTTCATCCCTATTAGTCATAACTTCAATAACAGCAACATCATTAAATCGTAAAACATTTTCAATCAGTTCTCGTTCTTCGGGTAACACATGGCCGTGTTCTTCACTCATTTCAACCAAAGCTTTAATTTCTTCTTCTGTTGCAACTTTTTTAGATATTGGTCCTCTTGAACCAGCTAGTAGAATAGTAATTTTTTCAAATAAATATACAAAAGGATACAATAATTTAATTAAAAACTTATAAAATTTTGCAGTTTTCAAAGCAAAACTTTCAGCATGTTGTGTTGCATAAGCTTTAGGAGTTATTTCTCCAAAAACTAAAATTAAAAAAGTCATAATACCAGTAGCAATTCCAACCCCAATATTACCTAATAAATCAATTGCAATCATTGTAGCAATTGCAGATGAACCAATATTAACTAAATTATTCCCAATTAAGATTGCAATCAATAATTTTCTTGGCTCTTTCTTCAAATCTTCAAGAATTTTTGCACCATTGACATTCTTATTTACTAAAGCCTTCAACCTAGATTTACTTAATGAAAATATGGCTATTTCAGAACCCGAAAAAAAAGCGGATAAAAATACCATTACCAATAAAATGATTACATATCCTATCATATTTTAACAACAAAATATTATAAAACTGGCTATTATTTATATGTTTCGTTAAATCTCAATTATCTTACCTTTTCTTCCAACGTTAATTACAGTAGTTTTTCCTATTTTTTCTTCAATACCTTCAGCCTCATGAACATGACTACAAAATAAAATATCTGGCTGAAATTCATCTACTGCTTTCTTAACTCCAGAACTCCCTGGAACAAATTTAGAAAAATTTTCCATTAAAGTTTTAGAAGGATGAACGTGCGTAATCATAATCTTTTTCTTGGCAGCTTTAGAATAATTAAATCCTTTCTTCAAAGTTTTAAATATTTCATCTTCAGATAACTGGAATAATCCTATATTAGCAGAACCACAACCAAAGAAAGCTATATCTTGTAAATTCATAGCATAACCATGCAAATTCTTTCCATCATACAATTCAGCTAAAAAATCAGCAGTGGCTAAACTTTCATGATTTCCATGAACTAAAAGAACTTTTTGCTTGAAAATACCTATTAAATTATCTGTAGATTCCTCATTTTGAGTTATATCCCCACAAATTACTACTAAATCAACCTGTTCTAGATCTGCTCTTTCAGCAAGCTCCCTAGCTAAATCTCTATCTCCATGTATATCACCTACAGCCAAGATTTTCATAATATAACCTTCAAAAAGTCTTTATTTAAAGATTTCGGTCAAGAAGAACCTTATTTTTAAAGAAAGATTTAAAACTATTAATCAAATAATTGCCCTTATAATGTTAAATTTAGAACTTAAAGAAGAAGAAGCCCATAAAGCTGTCAATCTTATTAATAATTCTGAAGATTGGAATGAACTTGAAATAAAAGTTTCAAAAGAAAACCAATTAAATTTATCTGAAGAAACTTTAGAAAAATTAGATTATACTTTTTTATTAAATTATTACCTTGGTGGCTGTAATGCAGCCTTAAATCCTTTAAATAATAGAACTTCGCCTGTATTCCCAGGGGCTTTAATAAAAAAAAAGAATATTAATTATCATATTCATGGCTTAAGACATAATAAAGATTTTAAAAAAACAATTCCTGAAAATTTTAAAAATTTAGAAAATGTTGTCTGTGAACCTGGAATTTCAAGAAAATATCACCTTCATAAAGCAATTGCTCAAACAAGATCTGATGAATGTAAATTTCTATCATATCCTAGCTATATGAAAATGTTAATTAATTTAACAGTTCCTTCATTAATCTACTGTTTAAAAGAATTAATCCCTAAAAAACAAAAAACTCTTTCTGAAGTTCAAGATTTTAGAAGATTATTCAAATTTAATGAAAGAGAAATAAAAATAGAAGATGCATATTTACCTGAAAGATTAGAACATAGTTTAATAGATTCATACTTAAATTCTAAAATTTATAAAGCATCTTTAATAAGATCTTTATCACAACAAGAACATTTAGAAAAAACAGCAAAAGAATTAGGATTAAAAGATATACATGGTATTTATGGATTATTACATGAACAACCTATTATTTATTTTTTAAATTATCCTGAAAAAGTAGCAGAATTAAAAGATAAATTTAAACCCAATATTTTTAGAAAAGTTTCTCATTATGGTACTAATTCCCTACAATTTGGATTAATTAGTTATGCATCCTATACTTGCTTTCAAGATATTTTTGTTTTAAATGATCCATTTACACAATTACTTTTTGCAGGAGTAGGTACATATTTTGCTGCCCAGAGCTTAAAAAGCATAGAAGAAAAGGTTAATTGGCGCTTACAGAATAAAACCTATAGAAAAAAACATCTTATTTAGGCACTACTTCTTAGTAACAAAAATAGTAAAGTTTATAAAGGATTGATTTAACAAAATATTATGGCAAAAGACTATGAATGTTTCAGATTAAGTGGAGATATGAGTTATGGAGGCAAATCCCTATTATTTTATACTTGTAATATTTGCGAAGATCAAATGAGCGAAAATGATGTTCTAGAACATAAATGTAAAAAAATACCTAAAGATGTTGTTCAAAATCCTAATGAATATAAAGGATTTACTGTAGTCAAAAGAGGAGGTATTTGTAGGAAAACACCTGAAGGACTTATATTCTATAATTGTAAAAATTGTGGTTCAACTATTGTAGAGGAAAGTATTTTAAACAAATCACATAAATGTTGGGCTAAAAAATCAATAGAAGATAAATTATAATTTTTTAAGCAATTTTTTCTTATTCATATAAGGCAATAAAACTTTAGGAATAGTTACAGTCCCATCTTTATTTTGATAATTTTCAATAATCGCAACCAACACCCTAGATGTTGCTACAACAGTACTATTCAAGGTATGTAATATCTGTTTTTCTCCGCCTTCTTTACCATATTTAATATTTAATCTTCTTGCCTGATAATCTGTTACATTACTACAACTACATAATTCAATATATTTTTTCTGTCTTGGTGACCATCCTTCCAAATCATATTTTTTTGCTGCAACTGTTCCAATGTCCCCTGTACAAATATTTACAATTTTATAAGGGATTTCTAAAGCTTGAAAAACTTCTTCAGCATTTTTTAATAATTCTTCATGAATCTTCCAAGAATCTTCAGGTTTGCAAAAAACAAATTGTTCTATTTTATTGAATTGATGCAACCTGAATAAACCTTTTGTATCTATCCCATGTGCACCTATCTCTTTTCTAAAACACATGCTTGAACCAACAAACTTCAAAGGCAATTGTGATTCGTCAATAGTTTCATCCATATACATTGCAGCCATTGGATGTTCAGATGTGGCAATAAAATATTCATCTTCATCTTCAATTTTATAAATTACATCTTCAAAGGCTTCTAAATCAGTTACACCTTCATAAGGTTTTCTCCTCATCATCAAAGGAGGCTGTAGTAAAATAAAATTTTTCTTTAACATTGTATCGATTGCAAATCTTGTAATAGCTTGTTCTAATAAAGCTAAGTCACCTAATAATATATAAAATCCAGTTCCAGAAATTTTTGCACTTCTTTCAAAATCAACTAATCCAAGATTTTCTACAATCTCAACATGGCTCTTTAATTCAAAGTCAAATTTCTTAAGTTTACCCCATTTCCTAACTTCTTTATTTTCAGAATCATCTTTTCCATAAGGCACAGACTCATGAAGAATATTAGGCATCCTCATTAAATAACTATTTAATTTATTTTTAATATCAAATACATTTTGTTCTATTTTATTTATTTTTTGAGGTAAAGAAGAAGCTTCTTTCAATAGCTTAATAATATCCTTTCCTTCTTTCTTATATTTAGAAATATCCCTACTTACTTCATTTCTTTTTCTTCTAAATTTATCTAACTTTAATTTATTTTCTCGCCAATCTTTATCCAATTTAATAATTTCATCTATTAATTTCAATTTTTCAGAATCTTTTCTTTTCTTCAAACTTTCCTTAATTAATTTGGGATTCTCTCTGAATAATTTAATATCTAACATGTTAATGTTTTATTATTTGGATTATTTATAACTCTTTTGGCAAAATTAATTTATTAAATAATTTGGTATTAACTTGGAGTGACTACAGGATAAGCTTTAAATATTTATCTGCCTTATATTTTATATAGCAAAAGGGTGCGTGTTCGAAAAAGGGGCAAAGGTTTAAATATAGGTGATTGATTATATATATTAGAGCATATACATCCTATTGGGGGGAAAATGGGTAAACAAAAAAATATATTTGAGGTGTTTTTTAGGTCGAAACCAGCTAACATACTTATAGCATTAAAGAATCAAAATAAAAATAAGTATGGGAGCGTTCTTGCTAAACAAGTTGATTGCACTTATTCTCATGCAGTAAAAATTCTTCAAGAGATGGAGAAAGCAAAACTAGTTCAATTTGAAAAATCTGGCAGAATAAAAAATATTGGTTTAACAGATAATGGCTTGAAAATTGCTGAACATATTGAAAGAATCAAAAATCTTCTTTAATTTTATCGAAAATTATTTATAGCAATACAATAAACTAAACAATATAATGGGCGATGACTTTAATAAAGTCTTAATTCTTGCAGATTATGGAAGCATAAACCTAGCTAAAAAAGTGCACAAAGAACTTTCTAAATTAAAAATGTATGGAGGATTAGAAGAATTTAATGTTGAAGATATTTATATTAATAAATTTAATAATGGAGAAATAGATGTTAAACTAAAATCATCAATGAGAGGTAAAGATGTTTTTTTAATTAAATCATTTAATGTTTTTCAAAAAAGATGGGATAAAACTAAAAATCTCCCACCTTTAGATGAACTTATCTATGATCCTAATCAAGGTTATAATGAATTATTTATTATTAATGATGCATTAAAAAGAGCTAGAGCTAAAAGGATTACAAATATTTTACCACATATGCCTTATCAGCGACAAGATAGGCGTCCAAAAAGAAAGGGAGAATTTGTTAGGGGATCAATATCAGCTAAATTATTTGCAAATCTTCTTCAAACTTCTGGAGCAACCCAAATAATAACTTTGGATCCTCATTTTAAACAATTTGAAGGTTTTTATGATATGGGTGTTGATTGTTTAGATAGTTTTGTTTTATTTGCCGAAGATATTGAGAATAATTTTAAAGATAAAATTGAAAGGAGTATTTTTATTGCTCCAGACCATGGGAGTGTAGAATTAGCAAGAGATTATGCTAAACATTTCAAAAGACCCTATGCAATTATTGACAAAAGGAGAAACGAAGAAGGTAAATCTGAAGTACTAAATATTATTTCAGACATTAAAAATTTAGAAGGATTTTGTGGATTTTTAGTTGATGATATTATTGATACAGGTAATACAATTATTAAAGCATCACAAGCATTAAGAACTAAGGGTCTTGAAGAATTCATTGTTTATTGTACACATCCTGTTTTAAGTTTGGATGCAAAAGAAAGGTTACTCGAAGAAGATATTGATTTAATAACTACTAATAGTATTGCAATTCCTTATTTATTTAGATATCCAAATATAAAAATAATAGATACTTCTCACTTAATTTGTAAAGCTATTTATTGTATTTGTAATGGAGAGTCTATAGATAAACATCTTGTAAATTTTGAAATGTATAAAAAAGATAAACTTACTCCTTAATCTCATCTATAAAAAACAATAATAAAGAAGTTGTTGAAATTATTGCATTTGTAATAAGAGCTTTATGTTGATTTTCAATTAGATTAAACTTATTTTTATCCTTTAAATCTTTTACTTTTAAAACTCCAAATTTATAAGAAAGATTAGCTATTTCTTCGAAAAAATCTTCAACTTTTTCTTTATTTATCCTTATAAAATCAAAAACCGGTAATTTAACTTGTTCAGCATAATGTTCTAATGCATCTTTCTGAAAATAATGCCTTATCAATTTAGTATGGGCTGGTGTAGCTAAATCTGACAATAAATGTATTGATCTCCCCAATTCATAAAATGATTTTTTCTTTTTTCCTAACTTGTATAACTTAATTGACTTATTAAAAAGTTTTAATGCTTTTTTCTTAGCGTTTTTAAAAAACCAAAATCCTTTATGTTTTATTGGAGAATAAAAATGAGTTAATACTGGAATCCCTATCTTAAAATTAAATATTGACCAAAAATCTTCATTAAAACAACCTTTTAAAATAATTGAATCATACTCACTAATAATTTTATTATTAGCTAATTCTATTGACTTTTGTGCTATCCTTACATGTGTCTCTGTTTCCATTTTAAACTAAGCGAACTTAACTCATTTATAAATCATATGTATCGAAAAGTACTAAAACAACTTAAAATTTATAAAGTATTTAAAATAAAGGAGATTTTATGAAAAAATTATTTGGAACAGATGGAATAAGAGGAACTGTAAATGAATATCCTATGGTTCCAGAGATTGCTTTAAAATTGGGTATTTCTTTAGGTCAAATCTCTAATAAACCAAAAATAGTTATTGGGAAAGACACAAGACTTTCAGGTTATATTTTTGAATATTCATTATCTTCAGGGATTTGTGCAGCAGGAGGTGAAGTTTTATTTGTAGGGGTTTTGCCAACTCCAGCAATTGCTTATTTAACAAAAAAATATAATGCTGATGCAGGAGTAGTTATTTCTGCTTCACATAATTCAGCAAAAGATAATGGAATAAAACTTTTTTCTTCGGAGGGATTTAAATTACCTGATGAAAAAGAAAAAGAAATTGAACATAAAATGTTTTCTCAATTAATATTAAATTCTAACACAGGTAAGGCTTTCAAAATGAAAAATGCTAAAAGAGAATATATTGAATTTGTAAAAAAGGCTGTAGAATATATTGATTTAAAAGAATTAAAAATTGTACTTGATTGTGCTAATGGCGCAGCATACTATGTTGCCCCTACTATTTTAAAAGAATTGGGTGCAGAAGTAATTACTCTAAATCATATACCTAATGGGGAGAATATAAATGATAATTGTGGTGCATTATTTCCTAAAAATATTAGTCATCTTGTTAAAAAAAATAAAGCAGATATTGGCATTTGTTTAGATGGTGATGCCGATAGAATTATTGTATTAGATGAAAAAGGGAACATTGTAGATGGAGATAAGATTATGTATATATGTTCAAAATACCTTTCTCAAAAAAATAAATTGAAAAATAATACTTTAATTACAACAGTTATGAGTAATGAAGGATTAATTAAAGCTTTAAAAGAAGAGAATATTAATGTTGAAAGAACAAAAGTTGGTGACAGATATGTTATTGAAAAAATTAAGGAATTAGGTTGTAATTTTGGTGGTGAACAATCAGGACATATTATTTTTACAGATTATACGACTACAGGAGATGGAATTATTAGTGGATTATTACTTTTAAAAATAATTAAAGAAACTGGCAAGAAAATTTCTGAATTATTAGAAGGATTAGAAATTTATCCTCAAAAATTAATCAATCTAAAAATTAAAGAAAAAAAAGATTTGATGGACATGCCAAAAGTTATTAAAAAAATAGAAGAAGCTGAAAAAGAATTAAAAAAAGAAGGTAGAGTCCTCATAAGATATTCTGGAACAGAAAAAAAAGTTAGAGTCATGGTTGAGGGTAAAGATTTAGAATTAGTTAACAAACATGTTAATATTATTTCAGAAGAAATTAAAAAGGAAATAGGGATTTAACAGAACCATTTATCTAATGCTTCTTGTTTTTCGGGATCTTTGCCGAATACACTTTCAATTCTTAATCTTGTCAATTCAATTGTTTGTTTTAGATATGGAGATAAATTATAACAATTTATTAAATTTTCGGCAGGCTCCAAATATTTTACTACAGAACCTTCAGAAATTGTAAATATTATTTTCCCCTCACATAAAGTACATCTGCCTTTTAATGGTGGCCTTCTAAACTTTTCATTACACTTAACACACCTAAACTGTTGCATAGAAAATTTTCTTAAGTTACCTTTTATATCTCTCATAAAGTGTCTTTCTATAACTAACCGAGCAACATCTTCTTTATCAACAGCTCTAGTTTTTTGAGCTATATCCATTTGCCCTTCAACTTTTTCTCTCATTGAAGGTAATAACTTATATGCACTACATTGAACACCTTCATTAAAATCAAAAGTGTCATGAGTAAATCCTATTCCTTCATATTGTGATTCTTTATCCAAACGATTTTTAAAAATTTCTAAAGAAACTTCAGAAGGAAATTTATATTGTTCAGCAGCTTCATAAAGTTCTAAAGGATATTTCCAAACAGTATCCATATCAAATATCATATCATCAACTTCTTTAGGAATTAATTTTCCAGTAAGAACTAAAGGTGCATCTTGTGTAGACCCTCTTCTATTTGACAAAAATTTGGGTGAAAAATTCAATAAATGATCCATTAATAACATGACAGCTGCTTCATCACCATCACAATCACGCCTCATAATACAATGTAATAAAGGGTGTGCTAAAAATCCTTGTGTCTTGGAAAAACCAATTATTCTTGAAATAATGCCTGCCGCTGTATGTGGTGACATAGATACACAAAGTTGTCCAATAAGGTCGTTTTTATCATTCAAATCATAATATTTAGGCAAACCATAAAGTTTTATCAATAAATCATCTATAAAATTACAAACTCTAAACAAAACAATATCAGCTCCTTCATCTAATGCAGCTTCGCAAGCTGGTAAAATTATATCTTGAACTTTTAATTCAACAATTTGATTTTCATCAGACAATTCATTACCATAACAATCTTTGTCATAACCTAATTCTCTTAATTTTTTAATAGAAACCCTTGCTTCTTTTGGTTTAAAATGAGTGCAAGACATTTCAGTCATGTCATATCTTATAGTTCCATCTTTATTGACATATACTTTATTTTTGGCCCTCAATATTCCTTTCATAAGATGTTCAGGTATATGTTCCTCATTAGAAGTTCCCCTTATACCTTTAACCAATTCTATATCTCTTGCACCGGATTGTTTCATTGCAAGTTCATAATAATGATTAATATCTATTTTTTTTTCTTTGTAAGTTAAACATTTTCCATGTTCTTTCATTTGTTCTTCAAATTTTCCTAGAATCTCACAAAAAGGCTTATTTAAAATTTTATCACATTTTCTACAATAATATTGTTTCTTAGTTTTAGAATCACATTTTTCACAAATAGCATATATTGTTTCATAATCACACTTTTCACAATAATATAAAGGGAAATGAGATTTAATATAACCTTTATCTAAGGCACTTTGAAAACTTCTTAATCTTCCCCCTTCTTCACCAACTGGAAATAATACTTGAGGACTTCCTTTTAACTGTCTCATTTTAGCTTTTTCAGGTCTACCCATTCTTGCTCCTATAAAAGTTCCACATTTATCTTTTATTAAAACAGGAGAAATAGAATTAACCATTTCAAGAACATTTTCTTTATCTTCTGGATTTTTTTTAAAAAAACCTAAATTTGTTAACAAAGCCTTAGCATCATCCTTTTCAATCAATAAATATTCTTTTGAAATAACTTGATGATTTATTCCAATTAATTCTAAATATCTTTTTATATCTTCATATGGGCTAGGAATTATTATCTTCTCTTCTTCAATAACTGAAAATTTTAATCTTTCAAATAATTTGAAGAAATCATCTTTCTTAAGCGTATTCCAAAAATAAATCCATCTTGGATGTAAAGGAACATTTAATTTTTCAGAAATTTTTAAAGCTTCAATAAAATTAATTTTTGTAGTTATTGGTTTATTTAATAATTCTTTTACTTTTACTTCTTCAATTGTAATTAATTTAGATAATTTTTTACAATCAAGATTATTTTCTTTCATATATTTTTCAATATAGAATATCCACCACTCTTCAACAAATCCTGCAGGAATTAATTTATGGTTTCTATTAAGAAAATCTCCATAATTAATCAAAATATCTCCTAAATAAATTATTTCTTCTACATTTTTACTTACTTTTTTAGCTTCATCTATAGTTTCTAAATAAATTACATTTCCATTTTTTAATTTTACAATTGGTCCATCAATCTGATCACATATAGATAAAATAGTTGATTTCCCAGGTCTTTCAGTTTTAAATTGTGTACCTATAGCCAAATAATTATTCAGCACAAACATAGTTATTGGATTAATTGCATCAGAACTTAATCCTGATGTCCTAGCCCTACCATATCTCAATCTGAATCCTCCATTTCTTAATGGATGAGAAAAGACAGGTCTACCTGCAACAATATCTTTAATATAAGTAAAATCTGGAGTAATTTTTTCTTCTTTTTTCTTTTCAGCACCTTTAGCTTTCATCTGATCTTGTATTTTCAAAAAATCTTGCATAAAATCCCATTGTTCCATGGAAAAATCATTGCCCCAATTAGACAATTGTTTCCACAGTTTCTTAGCTTTTAAAGCCAAACACTCAGCCATAACTAAACAAAATCCTCCTCTTATCCTATTACTTTCAATTCTTGGAAGATCTTTATAATTGCTAACTTCTCTATCTGATGTACCATCTCCATCTATTTGCACGGGTAAATTTTTAGCTAAAAACATCGTTTCTTCTTTTGAAGGAAAATATTGTAAATTAGTAACTCTTTCATTATAATCTTCTAACTCTGTACAAGCTCTCTTAATTTCTTTATCTGTAGGATCATAAACAGCATAACCTAACTTTTTTCTAACATAATCTGAAATTAATACAGAAACAGCGGCACCTGTACCTCCTGCACTCCTTATGGGACCAGAATACATTAAACAAAAATATTCTTTACCATCAGCTCTTTTTTTTAATTCAATTCCGGTTAAACCTTCCAATGGTGAAGAAACTACTCCAACAGTAACATAAGAAAAACCAATCCTTATACCAGTTTCAATTGCCTTTTTCTTATCTTCAAATTTACAGAATTTTTCAGAAGCAACTTCTTCAGCAATAATAAAAGCAATTCTCCAATCTTGACTTTGATATTTTTGTTCTAACTCAATAATCCTATTTACAACTCCTTTGCCTATAATTTCTGGAGCTACAGAGGATATTAACCCTTCTACTCTTTCAGCCATATTTTTTGCCAAGGGAACTTTAACTTTATCATCAGGATCTAATCCCTTAGATTTTGCAGAGTTTGCAATATCATAAGCTCTTTTAACTCTTATTTCAATTTCCTCAAAATACTTTTCCATATTAAGGCTAGCTTCCATTTTTCAATCACTAAATCTCATAATTTTAATCTCTCTAGTTTTTAAATTTACAATTGGCACTCTCCCTGGTTCAGGGTTATGTCCTACTTTTTCTTGGAAAGAGGTTTTATCCTGCCAACAAGAACAACAAATCATAGTAGTACTTTTATAATTTGAAATTGCTAATTTATGGATATGCCCTGTAATAAAAAAATCAGGATTATTATTAATAACTAAGGGATCTTCTTCTTCATCCGGGATATATAATGTTGAAGTATGGGTTGGAGCCAAATGCCTTTTCTGTAATAACATTTTCATCAGTAAATCTCCCCTATCATAACCTCCGTTATTTCTTAAACTGCTTATATTAGCAATGTAATAATCAAAACTAAAGCCATGGTACATTAATACATCAAACCCAGGAAATTTTTCAGATGAATGAATATTAATTACAGATGGATTTGATACAATAGTTACATTAGATAAATCATACAATGCCTGAGTAAATCTTTTATCTAATTTAGGTTGTGGCTCTGCAATTCTTACAGCATCATGATTCCCAGCACATAAAATTATTTGCACATCTTTTCTAATCATCGAAAGATATTCAGCACATTTATTATATTGCGCAATAATATCAAATATTACTAATTCTTCTTCTTGCCCAGGATAAATCCCAATACCATCAACTAAATCACCTGCAATAAATAGATATTTTATAGATTTAGCAATTTCTTTTTGTTCATCTGTTCCTGTATCTCCTTTAAGCCATTTAATAAATTTCATAAAATCTTCTGGTAAAAACATATTTGAACCAACATGTAAATCAGAAATAAATGCTGCGGCAACATTATCTGGACATTTTTTATAAGGTCTACTAGGTAAATCAGGCAATATAATTTCATTAATAAACATAATTTGCCCATTATAATTTCCAACCAATCCAATAACTTCATCCAATGTTATATCTTTAGCAATATCAAAAGAATCCTTTTTATTTTTTGTAATAATTGTTTTTAATATACCTGTTGGATCTTCAATTGTTAAAGCGATATTTCCATTTTTTGTTACGTTTTTTTCTAGAACTAATCCAATTAAGGATATTTTTTCCCTATCATTATTCCCTGAAAGTCTTCTGATAGAAATTGCATCTTGTAATTCAACTCTATTCTGTAATATTTTTTTTAAAGTTTCATATCTTGCTTTAAAATATTTAACAAAATGCTGGACATCCCTTTTTTTAGAAAGTTTATCATAAGAATTTATAATTTTTATATTTATTTTATTTTCAATAATCTGTTTTTTTTCTAATTTAAATAAATTAATTATTTCATCCTTTGTAATACTTATGGGAATTTCTTTTTTTTCTATTTTATTAAAAATATGTTCATAAAAAAATTCATAACTTATATTATTAGGTATTTCATAAATAGTCTCTGGAGTAAGGAAAAAATTCATACTCATCAAGGTGCTTACTATTTTTGCTTTATCTTCAGCACTCATAAATTTAGACCCTCCTTCAGAAGCATCTTAATCTTTGGCGCAATTGAAGAAGGTATTCCAAGAGAAATTTGTCTAGTTCTACCATATCTCCCTTGACTAATAACTGTAGTATGGATAATTCCCATCATATCTAGCTCTGCTATAATATCTGATATTCTTCTTTGTGTCAGGGGTCTTATTTTTACTTTATTACAATAATTTTGATATAAATCATAAACCTCTCCAGTAGATATTGGTTTATTTTTAGATTCATTTGAAAGATCAAATATAGCCATTAAAGTCAATTGAGATTGTTTAGGTTGAACTTGAATACTTTCTTCAATTTTATCTTTTTCTATTTTTTGTTCAGCTTCATCTAAAATTGAAACAGTTATTTTATTTTCATTTTTTCTTTCAGTTAATTCACCAGCTATTCTTAATAATTCCAATGCTCTTCTAGCATCTCCATGTTCTCTTGCAGCATATGCGGCACATTTTTCAATAACACCGTCTTCAATTGTTTTTTCATTAAAAGATTCTTTAGATCTTTCTTTTAAAATACTTTGAAGTTGTATTGCATTATAAGGAGGAAATAAAATTTCTTCTTCACATAATGAACTTTTAACTCTTGCATCTAAATAATCTGTAAAATGAAGATTATTTGAAATACCTATTATAGATATTTCACTATTTTTTAATTCAGGATTTATTCTTGTTAAATTATAAAGAATGCTATCGCCTATTTTTTCAATTAATTGATCTATTTCATCTAAAATTAATAGTAATAAAATTGGTTCTTTATCTAAAGCATTAACAAATATTTTATAAACTTCATTTGTGGGCAATCCAGTTTCAGGAACTTCTTGATTAAAATTTCTTGCTATTTCTGCTATTAATCTATATTCTGTATCAGCTACTCTTTTCATTTTGCAATTAAGATAAAAAACTTTCAAGGCAGTATTCTTATTTTTAGCAATTTCTAACATATTATTAGTTATATAATTTGTAACTAATGTTTTTCCTGTTCCTGTTTTACCATAAATAAATACATTAGAAGGTTTTTCTTTTTTCAAAGCTGGTGCTAATATTGTAGCCACTTTTTGAATTTCTTCTTTTCTATGTGGTATTTCTTTAGGTGTATAATTTGCTTGTAAAACTTTTTTATCTTTGAATATTGATTCCCTATTAAGATAATCTTCAAAAAAATTTGTTAAATTTTTATTCATCCTCTTTACTCCTGTGTTTTTTTTCTAATCTAAATAGCTATTTAAAGATTATTGTAATGTATATTTTATAATGGAAAATATAGTCTGACACCTCTATTTCCATTGGAACTAATTTTTGAATTATTTAAAGGTACCTAAAATAGCTTAAAATCATTATTTCTAATGGAAAATATATATTATTATATTATTGAATATCTATTATATATTATATATATTTTAATATATATATTATATATTGGAAAAACTTATAATATAAATATAATCAAAAAATTAAAATTCTCTCTTCTTTCTTCTTTAAATAGTTAAATATGGCATTTAAATAAATAAATAAAATAATTATTAATTTTACTATTACTACTACTACTATTATTAGATTATTATTACTTCCATAAGAAATGAATTCCATATGAAATAGAAGACTTATACTTTAATTAAAATAATAAATGATTATTTCCATTAGAAATATAGGTGTGAGAGGGTCTAATCTTTTTTAATTTTTTTCAAATATTTTTTTAAATCTTTACTCTCTAAAAAAACTTTAGAAAATTTATTATCTTTAACAAATGTTTCAATTATATTTTTATCAATAATATCATTTTTACTAAAATAAATTAAGAATTTCTTCTTTGGAAATTGTTTTTTTAAATTTTTATATAGTTCCATTTGATCTTTAACATTAAATCCACAACTTTCACTTATATCTAAAACATAAATTAAATAATCTCCTAAATATTTTATTGCAAGATAACTTTGTTTTTCTATCCAATTCATTTTAAATAAAATATCTTTGAAAGTTCCTGGAGTATCAACTAATTGAATTTTATCCATATATCCTACCATTAAAGATTTAGTAGTAAATGCATAAGCTTGTATGTCTGGTCTTGCAGTTGTTAATTTACTTAATAATGTACTTTTACCTACATTAGGAAATCCACAGATACAAATAGTAAACATATTTGTTTTAATTGTAGGAAAATTTCTTAATGTTCTTCTTGCTTCATCTAAATATGTAAAATGTTTTTGAATTTTTTTCATTATTGATGAAGCTCTTCCATAAAATATTTTCTTAGATTTTTCAATTTCATCAATATGCTCAGCGTTATGTATGTTTCTTAGAGATTCTTGTTCTAATCTTATTAGTTTATTATTAAACCATGAAAATGTAATAAAAGCCTTGCCTAATTTTTCCACATTAATTGTAATTTCAAACAATTCTTTATAGAAATTCTCTAATTCATTAGGGTCAGGAAACATTTCCTTAATATTTTCAAGATCATTTCTTAAATTTCTAGAAAAAATCCCAATTTTATAAATTTCGTTTTTCTTTTTCTTTTCTCTTTTATTATTTAGATTATATTTTTTAGCTTTTGCAGCATTCTGACTAATTCTAAAGGCTTTATCTAAGTAAAATTGTGCTTTTTCTATCTTAGATGTCTTAAACATAAGTAAAAATGAGATTCTTGGTTATTTAAATGTATATCTACTAGAAAAATTAATTATATTATCACGTTTTTAAGGCACAAAGGGATAACGCTTCTTTCTTACATATAAGATAGAATACACAACAGGGATATTTTCTAATGTAAAAGACTTCATTAAGCATTATAATGAAGACCACCCCACATGAGCCTCCATTATAAAACACCTAAAGAAGTATTGGATGAGTTAAAAGTGCCCTAGTTTCGTGGTGTCTAGTAGTTTGGGATAACAGAATAGAAAAATTAATAAAAAAATTTATAAGCTAACAAAAATAGGAAGTTATAATGGATAAAATACAGACCTATTTTATAATTACAGAAAAATTAAATCAGACTAAATTATCTTTTTTAGTGTCAAATAAATATCTTTATGCATTAGTAATATTTATATTTTTTATAATAACAGCTAAATTGATGTTATTTATAATAGAAAAATATATAAAAAATTTAACAAAAAAGACAAAAACAAATATAGATGATGAATTAATTGAAGCAATCCGTAAACCTGCTTATTATTTATTAACTTTTATAGGAATACTTTTTGCTTTTTTTGCTTTACAAATAGATACAAAAATCATGGAATTAATTTTAAACCTATTTTTTAGCTTAATCACTATAGCATTTACAATAATTTTAATAAGAGTTGCTAAAGTTTTTATAGATTTTTGGGGGAAAATTTGGGCAAAAAAAAGCAAGTCCTCTTTAGAGTACGATCTTTTACCATTAATGAAAAAGACCTCAACTGTTTTATTATTGGTTATTGGTTTATTATTTATTTTAAAAATTTGGGGAATAGATATAACCGGATTATTAGCAGGTTTAGGCATTGCTGGAATTGTTATAGGATTTGCTCTTAAAGATAGTTTGTCTAATGTATTTGGAGGTATATCTTTAATTCTTGATAAAAATATTAAGAGAGGAGACAGAATTAAAATTGAAAATGGCGAAATAGGGACTATAGAAGATATAGGTATAAGAAGCACTAAATTATTAACTTTTGATAATGAATTAATTATTATTCCTAATGGGATTTTATCTAATTCAAGAATTCAAAATTATGTTTTACCAGAACCTGCTCAGAGAGTTAAAGTCCATTTTGGAGTAGAATATGGTTCAGATATAAATAAAGTTAGAAAGGTTGTTTTAGATACAATAAAAAAATTAGAGAATGTAATTAAAGAACCAATTCCAGAAATGGATTTTGTAGAAATGGGGGATTTTGCATTATTAATGGTAGCTAAAATGTGGGTAAATAGTTATCAAAATGCTTATAGTGTAAAAGTAAAAGCAACAGAAGAAATTTATAAAGCATTGAAAAAGGCAAATATTAATATACCTTTCCCGACTAGGACCATATATATGAAAAAATGACAGAAGAAAGATTAGATGAAAAGATAAATTAATAAATTAATAAACTAACTATATTTACTATGAATTACTTAATATTAGCATTAGGAATAATTTTATTCTTTCTAGTATTATTCATATTAAAAAGTGCAAAAAAACACATAGTAATAACTTTAATAAAAATGACCTTCTTTTTTGCATTAATATTTATAGTTTTGATAGTATTAGGAGGTTATGTGGATTTAACCAATTTATTTTCTCAAAATAGTAAGATAGTACAAACTGGGGCAGCAGTAATAGATGTTGTTAAAAGTAGCATTAACTAAAAGTTTATAAAAGAATTATTCTCAATTATTCAACTATAGCCCTGTAGTGTAGCGGCCAATCATACGAGACTCTGGATCTTGTGACCGAGGTTCGAATCCTCGCAGGGCTATTATTCCCAGAAAACTTTATAAATAAGTATAGATTAGTCCTATTTATTCATAAATAAAGGGAGGAATAATAATGCCTGATAGTAAAAATTATTCAAAACATTTGATTGGAAGGACAGTTGTAACAAAATCCGGTAAAAAGTTTGGAGAAGTAGGAAACATAACTTTTGAAACAAGAACTGGCGAATTAATGCATATATTGTTAAAAAATCCAACAACTTACGTTGATGCTTTAAATCTTGAAAAAGATAAAAGGGGCAACTGGATGATACCATTTAGTGCAGTTATTGCAGTTGGAGACTTTGTAGTTGTCAGTGAAGAAGATGTAATGTGATTTTTTAATAATCTTTTTAAATCTTTCTATCTATAGTTAATTCAATATGAAATTAAAATATAAGACCACTGCTGATATTAAAGTTTCAAAAAATATTTCTGAGCAGGTTATAGGTCAAGAGGAAGGAGTAAATATAATTAAAAAAGCTGCAAAGCAAAGACGTAATGTTCTTTTAATAGGTGATCCAGGCACAGGTAAAAGTATGATGGGCTTGGCTTTAGCAGAATTACTTCCAACTGAAAAATTAGTGGATGTTTTAGCATTTCCAAATCCTATTGATGATAATGTTCCAATAATTAAAACTATGAAAAAGGGTCAAGGCATTCTTTTTGTTAATAAAGCAAAAATTACAGCAATAGGATCAATGAAAAACATGAATTTATTTTTATTAATCTTTATTTTGATAGCTTCCATACTTCCTTATTATTTATATTCAAAACAAATATTTCCTTTTGATAACCCTACAATTTATGCAGCTTCAATGATAACAAGTATGATAATGATAATTGGATTTATTTTATTCTTGAATGTTAGCAAGAGAGCAGGCATGAAAATGGGAACACAAATTCCAAAGCTGTTGATAGACAATTCAAAACAAAAAAAAGTGCCTTTCATAGATGCAACTGGCGCACATGCAGGAGCATTACTTGGTGACGTATTACATGATCCTTTACAGTCTGGGGGTTTAGGTACTCCAGCTTACTTAAGATTAATACCTGGAATGATTCATAGAGCAAACAAAGGTGTTTTGTTTATAGATGAGATTTCAATACTACAATCAAATATGCAGCAAGAACTTTTAACAGTCATGCAAGAAAAGAAATATCCAATAACTGGTCAGTCAGAAAGGAGTTCAGGTGCTATGACAAGAAGTGAGCCAGTTCCAGCAGATTTTATTATGATTGCTGCAGGTAATTTGGAAACAATAAAACATATGCATCCTGCCTTAAGATCAAGAATAAGAGGTTATGGTTATGAAGTTTATATGAACACAACAATGAATGATAATGATGGAAATCGTGAAAGGTTAGCAGTATTTGTTGCGCAAGAAGTTATAAAAGATGGTAAAATTCCACATTTCACAAAAGAAGCTGTAGATTTAATAATTCATGAAGCTAGAAAAATGGCTGGAACTTCAGGAAAATTAACAGTATTATTAAGAGAGTTAGGTGGCTTAGTGAGAGCTGCAGGCGATTTAGCATTAGAAGATAAATCTAAGTTTACAGAAAAGAAGCATGTTGATGCTGCAAGAAAATTAGCAAGAACATTAGAACAACAGTTAGCTGATAGATATATTGAACAAAAGAAAAAATATCAAGTTATAATAACAGAAGGTTCACAAGTTGGCAGAGTAAATGGTTTAGCAGTAATAGGTTCAACCACATATTCAGGAATAGTGTTGCCAATAGAATCTGAAGTTACATCTGGTGGCAAGAAACCAGAGTTTGTAGCAACAGGCAAGTTAGGAGAGATTGCAAAAGAGGCTGTAAAAAATGTTTCAGCAATTATTTTGAAATACTTTGGTGAAGATTTGAGAGAAAAATATGATATCTTTACTCAATTCATTCAAACACATGAAGGAGTTGAAGGCGACTCAGCTTCAATAGCAGTAGCAACTTCTATTATTTCTGCATTAAAAAATATTCCAGTAAGACAAGATACAGCAATGACCGGTTCATTAACTGTAAGGGGAGAAGTATTGGCAGTTGGTGGTGTATCAGCTAAGATAGAGGCAGCAATAGAAGCAGGTATTAAAAGAGTAATAATTCCTAAAACTAATTTTAATGATGTGGTTTTGGATAAAGATAAAATAGATAAAGTTAAGATAATTCCAGTTCAACGTATTGATGAAGTTCTAAAAGAAGCATTAGTTTGGAAAGGTAAAGAAGACATTCTTAAGAAATTAAGAAAAATGAGAGTTTAGAATATAAAACTTAATAAAGACTTTTAAGTTTCTTAGAAAAATGGTATATCAAAGAGATGATAGAGACGAGAATTGGCTTAAACAAGCAAGAGTTGTTTGTGGTATGGGAACTTGTTTAAGAAGACGTTATGGCGCTATAATTGTAAAAGACAATAGACATTTGAGTCAAGGTTATTGTGGTGCTGCAGGCGGTGAAGAAGATTGTTTATCAAAAGGTTATTGTAAAAGACAAGATCTTCAAATTCCATCAGGTGAGAGATATGAACTTTGTGAAAGTGTACATGCTGAAAACAATTCAGTAATAAATGCTGCAATTTTAGGAGTTAGTATTAAAGGTGGAACCTTATATCTTTGTGGTGAAGAAAGTGAATCAAAAGAATTAGCAGATGCAATACCTTGTAAAATGTGTGCAAGAATAATTATAAATGCAACATTAGAAAAAGTTATTACTAGAACATCAACAGGTGGAATAAATATTTATACATTAGATGATTTAAGACAAATAATTAGAAACTAAAAAATGATAATATGTTTAACTTCTTTGGCAAGAGCAGGTAAAGATACCTTTGCAGATTATTTAGTAGATAAATATAACTTTACTAAATTAAACTTAAGCGACGTTCTAAGAGATGAGTTAAAAGCTCAAGGTAAGCAAGGAACAAAAGAAGAAATGTCTTTGTTAGGAGATGAATGGCGTAAGCTTTATGGCATGGACGTAGTCATGAGAAGAACTTTAGATAAAGCTAAACAATATGATAAAGTTATAATTACTGGTGTAAGAAGTATTGAAGAATATTATTTTATAAAAAACAATGCAGATGAAGTTTATCTTATAGCAGTAACTGCTGATAAAGAAATAAGGTTCGACAGAAGAAACCAGTTAGATCCACAAATTAAAGAAGAGTTCTTTGCAAGAGATGAAAGAGACATTAAAAATAAAGGCCTAGATAAAGTTATAAAAGCTGCTGATTTTGAAGTTAGTAATAATTATTCTTCAAGAGATGATTTCTATAAATCAATTGATGACTTAATGCAAAAAATGAGAATTAACTAACGCTTTAATAATTTCATAAATTCTTCTCTTGACATTTCTAAATCTTTTTTTACTATTTTTAATAATAAACCTCTATCTAGTTTTTCACCAGGATGATTTGGAACAACTGTTGTTCGCCCATCAGAATGTTGTAGAAATATATGGCTTCCTTCTTGTCTTTTATTTTCAAAACCTAACTTTTTTAATATTTTAATAAATTCTCTAGCAGTTAATAAAGGAAATTTTGCCATTTTAACAAGCAGGCATAGTTACTTTTTGAACACCAATAAAAGTATCTTGTATATTTATTGCTTCTTTTTGACATTTAAGATATAGAGAAATAGCTTCTTTAACTCTTTTCATAAGTTGATCTAATGATTTTGCTTGAGTATGGCATCCTGGTAATCCAACTACCTCTGCAATTAAATAGCCATCCTCGCCTTTTTCAATTAATACATTAAATTCTTTCATATTGTTTATAGTAAATTATTAGATTTATAAAGTTGTTGGATAATTAGTTAACGACATAAGTAATTGCTTACCTCTAGCATGAAATTATGTTCATCAATAAATCCTTCAATCTTCTCTTGCATTTCGCTGAGGCAAGAGAAAAAAGTTGAGTTTGTCACATTAGCCCTGATAACTTTCCAGCAAGTTTCTGTAGGGTT
>Ga0180009_10000830_pt1 | contig 39836 bp, 33 predicted proteins | sample OS_PC_MetaG_FD_123537 | JGI IMG/M metagenome (GOLD analysis project Ga0180009, IMG submission 123537) | Groundwater microbial communities from the Aspo Hard Rock Laboratory (HRL) deep subsurface site, Sweden - OS_PC_MetaG | ecosystem: Environmental > Aquatic > Deep subsurface > Groundwater... | reverse complement strand
TCAACCTCCAGCAAGGTCTTTCATGAACAAACATGTCCCATCCAAAACCCAAAAGACCATACCACATCAGCCGATGCACCCTATACAAGATATGGGGTCACCCACGGAAAACCCGGAAGGACCTTATATTTATACCACATTCCTGTGCTTTCAATCTTGTTGGAGTGTATGGATAATCGGCTTTAGGTGTCAAGTAAAATAGAGCGTGTGAGGTTGTGAGGTTGGACCAAACCAATGTTATTTTGCGGGAAGCTCTTAAAAACCTAAGAAAATTATTCGAGCAACTGGGAAAAACGTTCATTTGAAAATAGATAACTGTAGACTTTCTCTGCTTGATTTTTTAAAATGGAAACCAGCTAAGAGAGGAAAAATCCTACGCCTTTGAGAGAAACAGGGACTACATAATTGACAAAATCGCCCTCGTCAGAGAGGTATAGAAAGTTTGATCGAACATAAAAAACCCACCACCAAACAAAGCAATCAAAGAAAGGAGGAAGTGAATGGACTCTGTTATTTATGAGATCAAAGATAAAATCGCTTACGTAACCATCAATCGTCCGAACGCCTTAAATGCCTGTGACCAGCCTACGTACGATCGTCTCGCCGAAGTGTGGCAGGACTTCCGCGACAACGATGATGCCTGGATTGCGATCATGACGGGCATGGGAGAAAGGGCCTTCTGCGCGGGCAGCGACATTAAGCTCAACTTCTCTGATGTGCCACACCCGTCTGAGGCGTTTGACCACCTAAAAAAGGGGGACCTTGTGCGCGGACTGGAGATCTGGAAACCCATTATCGCTGCCATCAACGGACACTGCAACGGCGGTGGCCTGGAGATGGCGCTTGCGTGCGACATCCGCGTAGCGTCAGAGAACGCGCAGTTCGGTCTGGGAGAAGTCAAGCTCGGTCTCCTGCCGGGCGGTGGGGGAACCCAGAGACTCCCCAGGGCTGTCTCCCTCTGTAATGCCCTGTGGATGCTCTACACCGGGGAACGGATCGATGCCCAGGAGGCTTACCGAATCGGGCTGGTAAACAGGGTCGTTCCTTTACCGGAGTTGATATCCACTGCAGAGGCCATGGCGCAAAAGATCCTGGAATCGGGGCCCCTGGCCGTGAGAGCCATCAAACAGGCGGCCATCAAGGGGCTGAGCATGCCCCTCGAAGACGGTTTACGGCTCGAACAAAATCTGTTTCGAATGCTCCGTATAACCGAAGACAGCAGGGAAGGCACCAAAGCCTTCGCTGAGAAACGGAAACCGCAATGGAAAGCCGAGTGACCTCCGGGGCCAGATAAGAATTAAATGGATAATAAAAAAGATCTGATTTCAGAGATAGTGGAAATGGAATGGGCCATGTTCACTTCGGTGAGGAACCGGGGAGGCCGTGCATCATGCCAGGAAAATCCGGACACGTTCAAAATCATAAGAACAAACACTTTCATGACTTGGTCGGAAGCAACCCTAGAAAGTTACTGTGGAGACCTCATCCGGGCAAAAGAAACCGGCAGAAACTTGATGACGGAAAAATATGCTCGTATGGAAGGGCGCTTCCCACCCTTGGATCCTGAACTTGTTGAAATAATAGATAAAATTGTAAAACAAGAGTGCGCTTGGGCTGAAGAGCTTATGGTAAAATATCCTGACGTAAAAATGGCCAGGCCGATTTACAGTTCTCAGGATACGCCATATGTTGTTTCCTCCGAGACGTACTCACGTGGAGAACTGGCAACCTATTCAAAAAAGACTCTCGAATTATATATCCAGGATATTTTGGAAATGAAAACCAAGGATATAAACAGGATTGAGCTTGCCATGGCCTTGATGTCCAGGGAATTTTCTGAGAAGTCCCAAGCGTGAAAAAGGGGACGGGCATAAATAGATAAGTAAATTAACAAAATGCCTACCCGATTTCGTTTATAGAAATCCCTTCAGCAGATCACGCATGAGAGGACCGGGTCGGAGGAGAATATGAACACCGAAGAAACACCACCCCGCCAGTGGCCGGCTGCTATGGTCAACATCACCAACCGATGCACCCTGCGCTGCCGTCATTGCTTCGTGTTTCGCGACAGAAATCCCACAGACACTGAGCACGAGATGGACACGGAGACCATGGTTCTGCGTCTCGGCCAACTTCAGAAACGCCATGGTATTCAGACCATGCTTTGGATGGGCGGTGAACCGCTCCTACGGCAAGATGTGCTGCGGGAGGGGACCAAATTGTTCCCGAAAAATAATGTCACCACAAACGGTACCATCGACCTGATCCCCCTGCCCCGCTGCATCTACATCGTCTCCATTGACGGGCCTGAGGCGATTAACGATGCCATCCGGGGCAAAGGCTCCTTTCGGCGGGTCATGAAGACACTTTCACGTGTACCCACCAATTTCGAACCCACGGTCATGTGCCAGTGTGTGGTGACCAGGGAGAATGAGGACGCCCTGGAAGAAACGGTGCGGCTCTTAAAAGAGAGCCGCGCCCAGGGGATGACCTTTTCTTTTTACGTTCCGCCGAAAAACGACAACTCCACCCTTACTTGGGGCTCGTTGAAGCGGCGTGACAAAGCCGTCCGCGAGGCAATGCGGCTGAAGGAATTGTACCCGGATTTCATCTGGAACCGACACCGGGCGCTGGAACTAACCCTCTCCCAAAACGCCAACTCGGTGACCGATAATTGCTACGCCAAAGAGTTCGTATTGCCGCTCTATCTTGACGGCGACCAGTTCACCCGCACATTTTGCTGTATGGGCAACGACGTGGATTGTGACCTGTGCGGATCGTGGGTCGTGTTCAACATCGCGGCCAGGATCGAGGCGAATGACGTTCACGGGTATTACGAGGTCGAACCAGCAGATAAATAGGTTTTAAGAGATTCTGTGATAATAGGTGAAATGGTGACTCTTTTTATGAAAGGACCATGATTTTAGAATTATTGAAGCAAATAAGGATTTTTTTCAATAAGCTAAAATGCTATAAAAAATCTATTAAGGAGGTAAAGTGCATATGGTAGTAGATGACATTAAACAGGTGGCTGTTATCGGTGCAGGGACCATGGGAATGGGGATAGCGGATCTTCTCTCCCGGATAGGAGGGTACCGGGTGATCATGGCGGACACCACCGAAGAGCTGGTACAGCGTGGTATGGGTAACATAGAAAATAGTCTCCAGAAGTATTTTGTGGATAAGGGGAAGATCAGCGCCCAAGACAAGGAGGCGATCCTTGGCCGCATAAAGACAACCACCGACATGGCTGAGGCTGCAAGTCAGTCCGACTTTGTCATTGAGGCGGTTTTCGAGAATCTGGAACTGAAGAAAAAGGTCTTTAAAGAGCTTGATGAAACGGCACCGGAGCACGCCATCCTCGTGAGCAATACCTCCAACCAGAGCGTGACCGAGATGGCAAACGCCACCAATAGGCCGGATAAGGTGGGGGGCATGCACTTCTTTAATCCGGTGGCCGTGATGAAGCTGGTGGAAGTGGTGCGGGCTCCGTTGACATCGGAGGAGACAGCAAAAACCATCTATGATCTTTCTCTGAAACTGGGCAAGGAGCCCGTATATTGCCGTGACACTTACGGATTCCTTGCCAACCGGGCCGTAAGGAGCAGGGACGATGCCGTCGAACTGGTGTGGGCCCACATCGCACCCCCCGAGGATATCGACAAGGCGGTTCGGCTGGGTTACAACCGCCCCATGGGGCCGTTAGAACTGGGCGATCTTACAGGCACCTGGGGTATCTGGGTCTCATCGGAGGACGACGCCATTAAGGAGCTGGGATTTGAAAAAGGCAGGGTCCATCCCCTGGTAAGAATGATGGTCAGGGCCGGTTATACCGGCGGACTGGGGAAAAAAGGCATCTATGACTTCTGGAACGAGGTCCTGTCCAAGTGGTAATGAAGCGTTTCGGGTTCATTAAGACGGGGGAACCGCAACGTCGCCAGAGGCCCTAGTCGAACGATCCGTGTCGCCCGGCTCCCTTGGAAAACCGGGTTGCCCCTTCCAAGGTCTCCCCGCTCTCGATGGTCTTCAGACCCAGTCGATATTCATTCCGCATGGCTGCTTCGAAGGGCAGATCCAGAGCCTCATAGGCGGATCGGCGGTCGCTGAGAAGGCAGCGCCAGGGGAAACGGGCCAACTGTTCGGCTAAAGCCTCGGCCTCGGCCCTGGCCATGCCCGGCTCCACCAACCGGTTCACCAGACCCATCTGATATGCTTCCTCGGCTTCCACCGGCCGTCCGGTGAGGATCAGGTCCATGGCCCTTGAAAAGCCGATAAGTTGGGGCAGGCGCACGGTGCATCCGTCCACCATGGGCACACCCCAGCGCCGGTCATACATCCCGAATAGTGCACCCTTTTCCGCCACTCTCAGGTCACACCATATGGCCAGTTCCATTCCGCCAGCCACGGCGTATCCGGCCACAGCGGCGATGACCGGCTTGCTCAGCCTCATCCGGGTGGGACCCATAGGCCCATCCCCTTCTTCTTCCATCCGATGATACAGGCCGCTGGCCAAGGCCTTCAAATCTGCTCCGGCGCAGAAGCAACCGTCCACCCCTGTAAAAACCGCCACCCGTGCTTCTTCATCGGCTTCAAAAGCCCGGAAAGCGTCGGCCAATTCCTCTGCCGTTGGCCGATCCACAGCGTTTTTGACCTCGGGACGGTTGATGACAACCGTGGTTACAGGTCCATTTTTCTCAGTAACAACACGCATTCAATCACCTCCTCATTCAAATTGAAGTCAAATGGATATAAACTCGATGAATTTGCCATGATGTTCTTGAACGTTTTTTTAAGATGCTTTCATCTTAGTTAGCGTATTACATGACTATAGTGTAACACGAAAAATTTGTTAAATATATTAAAGAAGATTCTAATGTTGTGTCCCATTATTAAGTTGTCATCTCGACCGAAGGGAGAGATCTTATAAAGACTTAAATCTGCTAAGATTCCTCGTTTCACTCGAAATGACAGTTTACTAAAGATATTTCTGGGACACGACACTAGACACCCGTAAAAAGAGGTCAAGGGTTCACCCCTTTAAAGAGAGAGTCAAGAGACAAAACATTCTCACTGAGCAAAGAAAGATTTTTATTGCTTGGCTCGTGTATTATTAATATGTTTGGAATTGGGGGGATTACAGAAAAGAGATTATCTTGTTATAAAATCAGATAAAGGAGAATGTTATGCATCTCAATGACGAGTTGGAAGAGGAGAAGATAATCCGTGAGAGTGCCCGGCGATTCGTCCAAAAGGAGGTTAAGCCTGTGGCGGATGAGATGGAAGAGAAGCAGTATTTCCCCAGAGAACTCTTGAAAAAGACAGGAGAGGCCGGGTTCATAGCACCCTTTATCTCAGAGGAATACGGCGGAGGAGGAGGAACCTATATTCATTATGCCATCATTCATGAGGAGATAGCAAAAGTAAGCCCGGGCTATGCCATGTCCGTAACAGGCACAGGATTGCTTTTTGGTCACAATGTCTTTAAGGCAGGTTTACCCGAACAGAAGGAAAAATATCTCCCACTCATCTGTTCCGGAGAAAAGATCGGGTGCTGGGCCCTTACGGAACCCAACATTGGCTCCGATGCCCTCTCTATCGAGACCACGTACAGAAAAATGGGCGATGAATATGTCATCAACGGGTCGAAGACATTTATCACCAATTCACCTGTGGCCAATCTTTTTCTCATCTTCACCAAACATGAGGACTACAAAGGGAAAAAGGGGATGAAGGGAGGAACTGCTTTTATACTGGAACGAGGAATGGAAGGCCTCTCATTGGGGGACTCCCTAAAGAAACTGGGGATGAACGCCTCCCCCACAGGTGAGATCTTCCTTGAAGACGTGGTGGTGGGGCGGGAGCAGATCATGGGTGAGGAAGGAATGGCTTTTTTCTACATGATGAACAACCTGGATATTGAACGTGTGCTGGGTGCCCCTACCAGTATTGGGATCGCTCAGGCCTGTCTGGAGATGTCGGTTGAATATTCCAAACAGAGGGTTCAATTTGGAAAGCCCATTGCCGAACACCAGATGATTCGAGAGAAGATTGCAGAAATGGCCACAGCCGTGGACCTTGCCAGGGTGTACACCTATCATATCTTACGCCTTGCCCAAAGCGGGCATAAGATCGTCAAAGAGGCAGCCATCTCCAAATATTTCGCCTCCACCATGGGAACCCGCTCCGCCCTTGAGGCGATTCAGATCATGGGTGGATATGGATATATGAAGGATTATTTTGTGGAACGATTCCTGCGTGATGCAAAGCTTATGGAGATCGGTGCCGGGACAAATGAGATTCAGAAGTTGATCATCTCGAGGGAGGTTTTACGCTAAATCGCTTAGCTTGTACTCACTGTAAGACCGGCATTTATCCTGAACGCGATCTTTAAAACGGATTGCGATATCCTCCGGTGACCCAGAGGACGTGACCGGTAATGTAACTGGCGTCTTCGGAAAGAAGAAAAGCCACGGTTTTTGCCACCTCTTCTGGCTTCCCTAACCTGCGCATGGGGATAAGGGATATGATCCTATCCATTAGTTTCTTATCATTCTTGAGAGGGATGTTCATGGGGGTGTCGATAGCCCCTGGAGCCACGGCATTTACACGGATATTATTCCTTGCCTCCTCCCTGGATAGGGTTACTGTAAGGGCATTGATGGCTGCCTTGGATGCATTGTATGCACTGTAACCTCCCACGTTATCGAATGCGAACAATGAACTCAAGTTGACAATGCGCCCGAATTTGCGTTCACGCATGTAGGGAAGAACAGCATGGGTTACAAGAAAGCAGCCCCTAAGATTGGTGTTGACCACCTCGTCCCACTTATCTACTTCGAGATCGGCAAAGTATTGGAACCGAAAAATACCCGCATTGTTCACCAGAAAATCGATCTTTCCGTATTTCTTCACAACCTCTTTCACCATGTTATCGACTTGTTCTTTTTGAGATATATCTGTCAGGATTGCGGTTACCTCTCTTCCCTGATCCCTGATCTCTGCCTCCACATCATACAGGTATTCCCTACGGTCTACGAGGGCCACCTTCGCGCCGCACTCAGAGAGCAGCGCGGCTAAACTCTGGCCGATACCTCTACCTGCACCGATTATCAGTGCTACTCGTTCGGAAAAGTCGTATCTCATTGTTTACTCCACCAGTAAAAATCTTGACCTCCGCGGGCAGGCTATGATCTAAGCTCAGAGGGCATGATTTTCTGAATTGTCATTGGCAAAATTCGAAATCCGAATATCGAAATTCGAAAAAAACTCAAATATCAAATACCCTAATGACCAAAACAGAACCATATTCGCGACGGTAGAAACACCTATTGTTTGGATCATTTGAATTTTGGTCATTTAATATTGTTTCGGATTTCGGATTTAGGGCTTCGGATTTAAAGCTTTTTTACTTCACCAGATTTAAGACCGCTTCAAAACCATCAGAGATGGCCTCTGCGATTCCACGGGGTTCCTTACAGTCTCCGATGCAGGTCACGCTGAATCCCATATCCCTGAGCTCCCCTTCAAAGGGGTTGTAAGGGTTTGAACCCACTGCCGAAACCACCGCATCTGCTTGAATTGAACGCTCGGTCCCCTGGGAGTCTCTGAACACCACGGAACCCTCTTCAATCCGGATTACACTCGATTCGGTAAGTATGGTTATGCCCTTTTCTCTGAGAGTCTTCAACTTCATCTTTTTGACGTTCCATTCCAGCTCATGGCCCACATGCTTCATCATCTCCATGACAGTAACCTTTGTCCCCGGGCGAGACAGGAACTCGGCCAGGTCCAGGCCCACAAGACCGCCACCAATGACCACCACATCACCTTTAAGGGACATTCTTTCCCTCAGAACATCCACTGCCTGGATGACACTTCCCGCCATACCTCCTTCACCAGGATCCAGTTCCCGTGGAAGGGCACCAGTGGCCAGAATAACATGATCCGGTTGGAACTCTTTCACATCCTCAATATGGAATCGCTTTCCAAGTTCCAATTCTATATCTGATCGTTCAACCTCATATCTTTGGTAATCAAGTAATCTGCGAATTTCCGCCTTTGAATCAGGGACCCCTGCCGGCCCCAGTTGTCCTCCCAGTGTTTCGCTGGCCTCTATTAATCTAACCCTATGGCCTATTGTGTTGGCCCTTATTGCCGCCTCCATGCCGGAGGGTCCTCCGCCCACCACCAGGATCTTTTGACTGGTATCAACAGGTTGAGGGGATTCCTCTTCTCTCCCCATCTCCGGGTTTACAGCGCAGCGTGTCTGCTTGATGCCCACAGCCTCTATGCACACATTACAGCCGATACAGGGACGGATCTCCTGAAACCTTCCCTCCCTTGCCTTGTTGGGAAGATCGGGGTCTGCGATTAATGCCCTTCCCATGGAGACCAGATCGGCGGTTCCGTCTTCAATGATGGAATTCGCCAGTGTGGGTTCATTTATCCGTCCAACGGTAATGATGGGCAGGTTTGTGACACTTCGCACCCCCGCTGCAAGCTCTGTAAGACAACCTCTGGATTGGAGGTATGGCTGTACCACCCACTCCATGCTGGGATAGCACCCTGCTGATACATGCAGCGCCGTGACCCCTGCCCTCTCCAGGTGTGGTATGATCTCCCTGGTCTCCCCCAGGGTGAGTCCTCCTTCCATCTTTTCATCGGCAGAGATCCTTAGTATAATGGGAAACGAGTTTCCAAGCCTTTCACGCATCCCCTCGATGATCTCCACAGCAAAGCGTGCCCGTCTTTGGGTATCGCCCCCATACTGGTCATTGCGCTTGTTTGATAACGGCGAGAGGAACTGGGCAACAAGGTAACCATGGGCGCCGTGAATCTCCACCACATCGAATCCCACATCCTTGGCCCTTACAGCCCCATCCGCGAAGCACTTGACCAGTTCGCGGATCTCATCTAACTCAAGTACTTTTGGGTTTCCCCCCATAACAGGACAAGGAACGGGAGACGGTGCAATGGGATAGTTTCCCGCATATTTGGGGTGAATCTGTCTTCCTGGGTGGAAGAGCTGGAGGGCTGCAGTTGCCCCTCCCCTTTTAATAGCCGAAGCAAGTGTTGCCAGCCCATCCTTAAACTCGTCGCTGTGGATCTTAAGGGTTCCTGGATAGTTAACCCCGTCTTGTCGTACGGCAGTATTTTCAACGGTTATAAGCCCTGCCCCTCCAGTTGAGCGTCTGGCATAGTAGGCAACAAGCCGAGGGGAGACCGTACCGTCCTTTTCTCCAAACAGGGTTGCCATGGGCGGCATCACAATACGGTTGCGAAGGGTAATGGTGCCTAAACTGGTCGTTTCAAACAGTTTCATGTTCTTAAAAAACCTTTCGTTGTGGGTCTAGTTATCTGCTGCTTCATTAAAAATATCTGTCTAGCTTTTTCCGAATATTTGAGGGACTCAGCAATCTCCTTACCTTTTTATCCCCGAGTCCCCACTGAATCAAACATGTTTTCAAAGCGCTGTTACGAAAAGAATAGCTAGATGTACCCGTTTTTGATAAGTTTTGTCAAAGCATATTTTAAGATCTTTCTGGCATTTCGAAACAAGAAGGAGGCTAACACATGGATTATAAAGATCTGAGGGTCGACGGGAGTCGTCTTCAAAGCACGCTCCAAGAGATGGCGAAAATAGGGGCTACCCCTGGAGGCGGCGTCCAGCGTCTAGCCTTGACTGACGAGGATAAGCAGGCCAGAGACCTTTTCGTTAGATGGCTCAAAGATCTCCATCTTGAGGTCACCATAGATGAGATGGGATCTATTTTCGGAAAACGGAAGGGTAAAAATAACAGCCTTCCTCCGGTGATGAGTGGTTCCCACATGGATTCCCAACCCAGGGGTGGTCGTTTTGACGGTATTTTGGGTGTCATGGGTTCACTCGAGGTGTTAAGGACCATGCACGAAAACAGAATCGAGACGGAGCGGCCCGTAATGATTGTGGACTGGACCAACGAAGAAGGATCCCGTTTTGCCCCCCCTATGGTGGCTTCCGGCGTTTGGGCAGGTGCTCTTGACAGGGATTGGGTTTACAATAGAACCGACTTGAGTGGTAAACGATTTGCGGATGAACTGCAACGCATCGGCTATAAAGGAACGGTTCGAGCCCAAAATTGGCCGACCCATGCCTACTATGAATATCATATCGAGCAAGGTCCTATCATGGAGCGGGAAGGGAAAATTATCGGCGCTCCGGAGGGTATCGTATGTATTCACTGGTGCGATATCTATCTTGAGGGAGAGGCGAATCAGGTGGGCCCCACACCGATGGAAGGCAGACACGATGCCCTTTGTGCTGCTGCGGAGATGATCCTCAAGGTCAATGAACTTCCAGCCAAGATGGGCGGAAATATGGTGGCCACAGTGGGGGAGATTGAGAACTATCCCAACTCTAGAAACGTTATTCCGGACAAGGTGCACTTTACCGTGGACATACGCTCGTGGGATGATGATCTGGCCTTGCGGGCCTGGGAAGATGTTCGAAAAGACTTTGAAGAGATTGCCCAGAGGAGGGGTTGCCCCATTGAGATCCAAGAGACCTGGCGTGTGGAACATTCGCCCTTTGAAGAGAAGCTGGTACAGAGAGTGCTGGATACTGCACAAGAACTGGGTTATCCCTCCCTCCCTATGATCAGCGGAGCAGGGCATGATGCCAGCTATATGAATCTGGTGGCTCCCACGGCCATGATCTTTGTCCCCAGCATCGGAGGACGGAGCCATGTTGAAGTAGAGAATACCTGTTGGGAGGATTGTGAGGCCGGAGCAAATGTATTACTTCACTGTATTCTCAAGTCTGCGAATGAAACTTAGAGCCCCTACCCTGCCTTTACCCTTCTCTAACTCTTTGAATGATCTGTGACATAATGGCTCCGGCAGAACCTCGAACCACCGCATCCGCCAAAGAATCTTGGGGGGTCGGGTCACGATTGATAATAACCAATTTGGCTCCCCTTTCTTTTGCCACAAGGGGCATGGATGCTGCGGGATGAACCACGAGCGATGATCCGATGACGATAAAGAGGTCGCATTCTTCAGAGCGTCTCACGGCCTCGGCCGTCTCCCTTTCCGGCATGGCCTGGCCGAACGAAATAGTATCGGGCTTCAGGATACCATCGCACTGGTCACAACGGGGGACTTTGACCCCGCTGGAGATCCTCTCCTGGACCTCGTCTCGGGTGTAACCCTTTTTGCAGCTCAAACAGGAAACAGTGCGGGAGGTACCGTGAAGTTCGAGGATCTTTTCAGGAGAGGAACCAGCCATCTGATGTAGTCCGTCAACGTTTTGGGTAATGAGGCAATCGAGCTTTTCCATCTTCTCCAGTTCTGCAATGGCCTCATGGGTAGGGTTAGGTCGGGACTCCTGAAATCCTGAATGCCCGACTCAGTGCTAACACCGGCACCCGTGAATACGACGATCTTTTGTGAGTTAACAATAAGATCAACAACCGTGGCAATGACCTCCTCCATGATAGATCCCCTATAAAATATTGTAGACGTTAGTGAAGTTAAGACCCATAAAGGATCATATTTTTATGGGAAGGAGTATAGGAAAACGAGTCTTGTGTGTCAACGATCAACCTTTTTCAGGATAAACCATTCACCAAAACCGTATTGCTGTACGAAGGGTCTTGACGAAATGAGCGTATCGAAAATAGCCATTGTAAGAGAAATATGCCTTTCTTATGCTTTGCTTATAGCCGCATGTCTCACTGGGGCAGAATCATCCGTTGTTACAAGTTCAACTTCGATAACGCTCATGGACTTCCATTTGCCACCTATAAAACGGAGTAAAAAAGCGAAACTGAGAATGATAATGTAGAGGGTGAGAATTGTCCAAGCAGCATATATACCCATGTTAAGCACCACCAGTGTCACATATGTTGGGATCGCAAGACCGACCAAAGAGAAAGCAAACATCATCAGCATAACAAACCTGGTGTCCCCTGCCCCTTCAAGCCCTGAGGCGTATATGATATTCATGGTATCAAACAGACAGTAAACAGCAACGAATCTGAGCAAAACAACGGTCAATTCCCTTATGGGTGTAAAACTCGTCAGGTCGGCTTTAACTGCAAATGGCCAGAGGAATATATCAGGAACTAACACATAGGCGGCGGCTATACTGACCATGTAGATGTAGGTAAGCTGGAACCCGGAGTACACGCTGCGTTCCGAAAGATCCGGACGGCCTTTGCCCTGGTATTGACCCACCAGGGTCATCACGGCCGTGCCGAAGCCAATCATGGGCATGAAAGCCAGTACGTTGATGTTGAAGGCGATGTTGGTGGCGGCCAGTTCTAAGGTACCTAATCGGCCAACCAGGAGAATAAATACGGTGATGCCCATATAACCTACGAAGAACTGTAAGCCGTTGGGTAGACCGAATCGAAGGAGACGAACAAACAGGAGGGTATCTAGTCTCCATCCGGATAAGGTGTGATACCGTTCCTCATAAATGTGGCTAAATAACAGTAACGAAAAAATCAAAAAGGAAAAGAAATTTGAAATCAGGGTTGCAATGGCCGCTCCTTTTACGCCCAGTTCCGGCAACCCCCAACATCCGAAAATTAAAAGATAGTTCAAGCACATGTTCATGACGCTGCCAGTGACGCCTACCACCATGACGGGCCAAGGTTTACCCCGGCCGGTAAAAAACCCGGCAATAACCGCTACGGCCACCGCAGGACCCGTGCCCAAGCAAATTATCTGAAAATATATGACCTCGAGTTTTTGAACCTCAGGGGCATGGCCCACCATTTTGAAAAAGGGACCGGCCAGGGGAATAAACATAAGATGCACCATCCATGCGATAATGGCCACATAAAAACCTTGCCACACGATGGGGCCGATCCGGTCATACTGACCGGCACCCCAATATTGGGCCACAAATGTTCCCACGTAACCTGCTGTCCCTATGAAGAGGTTCATAACAGTGAAATTGAGTATCCCAGCGGGCATGGTGGCTGCGATGGCCTCCTGAGAGTACCAGGCCAGAAACATACGATCCACGAATAGTTGAATGGCAAATGCTGCAGAACTGAAAATAAGTGGGATCGCAAGTGCCAGGACTTGTCGATACCCGGATTCACCATGCCACCTCTTGATAAAAAACAGAAATTTATTTTTAAAAAACAATATATCGTATACCTTTCACGACGTCTCACTTATGCTTCCGAAGACCAAAGTCTTCGTTCTCTGTCTTCTTCATCCTATTCTTCTATTCTGGAAAAATAAACTACCTACAGGCTAAAGCCGGTAGCTTTAGGGGCCTAGGATTGGAGGATTCGAGGGTTCAAGTGAAAACCATTCAAAGTATTTTTTATCCCTTGACCCCTTGGATCCTTGGACCCTTTTTAGGCAAAAATCGAACTGAAGTCTTCGCCTAAAGGCGAGGGTTTTTCTCCCAATCCCCGAATGAGACAATAATCTAGACTAGTGGTTTAGGGGATTTAGATGAACCTTTAAGAATGGCATTGATTACTATATACACGGACCCAATGACGAATTGATTTTTCAAGCTCCCACCCGCTATACAGCTCATGTCCAGTTATGGACTTAAGCTTCTCCCTTTGAGAACTCGTTAATAAATCCTTATGGGAGGGGTAGATATAATTGACGCAAAAAGCATGTCGAGCGAATAATGTGCATCCTTTCTTACCCACAAAGAGACAGCCCCCCAATATGCCATGATAAGTGGTTATCTCAACTCCCAGCCTTTTCGTTGTCGGCACTACGAAAACGTATTCAATTCAATACCTTTTTTCCACGGACTCAAAGCAGGGTATGCAGAGGATCTGGCCACGGAATCGGCGTGTGCGAGACTCCATGGTTGCCTCACCGCATGCCTTGCATGTCAGGCTCTCCAATATCCGAGCTTTACTGGGTATGGGACCTTGGGCCGGTTTAATATCGAAGAGTTGTTTCAGTTCGATCTCCATGATTCGTTTTATTCTGGCCTCAAGGGCTTCCTTTAACCGGTTCTGCTCTTCCTGAGTCAGTTCCCCCTTTACCATCTTCTTTCGCAATGCATTCAAATCATCATCTGAATCCATGAAAGCCTCGGGCCTCACCACCATACGGATCGCCTTTCCGTCTGAACGTCTATGGAATGTGAAAGCATTCTTCCCGTAATCCAGATGAATCAGATTACCTTTACCGAATGTGCAGCCGACTAAAAATTGAATAGCATCAACTCCGCACATATCCGTCTCCACCACCGCCACCATCTCTTCATCTGACGCTCGACCCAGTTCAGCCAAGGCCAATTCCGCAGCCCTGATGCCAAGGGCTAAACCTGGGCATGAATGACCGTGGAAATTAATGGTCTGTTGGATCAGTTCTTCATTAATGGTATTACGGGTCATGTCATATCCTCCTATTTAAAGACGGTTAGGGATTGGATCTGAAAACTGCCACGGCTCATTACTGATCACAAGGGTTTTGGAGGTATTTTCCTGAAAACTGCAAGCTTAAACTTGCATTTCTCTCATTATTAGGATAGGAGATAGCCCCATGAAACAGATAAAAGCAATAGGGTTCGATCTTTTCAACACCCTCATCACAATGGATCCCCAGGCCCTTGATGAGGCCATGGGTAGACTGCTTACCAGCCTGGAGGGGAGTGACCTCTCATTGGAGCATGAAGCATTCAAACAGGCCTACTGGGAATCCACGCTTCGTTTTTTAAAAGAGGCCAGACAAAACGGCAGAGAGACCCATAATCGATTTTGGATCAGCGAAGCATTGGAGACCCTGGGGTACAAGCTCCCTCCAGATGACCCTCGAATTACCAGCGCCGTTGATGACTATTTTTCAGCCTTTCTTCAGTATTGCCGCCTTATTCCCGGAACCATTGAGATGCTGGAATCTATCAAGGGCCGATGCCGTCTGGGGTTACTTTCTAATTTTACACATGCACCTGCCGCCATCGAGATTATTAAGGAGATGAGTCTCAGGCCTTTTTTTGATGTGGTGCTCGTATCCGGCGAATTGGGCTACCGTAAGCCACATCCTCTGGTTTTTACCCGACTCATAGATCAGCTTGGGGTTGAAAAGAACCAGATTCTATTTGTGGGGGATGATCCGGAGCCTGATATCACGGGTGCACAAGAGGCTGGACTTCATCCCGTATGGATGACCTATGTTCGAGATCACGATATATCGTTTGTGCCGGGATACTTCTCACAATATGACAAAGAACCGGATAGCGATGTATTAAGGATCTCTACCTGGAATGACCTGCTTGCCCTTCTGGACCAGGATTGATGTGCTTCTTGCGGGAGCATTTGTTCTGATATACTCCACAATCGTATCTAAAGGGGTACCGGGTAAAAATATTTCATCTACCCCTTCCCTCTTCAAGTCCGGAATATCCATCTGGGGAATAATACCACCTACCACCAAGAGGGCGTCATCGGCCTTTTGGTCCTTTAGAGATTTAACTGTCTCTGTGATTAATCTTAAATGTCCCGCCGCCAAAATACTGAGACCTACCACGTCCACGTCCTCTTGTGCCGCAACGTGGGCAATCTGTTCAGGCGTCTGGTTCCCTAAATAGATGACCTCCATACCAGCATCCCTGAGTGCCTTACTCACTGTTATGATCCCCCTCCAATGCCCATCCACACCAGGCTTTGCCATTAAAACCCTTATCTTATTTTTTCGAGACATAATCCCCCTCCAATCAAGTGTCTACAGAGATACGCAGTACTTTTATGGTTTGCGGATGACCAAACTCTATCACATCGTAATGGGGTATTTCCAGATGCCATAGAGGTCCCGCCACACATTACAGACTTCGCCTAAGGTGGCATAGGCCTTCACAGCCTTCATTACCGGAGGCATGATATTTTGATTATTGACCGTTGTCTCCCTTATCTCCTCCAATGCATCTTTAACCTGATTATCATCGCGTTCTCGTTTGACCTTGAGTATTCTCTCCTTTTGCTTCTCAACAACTTCGGGATTGGCACGCACAAGCGGGACTTGATATGGCTCCTCATCCAGCCTTTCCCAGTTAACCCCAACCACTGATGTTCGCCCTTCATTAACGGCCTTCTCATGTTCTATCATGGCTTCCATATATTCTCCATGAATCCAACCTGAGTCAAGTGCCTCTGTTATACCCCCCTTCTCTTCTATCTTCGCAATATAATCCCTTGCCTGTTTCTCTACCTCACCGGTTAGAGCTTCCACATAATATGAACCCCCCAGTGGATCAACTGTATTGGTGACATTGGTTTCCTTTTGCAAAATCTGCTCGGTCCTAATAGACAGGAGCATGCTTTGTTCACTGGGTAAGCATAGTCCCTCATCGAAACCATTGGCATGAACAGATTGCGCACCACCCAGAACGCAGGCCAACACCTGGTACGCTATACGTATTAAATTGTTATACGGCTCCTGTGTTGTGTGGGTGCAACCTGAAGATTGGGCGTGGAATCTAAACTTTAATGATTCCGGATTGGTAATGCCGTACCTGTCGTGAGCGATCTTATACCACAGTATCCTTGCAGCCCTAAACTTGGCAATCTCTTCAAAAAAGTCATTATGACAGCCCATATCAAAGGTGAATCGTGAAGTGAAATCATTAAGATCCATTGGGTGGGGACGTCTTAACTCTTCATCAATATAATCGATGGTCTGAGCAAGTAACATGCCCAGTTCTTGAAAGGCATTGATGCCATTCTCCCGATAATTGTATGAATCGAAGCTCACGGGATACCATCGCGGGGCCACTTCGTAACACCATTCGATATAATCCACGGCAAACCTTCTCTGATAGCGAGGTGCTACTTGATCCAAGAACCAGAGGGCAAAGGTGGTCATAACATCATTTTGTGTGGTTCCGCGTAGTTCTTTAAGATTCATCCCCTTTTTTTCCGCCACGGCAAAGACCATGGCCATAAGAGGGTAAGTACTCATGGTCTGGGAGATTACAGCCAAAGGGGCCTTATCTATGGGAAGACCATCGAGAAGTAACTCCATGTCAAGGAGTGTATCAATAGCAACGCCACAACTACCCACATCAGCACTCACACGGGGATCATCGGAATCTATGCCCGCTCCTGTGGGACTATCTAAAGCAATGGAAAAACCTGTTTGTCCCAATTCATATTCTTTATGATAAAGCTTGTTTGTTTCCTCAGGACCTCCACCCCCGGAATAACGACGTATGGTCCAAAGCTTCTTACGATACATCTCCGGATGTACCCCTCTTCTAAATGGCGGTTCACCGGCGTCTCCCATGTCCTGCTTATAATCCATGTCTCTTATCTCTTCAGGGGTATAGATTCTTTTTATCGGGATCCCTGATACGGAAAAAAATTCTTTTGGTCGGCTATCATCGCTCATCTTACTCACCTCCTGGGTTTAGAACTTAAGGGGCTGCGCCCCAATTGGAATGTACGAGGCTCAAAACTCAAGCCTCACGAAGATCCTTTTATTTCCAATAATCCCATTTTTTTGATTTATTATCAAGGGGCAGGCAATAAGAGTAGGAGCCGGGTAAGAATCAGTCAGTACTATCCTAATTGAGTAAAAACCCAATTACGGAGCAGTCAGTGGTCAGTCTTCAGCTTGGGAACGTTAAAAGTGAATTGATATCTCACCCATGTCCGGTTTATAAATGTTGTATTAAAAAGATTTAAGCCGAACGCTGATAGCTGAATGCTGATAGCTCCCAATTGAGCGGAAACGCTCAAGTGGGAGCTATCAATTACACATTAAAACCCGTTCCATGTGCTAAAGAAAGATTTTAAATATTTTGATCTGCGCCTTTCTCTTCACTGTTTTTAAGAATTTCCATTGTCTCGGCTATCTCCTGGGATGTCACACTCCGGCGGAGCTTCTCCATACGCTTCATGATCTCGGCAAATCGAACGCCTTCTGCCGCACTGATCCATTCCAGTTGAAGACGTTCAGGTCGAATGCCCAGCTTGTCCATCCTTTTTTGTACCTTCTTTACTCGCTTTTCTGTCCAGAGGTTGGCGTCAATGTAATGGCAATCACCTATATGGCACCCGCTGACAAGAACAACAGGAGCTCCCTGACTAAATCCGTGCCAGATAAATTTTTCGTCAACGCGACCTGAACACATGGTCCGTATGAGACGTACATTGGGGGGATACTGGAGTCTGGAGACACCTGCGTAGTCAGCTCCTGCATACGAGCACCAGTTGCATGCAAAGGCGAGGACCTTCTTCTCTGTATCCTCCTCAAGAAGCGCATCCACCTGGGTTAAGATCTGGGTATCGGTGAAATGATTCATGGTGATGGACCCAAAGGGACATTCCGCTGCACAGGTGCCACACCCGGCACAGGCCGCCGTATTAACAACGGCCGGTATCTTCTTTTTAGGATCCACGGTAATGGCGTTATAGGGGCAGACCTCTGCACATCTGCCACACGCTTTGCAGTGTTCAGTAATCACCTGGGAGGTTATGGGCTCTGTGGTGATCTCCCCTTTGTGCATCAAGCGGATGGCCCGGGCTGCTGCCGCGGAGGCCTGTGTGACGCTCTCCTTGATGTCCTTGGGTCCCTCAGCGCATCCTGCATAAAAGACTCCCCGAGTAGCTGCGTCCACAGGCTGTAATTTGGGATGGGCTTCAAGAAAAAAGCCATCGGGGGTTAGTTGAAGTCCTATCATCTCCTGAATCTTCCGGGTGCTCGATGCCGGTTTAATCCCGAGAGCCAGCACAAGCATATCCAGGTTGTAGATCTCAAGCTTGCCTGTGGCCGTATTCTCAACCGCAACCCGTAAGCTCTTGTCCGGTTCCTCATCAACCGTACCCGGTAAACCTCTAAGATAATGAACGCCTAATCTTCGACTTCGCATGTAAAGGTCTTCAGAGCCTTTACCAAAGGCTCGAATATCGATGTAGAAGACCTTGATAACCATGTCAGGGTAGTGCTCTTTGAGCATGAGAGTGCTCTTCACAGTGTTCATACAGCAGATATTTGAACAGTAATTGCTCCCTTTTCTGGCTGAGCGGGAGCCGACGCACTGTATAAAACCGACGGATCGAGGGCGTTTTCGATCTGTGGGACGGATTATCTCCCCATTGGTGGGGCCCCCGGCATTAATGAGACGTTCAAATTCAAGACTTGTCAAAACATTCTCGAACCTCGTATATCCGTATTCATCAAGCTCTGTTGGATCATATACCTCCAGGCCCGTAGCAACGATGATGGATCCAACCCTCTCCACAATCTCTTCATCGGACATATGGAAATCGATACAATCCTTATCGCAGGCCTCAGAACACTTTGCACACACAACAGGATTGTGCCCCAAACATTCGTTGACATTAATAACATACGATGAAGGGACGGCCTGGGGGAAGGGGGTGAATATGGCCCTTCTGGATGATAGACCGAGATTAAATTCGTCGGGGTGGACCACGGGACAGACCTTGGCACAATCTCCGCATGCGGTGCATTCCTTTTCATTGACGTAGCGGGCCCTCTTCAGAATCCTCACATCAAAGTTTCCTACGTACCCTTTAACACCCACCACCTCGCTCATGGTGTGGAGTCTTATCTTGGGATGTCGACCGACATCCGTCATCTTGGGTCCCAGTATTCAGATGGAACAGTCCATGGTGGGAAAGGTCTTATCAATCTGGGCCATTGTGCCCCCGATTGATGGTCTCTTCTCCACCAGGACCACATCAAAACCGTTGTCCGCCAAGTCGAGGGATACCTGAATTCCAGCAATACCACCTCCGATCACAAGGGCCCGCTTAGTCAGAGGAAGAGTCTCTTCTTTTAAAGGGTAGAGGAGACGAGCACGGCATATGGACATTTTTACAAGATCCATGGCTTTTGCCGTGGCAGCCTCCGGCTCATTCATGTGGACCCAACTGCACTGCTCGCGAATATTGGCCATCTCCAGAAGATAGGGGTTGAGACCGATAGATTGGAGCATCTGCCTAAAGGTCGGTTCATGGAGTCTCGGTGAACAGGAAGCGATCACTACCCGGTCCAGGCCGTGTTCGAGAATATCGTCTTTTATCTGTTTCTGACCAGGTTCGGAACAGGCATAGCCAATATCCTTTGAGACAACCACATCTTCCATTTCAGCAGCAGATTCAGCCACATTTCGGCAATCCACGGTTTGAGCAATATTTAGGCCGCAATGGCAGACGTAGACCCCGATGCGTGGACGTTCTTCTACGTCATCCGCACTCTTAATTAATACATTCCCTTCCATCTTGATATACCTCTAAAAATTAACTAAGTATGAAGCATAGATATTTTTCTGATAAAATGAATTTGCCATCCTACTAATCCAAAATCCGAAATCAGCAATCCGAAATTCTTCTTTACTCCCACTGAATGGTCTTGACCAGAACAGTTGTGAGATCCATCATCTCCATGCTGAGTTCTTCTCCCAAGAAGGGATCCTCCATGGCGCAACGTAAATGGATCTGGCATTTGGGGCATGCTGTGATCAAAACGTCACTCCCGGTATCACGTGCCTGACGAATTCGTTTAACCTGAAGGGCCTTACTGTATGAATCGCAACCGGTCCAGGCACAATTGCCGCAGCATATGGCACTGAGTCCTCGATCTTTCATCTCTGTAAAAGAGATAGGATTTAGTCTTTCCATCAATTTCCTCGGTAGATCAGCACGATTTTCAAATCTGCTCAACCGGCAGGGATCCTGAAAAGTCAGCCTGTGATTAAATCTTTTAAACCCGACGGCGCCCTTATCAATCTCTCTTTCAAGCAGGTCATAGATATGAGTGATCTTGAAATTTATTTCTACCCCTTCCTGTTCATAGTCGTGAACGAATGTTCGGTAACATTCAGGGCATGTTGTGATGACCTCTTGGATGCCCAGATTATGGATGGCATCAACATTCAACTTTGCCAGCTTTAAAAAGTTCTCTTGATCCCCAGACCAGAGAAGATCATGACCACAGCATCGTTCACCCTGGAGTATTGCAGGATAGATATCGAAAAAGTTAAGAAGCCGAAGGCTGTCTAACAAGATATTGCAGGTCTCAACTCCAAGATGAGTCCTGAAGAAGATATCAAAATAGGGAGCGCAGCCACCGAAGAACAGAATCTTGCTTTCAGGATCCACCTGGATATCCTCAGGGAGCCAATCCCAGTGTTTGACCTCTAGATCAGGCGAAGTCATGGTTCGCATGAAGGAGTGAAGGAAGCCTCCATGAACTTCGTATCCATCTGAACCAATCTGTTTTAGAATGTGACGCATATCTTTGATAAATTCGGAGAAGTTGACGGCAGAGGGGCACCGATCATAACAAAGTCCACAGGTGAGACAGGACCATACATCTTTGTGTAGGGCATCAGTATAAGTTTCACCTGAGATGATGGCATTTGCTATGGCCCTGGGAGAGAAGGGTTTACCTGCCAGGGTCAGAGAGCATGCAGATGAGCATTTTCCACAATCCTGACAGGCATAGACGTCTCGTTTAGCCACGATCTGTTCAATACGCTCATCGCTTTTGATTACCAACTCTGCCTTTGGACTGGGGATCACGGGGCTCTTCCCGATCTTCTTTATCTCACTGGAGAAACTCGTGAGAAACTGAAGCAGGGATTCCGAGTCTTCAGGCATGAAGGTGGCCAGACGAAGGCGATCTTTTCCCAGGCCGAGCAGCTCCAAAATACCCCTGGTATCTTCAACGTTTTTCTGGGCAGTTTCCGTTCCTGTTCCATAGCGGCACGTCCCCGGTTCGCATCCCACGAGGGCCACACCATCCGCCCCCAATTCAAAGGGTTTAAAGAGTAGAGCCTTGCTTATTCTCCCTGTGCATGGAATCCGGACCATTTTTACTTCTATGGGAATCTTAGCTGCATCGTCCTGCAACGTCTGATAGGCAGCATGGGGTCCCCAGTTACAGAGGAAAAGTATGATATTGAGATTCTCCATGTCTCGTGTCTCTTTTGTCCAATGGATCTATGGCACAAGCACCTCTTCCAGAATTTGCTCAAGATATTTCTGGTCACGATACGGACTGTCAGCAGCATTTGATGGGCAAACCGATATACAGTTACCACAGCCCTTACACAGGGCCTCGTCCACAACTGCATGCCAACCATCCACGGGGTTCTTGCGGAAGGCGATGGCATTATAGGGACAGACCTTAATACAGCGTCCACAGCCCCGGCATCCTTCTTCATCCACTACCACTGTATATCCTTTGTTCTGTCTGGGGCCTCTGGGCATGATGGCTGCTGCCAGTACGGCAGCCGCAGATCCTTTTTTACGCTCGGACACATGAATACCCGGTGGATTGGCCAGGAAAAGCCCTGAAATAGAGGTTGCTCCAGGATATAGATAAGGTATGCCAGGGTAACCAAGTTTCTGCATGGAAGAGGTGACGATACTGCTTGGAAGGCCGTCCTGATGGATGTATGGTATTAAGCGTCTTGATTTTTCGCCGAGGATAATGGCTCCAACCTGTAAAACTTGCGAAAAGCCGTTTGATTCCACAAAGACCTGAAAGCCCCCTAAAGTACCGCTCATACCTCTGAGAGCCGAGTTCTCAAAGCAGTGAATATTGGGATGGTGTAATATTTCTGAAAGGGGTTTATTGGGTGTCCCGAACATAAAGACCTCAAGCCCAGCTTCAGCAAGGGTCGTGGCGCTGATGATGGCCGCTTCAGACTCACCAATAACAGCCGTTGTGAAATTATAGGTTCGTGCTGGAGATGGAAGGGGCTTTAGCCTTTTGGCCCTGTGGATGGAACGCTCTATCAATCCTTTATAACGGTCTAAGGCTATGGACGTGTCATGCTTAAGATGGCGCAGCACCTCACCCCTTAGGTTGCATGTCTCCACCATAGAACGGCTGATACCTGTCCCTTTAAACAGGGCGTCTTTCAGGCGGCTACGCTGGTCTGTGCATGCGCTGCACACAAAGTCAAGGGGACAACATACGCAGGAGGCAAGTACGACACGGGTGATGCCCTTCTCTCGAATGGCCCTCAAAATGTTAGCAGATCCTTCAGGAATACAGGCAGACGACATGATTTGAGCATGTATGATCTCCTCTTGATCTGTAAGGAGATCCACATATTCGTTCATGCCATCAAGCCATCCAAAGGTATCGTTACAACGGCACACAAAGGCCCCAACACGGATCTCAGGAGATAGCTCGGGATCAGGAGGTGAAAATGAGACGCCATGCCCCTTCAGGCGCTGGGATGTCCCTCCCAACAGAATCATGGCCTTGGCTGCAGCGGCAAAACCCCGTGTAATCATCTCATTCACACCAGACTTTGCGGCTTTGGGGCCGTACGCCCTAATCACATCCTCGCCCCTGACAGTGGGTGCTGCCATTGGATCGGCAATAATGACTGCCCCGGCGTGCTCAATGATCTCTTCCGATTGCTCTTCGTGATTGATGGCGCCGATTGAACTGCATGCGTCGACGCATTGAAGACATTCGGAGCATACCCCGCATTGAAGACAGCGATCGGACTCTAAAAGGATCTGGGTCTCACTCAGGCCTAAGGCTACTTCCGCTAAATTACCTTTTCGGGCGGCTGGCTGCCTTTCCGGCATGGTAGGTCGTGCGAGGGAGGGTATGTCCGATGGAATTTCAGGAAAATCTCTGTCTTCTGGTCTCGATGCCGTTGTGGGCAACACCTCTTCGCCACTAAGGTCCATGTGAACCGATCTGGCAACGGCCCGTCCGGTGGCCATGGTCTCTACGACGGAGGAAGGACCCGTGATCGCATCTCCTGCTGCATAAACTCCAGGAATATCTGTTCTGAATGATTCATCAATACGTATAAAGCCGCCAGTGCTCAGACTGAGTCTAGTTGCCCCGCCCTTATCCTTCTTTTGCGCATCTTCCTTCAGAAGTGATCCCATCTGGCCGATAGCCACAATGGCTCGATCAAACTTGAGGTTAAAAGGCTTGCTTCCTGGAATGATCACAGGCCACGGGATACCCTGATCATCGGGTTTCCCAGGTTTAGTGGGTTTGCAGTGCAGTTGAGCCAATCTCCCATTTCCACCTGAAAAGGAGATAACTTGGGTTCGATCCATGATGGGGATCCCCTCCTCCTTTGCCCCTCTTATCTCTTCTGCATCTGCCGGTATGAGATCCTCGGGGAACCAGGACAGGATCGTAACATGGGCACCTGTTCGCTTCAGGGCTCTCGCCAGGTCAAACGCAGCGTTTCCATCGCCGATAACGGCCACGTTTTCATTCAGTTTTTTGACACCATCCTTATAAAATTTGTGTAGAAAGGAGATACATCCCTCAACCCCCTCCAGATCTTCTCCTGGCACACCTAGCATGCGGTCAGTCCAGGTACCAGTGGTTAGGATGACGGCATCGAAATCTTTTGTTATGGCATCCATGTCATCTGGAATAGCTACCGGATGGGAAACAACAAATTGAACCCCTAGTCTACGGATAAATTCAAGTTCATAATCGAGGATATCCCTGGGAAGACGATGTGGACCTATCCCATAACGAAGAAATCCTCCGGCTTTTGCCTCTTTCTCATAGATCGTTACCTGATAGCCGAAACGCGCAAGATCAGCGGCAGCTGCCAGTCCAGCAGGCCCGGAGCCGATAATGGCGATCTTCTCTTTTCTCATAGGTATCTTTGGAGGATTAGACTCCAAGGGGTTTAAAATCTCGTAATCAGCTAAGAACCGCTTGATATCCTTAATGGCGATGGATTCATCTATCTCACTTCGCCGACAGGCCTCTTCACAGGGATGTGTACACACTCGTCCACAGATCCCGGGCAGGATGTTATCCCGCCTCACCAGATCGAGGGCCTCCTTGAACCTGCCGGCTCCCGTCAGGGCAATGTATGCCTGCGCATTAACCCCTAAAGGACAGTTCAACTGGCAAAGGGGTTGCCGCCTCTTGTCGATAACAGGTCGTCCGGGAAGACTCATTCGACCGTTAGATCGTATGGGTTTATCTCCATTGAGAGTGGTAACGGGGCAGATTTCAGTACAGCGACCACATAAGGTACACCGATCCGAGGCTATAAACGTCTGAGACACTTTTACTCGAGCACGGAAGCCCTGGGGAGAATGCCTGAGTGAAGTGACCTCAGCAGGGAAGAGGCATTTGATAAGGGGGTTTCGGAGGATCCGGAGAAGTCCTGGTCGATGGGCAAAATTTAAGGATAGACCCGATGCCATTCTCCACTCTTCATGGGACAATTTTTTATCCAGGTCTGAATCTAGATCCACAAGGGTCACCGGAATACCCAGTTCACCGAGCTTATTGGTGGCAGCCACCCCTGCAGGCGTTGCCCCAATAACAATAACTTTATGAAGGCGATCTTTTGAACCTTTCATCCTCAGGCTCCTGTCTTCCCCTTGGCCTTTTTTTGTCGTCCCTTGAGCACCGCAAAACCATAGTCATAACCTTTGTTAAAAGCCGTCTCGTTCATTTTTTCAGTGCCCTTTGGAACTGATTCCGTTACGGCTTTGCGAGCTGCATCCACTGTGACCGCTCCTGTGACTGCGGTGAAGAACCCGAACATAATGATATTTGCCATCATTTTCCTTCCCAGCTCCTCAGCCATACGTGTCGCTGGAATGGAAAAGAAGTCCCTTTCAATTCCGCTAAGTTGCACAAGATCTTGATCAATGAGTAAGGTCCCTTCATCTTTAAGCTGGCCGATGAATTTATCAAAACCGGCCTGGGACATGCAGACCAGGATATCAGGATCTCTGACATGAGGATAATGGATGGTTTCATCTGAAATAATGACCTGTGCGCTGCAGGCACCACCCCGGGCCTCGGGGCCGTATGATTGAACAAGGGTACTCTGTTTGTGGTCACCTATGGCTGCTGCCTTCCCAACAATAGTACCAGCCAGAACGATGCCCTGTCCCCCAAACCCAGTGACAATGATCTCTTGTCTTCTCTTTTCCTGTTTTTCTTTAGTCATGGCATTATGCTGCCTCCTCCCCAGTAAGGATATCCTGGGGACGGCACGTCTTGTCATACATCTCCGTGCATGTCTCTCGATTGATGTCCACAAATTTTCCGAGAATCACTCGATTTTCAAAGTCAATATCCAGTTCTGTGGGATTGGCGCCGTTCTTTATGATTGTCTTCTCCTGATAGAGTTTGAGGGTTTCGAGTGGTTTTTCCTTGTTTCGTCTCCCGTAATTGACCGGGCAGGGAGCCAGCACTTCAATAAAGGAGAATCCACGTTTTAAAAGGGCCTCCTTAATAGATTCAGTGAGCTCGCGCGTATGCAGAATAGTCCATCTGGCCACATAGACGGCCCCGGATGCATAGGCAAGGAGTGGAAGGTTAAAAGGGGTTTCAGGATTTCCCATGGGTGTGGTGGTGGTTTTGGACAGATAAGGCGTTGTTGCTGCCACTTGACCGCCCGTCATACCGTAATTGAAATTGTTGACACACACAATGGTCAGATCCACATTACGACGTGCTGCGTGGATAAAGTGATTGCCCCCTATGGCAAAAAGGTCCCCATCCCCGCTGAATACAACCATGTTAAGATCTGGATTGGCCAATTTCATGCCCGTTGCAAATGGGATTGCTCTGCCATGGGTGGTGTGATAGGAATCCAGGTTCACATATCCCGCCCCCCGACCTGAGCAACCTATCCCCGAGACCATGACGGTCTTCTGGAGATCGATGCCGCTCTCTCTCATGGCGATGAGGCATGAAGAGAATGCTGTTCCAATGCCGCACCCAGGGCACCAGATATGGGGAATACGATCCGTTCTGAGTAGGCCGTCCAAAGGATGATTTATCTGTTGCTTGATCTTTTTCATGGTTTTCTCCACGGTTTAAAAGGCCTCCTTTATGATCTCAATCACACGTTCAGGGGGAATGATGGTTCCCCCAGGGTGTCCCACCAGGAAAGTGGGGACTTTGCCAGCAGCATGTCTTTCCACCTCCAGATGGATCTGGCCTAAATTGATCTCAACGGTTACGAATCCTTTCACCCTCTCTGCCAATCTTCGAATCTGATCCCCAGGAAATGGCCAGACTGTAATGAGTCTCAGTAGCCCGGCCTTGATGCCCTGTTCACGGGCTTCGTCAACGGCTGCAAAACTGGTACGAGCCGACACCCCATAGGAGACGATCGCGATCTCAGCATCGTCCAGCCTATAGTCCTCCGTCCGAATAATATCATGGAGATTTTGTTGAACCTTTCCCATTAATCTGGCCATCATCTCATCTTGCGCTTCAACGGTCATGACCGGATAGCCCTTCTCATCATGGGTGAGCCCTGTCACGTGAATATTGTACCCATCACCTGCAATGGCCATGGGCGCCACGTAATTTTTTTCAGGCTTAAACGGTTTAAAACGATCCTTCCTGCCTTTTGGTTTGGGTCTGGAGACGGTCTTGATCTCTTTTTCCTCCGGTATAATAATCCGTTCACTCAGATGTCCCACAATCTCGTCGGTCATAAGGAGTACGGGCAACCGATAGGTTTCACTCAGGTTGAATGCTGTAATGGTCTGGTAGAAAATTTCCTGGGGTGATGATGGGGCTAGTGCAATGATTTCATAATGACCATGTGAACCCCAACGGGCCTGCATCATATCGCCTTGGGCACCTTGGGTTGGGAGCCCCGTGGATGGGCCCGCGCGCTGAACATTGGCTATCACGCATGGGGTTTCGGTGCATATGGCCAATCCAATATTCTCCATCATCAGACTGAAGCCGGGACCCGATGTGGCTGTCATGCTCTTTACACCTGCACATGAGGCACCAATGACAGCAGCCATGGCCGCAATCTCGTCTTCCATCTGTATAAATGTTCCACCTACCTCTGGAAGGCGAGCAGACATATGCTCGGCCACTTCTGTTGCAGGGGTGATGGGATATCCGGCAAAAAAACGGCATCCTGCTGCAAGGGCGCCTTCGGCACAAGCATCATCCCCTGTCATGAAATGTTCGCCTGTTAGGACTGCCGGTTTCACTCACGCTATCCTTTCGTAATTAATGCTCTTCCATCGAATCTTCCGATGTGTCTTCCACGGAATAGATGGCAAATTCAGGGCAGAGTATTTCGCAATAATGACAGTTGACGCATTCATCAGGTTTTTTCACTGTTGGAGGATGATACCCCTTCTGGTTGAATTTAGTAGCAAACTCAAGCACATCCCGTGGACAGAATTCTATGCAATATCCGCAACCTTTACAGCGATCTTCGAGGATATGCACAATACCACGGGAGATCTGAATCTCTTCCGCATCTAGAGGAACCCTCCAAAAAGTCATGACCATCCCTGAAATTTCATAATAAAATTAAATCTTGCCCGGAAATTCGATTGATTATAGTGATTACGAAACCCATGTCAACAGAAAAATATCTTCTGAGCTGTCTATTTAGGAGAAACTCTTGTATTTTTATTAAGGGTATCTAAAAAATACATAAATTAAATTTTAAATTTCAGATATTCTACTTAAAAATTCCATTCTTAATTTGGAAAAGGGCATAGAAATAATTTTTTAAAATAAAATATTGGAGAAACTCCCTTGAATTTATCATGGTTATTTAAGAAATCGAATCTATATAAAAAATCACAACTCTCCTTTCTAAAACTATCCTGATGCAGTATTTGACTTTCTGTAACTGTTCAGCTATTTAGGCTGAAGACTGAAGGCTGAAGTATTTTTCAATATCTTGCAACGATCTAATCAAGCCATTCAAGACCTGCTCGGTTTCGACTATCGTTGGTGCAATCAACAATGAATCGTCGTTGCTCAAGAAGCCCAAATGCTTGGATAAACTAATACTGCTGCCTCGTCAGCCAACTCAAATGCCCGAAGTTTTGTGTGATCACGCATCATTTGTCCCTATTAGCCTTCCGCCTTCAGTCTATCCACCTGAGTAGTTACGACTTTCTTATCTATTTGATGTTTATTAGAGTAATTTAGATTATTTTTCGTATACATTAAGAACATTTAGCTTTTAACAATGTCATCTTTTTGTCTTGACAATGTTATTCTCAAAAGTATATGCCCTGTCTAAAATTCAGACAACTCGATTGATAAGGATTAAGCTTATGAAATTACACGAATACCAATCAAAGGAATTATTCGGGCGATTCGGGATACCTGTCCCGGCTGGAAAGGTAATAACAGCGGTCGAGGATATAGATGAGATTCCAAAGGATCTAAAGGGTCCGCCTTGGGTTGTTAAGGCCCAGGTCCATGCAGGCGGCAGGGGTAAAGGTGGCGGTGTTAAAGTAGTCAATTCTTTAGATGAGATGAAAACAGCCTCTGAGACCATCCTTAATCAGCCATTGATTACAAAACAGACAGGCTCCCAGGGAACAAAGGTGTACCAATTACTTATCGAGGAGGGCGTTGAAATCGATCGTGAACTCTATCTGGCCATGGTCATTGATAGGGCCATGGCAAGGCCTGTTATGGTCTTCAGTCAGGCTGGGGGCATGGAGATTGAGGAGGTGGCAGAAAGTTCGCCGGAGCTTGTGCTCAAAGAGTTTATTGATCCCGATGTGGGTTGGGTGTCCTACCTGGGCAGAAATATGGTTTACAGGCTTGACCCTCTCCCTCCACCAGAGACCGTGAGGGAGTTGATCACGATTATGGGTCGATTGTATAACCTTTTTATGAACTTAGATTGTTCTCTTGCTGAGATTAACCCTCTGGTTATTACCAAAGATGGCAAAGTTTTGGCCATAGATGCCAAGATAAATATTGATGACAATGCCCTTTTTAGACAGAAGGAAATGAAAACCCTCGACGATCCAAGGGAGAAAGATCCCCTTGAACTGGAGGCTGAAAAGTCTAAGCTCAATTACATTCGCCTGGATGGAAACATCGGCGCCATGGTGAATGGTGCAGGGCTTGCCATGGCCACTATGGATATGATCAAGATGGCGGGCGCCGAACCGGCAAATTTTTTAGATGTGGGGGGCGGTGCCAATGAGGAGATGATCGCTAAAGGCTTCGAGATTATACTTGGGGATGAAAGGGTAAAGGCCATACTCATTAATATCTTTGGGGGCATCCTGAGGTGTGACGTCTTTGCCAGGGGAGTCTTGGCGGCAGCGGAAAAAAATGAGATCCAGATCCCTATTATCGTTCGGCTAAAAGGGACTAACGTTGAAGAGGGCAGGAAAATCCTTGAGAACTCTAATCTGGAATTTCTAGTGGCAAAAGATATGGCAGAGGCTGCAGAACTGGTTGCGCAACAGGTCTCTGGGTGAATTTTTAGGTGTATGGCACGAAAAGGGTAAATATAAAAACTATAGAGATTTAAGAGGCTAATCATGAGTATACTTGTCGATGAAAAAAGCCGGATCGTGGTTCAGGGGATCACAGGCAATGAAGGGACCTTCCATACAAAACAGATGTTAGAATATGGAACCGTGGTGGCAGCCGGCGTTACTCCGGGTAAAGGGGGGCAGAGCGTTGAGGGAGTACCGGTATTTAACACCATCAAGGAGGCGGTGGAAGCTGAAGGCGTTAATGTCTCCTGTATCTTCGTTCCCCCTCCTTTTGCGGCCGATGCTATCATGGAGTCTGCTGCTGCGGGGATGGGAGTTATTGTATGTATCACAGAAGGTATCCCCACATTAGACATGGTGAAGGGGGTAAGCTTTTTAAATAGAAAAGAAGCCGTCCTCATTGGACCCAATTGTCCCGGTATCATCTCTCCTGGTAAAACAAAGGTGGGCATTATGCCGGGGCAGATACACAAACCCGGGACTATTGGAGTGATTTCAAGGAGCGGAACCCTCACATATGAGGTTGTAGATCAACTAACCGGGGTGGGACTAGGGCAATCTACCTGCATCGGTATCGGAGGCGATCCCATTATAGGCACAACCTTCATAGACCATCTCAAGAGATTTAAAGACGATCCTGAAACAGAAGGGGTGGTCCTAATAGGTGAGATAGGTGGCTCCGCTGAAGAGGAGGCGGCAGAATACATAAAGGGTGAATTTCAAAAACCGGTCATCGCTTTCATTGCCGGACAGACAGCACCACCGGGTAAACGTATGGGTCATGCAGGTGCCATTATATCAGGGGGGAAGGGAAAGGCCGAGGATAAGGTAGCAGCCCTTGAGGCCGCTGGGATAACGGTTACACATAATCTGGGAAGACTGGGAGAAACCGTCTTGGAGGTGTTGGGGGAAAGCTGACCAGATCTGTCCATAACTTGACTTATCTGTGAATAAATGATATACTTCATAAGTTTCCTTAGATTTTAATCATCCCCCCGGGATAAAAAATGGATAAAATCGTAAGCCTTCAAAAGAGAATTGAGAGTAAGAAACAAAAGGACCTAACGAGACAATATCGGGGAAAAATTCAGGCGATTCAAAAGGTCACCCAATGCTCGTCATGCCATCTCCGATGTTCCATGTGTGGACTCTACCTGAAACCTGGGGATTCCACAAACCATTCCCATTCAACTCAGTCGGAATACACCTTTTGTGAAAACTGTAAGGGAGAGTTTGAAGAATTTTTAGCCATCTCTCGGGGGGAAAAACAGCCCCACCTCTTCTGGCACAATGAAGAGTGGATGAATATGTGGTCAACCTGGTTAAACCACCGAAAAGCAATTAACCGTTTTATCGATTCTCCCGAATTTAAATTGCTGCTGGAAGAAATTGGTACTCAACCATAGAATGTGGAGGTTTAAATGTTTGGTATTGGCATGCCGGAACTTATTATAATCCTGATCATAATCCTGATTATCTTTGGTGCTGGAAAACTCCCAGAAATAGGTAGTGGCATTGGAAAAGGAATTAAAAATTTCAAAAAAGCCACCACTGAACAGCCGGATGAGATTGCCTCCCCAAAGGATAACAACAGTAACCTTGAAGATAAAACATAACCCTTTAGGTTAATTATCCCTCGATCAGTTTGACTCATGAAATCTATATAGGTGGCTAAAAGGGGATATCATCATCAGGGATAGATATGGGCTCCTCAACGGGGTAACGTTCTTCTTGAGATTCTGCCCTCCCCTCTTTACCTGGCCGGCCTAACATCTGCATACTCTGAGCAACAATTTCCGTCGTATATCGCTTGTTACCATCCCGATCTTCCCACTCCCTTGTCTGCAATCTCCCCTCTATGTAAACCTGACTGCCTTTGTGAAGATACTCACCGCAGATCTCTCCGAGGCGTCTCCATGCCACTATCCGATGCCATTCAGTACGTTCCTGCTTTTCTCCAGTATCTTTGTCCTTCCATTCCTCTGAAGTGGCGATGCTGAAGTTAGCTATTGCTACGCCGTTTGGGGTGTATCTTACTTCCGGGTCTCTTCCCAAGTTTCCAACCAATATAACCTTGTTTACGCCTGCCATATCTTAATCTCCTTCTCCATGATTAAAGAGGTAAAACTTTGAAATTACAATCAATTAATCATTCGGTAGATCAACAATTCAACTCATCTCAAGTGCTGGTAAACTAACACAATCAATCTAAGTTGATCAAGTTAATTAGTAACTGTTCAGCTATTTAGGCTGAAGACTGAAGGCTGAAGTATTTTTCAATATCTCGCAACGATCGAATCAAGCCATTCAAGACCTGCTCGGTTTCGACTATCGTTGGTGCAATCAAAGATGAATCATCGTTGCTCAAGAAGCCCAAACGCTTGGATAAACTAATACTGCTGCCTCGTCAGCCAACTCAAATGCCAGAAGTTTTGTGTGATCACGCATCATTTGTCCCTATTAGCCTTCCGCCTTCAGTCTATCCACCTGAGTAGTTACGTTAATTAAATGATTTCCATGTTGACTGATAAAGTTCAAAGATTTAAGCTGTTATTATTTCTAATAAGTAACAATGATCAGGTGCTAGGCTGGGGGAATAAGAAACAACGATGTTAAAGGTAATACCTCTGGGGGGCTTAGGTGAGATCGGCCTTAATATGATGGTCATGGAATATGATAATTATATCTTGGTTGTGGATGCCGGTCTCATGTTCCCTGAGGATCATATGCCCGGTGTTGATGTGGTTATTCCCGATATTCAGTATTTGAGGGATAATATGGACAGGTTACAGTCCATCATCCTCACCCATGGACATGAAGATCATATCGGGGCCATACCTTTTTTTCTCAAGGAGTTTAATGTACCCGTCTTTGGAACAAGTTTTACCATTGAGCTATTAAAGGAGAAGCTCAGGGAACATCATCTACTTGAAGACGCGAACCTCAGAAAGATACAGGCAGGAGATGTGACCCAATTCGGGCCCTTTAAGGTTGAGTATATCAGGGTCAACCATAGCATTGTTGATGGTGTGGGACTGAGCATTGAAACACCGGAAGGTATTATCATACACTCAGGCGATTTCAAAATCGACCAGACACCTGTTGATGGCCAGTCCACTGACCTTGCCAGGTTTGCACATTATGGTGAGCGAGATGTCCTTGCCTTGTTTTCGGACTCCACCAACGCAGAGAAAGAAGGGTTTACCCTTAGTGAAAGTGAAGTGAGAAGAACTTTGCTGGAGTTGTTCCAGTCCTGCAAGGGGAGACTGATCATTGCGGTTTTTGCTTCAAATATCACCAGGATTCAGCAGATAATCAACCTAGCCCTAGATTTCAACCGCAAAGTCCTCTTCAACGGAAAAAGCATGAGAACCAACGTCAGGATAGCCAGAGATGAGGGCTTTATTCATATACCAGAAGAATCTGAAATTGGAGAAAGAGACATCGATTCTTTACCGGACAATGAGATAGCCATTATCACCACAGGTAGTCAAGGGGAACCCATGTCATCCCTTACCAGGATGGCCCAAAAGAGACATAAAAATATCAAGATAAAAAAGGGGGATACCATAATACTCTCTTCACGCTTTATACCGGGTAATGAGAAGGCCATTACCTCCATCATAAACAGTCTCTATCGGATGGGAGCGGAAGTCGTTTATGAAAAGGTATCCCATATTCATTCCTCTGGCCACGCCTATAGGGAAGAACTTAAATTGCTACTGAATCTGGTGAACCCCAGATACTTCATCCCCATCCATGGAGAATACCGGCATCTTGTGAAACATATCCAGATGGCCAGGGAGATTGGAATGCCTTCAGATAGGCTACTGCTTGTGGAGAATGGGGACACCATCTGCTTTAAAGATGGGAATGTCCATATGGGTAACCAGGTCCAAACAGGAAGAATTCTTGTGGATGGTAAAGGCGTTGGCGATGTGGGTGAAGTGGTCCTGAGGGACCGGAGGAAGCTTTCAGGGGACGGTGTGGTCATCGCCCTCCTGGCAGTTGATGAGCAAACAGGGGATATTATCTATGGCCCTGATATTATCTCCAGAGGATTTGTGTTTGAAGATCAGAGTGGATCTATTTTGGAAGATGCCAAGAGCATCGTATTAGAGGTACTGGACGAAATTGAGAGTCCCGCTCACATTGACTGGAATGAGGTAGGGCCCGATATCAAAAAAAGATTGAAACGCTTCTTTTATAAGGTTATTAAGAGAAATCCTCTCATATTACCCATCATCATACCCGTATAAAACCCTGGGTGCTTCTATAAAAAAAAGAGGTAACCGTTCACGGGTTCAGAGGTTCAGGGTTCAGAACCTGTGAACGCCTACAAAAAGAGCTAGCAGGAAAGGGAAATTGAGTAAAAAGTCAAAAAACGCAACCAAATCCCAGAAACAGATTGAACCCATCAGAAAAGAGATAGGGGGAATCATCTTTTTTCTCATTGCCATCATTCTGGGAGTGAGTCTCTTTTCTTACCACCCGGGGGACATTGTAACCTGGTTAAAAACGGGTCACATAGGAAAGGCACATAACCTCTTTGGCACAGTAGGGGCCCACCTTTCTGGTTATATCTTTTATGTCATTGGGTTCTCCTCCTTCTGGTTGGTCGTCATCTTTCTCACCCTGGCCTTCTTCTCCTTCAGGAGAGATACCATCTCTTCCCCCATCAAGAATATTATTGCGATCCTCTTCCTGATCATCGCCTTCTCGGGAATCATGGGCCTCCAATTGCCCGAGATGGTCACCTATCGAGGCGGAGAAGTCAGGAGTGGCGGTCTTGTAGGATATTATATCTCCGGCATTATGAAGGGATTACTCAATTATTTTGGAGCCTATGTTTTCCTGGGGGCAATCTTTGTCATCTCCCTCATGATCTGCACCCGCTTATCCTTTGGCAGGATCTTCTTGAAAATCTCCCTATGGTTCCGGGGTCTCATAAGAGGCATAAAAGAATACCATACAAAAAGGAGAGAAAGGACGCGAAAGAAGAGGGTTAGAGAGGAGACCCTTAAACAGGAGAAGGTGAAACGTAAACGAAAGGTCACCATTATTGAACCAAAAAGGGAGACCCCGAAAAAACCCGTACAAGAGTCATTTCCATTTATGAATGTGGCAGGTAACTTCAAACTACCACCCTTAGCTCTTCTCAATGAACCCCCGGAAAGGAAGGAGATGGAGATTCAGAGGGAAAGCCTGGAAATGAATGCCCGTCTCCTAGAGAGAAAGCTGAGTGATTTCGGTGTCGAGGGTGAGGTTGTGGAGATTTTGCCTGGTCCGGTTATTACCATGTATGAATTCAGACCTGCCCCAGGAATTAAGATAAGCAAGGTGGCCGGTCTCTCGGACGATCTCACATTGGCGCTGAGGGCACCCAGTGTTCGAATTGTAGCCCCTCTTCCGGGAAAAGCAGCCATTGGTATAGAGATAGCCAATAACAAAAGGGATCCCGTGTATTTAAGGGAGGTTCTCTCCACCGATGTTTATAAAGAATCCAACTTTAGGCTGACCATTGCACTGGGAAAAGATATTACAGGGGCCCCTGTCATTACAGATCTGGCTAAGATGCCCCATCTTCTTGTAGCAGGGGCCACCGGGACAGGGAAGAGTGTCTCACTCAATGCCATGATTAACAGCATTCTGTTCAAGTTTTCGCCGGATATGGTTCGATTTCTCTTGATTGATCCCAAGAGGATAGAGCTTTCCGTCTATCAGGATATCCCGCATCTGCTTCATCCGGTTGTGACCCAACCTAAGGAGGCCACAAGGGCACTGCGATGGGCTGTTGAAGAGATGGAAAGGCGTTATATGCTTTTATCGGACAGGGGTGTTAGAAATATCGAGGCATATAACCGAAAAATTCTGAAGGAGAAGAAGTCGGAAGGTATGGCCGCATCGGGAGTTACATCTGAAAGCCTTCCTTATATCATTCTGGTTATTGATGAACTGGCAGACCTGATGATGGTCTCCTCAAGGGAAGTGGAAGAGGCCATCACTCGTTTGGCCCAAATGGCACGGGCTGCCGGTATCCACCTCATCATTGCCACACAGCGGCCTTCTGTGGATGTACTGACTGGAATCATCAAGGCCAATTTCCCCACTCGAATATCCTTTCAGGTCTCATCAAAGGTGGATTCCAGGACAATTCTGGACACCATAGGAGCCGAACATCTACTCGGGGACGGAGATATGCTCTTCATGCCACCCGGTGTTGCCCGGCTATCCAGGATTCATGGGGCCTATATATCAGAGGAAGAGGTGAAAAGGGTAACGGATTTTTTAAGGGAACAGATGAAACCGGAGTATGATTCTTCAATATTGCAAGAGGTTGCAGTGGATGAAGAGAAGGAGACAGATGAGATGGAGCTGGACGAGAAATATGACCAGGCCATCGAACTGGTTGTTCAAAACGGTCAGGCTTCTATCTCAATGCTCCAGCGAAAGATGAGGGTGGGGTACAATAGGGCCGCTCGTATGATAGAGGCCATGGAGAAGGAAGGGATCGTTGGTCCTTCAGACGGGGTTAAACCCAGGGAGGTATATGGTAGAAGAGGAGAGATAAAATAGTATCATGTTGAGAGCCTTTTTCATCATCCTTTTATCCATATCTGTTTCGCAACCTAATCCTGTTTATGCTAATCACAAATTATCAGAGATACTAGACGGCATCAGGAAGAGGTACGGCTATCTCCCGGGTCTTACCATATCCTACAAGCGTGAGATAATAACCAAGTCCATGGCCATGCTTGGTGAACAGATGAGCAGGGATCTGGCTTCGGGGAAGATCCATTTCAAACCTCCCTATCTCTTAAGAATACAGCAGGAGACACCAAGGTCTGAGGTTGTTATTACTGACGGCAAGACCCTCTGGTGGTACATTCCTCAAAAGAAGCAGGTTTATCGGCATCCAGCCAACAAATCAGCACAGGAATTGCGCCTTCTGAGTGACATCTTTCAAGGGCTCCGAGAAGTGGAAGAGAGTTTTGTTTCCGAGCTCTCAAGTCTTGATAATGAGGGGGAGTACCAGCTTAAACTGATCCCCAATCCACCCTGGCCCCAGATAGAACAGGTCAACCTCATTGTGAAAAAGGGTGATTTCCATATCCGAGTGGTGGAGATCCATAACTATCTTGGAAGCATAACCCGATTCATCCTTGGAGATCTAACCGTGCGAGAACGGTTTGAAGAAGGCTTTTTCAGGTTTGTTGTTCCGGATGATGTCAAGGTTATGGAGGAAGGTGGCTAATTGCCGGCCATAATTCTTGTGAGAGTGTGGCCCACCTTTTTGAGGCTTTCAAGGCTATCGGCAGGCAGGTGATAGTCCACATAAGGAAGCGCTGTCTTCATCCCCATACAGATCGGTCGATATTCAGAATCACCAGCAAGGGGATTTAACCAGATAATACAGTAGGCTTTCTTATTTAAAGTTTCCATCTCCCTTTTTAAAAGTTCTCTTCCTCCCAGATCCCAGCCATCGCTCATTATCACCACCACTGTCCGCCTATTGAGAAGACTCTCTCCATACCCTTGATTAAACTGGTGCAAGGAATAACCGATTCTTGTTCCCCCTGACCAGTCCGGGACCTCCTGGGAGATTCTCGCAAGTGCCTGATCAATGGTAAGACGTCTGAGGATAGAGGTAATGTGAGTCAATGAAGTGGAAAAGACAAAGACCTCAGCCCTTGGTCCCACACCCTTCAGGCCCATGATAAATGGCATCACAAAGCGGGCATAACGATCCATGGAGCCACTCACATCTGTTAGAATGACTAACCTTTTAAGCCTTTTTTTCTTTTTGCGGTAGAATAGTTCCAGAGGTATACCGCCCGATTTGAGGCTCCTCTTTAAAACGCGACGAAAATCCATATGGCCTGGCTTTTTTGATCTCTTAAAACGTCGTGTTACTGTTATTCTGAACGGAGATACCATGTTCTTCAAAATAAGTTGGGCGACCTGGATATCCCTTCTCTCAAACTGTGACAGGTCCTTTCTTTCCAAAGTTGCTACCGGGCTATAGACGGCCCATTCCCTTGTCTCCTTTTCACTGGTATCTTCCCCTGGTCCCTCAGTATCAAAAACCACATCTGGCAAGAGTTTTTCAACAGAATCCCCTTCGCATTCCACCGGTTCTCCCGTGCCATCATCACTTTCCTCTTGTTCCTCGTTATTGACATGTTCCTGCCAGAACTCTTCAAATAGCTCTCCAAAGAGCTTCCATTCCATATCTGTGGTGGTAAGGCTGGCACGCAGGACGGAGAGAAAATCCTCTCTTCTTGAGATGTCTATCTCTTCCAAGCCCCTGAGTGATTCAATAATGCTGGATGAAAAGACCTTGAAACCGTTATTCTTCAGGAATCGGGAAAAGAGTATCGTTCTCTCTGTTAGACTGGTGGTATTCATGGGTTGCAATATGAAAAGTTAGGATAGATTTTATTATATGGCTTCCAGATATTGGGCTCTTTGTTCGGCATGGGCCCATATCCCCTCATTAAATCTTTTAATATCATCCTGATACTTGAGAAGGCACCCAAGGGTCTCTCGAACCACATCTTCATCCAGATACTTCCTCTCCATGGTTATAAGGGCGTTGGCCCAATCAAGGGTCTCTGACACCCCCGGTTTTTTAAGAAAGTCAACCGTCCTTATCTTTTGCATAAAGTGGGTTACCTGTTTTGCCAGGTTGTCCTCTATCTGGGGCAGACGGGTCGTTACAATCCTGTACTCCTTTTCAAAGGAGGGATAATCAATCCAATGATAAAGGCAACGTCTTTTAAGGGCATCATGAACATCACGGGTTCGATTTGATGTGACAACGACCATGGGTTTCTTTTTTGCACTGAGTGTACCCATTTCAGGAATGGTTATCTGAAAATCGGATAGGATCTCAAGTAAAAAAGCTTCAAACTCTTCATCAGATCGGTCTATTTCGTCTATGAGCAGAACGGGCGCCTTCTCATTGGAGCTTAAAATGGCCTCCAACAGAGGACGTTTAACGAGAAATTCAGGACCGTATATGAGACGTTCAATCTCTTCTTTTTCTCTTTTTCCCTGCTCCTCGAGTCTGATATGGAGTAGTTGCTTGGGATAATTCCATTCATATAGAGCCGTTGATGCATCAAGCCCTTCATAGCACTGCAGACGGATTAACTGAGTATCAAACAGGCAGGCCATCACCAGTCCCACCTCTGTCTTTCCCACCCCGGGTTCGCCTTCGAGAAAAACCGGTTTCTGCAAACGATGTGCAAGGTAAATGACGGTAGCCAGTCCACGATCAGCTATGTAATGGGCAGCAGCAAGTTCATCGGATACCTGCTCTATGGATTCAAAATAGTTTTCTGTTATCATTGTTACCTTTTTCTTTCTGATTTGTAACTGCCCAGGTATTTAGACTGAAGACTGAAGACTGAAGACTGAAGACTGAAGACTGAAGTATTTTTCAACCAGAAAAGAATCGAAATCGCTGCCCGGCGCATTTGAGAAAAGAAACTGCACAACTCTTCTCTCGGAAACACAATCACCCGATAAACTCATACTGCAACCTCGTCAGCCAACTCAAGTGCATGAAATTTTGTGTGATACCGCATTATTTGGACCTATTAGCCTTCT
>Ga0180009_10000829_pt1 | contig 39893 bp, 32 predicted proteins | sample OS_PC_MetaG_FD_123537 | JGI IMG/M metagenome (GOLD analysis project Ga0180009, IMG submission 123537) | Groundwater microbial communities from the Aspo Hard Rock Laboratory (HRL) deep subsurface site, Sweden - OS_PC_MetaG | ecosystem: Environmental > Aquatic > Deep subsurface > Groundwater... | reverse complement strand
TCGCAGACAAGTATACAGAGTGGCAGGGTGACGGATATCTCCTTGGTGAACATGGCCAGCAGAGCCGATGAGATGGAGCAAGCATATAAGAGATTATGTCTGGAATTTCCTTGCTCATAATCTATGCGGGCCTTGATATAAAAAGCTATTGAGAGCATATAAAAGAGGGCGGCCATGGAGGTCATGCGCTGGACAATGTAGGTGACGGCCTGGGTTTCAATAGGGTGGCTTACAAAGACCAGTGAAACAGCTAATGCAATGCTTTTTGCATGTTGGGATATGGGATTTTCCTTTATTTCAGGAGTGAGAAAGAGCAGTCTGACCAGCCAGTAGATGGTCAGTGCAGTCAAGATATGGATGATCAGATTGACCAGGTGATATCCAAAAAGGTTGAGGCCATGGATATGATAATTGACGGCAAAGCTTAAATTGGCCACAAACCTGAGTCGGTTGGATTGCCATATGTTTTTTAGACTCCATAGATTTTTAATGGAGTCGTTGTTGACGATTGAAGGAAGATCGTCAAAGATGAAAGGGGTATCAAAGGTTCCTGAGTAACAGATAATCCCTATGGCAATAATAAGAAAGAAAGGGAATATAAGATTGGCAAAATCTGTTATGGGACTCTCTTTAGTTATATAACGCACATTGTATATCATATACTAATTTCATTTATAAATTTATATGTTGTTTAACTGCTTATTTTAGAATATTTTACTAATATATTCAATTCTAATCCATATATGAGATACTTATGCAAATTTTTAAGATCGATATCAAATCAGGAATAATAATCTATAAAAGAGATGAAAATTCTATTAGTAAATCCACCAGCAAGATACATTCAACATGAGAGTATAGTGGTCCCCCCACTTGGCTTAATGTATGTTGGTGCTACTTTAAAAAAGGCAGGTTTCCATGTAAGAATTAAAGATGCCTTTGCTGAAAAAATGGATTGGCAGGATTTTGAAATTTACATCAAACAAGAAAAACCTCATATCATGGGTATAGGGGGAATGTCCCCTACTATAGATACCTCCTTCAGGGCCATAAAAATTGCACGCCCCTATACCGATTACATTATCATGGGTGGCCCTCATATATCTCTTTATCAAAAAAAGATATTTGATCAGTGTCCCGAGATAGACATTGGTATCATAGGAGAAGGAGAAGAGACTATACTTGAAATAATAATGGCTCTTGACAGGGGAAGATCTATTAATGGGATCAGAGGCATAGTAACAAAGGATAAACAGATGGAGGAAAGAGAGCTGATTAGTGATATTGACACTATCCCTTTCCCTGACAGAGACATGGTCCCTTATAGATTATACAGGTATCCCCTTCTTAAAAATAGATGTGTGACCACCATGTTTACATCCCGTGGATGTCCATATCAATGCAGCTTTTGTGATAAATCAACCTTTGGCTCAATTTGGCGACCCAGGTCTGTAGATAATGTCCTCGGTGAGATAGAAGAGATTGTGAACTATCACCAAATAAAGTCCATTATATTTTATGACGACTTATTTACGTTGAAGAAAAATAGGGTTATGGCCCTTTGTGAGGGGATATTAAAACGTGGATACCGCTTTGATTGGAAATGTGAAGGGAGAGTAAACCTTGTGGATCTTCAGATGTTGAAGCTGATGAAGCGGGCGGGATGCTCAATTATCGCATACGGAGTGGAGAGCGGGAATCAGAAAGGGCTGGATTACTTGAATAAAAATACGGAAATAGAAGAAATCAGGAGAGCCTTTTCACTTACCCGAAAAGCAGGAATCAGGACGATCGCCTATTTTATTCTGGGTATCCCGGTAGAGTCATATCCCGATGAGTTATATACTATAGAATTTGCCAAAGAGATTAAGCCAACCTATGCACAGTTCAGCGTACTTTCCCCTTACTATGGGACAAAAGTCTATGAGGATGCTGTTCAAAAAGCCTGGTACAGGGAGATTGATGCCCAAAATCCGACGGACAAGGATTTTAAACGCCCTGTTGTTATCTCTAAAAATTGGGATGAGGATACACTAAAGAGTATCTTAAAAACGGCACATTATAGATTCTATTTTAGGCTCAGATATATAGCCAGATTGATCTTTTCTATAAGAAGTGTTAACGAAATATTGAGCCAATTTAGAGAATTTTTTACAATTATCTGCTGGATAAAGCATCGATGAACCATCCAGTCATCTTTAAAAAGTCCCCGTATGAAGAAGATAGGCAAAAGCCAAAGGTTTCTGTGTTAATGCCCACCTACAACATTGCAGAATTCCTTGGAAAGGCGATTGAAAGTATATTATCCCAGTCATTTAAAGATTTCGAGTTCGTAATTGTCGATGATGGTTCCACTGATGATTCTAACCGTATCTTAGCTGAATACGCCAAAAAGGACGATAGAATAAGAATCATCAAGAATGAACAGAATAAGGGTATTGTCTATTCCTTGAATCGGGGATTGAGAGAATGCCGGGGTGAATATGTGGCCCGTATGGATGCTGATGATATCGCCCTCAGGGATAGGCTTGAAAGACAGATTGCCGTTATGGAGGCAGATCCCAATACCATTGTTTTAGGCGCTGCCCTATCTTATATTGACAGGAGTGGAAAAGAATTGGGAGTTGTAAGGCGATGTTCGTTAGATAAATCACTGATTGCACAAAACCCCATACTACATCCGACAGTGGTGTTCAGGCGAGCTATTTTAGAGCAACATGGACTCAGTTATTTAGAAAAATATCGTTATGCGGAAGATTATTTCCTTTGGCTCCAGTTAAGCAGGCTTGGAAAGATAGATGCTCTCGATGATATCGTTCTCAAGTATCGGTTGAGCAATAGTGCCACTCGGATGAGACATCTCAAAGGGGTGCTTTTTGCGACACTAAGGGTTAAGAAAAACGGTGTATTCTGTTTGAGAATCAGGCCCACAGTCTCTGATGTGCTTCGTTTCTTCTTAGAGGGGTTGCTTCTTTTCCTGCCATCATTTCTTGTGCGATACATATATCTCAGAATGATATTCAGGAAAAATGCCAAGGTGATCCTATGAATATACTATTCCTCATCCCACCTCCTTTGGACGGATCTCCTCCAGCCGAAAGAATCTTTGGATGCAACTATGGTATTTACAACCAGCCCAATATATTTATTCTCTACCCAGCCACCATATTGAAGATGGCAGGACACGATGTGAGGTTTATGGACCTGCCAGCCAATGGAAAAACCAGGGCTGATTACGAATTCTTTTGTAAAGATCAGGATTTTGATGTTATCTTCTTTTATAGTGTTTTTCTCTCAAAACGCACTGACATTCTGGCAAGGGACATGATTCATAAACAGAACCCAAAGACCAAATATGTCTTTATGGCCACGGAACCTACAGGGAATCCTGATGATTTCATTGACGAGAATAGTATCGTCATCAGAGGTGAACCAGAGTCCAGGGTTCTCCCCATCATCGAATGCCTGGAACAGGGCAAATCCCTGGAAGGAATAGACGGTATCTCCTACATGCACAGTGGGGAAAAGATTCATCAGGGCGGTTACTGTGTTATAGATGATCTTAACTTGTTACCCTTTCCCGATAGGACGCTTCTTGATTCAGAAGATTATCACAACCCCAAGCTCAGCTATCAACCCTTTACCACCATGATCGCTTCCCGGGGATGCAGTTTCAATTGCTATTATTGCGTTCCAAATTCTTTGAGCTTTGCAAGAGAGATAGAATATAAACGGGAAAAAAAGTCCGGTAAACCCCCAGTGAGGCTCAGAAGTCCTGAAAATGTTATCACTGAATTCACGCAACTAGCAGAGGCAGGTTATAGATCCATCTCCTTTATTGACGACCAATTTGTATGGGGTTCTAAAAGAACTCTGGAGATTTGTGAGGGGATAGGGCATCTGGGGGTAGAATGGTCTTGTCTGTCGCGCGCTGATATGCTTCAGGATGAAAAGGTTGTCAGGGCAATGGGGCGGGCTGGATGCAGATATGTGGATGTGGGAATTGAGTCGTTTAACCAGGAGATTCTCGACTATATTGGAAAGGACTGCAAGGTAGATGCATTGTATAAAGCCGTGAGGAATTTGAAAAAAGCGGGAATTGAGCCTGAACTGAATATTCTTCTTGGGTCATGCCCCCTGGAAACGACAGATACTATTGAGAGAACGTTCCAGGAGACACTTCGCTTGGATGTGGATTATGTCTTATTTTCCGTCTGTACGCCTTTCCCGTATACCATATTTCATAACAAAGCCATGGCAGAGGGATGGATGATTAAGTCAGAGTATGAGGCGATCGATCCCATTAAAGAGTCTTTTATATCATATCCCCATCTTACAAAGAGGCAACTGGACAGAATTATTAAGCAGCTTTATATAAGGTTCTATTTCAGACCCTCCTATATCCAGAAAAGACTGCGGAGATTAAAAGGAGTCAAAGACTTTTTCAATAAATTGAAAGCAGCATTAACCATTCTTCGATTTTGAGATATACCTTCTCCTATCTTTTTTCTCTTTCACAAGCTCCTCATAGATGCCGAGCATCCGCCGTGCAATCTGCTCCCAGCCAAGATTCTCCCTAATCCATGCCTGTGCTTTTTTGATCCGTTCTTTTTCAACGGTTTGATCCAATTTAAGGACTACGTCAGCAATGGCTTGAGAATTACCGAACGGTACGAGATACCCACCACCACTTTTGTCTACCCACTCGCCGCAACCTGAGTCATTGGCAACAATGACCGGGGTACCGCAAAGAATTGATTCAAAGGGCACCAGTCCAAAAATCTCGTATTCACCAGCGTATACCGTGATCAATGCTTCTTGATAGGCCGCCTCCTTCCAGGGGCTATTGACAAGTCCAGGAAATAGAACCCGATCTGATACTCCCAGCTTCTGGGCTAGTTTTTCAAGATTCGATTTCACTCCCATATCATTCCCAGCGATCACAGCGTAAAGATTTTTATCAGGCAGCAAACGTAATGCTTCAATAATATATTCAATCCCTTTACGGGGGGTGAATTTGCCCAGATAAAGAATATAGTCACCCTTGATACCGAATCTCTCTTTAAAGTTCACACCCGGTTTAGGGTTTTCAACCAAGATCCCGTTGGGAACAACTTTAATCATTTCGCTTGGAATACCAAGCCCACAAAACTGACGTTTTTCAGCTTCGCTAACTGCAATAAAAAGATCCGTTTTTTCAATCTGCCTATTTCCGAGAACTAGGTCATATAAAGACTTGAAGCCTCTCCTTCGCTCAATGTTGACAAGAGTTCCACCGGGTTCAAGAATAACAGGAACACCGTTCCTATTTGCCCAAAAGCTTAACAGGGTGTTCAGAATATTTCTATGTCCATGAACATGAATGAGATCATAACTTGAAATATTATACTTTTCCCGACCAAATCCAAGGGGAAAGAAGAATTGCCAGTGGTAGGCCAGATGGTTACTCAGATTGCGATATACTCGAACCGATATCCCATTGACCACGAAATCAAGTTCATTCCTGCGCTTCTTTTCATCATGTGCGTCTGTGGTTATAACTTCCACTTCGACTCCGAGTCGGGCTAAAGAGACTGAAAGATGATAACTCACCCTGGGAATTCCACCGTAAGACCAGGCCGGATAAAAATAAGGCACAACTTGTAAGATTTTCATCGTATGAGAATTTTCTTTTACAAGCTCTAAGTAGGAAAGATACTATAATAAATCGTGGTGTGATTTTATATTTTCATGGTTGGATAATATTTCCTGATATAAGGCTAATACCTTCTTTAACATTTTTTTCGGTGCAAATAATGTGTTTACTCTCTTCTGGCCAGCTTTCCCCATTTGTCGACGAAGAGTAGGGTTACTGATCAAAATTTGAAGCTTTTCAGCCAGGACAGTCGGATTATTGACTGGTATAATAAACCCCGTTTCTCCATCCAGCACCTGTTCCGGAATTCCTCCCACGTTTGTACCGATAACTGGCTTGCCCAGATCCATGGCCTCAAAGACCACAAGCGGACACGAGTCTTGCATGGAGGTAATCACGAACACGTCAAAATGATAGAGCCATGAAAAAGGATTTGTTTGGAAACCGGTAAATTGAACATGATTGGCGATTCCAAGTTTTTCCGGTAGATTTTTTATCCTATTTGCATAGCCTTCTTCACCCGGCAAAGGACCACCTACAAATATATACAGTGCCTGAAAACCCTGGGTAAAAAGCATTTTAGCTGCAAGAATGAGTTCATGTGGTGCCTTTAGTGGACTTAAAGCTCCAATGAAGCCAATGATTGGCAGTCCATCAGTCGTCAATGGTTCAGATCTTATTACGTCTTTTTTTGCACCTTGCCTCAGCGCTTTCACATCATAAAGCGGATAGATGACTGTTCTTTTAGCATTAGGAACGCCACATCGACGGAGATAACCAGCAACAGCATTAGAAACCGCAATAATAGCATCACAATAGCAGAGACAGCTCAAAGTCCATATGCGATGTAGCATGGAATTAGGCGGTATGTCGTGAGCATGAAAAATAATTGGAATACGCGCACGGCGTGCGCCAAGGAAAGCGTTCCAGTGTCCCTGGATTGTATTTGCATGGACAATATCCACATTCTCAGTTTGAATTATCTTATAAATCTGGCGATTAGCCCGCTGCACCGCGGCATATTGCCGGGGAAGGTCATGTAATCCATTTGCCAGGTTAAGCAAGACGGAATCAAAAGCTTTTACTTCGACGCCATATGAATTCAACCGTTCAGACAACAGACCATTGGCAGGACAAGCAACCACTATCCACCATCCCTCATCCATTAAATAACGACCGATATTCACCAACACCTGTTCCGCTCCACCCCAGCCGCCAGTAACACTAACAAGCAGTATCTTCGGAGGTTTGTTCTTATTTTTGGCCGGCAATGTCAAGGTCCTTATGAAACATGAAAAACCAAACTTAAATTATGACGCAGAATAACGTCGATATACAAAGATTCTTCTTTTATTCTCTCAAATGGGGAGCTTTTTCAACGGCACTACCGAGTCTTATTCTGGTCATTAATGTTTCATGAGGCCATGTAACCTCTTGAAACTCAGAAAAGGGGTGAAGATGATGGGATACCCATTTTATCTTGAGTTTCAAGTAAGATTGAAGATGATCATAAAGGGTATTTTTTTCTCCAACAAAAAAGAGGGTGTTACTTGTTTTTGGAATAATGATCCCATCATGTATGACATAGATATGTTTAAAGGGAGGTCTTTCTTTAAACTGCAGTTTTATATTTTTTATATCTACATATGCTTTTGGTCTCTCTTCTGATTCTGATATATACACATATCTGTTGTTTGTTCTTAGGCTAAAAAAAGGTTTTCCAATGTTGTTATGAATAATTAAACATTGTTTACATTTTTTGTCCCTAAATGTCATTAATTTATTATTAGCCAAGAAATAGCTTCCCAAACTTCCCCTGAACTGCCAATTCCATTGAAAATTTATATATATGTGGAAAAGAAAAATAGACAGGAATATGAATCGAAAGAAATTAGATTGTCTGTTCTTACGAACCAGAAACAAAGGAAGAGTGGAATATGTAAGGATCGTTAATGGAAAAGTGATGTGTACAAGATAACGGATCTCTTCTGAAGGAAACAGAATTAAAAAAGGAATTTCAAAAGTTAACCATAGGAGTGTAATCTTGAATAATGATTCCTGTTTCTCTGTCATATTGGAGAAGTAACCTTCCAATGACTGCTTTATTTTTTTAAAATGCCCATTTAAATTGCTGTTTATAAGGATTTTCCAAAGAAAATAAAGAAGTAAAATTGTTAAACAGAAAATAAGAAAAAAAGGGCTCACAATGTAGAATACATTTTCCAGGTCTTGAGTAAATTTTTTGAAATGAAAATAATGTTCGATTTTTCCTTTATAACGCCAAAGCGGGATTAGTAAAGAAAACATCCCCGCCATTAAGGGTAAAAATTTTAAATATCTTTTTGGACGCAAAACAAACAGATAACTTAAAATAATAAAAGGTATTAAGCATCCATTTACTCTGGTCTTGATTGCAATAAGGGTCAATATAAAAAGAACACCTTGCAATGAATAAAAAAGGAAATAATTACTTTGATATCGTTCTATCAAAACAAAACCGACAAGGGTGATAGAAACTAATAAAACCGCTAAGTTCCCTGGGTCTGAAACAATCCCGGTAGCTATTGAAACAGGGGGAAGTAGAACATATGAAATAGCGCCTCCAGCGGCATAAAGTCGATGTTTAGTTATACATAAGATAGCGATATAAACAATAATGGTCGAGAGGTTAGTAAAAATGATTTTCATTAGATGATAAAAGCTAGGGTCATAGCCACTAAAGCTTAATGCTAATTTATAACAAAAATCCATCATTGGACGATAAGAAAACGGGTTAAATAAATCAGGCGAAGGATTGAAAATATCTTGGATTAGGGCTGTCCAGGATATTGATTCAGCTTTCTCTATCAACTTAATATCTTCTTGCCAGAAAAAAGGGAGCCCTTCTAAAAAGAGATATTGAACCCCAAAGGCAAGGAGGAAAAGAAGAGCACAATCAAATAGAGTTTGCTTTTTTAACATACTTATATTTCTTATCGTGAATGCAGATAATCAACAACGAATGATGATACGCAATAATGAACTTAGCACCTTTTGTTTCACTATAGAAATATGTTATAAGCGGTATGCTGTATACAGTTGGCAGAAATGAGAATGGCTCGCAAGGTTATTATTTTTTGTTCGATGGTAATGTCATTCTATATTTCAAAACAGAAGAGATAAGGCTCCTAGGACAAATAGTTATTAAAAATAGAACAAAAGTCTTTATGCTTGAAAAGATATATGGAGACAAACAACTCCTAGCCCTATACCTGTTGCCTGAGTTCAGACAACTCAATGCATAATTAATATTAACTTCGCGTTCAAGAATCTGAATCTTTTTAGAAAATTGTTGGTTGAATTCAGGAAAAATTTTTCGGTATTTATTCAACATCAACGAAGTCTCCTCAAGAAAAAGATGGGGTTTGGAGAATGTCAAACTTCCTGAATGAACACGCCATTTAGCTAACGGCTCATTTACCATATCCAATTTCGATTTATATGATATTCGCCGGAAGAGATCAGCCTCCTCGATCATGCTAAATCGTGGATCAAACCATTCTTGTTGTGTGTCCAAGACTGAACGTCTGATGAGAACCGTTTGTATTGAGAGGAAATAATCAGATAATAGATAAGAGAAACAGTATCCAGTGTAATAAGGTCTTTTACTATATAGTCTGTTACTTTTCCCTTCTTCATTAAAAAGGATAGCGTCAGAGAAAACCAATCCAACTGTCGGATCGTCAAACAGGGGAATCTGCTTCTCAAGTTTATCTGATATCCATATGTCGTCTTGATCGATGAATGCAATGATAGAGCCGGAGGACAATTCAAGGGCTTTGGTACGAGCAGCACCGATCCCCGCATTTGCCTGATGGTGGTAAACGATTGGCCATCCCTCAGATATATGTCGTTTAATGATATCCTCGGTAGAGTCGGTTGAACCATCGTTAATGACGACTAACTCCCAATCCTTGTAGGTCTGAGAAAAAACGCTTTGGAGTGCTTCTTCCAAGTATTGCTCGCCATTGTAACAGCAAAGATTAATACTCACAAACGGAGGCATAGATCAATCCCAGGTAAAATTGTAGTCGTCAAATGAAACTGGATGTTCATCTTGTTGGTCGGCTCGCCACGCGGGAGCAGGCATGTTAAGTACATAGGCATCTTCATCACCTATGTTTTGTAAAGCGGCAGGCGCCCCTGCTGGAACTTGTATCGTTGCATAGAAGTGGTCTTGTCCAGAGAAGTACTCTTCATATACATCTTCCTTTTTTACGATCACTTTTATGTTTCCTTTGATACACGTAAACAATCCCCATCGTTTTTTGTGGAGGTGAGGTCCTTTAACGTGTCCTGGAAAAACAACTGTCAGGTAAACCTGCTTCGGATGTTGAGATGGTGAAATCACTCCATCATTGACGTTATATATGGGAACAAGAAAACCATTGATCTTACCATTTTTTTCTTTCGTAATGATCTTGTCATGGGTTTGAGTGAGAATTTTCATTAACCTCTCCTTCATAGGATTTTTCAAACTCTAAGACCGCTTCAATGACCGTCTTTATATCCCCTTCAGTCATATCATAGTAGAGCGGTAGTGTGACAATCTGTTCCCCTATTCTAGTGGATCGGTCTAAGGATTCATGCACATAATTCTTAAAAAACGGGTGAAGGTGATTGGGAATGTAATGGATGCCCGTGTCAACCCCTTTTTCCTTGAGACTATGGATGAATGCATCTCTACGGCCGTTCAGAACTCTTACAATATACATAAAAGGAGCTACTTCGTCATAGTTCACTCTCAGGGGACTGATTGTTCCGAGGTTCACAAACGATGAATCATAAAGACGGCAAATCTCTTGCCTCTTTTGAATGAACGTCTCAATTTTCTGAAGTTGGGCCAAGCCGATTGCCGCACAAAAGTTCGGCATATGATAGCGATAGCCATTGGTAGTTATTTCATAATACCAACTCCTGGCATTACTGTATCGATGCAATGTATCTTTGTCGATCCCAAGGATACGTTTTCGCCTGATCAGTTCTGCCTTTTCGTCATTTTGGAGTGAAACCGCACCACCTTCGCCACAGGTGATCACTTTTATGGGATCGAAGCTGAAACAGGTAGCATGCCCGAAGCTGCCGATCTTGCGACCTTTATATGTTGAACCAAAGGCATGAGCTGCGTCTTCAATCACCCAGAAATCGTTCATCTCGGCCAAGGAAAGTAGAGTGTCCATATCACATGATTGCCCACAATAGTGAACGGGCATGACTGCTTTGGTTCGTTTTGTTATCTTTTGCTTCACATCTTCCACATCTATTAGCAGATCAGCCTCTTGGGATTCGCAAAAAACCGGTATTGCCCCGGTAGCAATTATGGCCTGAACACTGGCAACATAAGTTATGGATGGGACTAAGACTTCATCGCCCGGTCCGATGCCGAATGCATCAAGGGCTATGTGCAGTGCAGAGGTTCCTGTATTGACTGCAATGACATGCTTGGAACCGATAAACTTCTTGACCTCCTCTTCAAAGACATAGGTGGTGCTGCCCATCCCGAGCCAACCACTCTCCAGCACTTTTTTAATTGAGGCAAGCTCCTCTGAACCTGTTGATGGTCGTGATACAGGAATCAACGTCTCATGCTCCATTCATTATTTATAATCATGGCACTCTAAAGACTAAGAAACGATAGCCAAGTGTTAATTGCCATCAACTTTCCTAATTGCCTCCACCAGGATATACCTTCCACAGTCTGCCATTGTCTCGGCTAACGAAAGCTCAAGCTTCATCAACTCTTCCTGTTCATCAGGGCTTAACGATGATGGCCGAGCGATTTCGGCAAGGGGATCGCTTTCAATACCTGAACAGATTCCTATTCCCTTAAAAGAGCGTACTTCAAATCCAGCCACAACCAGAATATCAGTTATTTCATCTACATTATGCCAGGAGAACTTCGTAGGGGGTCCAAAAGGGAAACCCTCGATCGACTCTAAAAGAATGGGAATGGCTGTCCAACTCCGATTAAATACAGAATAGAGTATATTAAAATACCGACTTCTAAAGGAAGGAATAAATAGTCCTCCTGGCGCCAAAATTCTGGCAACCTGCTCTAAGACTTTTTTATATTGATGGGAAAAAAAATTATAAAAAACTTCCGTGCAAACAACCACCTCACAGGATGAAGATGCCTGATTATGTAATAAGCTCAGGATATCATTCTCCACAAATTCAACAAAATCATCCAGACCTTCCTGGCCAGCAGAGTGCCGTGCAAAATCAAGGGCCGGTTTCGACATATCTACCCCTATAACCTTCCCGTTCCCCATGCGTTGACACCATTTGGCGAGTGGCAGGGTTAAACGACCCTGACCGCAGCCAAGATCAAATATGAGTGGAGAACCTAAACCAGCCTTGTCCTTTTCAAAAATTTTCAAGGCCTTTTCGATCCAATGCCAATATTGGCGGCAGTAATAAGATTCGTCTGGATGTGTAACCATATTATGACATTTGGATACCTGAAGTATGTTTGTTTCATGATGTGCTTGTAATTGGTCTGGGTAGGCTTGCATACGCTGGCAACAAAACCTGTCAATAAGACGGAATAAACGAAAGCCCAGATCACATGTTCGTCTTCCCTGGGACCAGAATTTATAATACAGGTTTTTCATGCTAATATCTTCCACTGACATAATGTTTCAAGGGAAGTGATGCCATACATGGGATATGTATAGGGATCTCGATATGGCGGGTATTTTTTGCTGTTCTGTTCCAACGCCGCTAAAGAAGGCAAAAATTTCAGAATATCTATCGGTAGGCCTGAAATTTTATTGTAGTATTTAACCCATTTTTGGATATATTGCGTCCAGCCATAAAAATTCAAGTAATCTTGAAATATAAATTTTTTCCCTGTTTGTTTCCAATCGCTTAATAATGTACTGAATAAAATGTTTCCTAAATCGAAAAATGGTAGCATGCAGGTCTCTGAGTGTTCAAAATCGACCAGAAATAGTTCCCGTTCACATTCCAAAAAATTGCACAGATCAAAATCTCCATGTTGGAAGCAAAGGGGCAAATCAAAATCGTCCATTGATGATATCTCTTTTTTTACCCGCTCAACACAATCTAATATCTTTTCTGTCATGAAGCCCTTTTTTATGATCTCTGTTTGTTGGCTTTCAATATTTGCCGTTAAATATTCCACTCCGCTTACTTTTCTAACAGTGCTTTCTTTCTGTAAAGCGAACAGTAGGTCCAGCGCTTTGATCATTGTGGGATTAATTTCCTTTAACCATCTTTTTGACGCATATCTATTTAATTGTAATGTTAATTTTTTAATAAAGGGAGACTTACCGAATCGTTCTGGAGGAAGGATTTTCAAACTCCCCATTAAACCATTCATGACAGGCTTACCAGATATAAATCTTGTCACAAGAAGAGGAATGTTATCGATTTCACAAAATTGGACAATATCAGGGAGGTGTTTAAGAACAGGGCTGTTTTCAAAGATCTGTCGGGCAGAGTCAATCTGCTCTGCTTCATGTTTTAATAATTCCCAGGCCTCTTTTCTTCGACCTATTTTACAGAAATATGTAATTCTCCCGTGATCGTTATCGAAGATTGCATAACAACAGGGATTAAAATCCTGAAAGCGTGAGTTAACGATCATAGCCTTATATCGGTCATAGTTTGAATCTGGCTCTAACAGTCTCCATTTTTCGAGTATGCTAATTAATCTTGATTTAGGTCGTTCTCCATGGGCCCTGCTCGCCTTATTGGCGATAACTGCCACGCTTGGAGAGAAATAACTAGCAAGGTTATGCGGTATGTACTTCCAGGCAGATTTTACCGGACCAATGAACGGTCCATTTAGAATAACGGAACGTAGAAGTGGTAACAAACTAAATGATACTAGCCTTTCAATCTGTCCATAGTGAGGAAAAATGCTATAGATCTCAATATTGCGAAAGCCAGCCTTGGAAATCAAATCTTTGAGTTTAGATGGGGAATGGATATGTGTTCTGTACTCTATGTTTCTTTTTTTTTTAGTAATATAATTCGCAAGGAAACGGGGAAGGAAAGTAACAAAACGAATGTTGACATGATCGTCAGGATAGCCCAGAAGGTATTGAATTCCTATTCTGTTTTCGATTGCCACGTAAACCGCTGCACCTGGCTTGAGTACTCGTAAAAGCTCTTTTAAACATTCTAATTGGAGTTTAGTCGGGGACTTGTCTGAACTGATGAGATTTTCCCATCGTCCATTCCAATGTTTCTCAAGAACCACATCTTGTTCTAACCCCGTCCACTCTAAAACACCATTTAAAACAACAAGGTCAAAAAAGCTGTCCGGAAATGGCAGCCTCTGGAGTGTAGAGGCAACAGCATAGATATTTTTAAAACCCATCTGTTTTGCCCGAATTTTCAAGAATGCGAGGGTCTCTATGGTCTTATCCACAGCATAGACTTCACGGTGAAATTGAGCTACTGGAATCGTAATTCCTCCCCACATACACCCTGCATCTAGGATTCTGGAATTTTGAGTAGTTGGCCATAGAAACTGAGCATCAGCCCGGTTAAATGGAATAAAATGTTCTCCATACTCAGGCACAATCTTTTTGGCACTACCAAGCCAATCGCCAGTCTCATCAGCCATTCGATTCAACTTTTGCATCTTTTCACGGCTTACATTACACCAATAATAGTCTTTATGACGGAAGTCAGGAATACCGCCTGTGATAGGATAATGGCGGTAACAGGACGGACATTCCAACTCCTCCATATTCTCAATCAAAGAACATCGGCAGTCAGGACAAACCAGATTGGATAACATAGATATCTCTTCTAAATTTTTCATCAATTGTCTGGTATCAGAACTTGAAAATTACGTCATCTGGTTGTGGATTATGTCGTTTTTTATTCCGCCACATTCCCGCACCCTGCGGAATGATATAATGGCAAAATGATTTTATTGATCAATGATTTTAATTATCTCTACAATCTTCTCATTCAATTTGATTTCTGCCCACCCACCTTTAACAATAGCATAGAAGGACGCACAAAAGACCGAAAATTGCTTAAATAATAAGAACAAGAAGATAAACCATGTGACGAAAATCTGAGTGTATAGCTCCATTAAGATTACAAGGCAGATAAGATCTACACTTCTGGCGCGATCATCGAAAATTTTTTGAATGAAATTATATATTGATCCAAATCTGTTATTGCTTATTTCAGTCAGTTTCTTTTTCCTTTCAGCAGAGAATTCAATTGTATTCTTGTTTCTATAGCTTTTTATCTCCTCAGCAGAAATGTATGAATCGAAAATAATTTTTATGGAAAAATGAATCGGGTTGGCCGCATAAAAAAAAGGGATCAGTGGAATGAAATAGTAAAATAGCATCATATCTGCTTTTTGGGCCACATAAAATCCTAAGCCTATCTGTAAACCCAGTATGTTCAGAAGAGATCCATATGAGTCCAGGATATGTCCAATACGGGAGGTTTGGCCGGTAATTCTAGCTAGATGCCCATCACTCCAGTCCAAAATACCCTTTAGAAAAAAAATGACAATGGCAGCAACAATAGTGAATTTTATAGGGATTGCCAGAAGGATGCCACCAGCAATGCCGGCAACTCCATAGACCATTGTTACCGTGTTGGGTTTTATATCTGTCTTCAGTAACAAATAGACCAACACGGCGCTTGCTTCCATATAGAATCTGGCCTTAAAGAAGGTGTAAGGATTTTTTCTCCAGTTGTTCAGGTCAATGCCAAAATCGTTTTGAGCAACTCTGATGTTATAAGCATATTGTTCTTCTCTGAGTTCTTTTAGAGTTTTTTTGTTCTTTTTAATTACCATTTTTTTTCTTTATAACTCATGTAACTCTACCCAATATCAAGTCCGATTTATCTCCATGTCTTTTAAGAAACTGTTTGAATTTAATCTCCCATTTCTGTAAGTTCTTGCTTCTGGAAAACTCGTTATATTCTCTAGTTTTTCTATCAACTAACTCAACGAGCTCTGCCCGGGACATGACAAAATCAGGAGAATCTTCTGGAATAATGATTTCAGCAGATTTGAAATCCATCATCCAGCCGTCTTTCTTGAGATATCCCTTTTTCTGGCACTTTGCGAACAGGTCAGAACCTGGCAGAGGATTGGCAAGAAAAAAGGAGACACTCTCAAAACCGATGTCAAAGGGATACTGTAAGGTTTCCATAATCTCATCTCTCGTTTCACCGGGAAAGCCCAGTACAAATAGAGCATGCACTTGAATATCACATTCATGGCATGTATCAACAAGGCGCTTGATAACCGCTTTTTCAGGAACGGGTTTTCGAATTATCTCTTTAAGCACTCTCTCCGACCCGCTTTCAATTGCAAAGGTTAATTGGTAGGCACCCGACTCCGCCATCAACCGAATCATTTCTTGGTCAAGGGTTTTCACCATCAACCCATGGGGAGTACACCATAAAAGGTTGTATTCCTTGAGCCGTTTAGAAAGATCTATTGCCCTTTCACGGTTGATGGTCATGTTGTCATCTGCGAACTGGATCTCTTCAATTCCATATCTATTAACCAGCTCATCGATCTCAGATAGAATATTATCAACTGAACGCATTCTGAACTTGCGGCCCCAGAACTTGACGGTCGAGCAAAAAATGCAGTTAAAGGGACAACCTCTAGACGTCAAAACTTGTCCAACGCGTTCCTTTCTGGGGAATGGCGCATAAGGGACCCCTATCTCAATGTATTTCCCTAAGTCGATTAAATCCCTTGCAGGGAAAGGAATTGAATCCATATCCTGAATTCTTTGCTCCATAGGATGAACGACGATCTCACCATTTTTCCAATAAGCTATCCCATCAAAATCAAAATCATATCTTTTTTCGTTTAACATGTTCAACAGTTTCAACAGCCGGAATTCACCTTCACCCATGATCACATAGTCAACGGAGCCATGTGCAAGACACTCTCTAGGAGCCAGTGAAGGGTGAATTCCACCAAGCACAACAACTATATTTGGATCTACTGATTTGACCAACTCGCAATGGTGGAGAGCATTATCTTGGTGAGCTGAGAACATGGAGCTAATACCAACAAGATCTGGGCCAAAACCCTTTACCCGTTCAATAATTTCATTATCGGACAGTCCGTAGGTGATATAGTTTCCTTTTATTGTCGTGTTATAATATCCTTCACAAGTGGAATCTAGAATTGAAACATCAAAATGATTCTGTTTAAGCACTGCCCCTAAATATAGAAGTCCAAGGGGTTCAGCTAGTCTTCTTATGCTGTCCTTTGGCAAGGTATTGGAGGGATTGATTAACATTATAGAATGATAAGAGGATTGCTCTTTTTTATATTTTTCCATCATTTGTATAGAGGTTCTTTAATGCCAATTTTATCCATACTATTGGCGAGAGCTTCTAAAAAGGCTTCCATATCTTTATGGTCTATGGACCCCATGTTTGCAATTCGAAACGTGTTGTTATTGTGTATTTTACCTGGATAGATGGTAAATCCTCTTTCGATGAGTAGATCATGCAATAAATCAAAATCATACCGCTCATGGTCTGGTTCAATAACCGTAGTTAGAATTTTCGAATGAATCTCTTCTTTTAGCAATAATCTGAAACCGAGATCTTTCAATCCATGGGTAAGAACTTTCCAATTATGACAATAGCGATGATACCGATTCTCAATACCCTCTTCAAAATATTCTTTTATAGCTTGCCTGAGGGCATAGATAACCTGAACCGGCGGGGTAAACTGCATCTCGCCGTGTTCTTCAAAGTATTTGTACTGCTGATAAAGATTCAGGTAAAAGGAGCGCAAAGGGTATCTGGCTGTCTTCTCAATTTCACTTTTTTTACATAAGACAAAAGAAACTCCTGCCATACTCTGGATACACTTATTGGAGGTTGATATCATAAAGTCCATATGATCAGACCTTACATCTATGGGGATGCCGGCAAAAGAACTTATGGTATCTGCGATGAGAGTCTTACCCCGTGATCGAGCAATATCTACCATCTCCTTAAGGGGGTTCAACAAACCGGTGGTGGTTTCATGGTGTACAATGGCTATATGGGTAATTTTTGAATCATCCTCAAGAGTTTTTTCGACTTTTGTGAGATCAGGCCTTTCAGTCCATGGAAACTTTAGTTCTACACAACCCATATTATAAGCCTTAGCAATTTTAACCATTCTTTCACCGTAAGCGCCATTATTAATAATCAGGATTTTTTTATCCGGAGGCACAACCGAGTTGATAACCGCATCCATGGCAGCAGTTCCTGATCCCGCAAAGAGGATACAGGTATAATCATCATCTGCATTGACGACTTTTAAAAGCCCATTACGAACATCTGCCATAACATGGACAAATTCTTTCTCCCGGGGGCAGATATCAGGCACGACCAGGGCCATTTTCACGGTATCAGTGGTTGTGGTAGGGCCCGGGTTTAATAATATATTTCTTTTTATTTGCATTGCATATCTCAGGTTATAAGGCTCCGATTCTTTTATTCATTCGTAACTACTCAGGTGGATAGACTGAAGGTGGAAGACTTTTAGGGCATTTGATCTGACTGACGAGATAGCTGTATTGGTTTATCGGGTGACCGCAGGGTTTCGGTTCCTTCTAACATCGATGCGCCCGTGACGGTCGGGCAGGTTACCTTCGTTTTCTTGATATATTTCAGCCTTCAGTCTTCGGCCTAAATACCTGAGTAGTTACATTCATTCTTTAATCTCTCGATACCCAATCTTTTTGCTCTCTCAATATCATCCATGAAATCGATCTCCACCCACTTTATCCCATCAACCAGTTCATAGGATATTGAAATTTTGTCAAAGAGTTCAGGGATAATAAACTCATAACCAGATTCCTGATCGCCATCTGACACCTTCTCCAAGATAAGCTTTTTTAACATGTATGATCCAATTTGCGAGAGCCTCAAGCAACCCGCCCATTCGCCCAATATATCATAGTTTCCCCTGAGCCCGCGGGCTAAATCTGCTGCCCTGCCATTTGAAAAACCCAAAAAAACTGCTTCATTATCGTATTGAGCCGTTCTATCCACCAGAAAAAAGTTCTTTTTTCTAGAATTGACAATGGTCTTAACCAGGGCTGGTTCAAAATACATATCACCATCCATAATCAATATATCTCCATCCAACTCTCCCCTGGCTTGGTACAATGAAAGGATACTTCCTTTTTCATAATTTCCGTTATAGATGGTCCTAAGATTCTCCTGTAGATATTTGAACTCCTTTTTTTTTAGTTTGTTAATTATTTGTATATGTTCATATCCCACCACTAGTACAATGTTCCATAAACCAAAGTGTCGAAGTATTTTCAAATATCTTTCAAGCAATGTCTCTCCATCTATTTCAATAAGGCATTTTGGAAAGTCTATTTTATTTTCAAGTCTTTTGCCCATCCCTGCCGCTAAAACGATGACGCGCATCATTTACCTCAGAACATTTTTAATTCTTTGTGTTAGTGCAACTGGCGAATGAGAAACCCTAGGTGTTTTTTGAAGTCTCCCCTCGGAAAGTTTGACGTGAAAAAACACCGGTCCTTCAGTCGCTAATATATCTTTCAAAATCTTTTTGAGCCTGTTCATATCATTTGCAAATAGCAGTTTTCCATAACCCATGGCATCTGCAACCGACAGCAAGTTGATATGATTTGAGATGGTGGGCTGACCACCCGTTGATTCATAAGACTCGTTATCCAGTATAATATGTACCAGATTAGCAGGCTTTTGATCTGCAATCATTGCAAGGGTTCCCATATCCATAAGAGCACTGCCATCACCATCGAAAATAAAAACTCTCTTATTGGTATTCAAAGCCATTCCCAATGCCACGGATGTGATCAACCCCATCGAACCTAATATATAAAAATTATGTTTGCGATCCTTAATCGAAAAGGCCTCACGGCTGATCATGCCTGTGGTAAAAAGAGCAATATCCTCCCCTTTCAATATGGACAATATAGCTTTAATTGCTTCATAGCGTTTCATCCTATTATCCCCTTTTTTAATATCACTGCCACCGGAATTGATTCTGATTCCATGGTTTGAATAGCCCAATCTATATCTTCTCGAAATGTATGGCCAAGCACCCGGTTGGGTATCTCTAATAGGTCGAGTAATGGCAAAGTCTTTTCTCCCATGATGATATGCTCAGGGGCGTCTTGGCCCTTATAACCCCGCCAGGTTATAAACATGAGCACAGGAATCTTATAAATAAGGTTGAAAGAGGTGAGGGTGTTGACGATATTTCCAAGTCCGGAATTCTGAATAAGGATTCCACTTCTTTTGCCTGCCAAGTAGGCTCCACTGGCTACTCCTAAGGCGGCATTCTCTCTTACGGCAGAGATATAATTAAAATCAGGATCGTTAAGAATATGGTTTAGGATGGGTTTAAGGATGGAGCAGGGAACACCGGATAGAAAGGTAAAGTCCTTCTTCTTTAGATATTCTAAGAACTCGTTTACAAGGATCATTGAGGTTTTAAAAAAATGCCAGGGGGCTACGTCCTTTGGAAGTGATCTTCACTTAACCATAGAACAGGCCAGCTTGTAGTTTTCCATGGAATGAATTTCGATCCATCCGGATTCCAACTCCAAACAGTGAACAGGATGACCCGAGTCTATGATCTCTTGAAGGTGGTCTGCTAAACCGGCCTTTTGGAAACTTGGGGCATCATGGAAGGGTTTATCTCTGAATCTCTTCTCTGCCTTATAAAAGGTCTCCTTGAAGATCTCAAGGCCCTTGGAGGTGAGGGATATCAGTCCCGGAAATTCATAATGAACATCGGTTAGGTTGAGACTCGTTCCGATCTTCAAAACCTTGCCCAATAAGCTATGATGTAATTTCCTCCTTGTTTTGACCGGACCTCTATCTGAAATGACTAAGTCTATGACCTTCTCAGGACCATAATTTTTAGAATCAAATGAACTATCAACTAAAATGGTGATGTCCTCTTGACTTTTTAGCAATCTATCCAGAGCAACTTCATCAAAGAGGATATCCCCGTATACGATAAAAACCTTCTCTTTCATATATTGCCGCGCGCACATGATGGAATGGAGAATTCCTGTTTTCTGGTAATCCTTATTCTCGATAATTTTAACCCCGTCTACATCAATCAACTCTATTTTATATCCTCCGATTACAAAAATATCAAAAATACCTGCCCTGTTTAGTGTCTCTATCTGTCTTTGAAGCAGAGGTTTTCCGTTTATATCCAACATGGCAATTGGGATATCCAAGGAGATCGACTTCATGGAATGTTCTTCTAAATGATCACCGGCAGCCGGTATGATAGCAACCACTTTTTCCTGATCACTTCTAAGGTAGTTTGCCTCCTCTATCTTCATCCTGGGCATCCCCTGAAGCTGAAAAATCTCTTCCATCGGCGTAATCTGATCTTCAACGGGATGTGTTGTACCTAATTTTTTTATCTGATTTAATATAGTATCCACAGCCTTCACAGCAGCCCTTATGCCATGATTTGCATAGATAACCATCTTAATTCGAAGATCAGTTAATTCTTGCGCTGTAATTGTTGAATAGGTTGTTGGTACAACAATTAATGGAGCTCTATTTCCCCATGCCTTTACAAATTCAATTATCTCATGAGGGGATTGAGATTTGGAGTGTATCAAAATGGCATCTGCACCAGCGTCAACATATGCATGAGCTCTCTTAAGGGCTTCATCTTGACCCCATCCGGCGATAAGGGCTTCCACCCTGGCGATAACCATAAACTCATCTGAACGCTGGGCATTTTTGGCAGCCATGATCTTTCCTACAAACTCAGCAATGGTTGCCAATTCCTGTCGGCCCGGAATAAAACTGTTCACCTTAGGAAAACACTTATCTTCGATACATACCGCCGCAATCCCTGCTGTCTCATATCTTTTAATCATGTGGATCACATTGTTGGAATTACCGAATCCCGTATCACAATCGGCTATGACAGGAATCGAGACGGCATCGTTCATCTCTATGGCCCGCTCTAAGTATTGGGTCATGGTCAGAATATTCGCATCCGGAACAGCATAAGAGCTAGATATCTCAAAACCGCTGGCCCAAACGCCATCAAAACCATTCCTTTCAACCAATTTGGCACTCAAGCCATCATGAGCACCCGCTATGCGTATCAGACCACTCTTTTCGAACTTTTCTCTTAAACGTTTAGACTTGTTCATTCAATTTTACCCCAGTAATTGATCATCTTTTGGAATTATAAGAGGGCGTAGTCTTATTAAGTAAATGAAATTCTGAACTTTGGTCGGGAGATATTAATTGGAAATTACGAGTTTTGAGCCATGTTCAATAGTTCAGATCTCCATTCTCTCAGCCAGTTGTCTGAGGTTCGTGCGAATTGGAAACAGAATTGATCCTTCGCTTCTTGGATTTCAGTCTGATGCCACCATGATATGGGGTCCTCTGATATTTCATTAACCTTCGCAGCAGCAGATTCCGGAGTGTAATGCAGTATACCGACACGATGGAGCTCTTCAAAGTATGGCTTCGCCTTGGGTCTTATTTCCCAATGCTCTGGATTCCAAAATAACACTGTCGGAAAATTTACAGCAAATGTTTCAAGATATGTAGTAGCGTTATATGTGCCTATAAACAAACGACTTTCATTTAGTTGATTCATGAGTGATTTATTTCCAAGATAACATTCTATTTCAGGGAATTCAGTTTTCCAACGATCTTTTTGGCTCCATCCATAATCATGCAGATAGAGACGAACTAAGAGTAATTTTTTATTCTCATCAGTTAGAGTACTGACAAAACGATACTGTTCATGAAGATAAGCCTTGAAACCAGAAGCCGATACAATAATGCTATACATATGGTAAGAATAGCGTGGTATGGCGCACAGTACCAACAAAATATTTCCATCTCTTTTGGGACGGCTTTTTGATGCCTTGTTCAATTTAGCTGATGGAAAAGGTTTGATATTATCGTTACCGTTTAATTTCCAACCCCATGTAAAAAATTTGTAGAAAATACGTATTTCATGGTCTTCAGTCGCTGACCAAAGGCCTGTACCATCGTGGCCTCCATGCTGAGTTCCCACAAATTTAATACCTCGATCAACATGGTGCGCAGCCCAAAATTTAAACGTATCGTTTGAATTAAAGGCAAATGAAGTAACAATAAGTTCTGGCCTTTTTGGATATGAATCTAAAGATAACTGATTTGCTTGATGATAATCTTCCATATAGACAGTAGGAATTTGGTCTTTGATCATTTTGAATAGCATTTGTTCAAATTCATTATCTGATGCACTATAAGATAACTTTTCCCTCAGCCCAAGATCGATCTCTGATCTCTGGAATATTACAGTAGGGGAAGATAGATATGGTAATTGATGTAATGAAAGATGCAGTTTTACCAGATCCCAGGTATCCAAGCCAACAGATACCAATGTGACTTTGTTTGAACAAGCGTTTGTCAATTTTTCATAGAGTTTTGTAAAAAATAGTCGTAATGTTCGATTAACAAACAAAGGCATCTTTTTGTTATTCGTATCTGTTGCTTTCGCATCAATATCTGTCTCCTCTTCAAAAATGCTAAAAGGAAATCTATTTTGGTATTCAATAATTCGGCTATATAGATAGTGATTGTACTGATCAGTTTCTACCCATTTATCAAACTCACGAAAGTCACGTGGTGAGCAGTTTCCTTGTTCACACTTAGTTATTAAAGTATCAGTCACCTTTCCGCATCTTTCCGCGTAGATAATTAATTGATATCGATCATAGAGGACTTGAATAAAGTAATAAAGCCAAGGTCCAATAATGATCCTCCAGTACCGTACACTATGATCAACATCGTGAATCTGATTTAGGCATTTTGAAAGAAGGGGAAGAATTCTCTCGTATAGCTTTTGAAGATAAAGATAATCTTTATATAATTTTTTACGGTCATCCCAATGGTAGGGTAGAACTTCATATGAAAGTTTCTCCCAAACCGATCTTTGAGAAAATATCTTACACCACTCTCCTAAAAAGAGAATAGGCTCATCTGTTCTCCAGAAACGCTGGTCGGCCGTTGTAATTAGAAACATCTCTACCGATTGTTATTGAGCTGGAATTTATTTAAAAGTCTTTCTCATCTAAGTGGAGACGTGAACAAATGTCCGGTAGTCCATATTCTCTATATTATTAGGCGAGATTAAATTGCTTGCGTAACCATGTAAAGCTGTTATTAATCAGATCTCTTTTAATTCCTGCTAAGGAGGGGAAGAGATATATTAAAGCTGTTAATGTCCCCAGATAAAGAATAGTTGAAATAGTTATGATTACAATAAAATGGTGAGAAAAAGACAGAAGAGATATGATCCATTGCGCACAGATTTTGCTAAAAAAGCTTATGGGCAACAATAACAATAAGACATTGATCTGATAGCGCCAATCAAACGATGTATTTAAATATCTGGCAACGTAAAAAGCCATGATGTTTACTGAAAATAATTGCCAGCCAACCATCTTTAATGCCATACCTACAGCACCTAATTGCAAGCCAGGTATGATATTTGATTTGGGAGCCAGAAGCAGATACGCCGTTGGAATACTAATAGCCATGAAAAACATACCGATATTGGCTCTTGTCTTCGTTTTACCGATGCCGTAAAGCATTGTCCCGTTAATTTGGCCCATTGATTGATGAATGGGGTAAAGAAACATTAGGCTCAACGGAAACCAGGCATCCTGATATGAATTACCTAGAAGAAAAGTAAGAATTTCTCGGCTGAATGGTATCAGTAAACAACTGATAACGGCCCCCATAAAATAAAAGATTCGAGAAACTTGATGATAAATCGATCGTACCCTCTCCATATTACCCAGAGAGTATGCCTCGGCAATCTCCTTCCATAAGATCTGTACAATGGAACTGGTAGCAAGTAACGAAAGTGCAGCCATTCTGGCGCCGATGGCATAGTACCCCTGTTGGATGGGACCACCAAATTTTTGAAGGAGCCAAAAATCAGCAAAAAAATATAAGAATCCAACCCAGGTAAAAAGGATTAGTGGTGAACAATAGCTCTTAAATTCATGAAAAATCGTAAAAATACTTTCACTTCTTTTTGCCGAAATGGTTCCTTTTAAGTAAAGTTTCCAACCATATAATGTTGCAAAAACCAGATAAAGAACACCATTTAGAATGAAAAGGGCTTTTACATTAATAAAATGGAAATAGACCAACAGAGTAATGCATAATAGATAAGTCACCGCTAGCGCCATATTGCGGACTTGCAACCCTACTGTGTCACGGATCGATTCCCCAATGTATCCGATAAATTTCCATATTTGATTAATTGTAAAGCTGGCAAATAATGCGAGTATCACTAATTCCTCGGAATGACCCAGCCAAATTTTTGTCTTTAAGGAACTGGGTAAAAGCAAAACAAGCAGCACAACTATGATGAATTGGATTAATATCCACCCTGCATAGTAAAGGAAAAAATTTTTACCATGTTTCTTCTGCGAGATAAATGTGTAAAAGGCAGAAGAAGATGCCATGTCCACCAGAGCAGCCAATGCGGTAAAACTTCCAAGAAGAAAATGGAAGTCACCATAGTATGAAGGTCCAAGGGTACGAGCGATAATAAGTCCAGTAATAAAAGAGAGAGCAACCTGTAATATATTTGAAGTAAATGATGTCAGAAATCTGATTCGAATGCTGGTTCTGTCCATTTAGTAGGAAGAGTCAATTGAGAAGAGTTTAAGGAATGTAAACTCAAAATACGAAATTCAAAATTGTCATTATATACATGGTCACGTTGAGTTTTTAATCCTTAATATGTTTGGATTACATAAACCTGAATAAACAGCCAAAAATTTTCCAAGGCGGTAGATTTTATTGAGCAGACCAGTGGGCATATACAAAAAATCAATTAAATGATATATACTGGCAGTGGAGTAATTGGAGAGGTAAGTTGATAACTGTAACAATTTACTCAAAGCTAATTTGTTCGACCCAACCCTATATGTGTTGTATTGTTTCTTATAATCAAAGCGATTCATATAGCTGTCCGCTAACGACTCAATGAGTCTCACTTCTTTTTCGCTCAGCAAATTTCGCCATTTATCTCTTGTATCATAAAAACCGGTGGCTTTCTTTTCATAACTGGAGAATGGTTTTGGAAATATATCGTCTGCAAATGGTCTCAAATTTTCGTCTAAAAATGAAGATAATTTTCCATGAACAGAACTTGGGTTTGATACTAATTCCTCATATTTAACTATCATAATGGAGTTTGGCCATTTTTCTCTGAGTTGTATAGTCGTGTAAACAGAGAGACACCACAGGATAAGTCGGTAATGTAGTAAATTACTTATTTCATTATTACGGTCTGGATAGGTTCCAAAATATAACTCGGAACAGATGGAAGCACGAGGATCACGGATCATAATTATAAACTTTGCATCCGGAAAATAGTTAATAAGCTTTTTTAAAAAAAACTCACAATAGTTATCTTTAGCTCCCCATGATGTGGCATTTTTTGATTCCGCATACTTCCTTAATATCCAGTCAAGAAGGTCTAGAGTTTTCAAATTTCCCTTTGGAATGTTTTTCATATATTCCTCTAAGGAGTAATTAGATGAATCTATAGGGGCCTCAAATTCAGTTCTTTTTGTGTTGGTAGATCTACCATGATTTAAAAAATTGTAAATAAAGACCTCTTTGATTTTAGTATTCATTAACGGGTAATCTTCAAAATATAAGTATATCCAACCTTCAACTGGGAGCACAGCTATATCAGTACAGAGACGGTTAAGTAATCGAGCCATTAAGGTAGTGCCACTTCTTGGTGCTCCCCCTATAAACAGTGGTCCAATATTTCTATTCATTATATTACATTCCTCTCATAGATTCCTTATTCCTATTGTTTTTTAACATTTGGTTTTGCCTCTAAATATGATATAGAACCATAAACGCTCGGAAGCACAGATAGAGATCAGTCAGTTTTCAGCCTTCCACTTATAATTCATTCTTTTATCATCCCGTTGGAATTCCCCAGAAATGACATTGACTACATAAGGGTATTTTGTTTCTTTTTCCCTTTACATGATATTCTAACCAATCTTTCCTTTTTTGACTGTTCCAGATATCGACTAATGCAGACTTATTTATATCACCTATGACACCTAATCCTAATGGGTCGAATCTGACGCAAATTGAAACTTTTCCGAATCGATTAATTGCCATATGATTGATTGCCTCTAAACATATTCCAATTTCCGGGACAGTCGGTTCCTTAGTGTAGTTAAAACTTCCCAAAGGATCATGTAATGCCCTTCTAGCTACTACTCCCTCCAACTCACGCCATCTTTGTATATCTACATTCCCTAAACATCTGTATACCACCAGTGGCTTCCTGTTCTTTTTGATATTTAAGAATTTCTTGATTATTCCGTACTGCTCATCCCCTTCAGGGTCTTTCTCAATGACAGATACTGTTAAAGTATCCAAGTTATCGACAATTTCGTCGGCTTTTTCTAATAACAGTTTGGCATTTGTATCGACACATTTTATTTGATTCTTAAACAGACGAACCGCTTCTCCGAATCTGGGATAAAGAAGCGGTTCGCCATTATTATGGAATTGGACAACAATTCCACCGGGTAATTGGTCCGCTATATTTTTAACCAATTCAAAATCCATATCTCCATAGTTCATTGCGATTTCTGGATACTCTCTGTCAATCTTCCTTCGCCCGCACATCCAACACTCCTTATTACATCTGCTAGTCAATTCAAGATGCACACAATATAATCCATTGAAAAAGGCAGCCATCTTAGTAACCTTAATTGTATTGTTGAATCTTAAGGTTGAATGTTACGTGCGAAAAGAATACTGAGTGGTTTTCGGGAGTTATTTAACATTTAATTTTTTGTGGATAGCAAAGCCGTAATAAAAACTAAATCTTTTGGAATTATAAGCGATTTAACGCGGCAGCATACAGGGATTTCCCTAAACAAAAAAGTTGATGCCTCAAACTATGCCCTTTAAGGTCTAAGCAAGCCTATGCTTGGGCTAAATCTATTGGAATTTTATAAATTATTCAGACTGAAAAAAAGATTTTAAATTGATTTTAAAAAGTCTCGGATAACATTTTTTTTATGATTCTATATTCATCATTTGATGCAAGAATCGGTTCTTGACTCTTTCCATTAATAATACCAATGGGAAGGATGCTCGGCATGGTTTACTTTATTCCTGTTCCCAACACCATCAATTCAACAGCCCACCTGAAAAATTGTATTTTTGTCAATTCCGTCAGTTTTCTCGCTTTTCTTGTGGAGAGAAAAACACGTAATAAAAATGCAAGATATCTAAAAAAAGGATAATACCAAATCAGATGGTGTTGAAAAAATAGTTCGGTTTGCACATCCTTGAAATTCGATATTAATAATAGATCTCTGAGACTATCGGTAACAAAGGGACGACAGTGTGTGGGGTCTTCGTAAAATGTCTTCATTTGGCTGATCCAGTCTGGTGTCATCATGATGCACATTCCGCCAGGTCGCAGAACACGGTGTATCTCTGACATTAAAAAAAAAGGATCCCACATATGTTCGATGACAGATTTTGAAAAAATGATGTCGAAATAGTTTTCAGGATAGGGAAGAGACTCTTTTTCCAAGTCCAATAATTTTATCTCAAAATTCTTATCAATATTCTCAATAGTGCTGAGTGACTTATCCACAGCATGGCAAACGAAACCATTATTAGAGAAAGCTTCCAGCATGTCACCCCGTCCGCACCCGACATCAAGTAGCCTATAACCTGGTTTAAGTCTAAATCTCTTCATTAAATATTCAACCAGTCGCAGAGGGTATTCTGCCTTGGGTGCTCTGGAGATGTCGTACGTAATACTGATATAATCATGTTTCTTTTGTTCAGCCATTTTGAACTATCTTGAATTTTTCTCTTCTAAGTTTTCAACCATCTCTAAGATTATTCCGTCCGGATCGTGACAGTAGATCAATTTTACTTTTCCATCGGTACTAATCTGAGGTTCGCAATTGCAATGTATGCCTTTTTCTGTGAGTATGGCGTATAAGGAATCAAGATTGTCGACGTTGAATGATATATGCGAACAACCATGACGGTTGGAAGGATAATTTTCGTCAATCCCTTTATCTGGATGAGAATGATATTGCAATAACTCTAATACGGACCCGTCATCCGCTTCCAGTTTGGCCCATTCTATTTTGACGCCGGGGAGACCCAAAACATTCTCGATGCAAGGACCCGTCTCGACGGTTCGTTGAATAAGTCTCAACCCAAGAGTTTCTCCATAAAATCTCAGGGACTTTTCGATATCCCTCACGACAAGACCAGTATGTCGGGTACCAAGTATCATAATGACTCCTCCATTGCTTCGTATATTGCCTCATCAAGAACGGCAAGCCCCTCTTCCAAGGCATCTTCCTCAATAGTCAAAGGGGGAGCAAGTTTGATGGACTCCCGACCCGTATGAACAAGCAAAAGTCCTTTTTGCATCGCCTTCTCACAAATAATGCTGGCAAAATCGTTTAAGGGGTTTCCATCAATATCATTGAAATGAACTGCCGCAACTAATCCTTTTCCGAGGACCCAAGATATGACATGGTGATATTTTGATTTGATCTTCTTTAGATGATCAAAGAAGTTATCGCCTAATTTCCTGGAACGCTCGGCAAGGTTATTATCTAAGATAAAATTGAGATTGGCCAGACCCGCTGCGCAACACAAGGGATTAGCTGAATGAGTAGAACTCATGGAGCCGATTTCGGGCAGGTCCATGATTTCACTTGGGCCTAAAACAAACGAGAGAGGTAGGCTGGAGCTTGCCCCCTTTCCGCAGCAGATTAAGTCGGGATCTATGCCATAATGCATGTAGCCGAAAAATTTTCCGGTTCGAGCAAACCCGGACTGCATCTCATCAAATGCTATTAGGATGTCGTTTTCATCGGCAAAAATCCTGATTTCTTGAATGTACTCTTCTGGATAGAATACAGCTCCCCATCCCTGAAACGTCTCGAGCATGAAACCGCAGATATCTTTACAGGGATTAAGGCCCTCTCTTTGGATTAACTCCTCAATAGATTCATGAAAAAAGTCACGAGGATTATCAATTTGTCGCCAGGGATAAGGAAAAGGCAGGTAAAAAATATTGGGATCCTGATAGCCTATCCATTCTTTCTGTTTCTTATTGTCACTCATCATTTGTGCACCCATCGTTCTTCCATGCCAATTCCCTTCCAAGGCAATAATCCCGGGACGTCTTTTTCCTTTCTTCATAGCGAACATTCTCATTAGTTTTAGCGCGCATTCAGTGGCTTCTGTTCCGGCAGAGAGTAAAAAACATTTTTCAAACCTGGAGGGGGAGATCTCTATTAGTTTTTTCAAAAACTTGGCTCTGATAAGTGTTGCGAACGTATAGGAGTGTAAAAGTGGTTTATCCAAAAGTTTGTTTAATGCTTTTACGACCTCCTTGTTGCCGTGCCCCGCATTGGTGACAAATATGGTACTTGTGAAATCAATCCATGAGTTCCCCCACGGGTCATGGACCCGGAAATCTTCGGCACGGTCCCAGACAACAGGCAGTTGGCCATGCATCGAAATGGATTCGCATTGATTCAATGTCTTGAAGATTTCGAGGCTTTCGGGGACCGGAAGCTTTGTTGCTATCTTTCGATATTTTGTTTCTATTTGGGGAACTTTTTTGGGCGTGAGACTAAATTTCCAGCCAGACATGTCAGTTAATTCTTTTACAACAAGATCTTAAATAATCAAGAAGAATATGGCCACGTTTTTCAATTTCATATCCTAGAATATTTAAATAGTCAATAGTATCTACTTCAATGGCAACCGGTGTTATAAATCCCAACATTCTATCGCCGTGAAGGGTTTCCGAGTTCAAAACAAAATCGGTTTTTAAAATGTCCACATATCCGTTTGGGACATAAACAGCTTGGAAGGCTTGGCGGGGAAGATTATAATATTCAGGTCTCGGATCATCGGGAAGCAAACTCTCAAAATAACCATGTTTGTTTCGCTTGAACCATTTAAATGGTGACTCCGGTGCCTCATGACCTGAGCGTAGTGACGTCGCTTCCGGTGTTGAGAGAATATTCTCTATGGCGAGATCAATGAGTTTCGGCTCACGCAAGGGTGTTGTTGGACGTAAATGAACGATATAGTCGGGTGCCGCACCTTCATGCTCTTCAAACCAATGAAGCGCATGGATAATGAATTCGCGATCGACTGAGTCGTCCATTGCTAGTTCTTTTGGTCGCAGAAAAGGTGCTTCCGCACCATATAATTCTGCTATTTGAGCAATTTTTTTAGAGTCCGTGGATACAACAACTCTTTCTATCTTTTTTGACATAAGAGCAGCGGCAATGGAATAGGCAATCAGTTCGAATCCCGCTAAAAGACGGATGTTTTTATTAGGAACACCTTTTGAATCGCACCTGGCTGGTATTATTGAATAGATTTTCAAGAGTACTCCAGTTTAAAGAGGCATGATCTTTCTTAACTTATTTTTAATACTTTCTTCTTCAGGACTAATTTTTTTAACTCCATTACCAAGGGCTTTTTCAATAGTTCTGATATAGTCAACTAAACGGTGAAAACCCATTACCTCAACCGATGCAGCCTGATCGGAACCATACATGGCACGGTCAAGTGTTATATGCCTCTCAACAGTTGTTGCACCTAGTGCAACTGCGGCACATGTCGTTATTAAGCCTACTTCATGCCCGCTATAACCCACTTTACAACCAAATCTTTTACTTAATTGAGGAATAACCAGGAGGTTTGCATCTTCGTCTTTCATAGGATAAGTGGCATTGCAATGCATAAGCTCAAAAGGACACTTAGCATCGTGGAAAATCTGGACTGCTTTCTCTATCTCTTCTAATGTGCTCATTCCCGTTGATATAAAAGTATATCTCTTTTCTCTTGCCACCATTTCCAGAAGTTCTCTATGAGTGAGCATGGGTGATGCTATTTTGTTGTATTTAAGATCATACTGCCTTAAGAATTCCTGACTGTCTAGGTCCCATGCTGACGCAAACCAATCGATACCTTTCTCTTTGCAATATCTATCGATTTCATCATATTCTTCTTTACCAAACTCCAAGCCCATTTTTTGATCTCTAACTGTTGATCCCCATGGGCTTTCCCTTGGTTTATTAAGCTCCTCCATGGAATATACTTTTTCAATAGTCCTTTTCTGAAATTTAACTGCATTTGCCCCTGCAAATATGGCACTATCAATCAGTTTTTTAGCAATTACCATATTCCCGTTGTGGTTTATTCCACTTTCAGCGATGATAAAAACACCCATAGTCCAATTCTCCAATTGTTAATGCTTTTACTATTTGGTTGGGGTTTATAAGATCTGCTTCAGCGCTCTAGGCTAACAAAGGAATCATAAATGCGGGAAATGGGATTTGCCTATGCAGAGCTCCGCCCCTTGAGTTAGAAGTATAACCCTACCTAACTGATTAGAATTATTATTATTTTCCTTTTGTTGGTTCGTCTGGGGTAGAGAAAAAGGCTATTTTGAGATGAACCCCAGGTTACTCTATAACTTGTACAACAGTCACCGCCTTGATGCGCTGACCGGTACAGACACGATAGTTCTCATCCGAAATGGCTAGTTCTGATAACTGTTGTGCTATTTGATAACAATTTTCAATATCACCAATTATGATATGATCATAGGAAATCTTATCCTTAAGTTCGCTTAGCTTCATTACAGGAAAATTGAGCCACTTTTGACCAGCTTTTATATCATCCATAACACCAACTACATTTAGACCAGACTCGATGGTAGCGATATAAAAGATTTCCGCGGCGTCCGAAACACCACAGATGACTATATTTAATCTGTTTTCCCGCTTTAATTCCTGACAGACGATCCTTACCCTTTCCCTGATATCCTGATAATTTGCCAACAACCATTTCATATATTCCAGAGTCATTTTTGCCTTTTCGGCAATGCCCATGGGGGTGAGATTATACCAGAGACGCCGTCCGGGCATGTCCCTAACCGAAACATACCCTTTGCGAACCAGCCCTTTCAGGTAGATATTCAGATAGGAAAGGGTGAGACCCGAACGTTGTGCAAGCTCACGCTGGGTGCAGTTGCCATTGGATTGGATCTCTTGAAGGATATTAAGCTCTCCGATGTTCTGTTTGTCCATGATCATTCAAGACCCTTTGTTTAAAAGATAATATTTAGAACAATATCTTGAAAAGCAAATAAAATCAATATGTTTAAATGTTTGAAATTGAAACATAATAAAAATAAAATGAGATGTCAAGTGAAATCTTTGTCATCTCCTTTCATGATACGGGTTAAATAATCAAAGAATTGGAGCCTCTATCAGAAGGAATAAAAAGGCTTAAAAATTCCATCATTTTAGGAGGATAGGACAAATATCGACGAAAACCTTTTGATTTAATTATATTTAAATATTCGAAACCATCTCATTGTGGATTTTGTCTCACAAGATAGTGTATCAGTATCTCTCTGCCGAATAGGATTACACTCTCTTTGTGAATGAAGTTTTTTGGGGGGATCTTTGCCTTTTTGATGATGTATTTTTTTGGAGAATCGGGGTTATTATAAAAATGATGACCTGCATGAAAAACGATGGAGCCGGCATGAGTCTCCTTTAGATAGTTTTTTGAGATCACCCATTGTGCCATCCTCTCGGCTGCGCCACCCTGTTCAACTTGATAGAAGATACTTATTATAGTGATAAGGGCAAAGACAGTTACTGAAGTCCATCCCAGCCAATGTGTTATCTTAGGAATACGAGAACCTAGAAAGATGATCAAGTAAAAGGTAAGGAAAGGAAGACAGAATAAGAGATAGCGTTGTGCTGGCCGTGAGAAGGAAGCGATAATGAGATAGGGTAAAAGAGCATACAACAAGAAGAGGGCAAAATGGTCTCTTTCCCTGAAAGTGGTGTATATAAGCTCAACAAAAATAAAAAGAGCCGATATAAAACCACCTACTCGTAATAGCGAAACCATTTTTTTACTCAAAAGGGTGTTAAAATGCCCACCATAATCCATCTCTCCCGCACTGAAGTGGGTTAAAGTATCCCAAAAAGCGAATCCAAATACTATTGAGACCATAACAAGTAGGAAAAAATTTTTTCGGGAGAACTCAGTCAACAAGCGAAATAGAGAAACAAAACTCAATAGACCCAACAACATGGTGAGGTAGCTCATATACATGGCAAAGCAGGGAATAAAGTTTTTTGCATGACCGATAAAAACGACCCTTTTATATTCGTCTGGAATGAATAAAACTCCAAATAGATGATAGATGACAAGAAAATATAAGGCCAGTAAAAGGCCAGGCAGCAAGTAATAGAATAATAAGTTCATTGCCTTTTTTTTATTACAGCTTATCTTTCCATCTTCGTCAGAGAAGATTATATAAACAAAGCCAAGCCCTAATAAGATGGAATTAAATTTGACCAGAGCCGCTAGGCTAAAACAGATACCACCAATCAGATGAATCCATAAGCGTCCCTGGGCGAGATAACAGAATAGGAAGGCTAAAGCCGTGAGTCCCACAGGAAGAATATCAGCCGTAGCCTGACCACTATACATCCAGATCAAAGGATTGAATGCAACAGTTGCTATCCAGAGTAGAAAAAGAGAATCATTTTTTAGGTTTTTATTATGATAAAAAGCCCAGCCGGCCAATAAGATCGTTATCCCGCCCAATAATGAGGGTATGCGAACAGACCATAGAGAAATACCTAAAAAAGAAGCGAATAAAGCTGTGATTAAAGAGTAACCCAGCGGATTTGCCTGTAGTTCCCAGTACTTCTCTAAACCAATTGAGTAATCGGGATCCAGTATGCTTTTAACTGCTCCGCTAAAGACATATTCGTTATTTACCCAGTTGGTATTGAGATAGATGCCATGTCCAATGATGAAAAAGCAAACGACTGATAATGTTATGAAGTTTAATCTTGATCTTTTCCCCATGTTGATTGTCCTAAACCGATCGTGGTTTACAATGGATTGTAATTTAATCCCATAGTCCATCTTTCCATAATATACTTTAGATATATGGGCTTTAAAGGAAAAGATGATTTTGGGATTATCATTATACGTCGGAATGATGTTCGATTGAGATACACAATCTGAAATATGATGGATTTACGTCATCTTTTAGAAAAGATAATCCACTATCCTTCGAAGAATTGTTCTTAAATGATTAATACTTCTTATTTCCGAAAGCATTTTCAATAATATGCGAGGTCTGAGATGGAACTCAAGAAAAGCTCTACGCTGCAAATGTTTTAATTGCCCTTTTGTTATTCCCTGAGGAGAATAGGGGACCTGATTATAGCATAAGGTATCCCAATCAATGCGGCTGATTTTTCCACTCTCGGTTAAAATTCTGGTGGCCTCGGTCCCGGGAAGCGGTAAAAAATTGCCGAAATGAGCGCGCTTCAATTTTAATCTTTTTGCAAAACGGATAGTGGCTTTGATATCTTCTATGGTTTCATCCGGATAACCGATGATAAAAAAACCGCTTGGCTCTAATCCCACCGAGCAGATTAGATCGATCTTTTCCTCTATAAGGTTAAGCGTTAAGTCTTTTTTCATGGAATCAAGAATGCGTTGTGAACCTGATTCAATACCCACGGTAAAGGCATATGCGCCTGTCTCCTTCATCATTATAAGCATCTCTTCATCAAGGTGATTCAAGCGCAGGCCGTTGGGAAATGTATAGGTTATATCCAGGTCTCTATCCTTTATCACCCGACAAAATTCAATGACTCTCTCTTTATTAAAATTAAACATATCATCTATTATATGAAACTCTCTAACACCGAAATCATGATAGAGCATGGAGATCTCCTCAAAAACACTACTAATGCTTCTTACGCGTAGTGTGTGTCCCATATTAACCCCGCTTCCGCAAAAGGTGCATGGATAAGGACAACCGCGTGTGGTGGAGATGGGAGCGATGGGAAAGTTCTTGTAAAATCCTCCCTGGGGGCTATCCGGATAGGATGCAGGAGGCATGAGGTCCCATGCTGGGAATTTAAGGTTATCTAGATCTTTTATCATTGTTCGGGGATTTGCATGAATAGACCCATTATCTCTCCAGATCAGACCCGGAATATCCTCCCAGGATATGTGCTCCTTTCTCAGTAGACGCCTCATTAAGAGAGGCAACCCAATCTCACCCTCCCCCGCAATACCAAAATCTGCCTTCTCTATCTCTTCAAGAGCTGATATGGTGGTGGCCGAAACATGCGGCCCCCCGACCAACACTATGGTGGTTGGGCTCACCTCTTTAACTATGTCGATACTTTTCACAACAGAACTGAAATCATAAGAAAAAACCTGGAAACCAACAACCTTTGGTCTCCAACTCCTAAAGCGCACCCTTAAATCGTCATATGAAAGTCGCTCTTTAAGACAGTCCAGGATGGCAATATCCGAAAAGTTGCTTTGCCGTAAGGACGCTGCTAGATACCCCAATCCGATTGGTGGTACTATGTAATGAGTACGGCTTATGGGAACGACAAATAATATCTTTTCTGTATTGTTCTTATTATTAAATTCGCTCATTGCTTATTTCCATAGCAGATAAGAAAAGAATGGTAATTAGGCCCTAAAATTTTCCTTATTTTTCCTTCCTTGCGGGATAGAAATTCCGAAAACGTGAAATGCTTGATTTTATCCTCAGCAACACCAAACGAAACAAAACTCTCCAATAGTTCGGACCGGTTCTTAATATTCGAAATGTGGAAAAGCCCATATTAAGAGACCTATCTATCCATGAAATCGGTACCTCCACAATTCGGTAGCCTAGCAAAATGGGTTTTAAACCAGTCTCGGCATTAGCAGCAAAATCATGGGATTCTATCACCAGTCTCTTTGCCACGTCGCGTCGAAAAATCTTTAAGTTGTTAGATATATCACGAAAGTGTTTGCCAAGTAATAGGTTAGCCAGGACATGAAAAGTACGATTTGCCAGGATCTTTGTAAAGGCATAATTAATGAGAACAGATTCGCGGGAAAATCGCGATCCTACAGCCACATCAGCTCCCGAAGCCATAGCGTCAAAGAGGTCCCTGAATGCCGGTATGATACGTTGAAAATCACTGTCCATGATTACAATATACTCTCCCTGTGCCTCATTCATTCCATCACGCAGAGCTCTGCCAACACCATTGGGTGGGGAACGCCTTACAACACGAAGGCGTTTATCTTTTTCTGAAAGTTTTTCTGCTATCTCAGCAGTCCTATCACTTGAATTATCATCCACTATGATGATTTCAAAGATATATTTATCATAGAAACCTTGCAAACCCTTTACTAGTGGTAAAATATTCATCTCTTCATTATGGCAAGGGATAACAAAGGATACCTTTCCGAAAAACATTTCGTGTTCACATAGGTCCATGTAAGCCTGTTTTTGAGTTTCAGGGGCAGGGTTAAATGCCCAGATATACAATGACCCCGCGAAATTTCTCAGATAGGGAAAATTTTCCATAATAATACTCAAGTGCTTTATAGGCCACAATAAAAACCTGGGGATCGGGCGATAAAGAAAATCATATGGTAAAGCATTGATTTGAGTATAACCAAGCTCAGATAAAACGGAAAAAACTTGTAGGCGGTTCAATGAAATCGGATCTGCAGGCCTTTTCCACGCTCTAGGGATTATTCGCCGCATTATATTACGTATTCGATAATAGGGATTCCATGGGTTAGGCTCAAACAGTAAAAGACCCCCACCAGGTTTAATTAACGATTTAACGGTAAAAAGAAATAGATCGCGGGTCTTATTTTCCAACATGTGGAAAGCAATAATATAATCAAATTTTTCCCCTTCCAGTTTGCCGGGGAATGACTCTAGGTATGTAACATCAATATTCTTACTACCAAGCTCTCTTTTTACTTCGTTCTCAAACTCTGGACTGAAAACAACCGCCATTATTTCACATTCACTTCTCGTAGTAGTGTCCAAAGCTTGGGTAAATTTGCCATCACCAGCACCGATTTCGAGAATTCGTTGACCAGGAAGGATATTAAAGAGGTGACGCATCATGGAAGCACGCCATTTGGCCCGGAGATCGATAAAAGGATCAAAATGGTTCCAATAGATCGTTCTCTTTTTTTCTTGTTTTGAAAGCTGGATAGCTAACAATTCTTCAGGATTCAGTTTTCTGTGTACTATCTCTTCCATCGTGATATGTTTCTGTTGTAGATCTCATTAAGTATCTTTGTTAGATCAAACTTTAGTTCCCATTGAGGATAATGAGATCTGAATTTATCCAAACTGCTGATATACCAGATATGGTCTCCGATTCTGTTCTTTTCAGTGTAGGTCCAGTTTAATTTTTTTCCTGTAATCTCTTCGCAGAGTTCTATAGCTTCAAGTATGGAACAATTACAATGGCGTCCTCCTCCAATATTATAAACCTCACCTTCTCGTGGATTGTTAAAAAAATGATAAAATCCGTTGACTAGATCATAGCTATGGATGTTGTCTCTCACCTGCTTTCCCTTATAACCGTAAATGGTATATTGATCTCCTGTAGCAGTACACTTCATCAGATAGGCCAAAAATCCATGTAGCATTGTTCCAGAATGATTTGGACCCGTAAGGCAGCCTCCACGAAAACAAACAGTTTTCATGCCAAAATAACGTCCGTATTCCTGAACTAGAATATCCGCTGCTGTCTTTGAGGCTCCAAATAAAGAATGTTTTGACTGGTCTATACTCATGGTTTCATCAATGCCATTAAAATACTTGTGATCATTGACGACCTCCCAACGGGTTTCAAGTTCCATAAAAGGAAGCAAGTTAGGCGTATCTCCGTAAACCTTATTGGTAGAACAGAAAATAAATACAGCGTCAGGAGAGTAACGACGTGTATTCTCGAGTAGATTAAGCGTTCCATTGGCGTTTATAGTAAAATCAGTATATGGTTCTTTTTTAGCCCAATCATGGGATGGTTGAGCAGCCGTATGAATGATGAGTATAATATCTTCATTAAATTTTTTAAAAATTTGTTCTAATGCCTTTTGATCCCTTATGTCTAATTCATAATGTTGATAGTTGGAATATTGTTCTTTCAGTATTTTGACGTTCCATTTAGTCGAAGCTTCGTCGCCGAAGAAAATGCTCCTCATGTCATTATCAATGCCTATCACTTCAAAGTCCAGTTTGCAGAAATATTTCACAGCTTCAGAACCAACTAGACCTCCTGATCCCGTGATAACAACTATGGCCATAATTTAGAATACCTCCTTTGGTATTCACTTATAAACATAAAATAATATTATTAATTCCAAAAAGCTATTACAAAACGTAACCAAGAAAAGTTGGCCTATTTTGATAAGGCAAAAATACACTCTGTTCTGGTAAACCCTGAGCTATTTGAAAGGCATTTTCTGGATTTTTTAGTCACCGAGGACAGAAAGTAGTTTCTAGACAGTATTAAAAGGCTTACAATGATTTCACAGTGGCCTTTTTCCCCAAATTTTACTCAATAAAAAGGGCGACATTTGCCAAAAATAGAGAACCACAAGCATTATTAGGGTTATAAACGAAATGGTAGCCCCAATCTTAAAGGAGAGGGGATCAAAAACAAAGGATACCTGATGTTTCCCTTCTGAAATCCTTATTGCTTTAAAATTGTAGTTTGCCCTGTAGAGTTTAGTCTCCTGATTATCCACAAATGCTCGCCACCCCGGATAGTAGGTTTCGTTAAGGAGCAGATATCCGGATTTCATGGATCTGGTCTCTATATCAATCCTGTTGGGTAAATATCTCAATATCTTTACTTGGGAATTTAGAGCATTATCAGAAGAATTTGGCATTGTACTCGGTTGTTTAATACCTTTTTCTTCAATTATTACCGTTGAATAAGGATCAAATAAAGGGTCAGCAAGTTTGTTCAGTATGGCCTTTTTATCGTTTATGAACTCGGCATTCTCTACAAGGACAGCCCGTATCTTCTCAATAAATCGGGGTAAAATGCCCTTTTGAACAGGGATTTCTATTTTGGCTAAATTTTTTCAAAATTTAGTGATATAAGACTTACGTTCCACTTCCTGATAATATATAGTATCAGGTATGGAACTAATTACAACATATAGAGGACGTTCCATCAGTGTTTCCGACATTGCCCTCATCAAAAATATAATAGCGGCACATCCTGAGCGC